>ERZ795046.191-NODE-191-length-78665-cov-75.754688_pt1 | contig 78665 bp, 64 predicted proteins | sample MGYA00375130_ERZ795046 | MGnify/ENA primary metagenome ERZ795046 (study PRJEB30175, sample SAMN05720202) | activated sludge metagenome | isolation source: anaerobic digester from wastewater treatment plant | place: Japan | collected 2015-05-15 ... | reverse complement strand
AGTTTCAATCCACGCCCCCCGAGAGGGGAGCGACCGCAAGATACAGGGTATTTTATACACTTATACTCCTATATATGCAACTATGCCTTTTGTAGATCTGTTTATTTTTCCAATATCTCCACTTTTTGATGTAAAAAAAATCTTTATTTATGCGAAACTGCTAGCTTTTCTCTGTTCACTCCTGGTTCGCAAATATTCCTTCCCTATAATTTCAAAGAACAGTAAAATTAAAAAAATGAGATTAAAATAGAAGCGGTCCTTCTATATCAAAATTATGGTTAACACCTATATGTTCAACTTTATATTTCCAATTCTCCCCCATATAATAATAACGAATGCTATCAGTCTGTTTATTGATTATTTTCTCAAGTTGGTATTGTATTTTTCGAAGTATGATTCCATCAATTACACATTCAAAAACAGAATGTTGTACCCGTTGCCCATAATTTTGACATACCTTTGCAACTTGTCGTAGTCTTTTTTTACCTTCTGGAGTTTCTGTGTTTACATCATAAGTAATTAAAACCATCATAAACTATCCCTCTTTCTAATTCCACAAAAATGGAGGATATCCATCTATATCTCCCCGGATATATTTTGACAATAACATTGCCTGTGCATAAGGAAGAAGCCCATAAGGGATTTCTTCTTTTAAATAGGGATGTCTTAGAATTTCTTTCTTTTTATCTTGCCAGCTTTTAATAACTATTGATCGTGTATTATCATCCATCAGGATTCCCCCACTTTCTTTCTTAATAAAACCTTTACCATCTATTTGTTTTCTGTTTATTAGTGAGAGAACAAGTCTGTCTACCAGCACAGGACGAAGTTCTTCCATGAGATCTAATGCTAGGGAAGCTCTACCAGGTCTATCTTGATGATAAAAACCTACGTACGGATCAAGGCCTACCGTTTCTAAAGCGGATCCTGTTTCGTGAGCTAAAAGAGTATATAAAAATGATAAAAGGGCATTCACGTTATCCATAGGTGGTCGTCGTGATCTTTCGTTAAAAACGAATGTCTCTTTTTGTTGAAGTATGAGTTCGTTAAAGACCCCAAAATACGTTTTTGCAGCGCTGCCTTCAAATGCAAGAAGTTCTGATAAAGAAGTGCAATCGGGTATCATCTTAATAATGTTTTTTAAAAAAATAGAAGCATTCTCTAATTTCTTTGTGTTTACTACTAATTCATGGTCACGTAGAGCTCTTTCTATAACTTTTCTACAATTTGCAATCTTTCCAATTAAAAACGATTTAGCTATAGGTACGCACTCTTTCTCAGATTCTGAGATAAAATATTGTTTTTTTCTTTGTAACACGTTTCCATGAACAGCACCGATTATTCGGGCTTGAAATCTCCCATGGGGTGTTAAAAAACAAAGCCCTATATTTTTATCTATACAAGCTTTCATTAAAGCAGGGCTTACACCAAGGTAATTAAAACATACAATGTTTTCTATGTTATGTAGCGGAACCTTTGTAGAAACGCCCTCTTCTTTTTTTATGACTATTGTTTCTCCATCAAGAGAAACAAAAACATCAGGACTGGTAATATAAATCGTGTTAAGTAGTTTCTTCATAATTATAAATTCTCCAAATAGCTTTGGATATAAACAAAAACGGATTCTTGTTTGTTCATAATTTCTGGTTGACAAACCTCATGTAAAGAACAGGAACGACAAGACTTTGACGGTTTTACTTTTGGTATATATTTACGTGAAAAATATTCATGCATTTCTTGAGAAATTTGATAGACTAAATCCCTTAACTTAGTGGAAAAAATGACAGTTTCTCGATGACGTGTAAGTCCATAATAAATATACCCTGTAGATATTTCTGTCGAAAGCATGTTTTCAAGGCAAATCGCTTGTGCACAAAGCTGGATTTCATCAACAGGTTCATGCTTGGGTTTCCCTCGCTTATACTCTACAGGATAAGGCTGATAATTATTTTGTTTTTGAGGCAAATATACACCTTTTGAATCTTTTACAAATTCAATAAGGTCACAAACTCCGATAAGACCTAGTTGGTACGATACGATAGGTACGGAGCGGCTGATAAAAACATCTCCTCGGCTTTCTGATATATAGGGATCATCCACTTTTTCGTGCAAAAGACGCCCTTCGTAAGTTAGAATGTTTTCATGCCATTGATTTTCTATGTGAATAAGTGCCCATTGTCTTCTACAAAAACTAAAGTGTTGTATTCCAGAAAGAGGGAGCAATTCTTCAGGAGAATATTCTCTTACCATGAATACTCCTAAAGCCCCGCCTTTTGGCGGGGCTACTACTTAAATCTTTTCAATGAGCTCTACGCCATTTGGCAAGCCGGAACGATTTACATTTATTTCATAGTCATTGAAATTTCTCGGTGGATTTATACCTTCCTTTTTCTTTACTGAAATAAGATCGAAAAGAATGTGGGCTGGTGCATTCCCTAATTCACTCTCATGTTTAAAGACAAATAGTTTTCGGGTTGCCATTTTCCCCCGAGATGCAGACCTGTCATGTTCAAACATATTAATCAATGCTTCCCAGAAAAGTTGTAGGTCCTCTTCGGAAAAACCTGTCCCTTTGTTTGGGTCATTGGCAAGTCTTGCAGAGACATAGCCTTCCACCCGGTATAATCCATAGGGGACGATGTGTTTACGGCCGATGGTTCGCTCTTTTTCAGCCTCTTCTTCACGGGTAACCGTTAGTCTTGTAATAGTAACTTCTTGTTGAACAATAGGATCAATACTTCGTGAAAAATTTAATTGAACGGGGCCACGTACTTGTCCACAGTTGTCTCCTACACTTAACACAGCACCAAAGGTACGAATATCATAAAAATTTCTGCACATCCATGTACGAGCTCGATTAATGCCATTGAGGTCTGCTTTTTTACCAGGTTCAAGACCAACAGATAGATATGCTTCTCTATGGTTTGTATTTAACGGAATGCCCTCTTTAATATAAATACGGTATCCTGTTGCATCTCCTCTTACCATTTCTACATAATTGCGAATTTTGCGTTTTAAACACACATCGGTGACGATACCGTACCCTGTCTCAGGATCAATGCGCGGCATGTTTCCTGCATCTGGATCTCCGTTTGGATTTCCATTTTCTACATCATACAACAACACAAACTCATAACGATTCCTCAAAATTGCCATAAAACACTCCTTATATTCAATAAAATATGTGAATAAAAATATTCACTTACTCATTAAGATTGCTGTTTGTTTTATAAAAAGCTGCTTTTTGGTGATAGTAACCCAACACGAAAACACCTTGTTCTTCTAAGTTAAGTCTGGCAGGGAAAGGTGCAGCATCCAACATATTGAGAAGTGTTTGGATCTTCCTTTCAGAGGATCCTCCATACTCTGCTTTTGATGTCCAGTAATTGGAAAGGCGTAATAATGTGGGAAACACGCTGGCGGGAGTGGCACAAGCAGAAGTAAAGTAACGATCTTTAATAGTAGCATTAATAGTATCGCCTATTGCTTCTTTTTGTACCTTTTCCAGTACTGCGAATAAGCGTCCTAATACATAGGGCGTATTCGTGTAAGATTCATTTAATGACATTTGTAACACCTCCTGATATGGATTTTTGCCATAACGGCGATATTTACGGAGTAAGTGAGCTTTTATATAAGCTGTCCGAAAGTAGTTAATTTTTACGCTACGAAATCTGGTATTTCCTGTTGTTTCTTCTCCATCATGACGTATGCGATTTAATATGGCACTGTACAAACTTTCAGGGTAGGGCGCTCCCGTGAGAATGGAACGCATAAATGCCCCGCCCAGCAGAGACCAGGACTTTTTCACCTCATCATCACGTTGGGTTACTTTGGGGGAAACGCATTCAGCAAGTATACGGTAAGGTGAGATGTATGTCGGTTGGTTAGCATATTCCTTTTCGATTTGAAGGTCCTCGTAATGTTGCATTATACGTTCAGCAAAGATGCCAAATGGTTCACTGAGAAAGAAACGCACGGCAAGACGTGATGCATTTGGTGCCAGCCCAAGCACATAGAAACGTGTATTGTCATCCAAGTCTTCGCGCAATTTGGCAAGGTCCATGGCTCTCCCCTGCTCTACGGATTTCGCCACTTCTCCTAGTATTTTTTCTGCTTTGTTGGCACGTTTACGCTTGTTTTCATCATGGGCCTCTTCTGTTTTGCCTTCTTCTTGTCCCTGTTGATATTCTGGATTCAGAAACGAATAAAATGCACTAGCGTAACGTTTGTCCGGCGCGTCTGCCCAATAAACGACAGCGGTATCTCCGAGAAAAATGGGCTGGTTCGGATTTTGCCTTGAAAGCAAATAGTTGAGCGCAACGCCATAGCCAGAAGCTACGCGCTGACTGATGGGTGAATTTGCGCCTTGTTCTTTTCCATAAGAAGTAAAGGCGTCCAGGTTGAAACTCACCAGCGATGCGCCTTTGGTTTGCGCTCCTGGAACTCCCTTGACGTCAGGATGCAGGCGCGCAACCGGTTCCTTTTGCCCGGTGACCAGGCACTGCATTTCGGTTGCCTGTTGCCCTGTTCTCGTTTCTTCCCAGACTCGCCGAATTGCCGGGTCATCCAGCACGTTCTTTCCCTGTACCTGAAAGATGAGATTGCCGCCTTCCAATAGTCCTTCCAGATGACGGGCAATCACAGAATGTTGAGAAGCCGTTTTGGGGTTATACTTTTGTAGAAATGCGATAACCGCGTGCGCCGCTGGAGAGTCGGCTTTCTGAAGAAGTTGGACGTTACGTTCTCGAAACGCCTCGAAACGCTTTTGGGCATAATCTGGGTCTTTGGCTTCTTTCCCCGTTAGCCCAAGTACGTAAGTTGCGTTGTCACACAAAAAATTGGCAGCGATGTTCACGCTGCGTTTGACCTGTTCAGGAACATTCATGCGCTTGGGGAGCTCCACGGTCTTCTTCCCTTGCTGAACAGGAACAAAGAGCGGGATAATGTCCAACAATTCGCCTTGTTCGGACAAATTGAGCGCATAACTGACCGGCGCATTGCTGTAGCCTGGTTCGGCAATCTCTACGCCCTCTGGCGGGTCGTTCAGCAAAATCTGGTAGTAGTTGTAAAGCGCCTGCAAAATCATCGCCGCACCTCCTCAGGTTTTGGCACGGTAATCTCGCCGTCTTCCATGACAGCGCGGAAGAACATCGGCTGAATGTCGCGCGGGTTGGAGAAATCCAGGTCGTAGAGCATGTAGCCCAAGTCACGTTTACCTGTCAGCGGGCTTGTGGGAATGCCGCCTTTGTCTTCGATGAGCATCACTCTGGCAGGGAACTCGCGCGTCCCCAGGCAGGGGGCGTGGAAATGCTGCCCGTTCCGCAGGCGGCGCAAGACCATGTTGTAGTGCTTCTCTTTCGTGTCATCTGGTCCCGCCTTTTCGGTCAACTCGAAGTGCGCCTCGATGACGTAATCCACATCCTTCAAGACCATCGCGGCGCGCTGCTGGCGGGCTTCGGTGGCGGCGATGTAGAGCGGCTTGTTTGCGCCCTTCATCACCTGCAAGGCGTTATCCACCGACGCCTTGTCGCTCACCTCGTTACGGCGGATGTTGGTGAACTGGATTTCCTTAAGGACGTGGATTTTCTCTATCACCCAGCGAATGGCGGGTTTCCAATAGACAGCCTCGATAATACCGCGCGCCGCCGACGGGGTGATAACATCATAGCTGACGCGCTCCACTTTCATTTCGGGACGGGTGAACAGGGCATAATCACCCTGTACTCGGATGGTAATACCATATCCCATTCTGTTGGGCCTCCTTTCAAAATGGGTAAAGCAAATCTCCGATTTGCTTGAATCCTGATCACATAACACAAACCTTAGGTTCGTGCTATTAAAACAACAACCCCTCGCCACCACCATTGTCAGGAACGAGTAGGCCACGCTGGGGATCATAAAAATCGTTCATTGCCTCTGGGTTAAGAAAGTGATACGTGTCTTCGATAGTCTGAATCACCCCTTTCGCACTGAGCCTGTCAAACTCATTCTCAAAAATTGAAACTGTGTAGGGCTGAAGTTTTCGTAATGTAGATAATGGATAATCGGTATATTTTAACTCATCGATGAGTATTTCTGCCTCCTTGTTATATGGAATGATTACTGTTACGGTTGGGTCCTCGATGATGTGGAACGCCTGTGCCGCCGTCTCGAACTTGAACCTGCCGTCTGTGTCATCGAAGCATTCCATGATGTGCTTGAAGTCAAATGCCTGCGGCTCTTGAAGGTTGTACAACTGTCCGAAAAACGCCTGAATAGCAGGAATAGAAATTGGCGCTTCTGCGTGTTCGCGTAAAACCATCCGGGCAACTTCGGCGGTTTGTTTCAGGAAAAAGGGCATTTTCTTGATAAGCTCCGACTTCGGTTCGAAGACGAACATCTCGCTCACGCTGCGCTTCATTTCGCGGTTGATGCGTCCTGCTGCCTGATTGATGGAATCCAGTCCCGTCAGGGCGCGGTATCCAACAGGGAAGTCTAGATCAATGCCCGCTTCCATAACCGTTGTCGATATGACACGACAGAGCTGCCCCTTTGCAAGTCGTTCTTTGATTTCTTCCAGTCTGATGCGACGATGGGCGGCACACATCAACGTTGAAAGATGATAGTTCCCCTCGCCCTGCAAACCGACGAACAGTCCGCTGGCGTGGCGGCGGGTGTTGACAATGCACAGAACTTGCTCGTGTTTGTTCAGACGAGTAAGCAGATCTCTATCGGTAAGCTCGCCGAGATGTTTTACTACCACGCGCTTGAAGAAATTGAACAACTGCTGCGGATTGGGTGCGAGTTCCTTAACTTCTGTCTTTTCGGGCAGGAAACGTTCCAGCCCTGGCTGAGTAGCCGTACAAAAGAGTACGCTTGCGCCGTAGTTGACCACCAATTCCCAAATCGCCGCCATCGACGGGCGCATGTACTCGCGGGGCAGCATTTGGGCTTCATCGAAGATGATCACGCTTCTGGCAATATTGTGTAATTTGCGGCAGCGCGATGACTTGTTAGCAAACAACGACTCGAAGAACTGCACGTTGGTCGTAACCACGATAGGGATATCCCAGTTCTCCGTGGCCAGTTTTAGTTTGGCAAGTACACTGTTCGTGCGGTCATCGGGATTGTCTTTTCTCTTGCTCTCCCGATCGAAGTTGGAATGATGCTCCAGTACATTCTCTTCGCCAAAAATTTCTTTGAACACTTTGGCGTTTTGCTCGATGATGGTCGTGAACGGGATAACATAAATGACTCGCTTCAAGCCATGTGCCGCAGCGTGATGAAGCGCAAAAGCCATTGAAGCAAGTGTCTTCCCGCCACCCGTCGGAACGGTGAGTGAGAAGAAACCGGGCTTTTCCGCCTTGCCCTTTTCGATGCAGGCGTAGAGTATTTCGTTCCGTTTGCGATTGATGGTGCTGGTTGGGTTCTCGAAACGTTTTAGGTGGGCGTCCAGTTTGTCTCGTAAAAATGGAATGTTATCATGCCCGCCGCGGGGCTTTGCATCCTTCATGTATATTTCGGTCTCCTGAAAATCGGCGTCCACCAGTGCGGAATAAATCATCCGCGACAAGAAGGAGAGCGAAAAACCAAAGTAATCCCTTGGCGGCCTTGCGGGGACGATAGGTAGTTGCAGGGGACGAATATGCAAACGTTGCGGGAAAGACAACTTGGACAAATCCAACTCGCTCTTGTATTCATTGTAATCGGGTATGCGATTTTTAAGTCTTCCACAGACGGTACTGCTTTCCAAATCAATCTCGCTACCATAATCGGGCAAGCCCGCATGATGTCCCAAAATGGGATACACCAGCAATTGAGCAAAGGCTTGTTGCGATTTGCCTTCGAGTAGCTTTTTGAGTTCCTTCGCTCCTGCGGTGGAGTGGTCTACCCGGGGACCTGTGCCTTCCAGCCGCTTTTGAAACTCGGTGGAGTATTTGCCCAAATCGTGAACCAATCCCGCGATGTATGCTAACTCTGCGACGTTGGCATCCTCCCCGAATTTTCGAGCAAGTTCAGCTGTGTTTCGCAAGTGTTCAATGAGCGGCTGCCAGTCTTCGCGGGCTTCCCCTTCACGGCGGTGAGCGAAGAAACGGGTTTGCGGTTCGTTGAGAACTGCTACCCCATATAGTCTTACTAGTCGCTTTGCCTCCTTCACCAGAACTTCACGTAGTTCTGGCGGTTCCAGTACTTCCACATCCGCTCCCCAGCCACGAATCCAGGGAAGCATTTCAGTAGTTTCAGCTATGTCTACCTGCCATAAAAGATAACCATTTTCCTGTTCCTGAATGCTTTGGGATGGATGCCATCGGCTTTCTTTTACCCGTTGAGCGACTCTGGGATGAAACCGCAATACCACATGCTTCGGTTCTTCTTCGGTAGTCCAAATTGCCCAGGCATTTGCTAAATGAGCTCGTAAATCAAAATTATCGGGAATAGTATATTGTTCTGTTGTTTTCTCAGCCCGTTCAATCCGTTCAATCTTATAGGTGCGAAGTGCTCCTGGCGGCTCACTAAAACATATAAGCTGGGTTGTCTGGCCTGTCGCATATGGTTCAATGAAATAAGGACTTACGACATAGGTAAATACTTTGTCAAGCTTTTCACTTCGATGCCAGATTCTAATTTTTTGAAGATTAGCCCAACCTTCTGTTAGAAGTTCTAAAACCCGTATATAATTAGGATCGTCTATTTGGCTATCACTATCCATTATGTCGGCGGCCACAAGAATGTGTTGGCTGAGTCGGTCTGCCCAACGTTTCATGGCTATACCAAGTTTTCTCAAGGCCGATGCTGCATGTGAGTTTTTTTTATCTACCCGTGTTGCAAGAAGTCGCGACGCTAAATGAAGGGCCATCGCTTCATGAAGATTTAACTGAAGATTGATTAGATCCGCCTGCCGATCTATTTTCAGTGTTCCATCATCATCTAGATAGATGTAAGGAGGAAGATCGGTAAGGTATCGATTGATAGTGGACCGATCTACTTGAAGTCGACGGGCTATTTCTGCCTGGGAAAGCCCTTCGGGATGAGCCAGAAGGAGCGTTTCAACCTGTAATAAACGACTTGCCTTGTTTTCCGCTCTGTTCATAGTACTCTGCCTTTTGTTGACTGTAGTATACACTTACTTTGTTGCATGTACTGCAACAAAGTAAAAAAAAATTAATTTTTATACCAATTCGCGAGGACTTCTATATTTTGGTTCAGGTAGATCGATATGATGTCATATTAAGACTGACTTCAATAATTAGCCTAGAATGTGAATCGTTTCCTGCGGACAGGATAGCGATATGGTTTATTGTTTTGGAGAATTAAGATAAAGAACGTATCCCAACATCGTTGCAAGAGATGAAATAGAGGAAATACTTATGTAAGAGAAATAAAGCCCCCCCTTACCACCTGTTATATACATGCTCGGTCATGCCGAGGGTGGGGGGGAGGTCTAGCCGTTCTCCTGAATCTAAAATGAGGGAACCAGAGAACTCGCCGAACACCTGGTGCTGGCGGGACTGCAGAACCCCAAAGTTGAAATTCGACTGTCGGTCAATGCGGGGGTGGAGTGTTAGTTCTACCCTGCCATCGGAACTGGAGAAGTGCCAGTCTTCCATATGATTCTCGGGGTTAAAATGAAAGGTAACTTCTTCAAGCTTATGAATCCGGCCATCATACAGGATGGTGTTTTCCGAAGCAGGACTGCGGTCAGAAAAACCGTACCCTAAGTTAATGCCTAAAGAGGTCCCCTTATACACGGTAGAAAGGGATGCCCAGTACCAGGTGTTTTTGTAGGTCCAGACCCCGCGGCCCCAATCAAGGCTTCCCCTGTCGGTTTCTGGGTTCAATGGGTATGTGTGGTTTCCGATGCGAAGATTCCCACGGGCGGGCATGCAGTTTACCTTTTGGTTATAGTAAAAGGCCCGCCGGTTTTCTTGCCAGCTGATGGCGATTACCGTGCTTTCCAGGTTTTCAGGCTGTTCAAGTTCGATGGTCCCTTCAATTCCTCTGTTACCCTGGGAGTCCTGGACCAGGGGACTTGCAAAGGCGATGGTCCGTTTGCCTCGTTGGTAGGTATAGGTCAGGGAAAGCTTTCGAGAGGAAACATTGATTTCCCCTTCATGGGTAGAAGACTCAGGAAGCCCGAGGCGCCCTAAGGGAAGGATGCTGAGATTTTCTACTTGATGATAATAGCCCTGCTTAAAATCTAAAAAACAAAGGGCCGCAAGACCCAGGTACCCCAAATCGCTCAAGGTAAAACTGATTCCCCACTGTCCGTGGTGGGAAAAAACCATGTAATAATCCCATTCTTTGATACGGAGAGGACTTGCCTTGATGTCATCCCGTCGATATTCCCAGTAGGGAAAGCGGGCCCAGCCTTCGCTGGTAAGGTGTCCCTCAGGGGTAAGGAGTCTCAGGGGCTCGGTTATTTCTCGTTGCATACCCTAAAGTATAGGCGGGGGTAGAGGATTCTTCAATAAAAGACATGCCAGGGGATATAAAAAGCGAGCCCCAGCCAGGAGGAGGAGACCGGCTGGGGCTCAAGAAGGAAGCTTGTGAAAGCCGCACGCCCTCGTCACTAATAAAACAGAAACGACCATCAAAGGTTACATCTAAAGGTTGCATCGAAGGGGCATCGTATCGGCAATGGATGTGCCCCTCTCTTTGTGTTACGGTCTTTGGTGCCGGGATGGGTGCCATGGCCCCCCACCGAGGAGCCCCTTACTCACCCGTGATGATTTCTTGTGCCTTTTGGCGAATGTTCTCCCGGATTGCCGTATCCCGGACCTCTATAGAACCCTTAAACGAAGCAGAACGGGACACCCGGTGGGCCTCTAGGGTTTCCTGGATGGTTTCTACGAAGACGGAACCGGCTACTACCGCATGGACCAGGGGGGCCACGGCTTGGGCCTGGGTATGGGAGCGAATTCCAAATCCTCCGAGAACCTTAGAACCCCCAACGGCACAGGCTTGTAAAAATTGAAGAGTTCCTTCGCCGATAGTGGTGGTGGTCCCGGTAATCCCCGTACGGAGCGCCGCATACAAGTAGGTGCGGCCTAAGTGGGCCATCCGTTCAAGCCGTTCGGAACGCATGGACGGAGCCGCCACGGGAATAGAAACAAGGCCCTGGTGCGCACAGGCCTCCGCAAGACCTTCATCTCTGTCAAAGGGTAAATCCGGCACGATAAGCCCCATCACCCCTCGTTGAGCCATCATATGCACAAACTGTTCTACCCCCGGGGTTACCACGAGGCTTGCGTAGGCCATCACAAAGAGGGGAACCTGGGGAAAGTCCCTGTGAAGGGACTCAAGAAAATCCAGGGCCTGGGTCACCGAATACCCGTTGGCCAGGGCTGCAGCGCAGGCACTTTGAATAACCGGACCATCAGCGCTGGGGTCACTAAAGGGGATTTGTATTTCCAGGTAGGAGGCTCCCCCCGCGATAAGCCCTTCGGCGGCGGCCCGGCAACCAGAGGTGTCAGGAAAGCCCGCCACAAGGTGGGCCATAAGGCGAATCTTATCCATGATGAACCTCCCGGGATGTGGGGGATGAGACGAGCTTCGAGGTAGTGGAGTGGGCAACCCCTATGGCATTTTCAAGACCTGTTCCCGAGGAAGGGGTTGCGGCGATTCCGGAAGGGTGCGCCCTGAGGGCCGCCAGTTCCCGTTCCAGGAAGGCGGCCCACGCGGCGGGTCTGAAATAGGGGGCGGTGATAAAGAGATCCTTGTCGCCCCGACCAGACATGTTTACCACCACCACCTTTCCTTTCGGAAGGGAACGGGCAAGATTGATAGCCACCGCTCCCGCATGGGCGCTTTCCAGGGCAAAGACCACCCCCTCGTGGCGGGCGAAGAAGACCAGGGCTTCCAGGGCCTCCTCATCACTGGCCCGGCGGAATTCTAGCCGACCGCTGCGGCCCAGGGCCGCCAGCTGAGGTCCGATGCCAGGGTAATCCAACCCTGCCGAAATAGAATGGGTGGGGGCCACCTGGCCTTCTTCGGTTAAAAGGAAGCGGCTCTTGTACCCATGCACAATGCCGGTACGGGCCCCTTCTCCGGTCATGCGAGCCGCATGGTCCCCCAGGGAGGTTCCCCTTCCGCCGGCTTCTACTCCAATAAGGCGGGGCTTTTCTGTTTCAAGGTAGGGAGAAAAAAAGCCAATCGCATTTGAACCGCCCCCCACACAGGCCACCAGGGCCTCTGGTTCAAGTCCCCGGGAAGCAAGCTGTTCTTTCACTTCCTTTCCAATCACGGATTGAAAGGTGCGAACCATATCGGGGTAGGGGGCGGGCCCCAGGGCAGAGCCGATAATGTAAAAGGTGTCCGCAAACGAAGCGGCCCAATCCCGGAAGGCCTCGTTAATAGCATCTTTCAGGGTCTGGCTCCCCGCATAGACTGGCACCACCTGGGCGCCAAACAGTTCCATGGTGGCCACGTTGGGCTGTTGCCGGTCCACGTCCACGGCCCCCATGTAGATGGTGCAGGAAAGCCCCAATTTGGCGCAGGCCGCGGCGGTGGCAAGACCATGCTGGCCCGCCCCCGTTTCGGCGATTACCCGGGTCTTCCCCATCCGCTTCGCCAGGAGGGCCTGGCCCAGGGCGTTGTTTATCTTGTGGGCCCCCGTGTGGGCAAGACCTTCCATTTTTATGTAAATATCTGCGCCTCCCAGGAGGCGGCTGGAATTCTCCGCATATAACAGAGGCGTAGGTCGACCAATAAAGTCCCGCTGGAGCAGCGCCAATTCTTCCTGAAATGCCCTATCGGTACAGGCTGCTTCAAAGGCTTCTTCTATTTCTTCAATGGCCCGCCCCAGAACCTCTGGAACGTAGCGTCCTCCATAGGGACCAAAGTAGCCCTTTTCACCCATGCTGGTACTCCTTGTGTTGATTGCTGTCACTCACCGGTACTTCTTCTTTTCCGCCCTGGGGGTGCGCTATGGCAGCAAAAAAGGCCCGCAGTTTTTGTGGATCCTTTTTCCCCGGTTCGGTTTCCAGGCGACTTGAAGCATCTACCAATTCTACCGGATATCGAGATAGAAGAGAACCCACCGTGTCTGCCCCAAGTCCCCCCGCAATCCAGAGGGGCGAATAGGATGAAGAAGAAGCGGCAGGGCCCTGGGAAATGAGGGCATCCAGTACCTCGTCTTGAATTGGGGTCCCCGTTCCGCCGCTCTGGTTTCCCACCCGTCGGTCTAACAGAAATCGCACCTCCCCGCGTTTTTGAAGCCCCTGGTACGCCTCTCTGTCGGCGGGCTGACTTACCGGCAGAACCACATACCGACCAACCTCCTGGGGAAGCTGAGCCAGGGCCTCCTCATCCAGGGGGCCGTGGTATTGGATGCCGTCCAGGACACCTTCCCGTGTAAGCCCCAGAGCCTCCTGGGCCACAGGACTCTGCACATCGGTGATAACCCCGATGAAGAGGGGGAGGGGCACATCAAGGATATTGCCCTTTCCTTCGGGGAAATAGAACGAAGAAAGAAGGGCCCGGGCCTGGCGGACAAAGGCTGCGTCTGTTTTTCGGGGACTGGGGGCGAAGATAAAACCGAGGAGATCCGCCCCTAATGCAAGGCAGTGCTGCACATCTTCGAGCCGGGTAAGTCCACAGATTTTAATAAGGGGCGGGGCGCCGAGACGCCAGCACGGGGGAGTCCCGAGGGGCCCCTGACTCTGGCGATAGGCCCGCCGTTGGGCAAGGCGTCGCCACAGTTCTCCCGCCGCAGGAAGGGCGCTGTTTCCTGTTCTATTTCCTCGTACCGTTCCGGGCTGGAGAACCCCCGATGAAGAACCAGGAAGCCCTTCCTGTGGGCTTTCTCCGCTGAGTCCAGAAGACCCCTGAAGTTGATTTCTGGTTTGCGTAAAATGACGGATAAGCAGAGAAATCTGTTCCTTCTGGCGGACCGCCCCTTCTCCCACCAGGATGCCTATGTATCCCAGGTGGGCCGCGTAGGAGGCCTGAAAGGGGGTCTGAACCCCCGATTCGTAAATAGCAGGGACGGGAAGTTCGGTGATTCGCAGGGCTGGCAGGAGGGGATCGATCGTAAAGGTTCGCAAATCCCGGCTATTGACCCCCGCAAGACAGGGAAGACGCTCCGCCACGAATCGTAGTTTGGGGAGGTCCTCCTCTTCTCGTACTTCGATAAGGGGCTTCATCCCAAAACGGACGGCCTGTTCGGCTAAGTGGAGAAGGGTCTCTGTATCAAAGAGGCGGGCGATTAACAGCACCCCATCGGCACCGGCCCGGTATGATACGGCGATATCATCACCGGTAAGGATAAAATCCTTCCTCAAGAGGGGTTGATGAGGAAAGGCTTTCCCTACTTCGAGTAGGTCCTGCAGGTTCCCCTTGAAATAGTGTTCTTCCGTAAGGATGGAAATGGCCCCTGCTCCCGCCTCGATATAGGTTCTGGCGGTTTGTACCGCATCAAGGTCGGGCGCAATGGCTCCCCGGGAAGGGGAGGCCCGTTTTATTTCGAGGATTACCCCCCCCGCGGGCAGAAAGGGGTTCACCGGTCGTTGCCGCTCCAGAGGGACGGGATAGCCCAGGGCTGGCCCCCTGCGGGCAAGGTCCTCCCGGCGTTGCTGTACAATCCGCTGAAGGATATCATCCATGGGAAGCTCCCGCCCCTTCGGTAATACCCTTGCCTACGGAGATGATTTCCTCCAGTTTTTTGCTGGCCCTCCCGCTGGCAAGGCAATCCGCGGCGATGCGGGCCCCCTCGCTTACCGAAACCGCCCGGCCAGATACATACAGGGCGGCCCCCGCATTAAAGGCCACCGCCGCTTCAATGGCCGGTCGACCGGCTCCGGCCAGTAGGTCCCGGGCAAGGCGCACATTTTCCTGGGCCGTCCCACCGGCGAGTTCTTCCCGGGAATAAAGGCCAAACCCTTCTTTTACAGGGTCAAAGGTAAGATGGGTAAGGTTCCCCTTTTCATCGATTTCTACCATATCGGTAGGGGCCGCGGGGGAAATTTCGTCAAAGCCGTCGTGACTATGAACCGTAAGCACCCGCTGTACTCCCAGGAGATGGGCCGCCCGGGCCACCACTTCCAGAAGGTCCCTATCGTATACGCCGATGACCTGATACATCGCATTGGCGGGGTTTGAGAGGGGTCCCACCAGGTTCATAATGGTCTTTATGCCCAGGGCTTTTCGGGCTGGAGCCGCATGTTTCATTGCCCCGTGATAGAGGGGTGCAAAAAGAAAGACAAAGCCCGTGGTTTCCAGGAGCCTGGCCGCCTGCGAAGGATGAAGGTTGATGGGAATCCCCAGGGCTTCGTAGAAATCGGCGCTCCCGGCCTTGCTGGAAACGGCCCGGTTCCCGTGTTTTGCGATGGGAAGCCCGCAGGCGCTTGCCACCAGGGCCGCCATGGAACTGATATTGAAGGACCCCTGCCCATCTCCACCGGTGCCGCAGGTGTCGGCCAGGGACATTGGAGTTCCCAGAGGAAAGGGCGTTTTCTTCCTTCGGAGCACCGCGGCGCACCCGGCGATTTCTTCGGGGGCGGGCTTTTTTATGGCCAGGGCGGTGAGAAAGGCCGCTACCTGGGCCGTTTCCATGGTACCGTCGGTGAGTTCTTCCATGAATGATTCGGCTTCTTCCTGTTTCAGGTGAACCCCCTGGATAGCCTTTTCAAAGGTCTTTTTAAAGGCGAAGGGTTCCCGACGATACTGAAGGAAGGAGCGAACCAGGGCTTCCCCTTCGGTACTGGCGATTGATTCAGGATGAAACTGAATACCTTCTATTAAATATTCTTTGTGACGCACCCCCATGATGTCCCCATCGGAACTCCGGGCGGTAATCTCCAGTTCTGCTGGCAGGGTCTTTTCATCGATCACGAGGCTGTGATAGCGGGTAAAAGTCCCCTTGGTCCCGATAGTCCTGAACAGGCCCCGGCCGTCCAGGGTAATTTCCTGGGCTTCCCCATGGCAGATCCGCTTAGCCTGCACAATGGCCGCTCCAAAGGCATACCCAATGGCCTGATGACCGAGACAAATCCCGAGGAGGGGGATTTGTCCCGCAAAGTGGCGAATTACCTCCACCGTAATCCCCGCGTCCTCTGGACGGCCGGGGCCGGGGGAAAGGATAATTCGACTGGGGGCAAGCCGCTCTATATCCTGTATCGAAATCGCATCGTTGCGGACAACCCGCACGTCTTCGGTCGAAAGCCGGCTTACCATCTGATACACGTTGTAGGTAAAGGAATCGTAATTATCAATAATAAGGATCATGATCGACCTCCTGAAATAGTCTCTGCCACCCCTTTCACAGGACTGGTAGCGGTGCCCTGCAGGGCCTGGCGGAGGGCCGCCAGTTTTTCGTTGGTTTCTTCCCACTCCCGTTCCGGCCGGGATGCGTAGACTATCCCGGCCCCGGATTGCAGGTACCAATAGCCGTCTTTTACCAGGGCGGATCGAATGGTAATGCAGGTGTCGAAACCGCCATGCACATCCAGATACCCTACCGCACCGGCGTAGAAGCTCCGGCGGTACCGTTCCTGTTGGGAGACGAGTTCAATAGCCCGAAGTTTAGGCGCCCCCGAAACCGTGCCCGCAGGAAAGGCCGCCCGAAGCACCTGGGTGTAGGGAATCGTTGGATTGGGCTTTCCTTCCACCTCTGAGACGATATGCATCACGTGGCTAAAGTGTTCTATTTCCATGTTGCGGGTTACCTGAACTGACCCGGCGAGGCACACCCTCCCCAGGTCGTTTCGGGCTAAATCTACCAGCATCAGGTGTTCCGCCCGTTCCTTGGGGTCCGCCAGCAGTTCCGCCTCTAAGGCCCGGTCTTCATCGGCGGTTCTTCCCCGCCGTCGGGTCCCCGCAATGGGGCGAATAGAGGCTACCCCATCCCGTAGTCGGACGAGACTTTCCGGCGAAGCCCCTATCAGGGCGTAGGATCCAAAATTGATGTAGAACATGTAAGGGGAAGGACTGGTGGAACGGAGCCGTCGGTAGCCTTCCAGGGCATCCAATTCAGAACGGCAGACCAGACGACGGGAAAGGACTCCCTGAATGATATCTCCTGCAACGATGTGCCGTTGTAATTCTTCCACCCCTTCACAAAAGATGAGTTTGTCCGCCCCTTCGTCACTCATGATTTCCAGCGGAACCGCCGCAGCCGGTGGCGCCAGGTAGGTAAAATCCAGATCATCCAGCCGTTGTCGAACCTGATGAATAGCCTTTTCCAGATCGATCTGGTGTTGTTCGTAGTTAAGACCCACCAGGTGCAACATATCCGTGTAGTGATCCACGATAAGATACAGATGCCCGATGATAAATTCCGCTTCGGGAATACCAAGGGTGTCCTCTCCGGGACTCAGGGTTACCGTATCACAGCGTCGCACAAATTCGTATCCTAGAAAGCCAATTCCCGCACCGGGGACCGGTAAATGGGGAACGGCGGCGCTATTTTGCCCTGCAATTGTGGCAAGGGCGTCCAGGATATCCCAGCCTTTTCCCGAAGGCGCTTCATGAGCAGGACCTGGCCATGACCAGCGGTGGCGTTTCCCATCCATTTCCAGGATGACATCGTTTTCTTCCTGGATGACGCGAAAGGCCTCGTCCAGAAGAAGGATAGAGTACCGTTCCCGTCCTTTTTTAAACGAGGCCGATTCCAGAATGGCCCGGGCCCCCAGTTTCTTAGCCAGCGTAAAGGGGGTAAATCGTTCTCCCGGAATGGAAAGGATAAGGCATCGATCGCCGCTGGATTTCATGGTCCCTCCTGTATGGTTCCAGGGCCTTCGAAAACCTGTCCCTGGAGTATCGTCGAGTCCCGCCCTCATCGGTAAGCGGTGTATCTATACATAGAAACACCCGACAGAGCTTACTATACCCGGCGTGTATGTTTCTGTCAATAGAAACAAGAGGGAATTTTTCAAAATTTTATCAAAAAAATAAAAAGAGACCCCTTTGCGGGTCTAGGGGCTAAAAATCTTTTTCTATGGTAGTGAAAGTAAGGAAAAATAGCTAGGGAAAAGAACTTTTGCCGGCGATCGGACTTGAACCGATACGACCTTGCGGTCAGTAGATTTTGAGTCTACCGTGTCTGCCATTTCACCACGCCGGCAATCAAACAATCACCATTGAAGAAGTTTTTTAATTTATCGTGGGCCCAGGGGAAAATCCTGATCTTTTGAACAGCCAGGACTTTTCTCCGGGGCCCACTATATCAGAAAAGTCTGCGGCATTCAAGATAGAAACGCTTTTCTATTCCTTCGCCCATGGAAAAACTTTTGCGGGGAAGGGGCCCGGAACGGGCGACGGTGGCAAACAGATTCTCCTTCCCCATGGGCGGTAAAATAATACCGATGGGCTGGGAAAGGGATTTCTGCTGGTTTCCTGAAGACGGGTCTTCCTGTCGAGAGGAATTCTGTACAATCCGCAGCACCTCATCACTGCCGTGGATGTAGTCGAGGGTGGCCCCCGTCTCTTTACAGAGGCGGTCCAGGGCCTCCTGAAGGGGAACCGTGGCAATCCCTTCAAAATCGATGGAAAGGATGAACTGCTCCCTCCCGTACACTATCCCATACCGGGTTTTCCCTGGCACGCCTTGCCCTATCCGCTCTTCGAGGCTGGAACCGGGAGGAAGGCTCTGCAGCGTTGCTCCCGGCAGTTCCCGCAGGTACTGGAACAGGCTTTCCAGGGAACCTCCAAATACCAGACGATGGATGGGTTCAAACTGGATTCCTTCATCGTAGAGGTTTTCTATTTCTACCAGGGCATAGCGGGCAGGGTGCTGCATCAACCCCGGATCTCCCTGATGCTGGGCCTTGTATTCTTCCCACACCGCCTTGGCGGTGGCAAGGGAGTGATTCCCATCCCCCACCGCAAATAAGAAGGGCTCTTCCTGGGCGCTCAAGGGGCCATATTTAGTTCTGGCCTCGGTGTAGAGTTCCCCTAAGGTGGTAATGACAAATTGCCAGTGCTCTTCCTGGTCCAGTTTCCAGCCCGTAACGGCCCCCGCCCCCAGCATAAGCTCCGTCTGATAGGTGGGATTCTGTCGCGGTATCATGCCTTCCAGGCCTTCCACAAGCCGGCGTTTTTCATCATCAATCAAAATGATGATATGGGGAGCTTCGAGGGGTGCCCCCCGTCGGATGGCAATGCGGGGAGGGAGCCGCTCTGCCACGGTTCCCTCGGTGGCCCGAATAAGGGGTCGCGCCTGGGGCTGCCAATCGTAGCGTTCTAGGTCAAGGGCAAGGATGAGCCCCCGGCGTCTGGGGTGGTAGGGGGTTTTCCGTTCGATGTACATCATGCCCCGAAATTCGGTAAGAAGCCGTTGTGCCAGGGTTTCCTCCATGGCCCTGCGAATAGCCTTGATGCGGGTCTCCTGAACGGTCCCTTCCAGGTACACCTCCGGGTAGATAAGGGAAAGCATGCTGGGACTTTCCCCCACGTACTGGGCAACCCTTTCCCAATAGGAGGGGTCCTGGGTAAATTGATCGCAGGCAATAACGGCCCAGCGAGAAAGGTCTATATCCGCCCGGGGAAGGGCAATAGTGGGAATATGAATCCCCAGGGTAGCGCATTGGGTTTCCAGATCCGTCATGGAGACTCCTTATCGTCTTTTGGGGGAATATAGCCTGGAAAGAGGGTGTGCTGCAACACCGATAATGGTCCCTATTATTGACAAATCCCCGGGATACCGCAATAGTTAAAGAAGAGGAGTAGGCCGTGCAGGTTCAGCGACCGGGAATAATTCAAGAACAACGATTAAAAATGAATCCCCAGCTCTTTCAGTCGATCAAGCTGATGGCCCTGCCGGTGGTGGAACTGCGGGAACGGATAGCAGAAGAACTGGAACGGAATCCGGCCTTAGAGGTTATCGAAGATAAAAGTACCCTTTCGTTAGAAGCCGCTTCGGATTCTCCAAAAGAAGAGGACGAATATTTTGAGGCCACCTCTGATGCGGGTTTTACCCGTCGAGGAACCGACGAAGATTCGGATGAACAGCGAAAGTTTATCGAAGGAGCCCTTTCCCGGCCCGAGTCTCTGCAGGAACACCTGTTGTGGCAACTTCGCCTGCAACCCATCGACGAGGAAGTGCGGAACATTGGGGAACTCATTATACAGAATCTTAATTCCGATGGGTTCCACATCGAACCGATAGAAACCCTCTGTAAGGACCGGGATCCCCAGAAAGTAGAGGCCGCCCTCGCTGTCATTCGTCGCCTTGACCCTCCTGGGTGTGCCACCCGGGACTACCGGGAATCCCTGCGGGTCCAGGCGGAACTATTACCGGATGCCCCCGAGGGGATGCTGGACGTACTGGATCACCTGGATCTCGTAGAAAAAGGGAAGGTGGCTGAACTGGCCCGTAAGGTAAAACGGAGCGAAGCGGAAGTTAAAGAGATCATCGAACGTATCAAAGAACTTTCTCCCTTTCCGGGGCGGCAGTACGATGTGCAGGAGGTCCGGTATGTGGTCCCCGATGTGCAGGTGTTACGCCAGGAGGGGGACTTTGTTATTATATTGAACGATGAGGAAATCCCCGTATTGGGGATTAACCCCTTCTTTATGAAGCTTTCCCGGGAGAAGCAAGGAGAAAAGCCCCTGCGAGACTTTGTGCGGGAAAACATTAAAGAGGCCCGCTGGTTCATTCATTCGATAAATCAGCGGAACCACACCCTTTTAAAGGTGATGCGGGCCATTGTGGAGTTACAGCGCTCATTCTTCGCTAACGGGCCCAAGTACCTTTCTCCCCTTACCTTACGGGATGTGGCCCGGGAAGTGGGGGTCCATGAGACCACCGTTTCCCGGATTGCCAACGGGAAATATGTGCAAACCGAATGGGGAATCTTTGAGATTCGCCATTTCTTTACCAATTCGATAAGCGGGGCGGGGTCTTCCGGTTCCCGTTTTTCCAAGGAGGGGGTAAAGGAAATTATCAAGGAAATCATTCAGAACGAAGAGGGACACCTTTCGGATCAGGCTATTGCAGATATCCTGGCCCGTCGTGGGATTCCGCTCGCCCGCCGGACGGTGGCCAAGTACCGGAAGGAACTGGATTTAGGGCCATCTTATTCCCGGTAAAGCCTTCCGGTTACCCCAGACGGTGGAGCGATCGCCATAGAGCGGTTTCAATATAGCCACAGGAGGCACCTATGAACATCGAGGTTAAGGCGGTTCATTTTTCCCTTTGGGATGGTACGCGGGAGTATCTGGAAAAGAAAATTGCCCGGATTCCCAATGCGGAAAACATGATCGTGGATTTGCTGTTTACCCTGACCAAAGAAAAGGATTTTTCGGCCGAGGCAACGGTGAATTTCCGGTGGGGCCATTCCATTCATGTAAAAGAACATGATTTTGAGCTGAATGCGGCAATTGATAAAATGATGGATAAACTGGAAGCGCGGATCATTAAAGAAAAAGAAAAGATTCAGGAGAAACACGCCTAGGTTCTGGCTACCCTGGCGCAGGGTGCCGGATTGACAACAGAAGAAGGATGAAAAGGGGCTGCCCCAGAGGGAGGACAGCCCCTTTTTCTTGGGGACCTTCGGAGGGATCCCTTTGCGGTATGGGAACTCGGTAAGCCGCCCTGGTTGTTAGCGTGATGTATCAGGGCAGGCTTCTTCCACTTTGGTAAGCCAGTGCCGGTTCATCCCGTATCGGAATACGACCTCCAATTTTTCGATGACCTCGGGGGTAGGGAAAATGATGGTGAATATCCCCTGTTCCCGAACCTGGGTAGAAGAGGGGGTGCCAATCACTTTTTTAAGGAACTGCACGGGGATGCCCTGGGCCTTACACAAGGCAAGGCTCTCTTCGCAGGTATCCTCTTTTTTGCGCTGGACCACAAAGGTCCGAAAACGAAAATCCACGTGGTTTTTTTGAGCCGTTTCGTTCCATATCCGCAGGTCCTCCGGATACCAGCGACTTGCCAGCGGAAACATGTCGCTCCCCAGAATATGGGTAAGTTCCAGGGGATAGCCTGCAAACAGTCGGATCAGGGTGTCGATGATACCGATGGTGTCTTTCCCTTCGCCGATGTTCAGGGGAACGATAAAAGGGAAAAAGACCCGTTCAATCTGACGGCGTAGAATATCGAACCGGTAGGCATACTCTGAGCGGTTGGGTTTTAAGGTGCTTTCCCCGCCCTCGGGGATCACAAACAGGATATCCGCCGGCGGTGTACCCCGGGCCATAAAAAGGAAGGCCGTCTCTAAATGGGTCATCTGGAAGGGATCGAAGGAGCCGATAAATACCCCTACGCGAATCACCTTACGGCGAAACACAAGACAATGGGTAGGAGTTTTTCGTGGCCGCCCCCGACCTCCGGTGGGGGCAGTGCTTTCCTGCTGAATGAGGGCAAGTTCTTGCCGACTCCAGGGCTCTATGAGCCCCTGCTGAATGCGCGTATCGAGCCGCTGCAGGGCGGCGAGGAACATCCTTTTAAAGTATCTGAATTCCTTCCGGTCTTCTGCCCGCAGAAACTTCATCTGGGCGAGGCCCGAATAAATAGTGGTAATTTCCTTCGCAATACGGAGGGTATCTTTACTCTCGTACTGCCGTTCTATTTCTGTTCGCATAGGCTATTTCTTCTTAGGGTACAGAAACCGCTTAATCTTTTGGGTTGCGGTCTTTTCAAAGGGTTCTTCCTGAATTTCAACCCGGTGAATCCTGGAAAAGGCCGCAAGCTGTTTATTGGTAAAATTCTTGATTTCCTGGAGCAGGTATTCGGCCCCCTGCATAGCCGAATGGCCCGTCTCCTGGATGATATCCCCCGCGGCGGCAAGCATGGTCCGGGCCTTTTCGTTAAGATAAACCAGGGCAATCAGGTTCCCCTTTTCGTCGGCATACACCAGGGCATCATCCACATACCCCGACGCATTGATAAGGCTCTCTATTTCTTCGGGATAGATGTTTTCTCCCGCGGGACCCAGAATAAGGGCCTTGAGGCACCCCCGAATGTAAAGGTTCCCCCGGGCGTCCATACAGCCCAGGTCTCCCGTCTTAAACCAGCCGTCGCCGGTGAAGGCCTCTCGGGTCCGTTCTGGATCCCGATAGTAGCCCTTCATGACGTTGGGCCCCCGGGCCTGAATTTCCCCTTCGGGAGATAATTCGCCCTTCCCTCTTTTTCTTCTTTTTGAGGAATCCGCAGGGGCCTGAATACTCTGTGAGGAATCTCTGGGGGCCCCGACAGGGGTTTCCGGTGAGGAACCGCCGGGAACCCCGGCAAGGGTCTTGTTCTCTTGCGATGGGGCTCCACCGGAGGATCCCACGCCAACCCCCGCCACCACCCTTCCGGTGTGGTCTACGATCCGCAGTTCTACCCCCTTGAGGGCGGGACCCGTCGAACGCAGGACCTGCCGACAAGGATGGGCCCCCGCCAAGAGGGGGGCCGTTTCAGTAAGGCCGTAGCCTATTGCGTAGGGGAAACGGGCGCGGTACAGGAATTCTTCCACATCCGCTGCCAGGGGAGCGCCGCCAATCCCAAAGAACCGGATGGCTCCCCCAAAGGTTTTAAGGAGGCGGAGCCCCGCTATCCGAATTGCCAGGGGGCGGGTGAACCTGTTCTTGTACAGAGGATGGGTTTCCAGGGCGGGTTGGATGCGGGATCGGTAGGTTTTTTCGATGATGAGGGGCACGGTGAGCATGATGGTGGGACGAATCTTTTGCATGGCCGGCAGCAATACCGACGGAGTAGGGGGCCGCCCAAGGTAGGTAGTGCAGGCCCCATTCAGAACGGCGATAAGCATCCCGATGGTACACTCATAGGTGTGGGCCAGGGGAAGAATCGAAAGAAAGCGATCCCGGGAATAGATTTTGATGATGGAACGACATGCGGTGGCTTCAAAAATGAGATTGCCGTGGGTGAGCATTACTCCCTTGCTATTCCCCGTTGTTCCGGAGGTGTAAATGATCGTCGCTACCTCATCGGCAGTGGGGGGTGGTACGGTCTCTGTAGGGACCGGTAGTTCTGACCAGGCATACCATCGGTGGTCTTTTCCCTGTTGAATCTGTACCCCCTCCGCGGTCATGGTATCGATGTATATCCAGGGAAGGGCCTCGCAATAGGGGGATCCGGCCAGTTTAGACGCCATTCGTTCGGTAACACAGAGGGCCCGTACCTGGGCATGTTCCGCAATGGTGGCGATCTGTTCGTTAATAAAGTCGGTAAGGACCGGGACGATGATGGCTCCGGCTACGGAAATACCGAAGTAGCTGATAGGCCACTCAGGACGGTTTTCCGAAAGAAGGAGCACCCGATCCCTTGGCGCACAGCCCAGGGTTCCTAAAAGACGGGCAAGCCTGTGGCTCAATTCCCGGAATTCCTGGTAGGTAATAGGGTTCACGAGGTTCCCTTCTGAAAAAAGTTGAAACGCCCGGCGACGGGGAAACGCCGCTGCGGCTGTTTCAAGCACCGCCGGTAGGGTAAAATCCGTAAGATGTATCATGGGTTCCCTCTTGTGTTACAGGTAATACTCTCGGTACAGTATGAATATGAAATGGAATTTTGGAAAGTCCCTCCACCTGCTCCTTTGGGGGAGTTTTTTGCTCGGAAGTGTGGTAAACCTCTCTGCTCAGCAGGGAACAAACCAGGAAGGGAACTCCCCAAAAGGAAAGGACGCCCGGGGAACCGCTCCGGTCTCTAAGGAGGTTGGGGGCGTAGACAGTCAATCGATGCCCCTTAATCTGGAAGACCTCGTGGGCATCGACTTAAAGGAAGCCTTTAATCGCTTCGGGGTGCCCCTTTCGGTGTATCCTGTCCGGGGCCCCCAGAGCTGGCAGGATGATGTGGTGTTTTCCTATGGGGGCTTTGACCTGTACTGGTATAAAGACCGGGTGTGGCAGGTAGGGACGAGCCGGGCCTATGGAATTCAAAAGGGAGATACGAAAGAGCGGGTCCTGGCCCTGTTAGGCGAACCGATCATAATCATGGACAATGCCCTGGTGTATGCCCTTACTCCCAAGGCCTGGCCCCTCCGACTTCGCGTTGGGTTTTCTGCCCAGAACCAGGTGGAAAGTATCTATATCTACCGTCCCGATTTTTAGGGGTGTCTATGGCAAAGGTCTGTATCTGTCTTACGGGAAAAACGATCGCCCAGAACCTGGAAATCCTTGAAGCCTACCGGCCCTACATCGATGTGGCGGAACTCCGGGTGGATTGCCTCGAACCGGATGAACGTTTTTTTATCCGTCGCTTCCCTTCCCTCGCGGGGGTTCCCACCATTCTTACGGTTCGCCGAAAAATAGATGGGGGCTTTTTTACCGAAGGGGAAGGGGCTCGGATCGTTTTGCTAGCGGCGGGGCTCGCCTTTGCCGATGCGGACCGGCGGAACAACTTTGCCTATGTGGATCTGGAAGAGGACCTTAACGTTCCCAGTCTGGAAGAAGCTGCCCGGACCTTTGGTACCCGGATTATCCGGTCCTACCATAATTTCCAGGGGGTGGACGAAAATTTGCCGGAAAAAATCCGGGCATTACGGCGTCATGGGGATGAGATTGCAAAGGTGGCGGTGATGCCCCAAAACCTCCAGGATGTGGCCCGGATTTTTGTAGCCGCCGAAGAAACTCAGGATGTGGAAAAAATTCTCTTGGGAATGGGACCCCACGGGGTTTGTACCCGTATCCTGGCAGAAAAAATGGGCTCCTACCTTACCTTTGCTTCCCCCCGCCTTGATCCCACTCTGCCTATTGCGGGACCTGGTCAGTTGGACCCTAAACAGCTAGTGAACCTGTATCGATTCCGGGATATCACAAAGACCACGAAGGTATACGGAATCGTAGGATATCCGCTTACTGCCACTTCGAGTCCGGAAATTCATAATCGGGGATTTAAGAACATTAAGTTTGATGGGGTGTATATTCCCTTTCCGGCGGATACGCTGGCCTCTTTTTTAGAACTGGCGGAGGTGCTGCAGATAGAGGGGGCCTCGGTAACGGTTCCGTATAAAGAGGCTATCCTTGCTCGACTTGTGGGAGCCTCGCCGGAGGTCCAAAAAATCGGTTCCTGTAACACCATCCTCAGAACACCCCGGGGCTGGTTTGGGTACAATACGGATGCCCGGGGCTTTTCGGATTCCCTTTTAACGTTTATCGGGAAAAAAGACCTTAAATGGAAGCGATGCACCATTGTCGGCGCCGGCGGTGTGGCCCGGGCGGTGGCCTACGAGATTCATCGGTTAGGGGGACGGGCCTGCGTGGTCAATCGAACGGTGCCTAAGGCAAAAGAACTGGCCGAACCCTTCGGTTTTGCCTGGGGAGGGCTCGATAGCCGGGGTATGGAACTGGTTGAAAAATATCGGGATATCATCATTCAAACCACCAGCGTGGGCATGGAAGGTCCCGATGTAGACAAGGATCCCCTGGAACAGTACCGTTTTACGGGCAAAGAGATGGTGATGGATCTGATCTATAAACCAGAGATTACGCGGCTTTTGGAGCGGGCAAGTAGGGCCGGCTGTCGGGTTCTGAACGGATACGACATGCTGTACCGACAGGCCAAGCTTCAGTTTAAGCTCTTTACCGGCCAGGAATACCCAGAGTAAAAGCTGTTTGTCCTCTATGCTTCAATGGCTTCTATCATAAGGGCGCTGATGTCGTCACTGAGTTGTCCGAAGGGATTGCGACTTTTAAGGGTCTCGTAGAGGCTTTCCAGATCCCGTCCACCGTCGGCGAAAAATCCCGTCACCCCTTCGATGCCGAAGGGCATGCCATTACTGTCTTCCGCTTCGTAGATACCGTCGGAGGCAATGAAAAGAATATCCCCCGGGTCAAGGCCGAAGGGAATCTCCTGGTAGTGGGCCCCTTCGACCATCCCTATCATGAAAGACCGTTCCCGGATAGGTTCAGGGACCAGCACTTCATGGCGCTTGCGGAAGATGATGGCCATGGGGTGTCCTGCACTGGCAAAATACCCTGTTCCCGAATGGGGATCCATCACCAGAATAGAGGCGGTAAGGTAGTACCCTTCGATCGTGATGGTGCGGATAAAATCATTATTGATGGTGCTGAGCATCTTCGCCGGAGAGTAGGTGTCCTTCAGGGTACCATGGAAAAGGGTCTTATAAATCATGGCAAAGAGGGCCGCCGAAATACCGTGGCCCGTGGCATCCGCACTGGAGGCCACGAGTATTCCCGTATCGGTGACAAAGGCTTCCACATAATCGCCACCGGTCACTTCCAAAGGATGAAAGAGGGTGCTCACCCGCAGTTTCTCCGCCGTAAAAGGGACGGTGGTCACCATGTGTTTCTGGATTTCACTGGCCAGTTTAAGCTGGGCGTACTCTTCTTGCATGTCCCGAAACATGGCGATTCCCCCGACCACTTCTCCCCGATTGTTCCTGAGGGGGTTAATGGTAAGACTGACGGGAATCTCCTGACCACTGGCGGACCGCATAAAGACATACTGGGCGTATTTCCCCCGATACCCCCCTGATATGGCCAGAGCGAGGGGACAGAGTCCCTCGCCACACAGGAAGGTGCCGGAAGAATCCCGTTTGCAGAGGGGACCCAGGGTCATGCAGGACCAGCCACAGACTTCCCGGGCAGGATACCCTAGGATTCGCTCCGCTGCGGGATTCCAGTAACGGATAATATACTCCCTATCTATGATAAAGATTCCCTCTTCTATCTGTTCCAGGACATCATAATATGAGGTAGATTCCAGTAAAAAATCGTTGCAGCTCTCCACATGATAGAGTATAGTCCATAGATAGGCGTTTTACACAAGAGCGGGGATAGAAAAAGGTCCCTTTTTATACACCCTTGAGTAAGGCAGGAAACACATGGAGCAACAGAGGCTTAAAGAACTGGTAGGACAAACTGCGGTAGATCAATTGGTTCGCAGTGGAATGAAGGTAGGCCTGGGTACGGGGTCTACTGCCATGCCGGCGGTGCGCCGTATTGGGGAACTGTTACAAAAGGGAATTGTAACCGACATTAAAGCGGTTTCTACGAGTTTTCAAACCACCGTAGCCTGTGAAGAGTTAGGCATTCCCTTGTATACCCTGAACTCCCGGGAGATTGGGGGCGAGCTTGATCTTACCATCGATGGGGCCGACGAGGTAGATCCGGACAACAATCTTATAAAAGGCGGTGGCGGGGCCTTGCTGTTAGAAAAAATTGTGGCCTACGCTTCAAAAAACTATGCTATAGTGGTAGATGAATCAAAGCTGGTAGAACACCTGGGGCTGGCCTTCCCGGTCCCGGTGGAGGTAATCCCTGAAGCCCGAGAAACGGTCCGTCGGGCCCTGGAAAAACTCGGCGCCCGGGTTACCCTTCGCCAGGCGGTGCGGAAGGCGGGGCCGGTGGTAACCGACAAGGGGAATCTCCTCTTGGATATTTTGTTTTCCCAGCCGGTAGATGCTCGCCTCCTGGAAGCCGAAATTAACCAGATCCCCGGGGTGGTGGAAAATGGCTTCTTTACCCGAAAGCGCCCCCAGGTGTTTATTGCCCGTTCCTCTGGAATTGTGGAGGTGCGTCCGTAAAGAAAGGGGGGAAGCGAAAAGGGGCCCCTGTGTTTTGAAAAATCCCCTTTCAGGAAGAACTCAATGGCGGTGGATAAACACATTAACTACTTTGAACTCGAAAAGGCCTGCCAAAAGCCGGGCTGTCCCCTGTGCCGGATTATCCGGGATCGGAGCTGGCGATATTTAGATAACATGCTTTTTGAGCATGTGTCAGACCGGGGCTTTCGGGCTCTTCATCGTCAGGCGGGGGGATTCTGCCCTGAGCATTCGGCAAAACTGGTAAACTTTCGGGATGGTCTTGCGGTGGCTATCCTGGGACGGGATATCCTGGAAGACAGGATCCAGCATTTTAAAAGCCGAAAACCCTGGCGCCCCAGGGGAACCTGCCCCATTTGTCTGGAGCGAAAACGGATAGAGCAGGAATACCTTTCGTTCCTGTTAGAAGTAGGGGAAGAACGACCCGACGATCGGTCCCTTATCCAGTGGTTTACCGCCTCTGAAGGACTCTGTGCGCCCCACTATGGGATGCTCCTTGAACTAAAAAAGCGTCCCCCCCGCTGGCTTGTCCAGTTCCAGGAAGACAAATTCTCCCGGCTTCTTGAACGGGTTAATCGATTCATAGAGCTTTCTGCCTATGGGCGACAGCAGGAATTTGCGGCCCTCCCCGAAGCAGATAAGCTTGTATGGAAAGAATTGGCCCGGACGTTACGAGGCTCGGGAGATGCGGAAAAGGAGGAATAAGAATGATGGCCCAGATACGGCGAGAAATTGGCCTGCGGGTAAAGGAACTGCGGGAAATTCAGGGGATCTCTGCGGAATCCCTGGCAAAGTATCTTATGGTGGATCGAGAGACCTATCTTGCCTGGGAAGAGGGGCGGGATGACTTCCCGGTGGGGGTGCTCTACGAAATCGCCGGTCGCTTTCAGGTGGATTTAAGCGAACTTATCACCGGCGAGGCACCTAAACTGAGAACCTATTGTCTAACCCGTAAAGGACGAGGTCCTGAGGTGTATCGGCGCAGTTCCTACCGTTACTGGAGCCTGGCTGCCAATTTTCAACATAGAAAGGCAGAACCCTTCCTGGTGGAAATCCCCGCCGAATCGGAACAGCACCCCATTGCCCTCAATAGCCATCCCGGCCAGGAATTTGACTATGTGCTTGAAGGGACCATGCGGATTACCATTGGAACCCACGAAATGGACCTCGAGGCGGGAGACGCGGTGTATTTTGATTCTTCTGAGCCCCATGGTATGAAGGCCCTGGGAGGAAAGGCGGTGCGTTTCCTCGCGGTTATTCTTTAGTTTATAGGAGCTGGCCATGTTGACGAAATATCTATCTACCCTCGAATTTTCCTCCTACGAAGATTTTGTTCAGAATTTTTCTGTCCGGGTTCCTGAAAATTTTAACTTTGCCTATGATGTGATGGATGAACTGGCCCGAAAACGGGCCAATGAACGGGCCCTGGTGTGGTGCGATGAACGGGGGGTCTCGGCGGAATTTACCTACGGCGAATTACAAGAGCGGACGAACCAAACGGCCAACGCCCTTTCTTCCCTGGGGATCCGAAAAGGAACGCCCGTCATGCTCATCTTGAAGCGGCGTTATGAATACTGGCCCACCCTGTTGGCGCTGCATAAACTGGGGGCCATCGCTATTCCCGCAACCCATCTGCTTACCCCTAAGGATATTGTGTATCGTTGTAAAGCCGCTGACATCGAAGCCATTGTGGCGGTTGATGATTCTGCCGTTATGGACCATGTGGACGAAGCAGAAAAGCAGTCCCCGTCGCTGCGACACAAACTGTTTGTACGGTCCGTACATACCCCCGCTACGGCGGACCCGGCGGCAGGCAGGAACAACTGGCTTGATCTTAAAGAACTTGTGGCAGGACAGAGCCCGGAATTCCTCCGTCCTACCGGTAAAGAGGCAACCCAGAACAGGGATATCATGCTCCTCTACTTTACCAGCGGAACCACGGGGATGCCCAAGATGGTGCAGCACGATTTTACCTATCCCCTTGGGCATATCATTACCGCCCGGTACTGGCAAAATGTGCAACCTGGAGGGCTCCATCTTACCGTGGCCGATACGGGCTGGGCAAAGGCGGCCTGGGGTAAGATCTATGGCCAGTGGCTCAGCGAGTGTGCAGTTTTTGTGTATGATTACGATCGGTTTGTTCCCTCCGCGATGCTCGAGGTAATTAGCCGCTATGGGGTTACTTCCTTTTGTGCGCCCCCCACGGTGTACCGGTTCTTTATAAAAGAGGACCTGCGGCGTTACGATTTTTCGCGGCTCGAGCACTGCTCCGTGGCAGGGGAACCCCTTAATCCTGAAGTGTACGAACAGTTTCTTGCCGCTACGGGTATCAAATTGATGGAAGGCTATGGCCAGACCGAATTGACCCTCACCATAGGAACCTTCCCCTGGATGGAACCAAAACCTGGTTCTATGGGACGGCCTGCCCCCGGCTATGATATCGATCTTGTTCGGGAAGATGGTTCTTCCTGTGAAGTAGGAGAAGAAGGGCAGATCGTGGTTCGGACGGACCGCCGCGCACCGGTGGGTATGTTCGGTGGGTACTATCGGGATCCCGAACTTACCCAAAAGGTATGGCACGATGGGGTCTATTATACCGGTGATATGGCATGGAAAGATGAGGATGGCTACTTCTGGTTTGTAGGCCGGGCCGATGATGTCATAAAGAGCTCGGGCTATCGGATCGGTCCTTTTGAAGTAGAAAGCGCCCTTCTTGAACATCCGGCGGTACTGGAATGTGCGGTCACGGGGGTTCCCGATCCGGACCGGGGACAGGTAGTAAAGGCGACGGTGGTTTTGGCCAAAGGATGGACCGCGAGCGACGAACTCGCCCGGGAACTACAGGAGCATGTCAAGGAAACCACCGCTCCCTACAAGTATCCCCGGATCATCGAGTTCGTGTCGGAACTTCCCAAAACGATTAGCGGAAAGATCCGACGCGTCCAGATTCGGGAACAGGACGGGCAGAGTTCCTCGAAAAACACCGAGTAGGGGGACTTTTTTCCCCTTATATCCGAAGACTCTCCTGGAGTTTCCAGAGGTCCTCCAGAACGAGGGCCGTCATGGCTTCTACCACCGGTACGAGCCGGGGGAGAATGCAAGTATCGTGGCGGCCTTCGGTGCGAATTTCTGTTTCCTTGCCATCGATGGTGATGGTCTGCTGGGGTTTTGCGATGGATGACACGGGCTTTACGGCAATGCGAAATACCAGTTCTGCCCCCGTGCTGATACCTCCGAGGACTCCCCCCGCATGATTGGAACGGAATCCCGCCGCATCCATCCAGTCGTTGTGTTCGCTTCCCCGTAGATCCACCCCTGCAAAGCCGTCTCCAAATTCGATTCCCTTGACGGCCCCCAGGGACAGCATGGCATGGGCCAGCAGGGCATCCAGTTTGTCAAAAACCGGTTCTCCGAGCCCCACCGGAAGCCCCCGGACCCGGCATTCGATGATGCCGCCGGCGCTGTCCTGTTCTTCCTGAAGCTGCTGGAGCCGTTGCACCATGGCGGCGGCGGCCTCCAGGTCGCAGGCCCGCAGGGGGTTCTGTTCTATCACCGATTCATCCCGTTTTTGACATTGGATGCCCGCCGCCCGTAGGGTGTAAGCCACAATGTGGACCCCCCGCTGAGAAAGGAGCTTTTTAGCCACTGCGCCGGCGGCGACGCGAGCGGCGGTCTCCCGCCCCGACGCCCGCCCCGAGCCCCGGTAGTCCCGGATGCCGAATTTCTTAAAAAAGGTATAATCCGCATGGCCGGGGCGAAATTTGTCTTTTATGTCATTATATGCCTCGGGGCGGGCGTCGGTGTTGTACAGCAACAAAAGAAGGGGGGTCCCCGTGGTCTTCCCTTCGAAAATTCCTGAAAGAATGTGAACCCGGTCGCTTTCTTGCCGTGGGGTGGTGATGAAATTCTGTCCTGGCTTTCGTCGGTCCAGTTCTTTCTGGATATCCTGCTCATCGAGTTCCAGGTTTGGTGGAACCCCGTCGATGACAACTCCCACAGCGCCGCCATGGGACTCTCCAAAGGTGGTTATTTTAAACAGGGTTCCAAAACTATTGCCCGCCATACCTCTCCCCTTATATAGGTCATCCTATTTGACGCCGACCTCTGGTCGCTCACGATAGGGCGCTAATTACCCGCAGACCGGCTCTTTTTGTACCTTAGCGATTTTACTATTTCTATGCAATAAGAAAATCTCCTTTCGGGAAGGTAATATTTTGTTGATTCTTACCTTTTCTTACTTTTGTAGAGCCCCCATATTTGATAATCTATGGATATGCAGCGACTCGTACTGGTGTTTCTCTGGTTTTTTGTTAGTATGCCGCCGGATTATCTTCTGGGAGCTCAAAAACTGTCTAATGAATCAATGAGCGTCAGGGGCATCTATTTTACCGAAACGGGCTGTTCCCATTGTGATGCCTTTTTGCTTTTTGAAAAACCCCGGATTGAAACGGCTACGGGGCTCCGGCTGGAACTCGAACTTCATGACATTTTAAGCCCTAAGGGCTATGAGCTCTGTGTTGCCATGCTTGCCGAGCGGGGCCGTTCGTTTACTATCTTCCCGGTTTTGTTTTTAGGGAATAACGTGTACCAGGGAAGCAGGGCCGTAGCAGCAGGGGCCCGGGTGGAATTGGAATACTGGCTAAAATATGGGCAATGGCGGCCCGCGGAGGGGCCTGAGGGGCCCCAAAAGCCTCCACAAGGAGCTTCAAAAACAGTTTTAGAGGATCTATCTTCTTTAAGGGGCCAAACCTTTTCTGTTTTTTCGATTTTTTTAGCGGGCCTCCTGGATGGTATCAATCCCTGTGCCTTTTCTACCCTTTTGTTTTTTCTTTCCTTCATCGGTTTACGCAGGCAGGACCACAAAAAGCGCTTCTGGACCGGCATAAGTTTTATTGGGGGCATATTTGTGGCCTATTTTGCCCTGGGGTTTGGGATTTTTTCGGGACTCCGCTACTTTTTTTCTCGCCTTGGGGTCTCCTGGTTCGTGAAGGGCGCGGTGAGCCTCCTGGGGGGTATCCTCGCGGTGGCGAGCTGCTACGACGCCGTTCTTGCCCTTCGGGGAAGGGCCGGTGAATCGATACTGCAACTGCCCCTTTTTTTAAAACAGGCAAGCCATCGGCTTATCAGAAAGGGCCTTAGCATACCCTGGTATGGGCTTGTAGCCTTCGGCACGGGGCTTCTTGTGTCGTGCATTGAACTGGCCTGTACGGGCCAGGTGTATTTTCCTACCCTGGCATACCTGGCCCAGCGCTCTGAAAGGGTGTTTCCCCTTCTCTTACTGTACAATCTGGCCTTTATCACCCCCCTCTTGGTTGTGTTTGTGGTGGTACATCGGGGGGCCGCTCAGGAAGGTGTTCGACGGTGGTACGAAGGGCATCTGGTTCTTGTACGGTTCCTCACGGCCTTGTTTTTTGGGAGCCTGGCGGTGCTTGTGTGGCAATGAGAGGGGAAGGCTTCTTTGCAGTGGGGCAGTAGGGGCGCTCCGGGCTGGTACGGTGAGGGGCGCTACCTCATCGTATGGCGATGGGGATTCATCAACTTCTAACATTTTCTAAGTATTGCAATAAAATCGAGAGCTCGATACTATGGGTGCGGTGATGAGGATGGGGACCCTTCTTTTTGCGATCTGTTCCTTTGCAAAAAGAAGGAACAGCCTTGTTCTTTCCTGGTTCTTTATCCTCAGAAGAGTTGGACGCCAGGCAAAGCCTGAGGTATCCCCGGCGGTCTTTCGAAGGGGGCCAAAGGGTTTTGTCAGGAAATAAGAAAAAGGACGGCCCGCCGAATTGTCCCGTACGGGAAAGGAAGCCGAACCCCAGAAAAATGGGGGAATTTCGGACCTGCAAAGTACGGACCGCCAAGTTTTAAGAAAGGTAGAGGTAGCATATGCGTTCATTAGGAATCAACATTGGGTCCACCAGTTTAAAAATGGTGCTCTCGGAACATCAACAGGTTCTCTGGCAAGAATCAATCCCCCATGAGGGTGATTTTTATGCGGTGGTTCGCCGGCTCTGCGCCGATGGCCATATTGAGCCGGGGACACCGGCCCTGGTCACGGGGAATGAGGGGCGTTTTATGTTCAATGTAGCGGGAACCCTGGAGCCCCTCTGTGTGGAAGCGGCCCTGAAGGCCCTGAACCTTAAACCCCGGGCTGTGGTTAGCATGGGGGGCGAGGACCTGGTGGTGTATTCCTTGGACGAAAACGGAAAGATTATCAATAATTTTTCGGGGAGCAAATGTGCCTCCGGAACGGGGGAATTCTTAAAACAGCAGCTTGCCCGGATGAACATGACCCTGCAGGATGTGAACGCCGTCCCGGATACGGCCCAGGTGCTTACCCTTTCTTCCCGGTGTTCCGTATTCATGAAGAGTGACTGCACCCATCGCCTGAATAAACGGGAGGCCACCAAAGAGGATATCGTCCTTTCGCTTTCCAATGTGATGGCCATGAAGGTCCTGGATTTCCTTAAGCGGGCAAAACTGTCCAGCGGTCAGGTGGTCCTTACGGGGGGCGTTACCTTAAACCGACATATTATTCGCTTCTTAAAAGAGGGGGCCCCCACTATCGAATTTATTATCCCCGACATAGCCCCCGTGTTCGAAGCCTTTGGAGCTTCTATCCTGGCCCCTGAAATGGGAAGCCCCCTGCCTTCGGTGGAAAAACTCCTTAAGCCCAATACGGTCCGCTTTGGGACCCTGGGAAACCTGAATCACTGGCGGAATAAGGTTCGTTTCTTTGAAAAATCCCAGGGAAAGGTGCAAAAGGGTCGTTCCTATATCCTCGGTGTCGATGGGGGTTCTACCACTACCAAGGCCTGCCTGGTGGACATGGAAACCGACGAGATTGTGGCAAGCCACTATGGCCGGACCCATGGGGACCCGGTGCGGGCGGTAAAGGAATGCCTTAAGGTTATCCAGGATAAGGTTGTGGCCGATACGGGGAGCAAAGAAGTAGACATTCGCCTGGTGGCCACCACCGGCTCGTCCCGGGAAATCCTGGGGGTGTTCCTCGAGACCCCCGGGGTGTACAATGAAATCATTGCCCACTCGGTGGGTACCACCTATTTTGATAAAGAAGTGGAAACCATCTTTGAAATTGGCGGCCAGGATGCAAAATATGTGCTGCTTAAGAATGGGGTCCCCATCGATTATGCCATGAATGAGGCCTGCTCTGCGGGAACCGGTTCTTTCCTGGAAGAGTCCGCCGCGGGGGACCTTTCTATCCATCGGGCAGAGGATATCGCTCCCATTGCCCTTAAGGCCGATGCCCCCTTAAAGTTTGGGGAACACTGTTCGGCCTTTATCAATTCGGATATCCGTAAGGCGGTACAGCAGGGGGCAAGCCGGGAGAACATCACCGCCGGTATCGTCTGTTCCATCGTGGCCAACTACCTGAACCGGGTGGTGGGAAATCGTACCATTGGGGGTAAAATCTTTTTGCAGGGTGGGGTCGCTAAAAACGAAGCGGTGCCCCTGGCCTTTGCGATGCTCCTGGATAAGGAAATTCTGGTACCCCCTTCGCCAGAGCTGATGGGGTGTTTTGGGGTAGCCCTCCTGGCAAAACGAAAGCAGGCAGAAGGCCTGCTGGGGGAGGTTCGCATCGATATTGATGAGGTGCTCCAGCGGGAAATTGGGTACGAACGGGTGTTTAAGTGCCAGTCCTGTGATAATTACTGTCCCATTCAGGTCCTTAAAGTAAATGGCCATACCTACATGTTTGGGGGGCGCTGTAACAAGTACACCAACATGCGCAAGGCCGTAAAGGATGTGCCCGTCCTTGATTATGTAAGCCGACGTAACAAGCTCCTGTTCGAGGAGTTTGTCCCCTCAAAGGAAAGCTTTGTGGCAAAACGGAACTACACCGTGGGAATTCCCCGGGCCTTTTCGGTCCACACCCTGTACCCGTTGTATACCTGGTTCTTCCATGAATTGGGAATCCGTACCATCCTCTCGGATACGGTGGACCACGAAGGGGTGGCCCGGGCGGAAAGCGCCTACTGCTTCCCCGCGGAAATTGCCCACGGGGCGGTGGCGGACTGCCTTAAGAAGGGGGCCGACTACGTGTTGCTCCCCCACTTCCGGGACATGCCCAGCTACGAGACTTCGGTTCATGCCAATTTCTGTCCCATCACCCAGAGTTTCCCCTATTACATTACCAAGGCCTTTTCCGATGTGGACCCCCAGCGCTTTTTGCCCCTGGTGGTAAGCTTTAAGTTCGGGGAGAAAAAGGCCCTGGAACTCTTCACGGTGATGACCAGCCGACTTGGTATCAGCGAAGATGAAACCCGCCGGGCCTTTGAAAAGGCCCTGGCCAAGCAAAAAGAATATTTTGAAGCGGCCCGAAAATTGGGCCTTGAAGCCCTGGAGGAGGCCCGGCGTTCCAACCGGCCCGTAATCGCCATTCTGGGGCGGCCCTATAACGCCTTTACCGCGGAGGCAAACATGGGAATCCCCCGAAAGTTTACCACCCGGGGCTATTCGGTGATTCCCTTCGATATCCTTCCCATCGAAGAACAGCCTAACCAGTTTCCCAACATGTACTGGTACTATGGGCAGCAGGATATGCGGGCCGCCCAGCTTCTGAAGAACGAAGAAAACGTCTACGTGACCTGGATTACCAACTTTTCCTGTGCCCCCGATTCATTCATGCTCCATTACCTTAAGTGGATCATGGGACAAAAGCCCTTTCTGGTGCTCGAACTCGATTCCCACTCGGCCGATGCAGGAATCGATACCCGGGTAGAGGCCTTCCTCGATATCATCGATGGCTATCGCTCCAAGAAGCTCCAGGTAGAACAGGAACGGTACGATAATGGCTGGAAGTTTGAATACGGTGGTGGCGAGGACCTGCGGGTGGTCAATCATAAGACGGGCCAGAAGGTGCCGGTTCGGAATAATCCCAAGGTAAAGATACTCCTTTCGAACATGGGGAATGTGTCCACCGAATTTATGGCGGCCATGCTCCGGGGCGTGGGCCTGAATGCGGAGGCCCTGCCGGTGGCGGACTTTAAGACCATCCAGATTGCCCGGGCCCACGCGTCGGGAAAAGAATGTGTGCCGAGTCACCTGGTGCTGGGAAGTGCCCTGAAGTACTTTGCCAGCGATAAGTACCGGAAGGATGAACTGTACCTGCTTTTTGTGCCCATTACCACCGGTCCCTGCCGGACGGGCCAGTATTTTGTGTACTACGAGAATCTCTTCAGGGACCTCCGGCTCGAAAATGTGGTGGTCTTTACCCTTTCGGCGGATAATTCCTACACCGAACTGGGACCTGATTTTGCAAAGGACATGTGGAAGGGCCTGGTGGTGACGGATTACCTTAAGGACATTCAGACCGCTTTGAAAGCCACTGCCCGGGATCCCGAAAGGGCGGTGGCCGATTTTGAAGCTTCCTGGAAAAAAATGATGGGGGTCATCGAAAAAGATCCCCGGCTCCTGTGGAAGGAACTGCGACGTATCGCCGAGGACGTGAAGCGCATACCTTTAAAAAGAGCGCTTGCCGAATGCCCCCGGGTGCTTATCGTCGGGGAAATTTACGTGCGGCGGGATGACTTCGCGGTGGGCGAACTGATTGACCTGATGAGTGAACGGGGTATTGTGGTAAAGGTCTCGGGTATCGCCGAATGGATCCATTACCTGGATTTTGTGCGCGAATACGCCCTTAAGAAGCTCATTCGGCTTCAGGCTCCCTGGAAGCGACCCTTCTGTAAGCCCCAGCGGGATCTTATCAAACTGTATGTTGAAGAGTGGTGGAAACACCATATCGAAAAAAAGGTCCTTTCGATTCTTGAACCTACCGGTCTTATCCCGGAGACACCCCATGACATGCACCTTATCATGAAAAACACCCAGGAACACTTTGTGAACCTGGAGCTAAACTCGGAAATCGCGGTTTCCAGTGGGGTGGCCGCTACCGCCATGGAACATGGTTATTCGGGGGTGGTAAATATTTCGCCCTTTGCCTGTCTTATTGGGCGGGTTATTGAAGGGCTCTTTACCCCCTGGGCCCGGGAACGGAACTATCCCACTATTTCGGTGGAAGTGGATGGGAACCTCCTGCCCCCCAGCATCATCAATAAGCTTAATATCTTCATGGTAAATGTGCTTCGATTTAAAGGCAATGATGATGTATCGAGCCTGGTCGATCGGGCTGGTGCGACGGGAGTGGCTGTAACGGGACACCTGGCGGGAACGAGCACCGAGATGTCCGGGACCGCAAACCCCCACGGTGGCGGAACAGAAGAGAACCGGCGGGTTATTACGGCGGTTCCCCTGACAAACCCTTCTCCCAACCCTGAGGACGTGGCCGGGGGGATGCTCCGGGAAGAGGGCCTTGCGCCGCTCGGAAGTCCCAGGGCGAATCAAAGCCGGGGTGGCCGCGGAACGGAGGAAGCCGATACGAATCGAGAAGACCCCTGTACAGGATGTGGTGGTTGTAGTAAATAGAAATTATGGCATATGATCAGAAGCTTCCCTGGGCCCTCGTACTTTCCGGGGGCGGTGCGAAGGGACTTGCCCATGTGGGGGTTCTGAAGGTTCTTGAAGCCATGGCTGTGCCGCCCCCCGCACTTATCGTGGGGACCTCCATGGGGGCTATCGTGGGAGGGCTTTATGCCTGTGGATATCGGGCCGCAGAATTGGAAGAATTGGCCCTGCGCTTTGATATCCGGGACTACCTTGATAGCAAAGTGTTCCGTATGGAAGGGCCCCTGGGGAAGCTTATGCAGACGGGCCAGATTATTGGCCGGCTTGCCACAAAACCAGGGATCGATTCGGGGAAGGCCATCTTTTCCTATCTTGAAAAACTTACCGAGGGGCGTGGAGTGGAAGAGACCCGTATCCCCTTTCGCTGTAATGCGGTGGATCTGGTATCGGGCCGGGAAATCGTTTTTTTCCGGGGATCCCTCGCTCTGGCGCTACGGGCATCCATGGCCTTTCCGGCCTTCTTTGATCCGGTGTACATGGATGACATGGTGCTGGTAGATGGGGGGCTTGTGAATAACCTGGCTATCTCCGTGGCTCGAAGGCGGGGCTTTACCCATATCCTTGCGGTAGATGTGGGTATGTTTACCCTTTCCCAGGCTACGAAGCTCCAGACCGGTCCCCAGATCCTCTATCGGTGCCTCGAAGTAGTGGGCCATCATATCTATCGGGGAGACATGGATCGGGCAAGCCTTACCCTTCAGCCCCGGGATGATACGAGCCCCTTTGCCTTTGCCCGGGCTGCCCACCTTATTCGATTGGGAGAGGAAACTGCCCTGGCCCAGCGGGAACTTCTCGAGCGCTTCTTTACACCAGGGTGGCTCAAGCGGCTTACCCTTCAACGTCAGGTGCAACGGGTGGGGAAAACGGTCCCCGCCGGGGAGTGATGTATGATTGAACGCCTTGCTTCGCCCATAGCCAGCATTGTCTCAAGCTATGATACCTACGGCCTTATTAACCATACCTCTGGAAATAACCTGCCTTCCCGGGAAAGCATCCGGCAGATCCTCCGGGATATCCAGGGCCTTCTGTTTCCCGGTTTTGGAGAGAGTGAGCTGATCGACCCGGAGAATCTCCATTTAAAAACGGCCGAGCGGGTCTACCGCCTTGCCCGGGCCCTCGTGGCAGAAATAGAAAAGAGCCTGTCTTTTACCTGCAGAACCGGCGCTTTTTCCTGCGATGGCAGTGCCTGCCGGGAAATGGCGGAAACTATCACGGTAGAGTTTTTCTCCGCCCTTCCTGAGATTCGGCGACTCCTTTCCCTGGACGTGGAAGCGGCCTTTCAAGGGGATCCGGCCGCAAAAAGCATCGAAGAGGTAATCGTTGCCTATCCGGGGTTACGGGCCATTGCGACCCATCGGGTGGCCCACTTCTTCTGGAATCGCCAGGTTCCCCTGATCCCCCGCATCATGAGCGAGATAATCCATGGCGAAACGGGGATTGATATTCATCCTGGAGCTACCATAGGTGAATCCTTTTTTATTGATCACGGAACGGGGGTGGTAATCGGCGAAACCACGGTTATTGGAAGGAATGTCAAAATTTACCAGGGGGTAACCCTGGGGGCCCTTTCGGTGGACAAGTCCCAGGGGAACACCAAACGTCACCCTACCATAGAGGATGATGTGACAATCTATGCGGGGGCCACCATTCTTGGGGGAGAAACTACTATCGGCGAAGGCTGTATCATCGGCGGTAATGTGTGGCTCACCGAATCGGTTCCCCCCCATCGGGTGGTATACGTAAAAACGGGGGAACACATTATCAAACCCAGGAAAAAGTAAGGCTTTTTACTTTTTCCCGAGTCGCTTCTTAAGTTGTTCCTGAATCCATTCAGGAAAGGCCTGCAGATTAGGAAGTACCAGCCGTTTAAGGCTCGAAAATGCGTTGAGGGGTTTAAGGATCCGCCGAATTTCCAGGGGAAGCCGCCGGCGGGCCTCTTCAGAGTGGGAAATAAGGTTCCCCAAAGAGAAAAAGCTGCCCCCCCTGGAAACCGCTTCCTGAAGTTCTGCCACGAAACTTTTTACGTAGAATACCAGCTTGCTCGAGTGAATGATATCGATAATGAGTATTCCACTGAGGAATCCCGAAAGGTAAAGGGCCAGGTTGGGATGCAGGGCCTGAATCTGAGAAAGGAGCAGGGGTTCAAGGATCAATTTGAAGCCCACCGCCAGGATAGCCCAATAAAGGGAAAAGCGGAGGCAGATTCTCCCCTGGAGGTTGAATTTTTGGTCCCGGTAGTCCCAGAGGGTAAGCCCAAAAAAGCGCTCTAAAAGCCAGGCTCCCACATACTCGACAATGGTAGGAGCAAGCATGATGGTCCCCCACAGGAGAGCCGGGTGGGCGTTCCGCAACCCATAACTTAAAGCCGCAATAGAAAGGGCCCCAAAACCGTAGATAGGGACAAAGGGGCCCGTAAGGAAGCCGGCGTTCACAAACCGTTTTTCCTGAAGGGAACGAAAGATGGTTTCCACAATCCAGCCAAGGAAAGCGGCATAGCAGAAATAGAGAAAATACTGGACCAGGCTTAGCCATAGGTCATTCATAGGTATCCCCCTATCGTAATTTCTTTTTCTTTATTATATTACGGGTATGACATCAATCACGCAGCATAGCACGAACGAAGACAAGAAAAAAGTGGCCTTTGTGGCCCTGGTTGGCCGGCCCTCTGCCGGAAAAAGCACCCTGCTCAACACCCTCTGTGGGTATAAGGTGGCTATCGTGAGCCCCATTCCTCAAACTACTCGCCATGCGGTCCGGGGCATCCTGACCCGGCAAGAGGGGCAGTTGATTTTTGTAGATACGCCGGGACTCCATCTTTCAGAAAAGAAAATGAATGTAAAATTGATTGAGGTGGCCGAGCGGACCCTGGAAGAGTCAGACCTGGTGTTGTATGTGATCGATGCAAGCCGCGAACCGGGACCGGAAGAATCCTTTGTGGTACAAAAAATACTGGAAAAGATCCCTTCCTATGGGCAAAAAATGGTGGTTGCCATCAATAAGGTTGATGCAGAGGGAGCAAAGCCTGAACAGTCTCGTACCTTTATTCAGACGAAATTTCCCGATCTCCAGGATGACCGACTCTATCTTATTTCTGCTTTGAGGGGGGATGGCGTTGCGGAACTTACAAGTCGTCTTTTTGCCCTTGCCCCCGAGGGAGAACTCTTGTATCCCGAGGACACCTACACTGACCAGGATGTGCCCTTTCGTATCGCCGAGATTATCCGGGAACAGGCCATACTCCGGCTCAGGCAGGAAATTCCCCATTGTATTTTTGTAGAGGTGGCCGATGTGGAATTGCGGGAAGAGGGTACCCAGTTGTGGATTCGGGCCTTTATTCTGGTAGAACGGGAATCGCAGAAGGGTATTGTGGTGGGTAAGGGCGGAAGACTGATAAAGGAAATACGCCAGGCAAGCCAGCGGGAACTCCAGAAAATCTTTGATTGGAAGATTTACCTGGATCTCCGGGTAAAAACAGCCCCCGATTGGCGTCAAGATGATAAGGTCCTGAAAAAATTACTGGATCGATAAAAAGTGTGCTATTATTTTCACCATGCACAGAAATGGAAAAGGTGGTGGCTGGAAAGGGGTTTTTGGGGTTTTGATGGCCCTCATTGTGGGGCTGGACTTTTTTGCGGTGCAAAAAGATTTGCTTTCGCCGGCAAAACTGAAGGTGGTGGTGCCGCAGGAAGGGGACCGCTATACAAAGAGGGTTCCCCTCTATGGTCAGGGATGGAACCGTGATGGGAATCGTCGCTTCTTTCTTGAGGTATATTCCCTCCAGCAAAAGGATGCACTTCTCTGGAAAAGGGTGCCTCTCCTTCCGGAAAAAACCAAAAAGCCCGATGGCTCCATTCTTGAATTGAGCACCTTCCGGGATTCGATCGAGGTACCCCAGGAGGGGGCTTATCGATTTTCTTTTATCCTTGAGGATGATAAAAGTCGAGTGCTGGATCGGACAGATCGGATTATCCAGGTGGCGGAGTCTTCTCGGGTCCTTCCCTTTGTTCTGTTTGGGCCAATTCATCTGGTGAGCCTTTTCATAGTCCTCCTCTGGGCGGGGGGAATCCCCTGGCTGGTGGCTATTATTTCCTGGTTACGGCCCCATCAAAAAACGATCGCCCGTTTTCTTGCTTTTTTGATGCTCCTTAATGAAGTGATCTATCATGTGTATTGGCAGCGGTTGGGTGCCTGGTCTGCTTCTACCGCCTTGATGTTTCACATGTGTGGAATTTCCATAATGCTCTTGCCCTGGCTTTTTGAGCTTCCCCGGGGACGGGTGCAACAGTATCTCTTTGAACTGGTATATTTTTGGGGAATTGGTGGGGCCCTGCAGGCATTGTTGACCCCAGATATTGGGTACCTGGGGTTCCCGTCCTATAAGTTTTTTTCTTTTTTTATTTCCCATGGGCTTATTGTTACCCTTTCTCTGTATGCGGCGGTCTTTTTGCCCTACCGTATTCGGCTTTCCTCTGTGGGAAGGGTTTTATTAATCAGCAATGTCATAGTCCTCGGCATTTACGGCCTTAATTACCTCTTGCAATTTTTGCCTCCCTACGAGGTGGGAAACTATTTTGTCTTGAGTTATCCCCCGCCTACCGGTTCTGTGATCGATCTTTTTGAACGGTGGTTTGGACCCTCTCCTCGCTATATCCTTGGCCTTGAACTCATGGGACTTATCGTGTTTCTTCTTATGGTTATCCCCTGGCGGTGGGTACGAAAAGAATCGATATCGTCTTCGAATATATAATTTTTTGTTTTTTGACGCCCTTTGTTGCGGAAAAACAAAAAGGCTGGCGCCTCTTGACGCCAGCCTTTCGTTGTGCAAAAGAACGGAATGATTAGTAGTCCATTCCACCCATGCCACCGGCGGGAGCGGTATTCTCTTTCTTTTCAGGCAGTTCGGTAATGGCGCACTCGGTGGTCAAAAGGAGGCTCGCGATAGAAGCGGCGTTTTGCAGGGCCGAGCGGGTTACCTTTGCCGGGTCGATGATACCGGCCTTCATCATGTCTACCCACTCCATCTTGGCCGCGTCAAAGCCAACGCCCTTCTTCTCGTTCTTGGCCCGATCGGCGATGACCGCCCCGTCAAGACCGGCATTTTCGGCGATCTGGCGGATGGGTTCTTCCAGGGCCCGCTTCACGATCTTGAAGCCCACCTTTTCATCATCCGTAAGGTTGGAGATATCTGCCTTCTCCAGAGCCAGGGCGGCCTGGATCAGCGCAAGCCCACCACCGGGGACGATACCTTCTTCGATAGCAGCCCGGGTTGCCGAGAGGGCGTCTTCTACCCGGTGTTTCTTTTCTTTCAGTTCCACTTCGGTGGCAGCTCCAACGTTGATGACTGCCACACCACCGGCGAGCTTGGCAAGCCGCTCCTGCAGCTTTTCCCGGTCATAGTCAGAGGTGGTTTCCTCAATCTGGGCCTTAATCTGGGCAATGCGGTCCTGAATATCCTTCTGCTTACCGGCCCCATTGATGATGGTGGTGTTATCCTTGTCCACTTTTACGGTCTTGGCCCGACCAAGCTGGGAAATATCGGTGTTTTCGAGCTTCAAGCCGAGCTCTTCAGAGATGAGTTCCCCACCGGTAAGAATGGCGATATCCTCGAGCATGGCCTTGCGGCGATCCCCAAAGCCAGGGGCTTTCACGGCGCAGGCCTTGAGGGTTCCCCGGATGTTGTTCACTACCAGGGTAGAAAGGGCTTCCCCGTCCACGTCTTCGGCGATGATAAGGAGGGGTTTCCCGCTCTGGGCTACCTTTTCAAGGAGGGGCAGCACATCCTTCATGGAGGAGATCTTCTTGTCGTGGATCAGGATGTAGCAGTCCTCGAAGGTACAGGTCATGGTATCCCGATCGGTGACAAAGTAGGCAGAAATGTAACCCCGATCGAACTGCATCCCTTCCACATATTCGATGGTGGTTTCCATGGTTTTGGATTCTTCGACGGTAATAACCCCGTCTTTCCCCACCTTTTCCATGGCATCGGCAATGGTGTTTCCGATTTCGGAATCGTTATTGGCGGAAACACTTGCGACGTGGGAAATTTCTTCTTTATCTTTAATCTCTTTGGCGTTTTTCTTAATTTCCTCAACCGCCAGTTCTACTGCCTTATCGATACCCCGCTTCAGTTCAATGGGGGTCATACCGGCAGCTACGGCCTTAAGTCCTTCTTTTACCAGCGAATAGGCGAGAACCGTTGCAGTGGTGGTTCCATCCCCGGCCACATCGTTGGTCTTCGTGGCCACCTCTTTGAGGAGCTGGGCACCCATGTTTTCATAGGGATCGGCCAGTTCCACTTCCTTTGCCACAGAAACACCGTCTTTGGTTACCGTAGGAGCGCCGAATTTTTTGTCCAAGAGTACATTGCGCCCCTTGGGCCCAAGGGTAACCTTTACGGCCTTGGAAATTTGCTCTACCCCGGAAAGCAGCTTACGACGGGCCTCTTCATTGAACATCAACTGTTTCGCCATACTGTGTATCTCCTCTTTTTCTTACCGATTTCCACGCACAGGACACAGAAGGCTTTTCCTTGTCTGCGGGAAAACGGCATAGGTTGGTATTGGGAATTAGGCCTTCCATGAACAAAGGCTCGACCATAAGATACTAAAAAAGGAGGGCAAAAGGCAAGAAAAAAGTGATAGATAGGCCTGTTTTTATGCATTTCCCTTCGTTTTCTGGCCTTTTACAGTCCGGTTCACCCATGTTCCAGGGCCTTCACGTGACGATACCAGAAAAGGAGGTCTAGGAAACGACGCTCGGTAAGAGGATTGCTAGGAAAGTAGTAAAGATGGCTATCGCAACTACAGTCTGAACAGCCAAAGCGAGGAATAGGCCTTCCTCCAATACGCTTCAGGTCAGCCGCCAGGGCGCATTCCAGATTGTGGTAGGAAGCGATGGCCAGGCCCTTGATACGGGCCGCCACCGGTGTAAGGTAATCGATGTGCCAGTGGGGTTTTTTACGCACCTTCCTCTGGTGGCGGGAGAGGCGCTGGGAAAGGTTTTTTTGGGCCGAACCGGTGTATACATACCAACCGGCATCCAGTGCAAGGGAACCCAGGGCACCTACGGCCAGGACCGCCGGTTGAACCAATTCCATAAGGACGAGGTAGCTCCCCCGGTTTTCTTCGGCCAGGGGCCCATGGTCAAATATGATAGGAAGATTGAAATTGATGACCCTGCCATGACCATCTTCCCGGGCTTCGAGAACCGTCGCATGGAAATGAATTGCTTCTTTATAGCGAGATACCGCCGCCGCAAAGGCCGGGTCGGTATGAAGGTTGGGGACAAAGTACTGAGGTTCCCCGTGTACCACCAGAAATAACACGTGGCACTGAAACCCCGATTGGGATAAGGCTGCCAGTTCTTCCAGGTGTTTGGAGGCCCGTTCACTGGGTGCATCGGGAAACATGGCCACGCCGTGTTCTACCAGGGAACAGGCCTTTACTTCTATCAAGTGACGAATACCTGCGGCGTCCTCTACCAAAAAATCAAAGCGGGATGCCCCCAGGGCGTATTCGGCCTGGATGCGTCGAGCCGCAGGGAAAAGGGCCGGCAGCACCACCTGCTGGACCACCGCATTTGCCCGGGCGGAAAAAAGGGGGACTATGCGGTCCCGATACCGCACCGCCACGGCGGTCCAGCCGGTTTTTGCAGCCGCAGGGCGCCGTTCAAGAATCAACTCGGTACCGGGGATCACAAACTCAAGGAGCCGCCCTGGGTTGGGACAGTGGCAGGGTATTTCTTCCCCTGTTTCAGGGTCCTCTGCGATGATAAGGAAACGATTGGGCCTTTTTAGAAGCCAGGCTTCCCGGTCCGGGGAAAAGAGCCTGCAACGATATTCTTCCATATCGATAAGGTAGCGTTTCCATGATTCTTGCGCCAAGAGAAAACGATGGTATTCGGCAAAAAAGCGGGCCCCTTTTTTTTATAGGACCGTGAAAAGCCAGCCACGCCTTTCCTGAAGGGGAGCCCTCAACCGCAACGTTATATGGCTGGGACCTGGTGGGTTTTTATGGCTCGGTGCTTCTGGCTTCCTCTGGGGAATGTGGGCCTTCGAATGGAAAAACTTCCTTCCGAGGCCCCTTTTTAATCGGTACCTTATTATTCGTGCCGTTTTGCGAGGCCTCGATACAACAAGGCCCATTGTGAAAATTAAGGGAGCCGCAACATTCTTCGAAATGCCCGCATAAGGTTTCGGAAGAATGAATTAATCGTGAGGCGGAAAGAAAATTTTACCCGGTTTGTGGCTTCTTGAACGGGATCGGGGGATCTCAGTAATGACATGAAAACCTCCTTTTGTGTTTGTTTGCAGCGCCAGGCGCACTTGTATGATATATCATTTTTATAAAAGAGATTTTTTGCTTATACAAGGGGCTTTTAGATTTTTGTAAAGCGATTATTGGGTTTGTTTTTAGGGGTTTGGCTGATTTCTTATATGTTTCCTTGCCCCATATTGACCCAAGCTAAATGTAATGTGTACAAAAATTATTTTCTCTTTTGAAAAGAAAAACATCCTATGCTATATTTAAACCAAGTTTTTCCCTGCAGGTGAAGCACCTTATCATTCTGTTTTAAAATAAGCTCTCAAACAAAAGGAGGTTTTTCATGATGAATAACCGGGGCTTGCGGAGAAGGACCCTCTCGGTGACTGTCTTTTTTTCAGCGGTCATGCTGGCATTTATGAGTTGTAGCCCAGGGGAGCCTGCCGATTTTTCAGGGCTCTGGGGATGGGAAGAAGGTTCCGATTATTTCTTTATCGACCTTCGACAAGAAGAACAATCGGTGATAGGATTTCATTCCGCTGTGGGTGGGGGTGGATCGGTTTTCGATGAGATGCTTGCGGAAACTCCTTCCCTCGAGGGTACTGTAAAGGGAAAGACCCTCAGCGGAACTATTACGGACGCCACCAACGGTGTAGAACTCCCCTTTAAGCTTTCGTATCTTGATGCGGATAGGCTCCAGTGGGAAATAACCAAAAAAACGGATAACGCTCCTTTCCCTCAAAAGGTGGTTCTACAAAAAGTTACGGATATGTTGACCTTTTACTCCAAATTTCAGCGGCCCGACGGTTCTATTGATTATAAGAAATACCGGAACTATGTAAAAATTATGGTGGATGACATAGAAGAAACAACGGCGGACCTCATGGAAGCAGGGTATTACCCAGAAACAACGGCCCCCTGGAAACACATGGATGAATTTTCAGCGGAAGAATGGGACAGACTTTCAACCGCAGTGTATGTTAAAAAGAGTGATGGAGTGCTGTACAAGGTGAGCAGATTCCTTAATGAGGGGGGTGCCCTGTGGGAGGAATACTATTTTGATTACCAGCATGACGGAAAGCTCTTCTATGTAAAGCGTTATTTTGATAGCGAACCTGAAGATATCACAGAACTCTATTTCTATAACGGAAAATTCCTTTTTATGGTGGAAAGTGACGACCCTGAAGAGGAACTTGAAGAAGATGCTTCGATGTATATCAGCCGGCTTGTGGATGAGGTAAGATCTTTTGTCGCCGAAGTTCTGCGTCGAAACAAAAATAAAGAGATATAAGCCCCCGGAGATCCGAAAGGGAGGCCGCGTTTTTAAGCCGTGGGACCAGGGGATGGTGAACCCTTTTCCCGTATCAAGTCCCACTGGCTTGCGAGCATCCCCGCAAACATCAAGGCGGAACCAGAAAAATTCCGGATGCCAAAGGGTTCCCCTAAGAGGAGAATTCCACCCAGGGTGGCAAAGGCCCCTTCAAGGCAGAGGATGATTGCCGCGTGGGCGGGGGGAGCGTCTTTCTGGGCTACCACTTGTAGGGTGTAGGCGATCCCTACCGACCCTATACCCCCATATAAAAGGGGAAGCCAGCCTGCAGAAAGGGCAGACCACCGGGGCGTTTCCCACAGAAAAGCGGCCCCCAGAGAAAAGAGGGCGCACCACAGGAACTGCCCCGCCGCCAAGAGGAGGGGAGCGCAGCGCTTCGAAAACCGATCAATATAGAGCACGTGGGTCGTCCAGAAAAGGGCGCTGGCTATTACCAAAAGATCCCCGGGATTCATCCGGCCAAGCTCGTCGGGGGCGCTCAAGATGTACATACCTACCGTCGCAAGGCCTGCCCCCACCCAGGTAGCAGGTCCCGTATGGTGCCTTAAAAAAATCCCCCCTATGGGTACGAGGACCACATACAAGCCGGTAAGGAAGCCCGCTTTACCCGCCGTGGTATACACGATCCCAATCTGCTGAAGATTTGCGCCAAAGAAAAGCACTACCCCTGCCCCCAGGCTTGTGAAAACCAGGAAGAGCCAGTCTTTTTTCTGCATTGCCCTGAGATAGGATCGGGTAGACACTCCAAGAAGAGGGAAGAGGGAAAGGGCCCCCAGGGCAAAACGAACGCCGTTAAACGTAAAGGGGCCCATGTAGGACATTCCATTTCGCTGGGCCACGAAGGCAAAGCCCCAGATGGCGGCGGTAAGGAGGAGCAGCCCATCCGCCCGAAGTGCTTTTTTATTCATTTCTATCTATTATGCAAGAATGTCGATAGTGGTTCCCAACTGTGGGTCTTGAATCACCGCTGGAGAGGCGCTTTCAAGCAGGGTCCCCAGAGCCTGGGCCTGTTCGTTTCCCTTGCCCAGGGCCATACGGAGGACCGCCATTCCCACCTGTTCGGAGAGGTGCCCCTGGGCCATATCCATGGAAAGTTTTTGAATATCCATGCTGTCACCTTATCCTGCTTTCCTATGGTGGTCAAGGGGCTTTCTCCGGGGTATCGCCGTTAGAACGTATACTTCATGCCAAGGGTAATATAATCGTTTTTATCATACTGGCCCACGAGGCCCGCCGAATCGCCTCCAAAGATACCCCCCTGGGCAAAAATTTCTCCATCACCGATGGCCCAGGAGATCTTGGGAATGATAAGGTAGTCCTTATCCTGAATGCCCCAGAGGATGGTGCATTCCCATTTCAGGGTGTCCTGGAAAAGGCTCTGGCTGAGGCGGGTCGTAAGCCGATCCGTGAACGCCTTTGTTCCCGCTTCTATGTCAATGGGCTTGGGCCCTACCTTATCGTCCATGAGGCGGTAGGTCCCGTTGTATTGGACGTTCAGGTTGATTCCTGCCACCACATCCCGATCGAAGCCAAGAGAGAAGGCCAGGTGAGGGTTGTACACCGTCGGGTCGTTCCCCGAGGTATCTTCGGTGATGTTGGCGGCCCCTTCAAAGCGGAGATTAAAGCCCGCAAAAACCGTGGCTGCGTCGAGGCCTGCCTGATGGTAGCGGTTATACGCAAGGCTCTGGAGCACGGGGTATAAAGTGGGGAAGGTTCCTGCCAGGACGATCTTTGCCGCCGGATTCGGGAGATAGCCGTAGAAATACTGGATGCCCCAATCGACGGAGCCCGTTGTGGTGGTAAAGCGCAGTCCCCCCTGGCTGTGATCGAGGCTTCGATCAGCCTGAAGGGCGGCACTGAGGATACTGAGGATATTGAGAATTTGTTCCGCCGTTTGAGAATTCTGGGTAGAAATGGCAACCAGGCTTCCCAGTTGGTCCGGTTGCCATCGTCCCGAAAGATCGTACTGGTTTCCCTGGAAGCCGATGACACCGATACCTTCCAGTTTGGTAAAGTCCCCTATGTTCCAGGATAGCCGGATCATCGGTTGGGCGATTTTCCGTTCCTTGCTATCGGTGACGGTAAAATCCGTGTAGTCCAGGGGATTAAGCACATCCAGAGGTCCCTGGCTATCGGCCTTGCCCCAGGTAACCTTCATGAATCCCCCATCCAGAGTAAGGGGTCCTGCAAAAAGCCGTACCCAGGCTTCGTCCAGAATCCGGGATGAGGCTGTTTCAAGATAGGAAGGACGAAGGTTGAATGCCAGGTAGGTTTCAACCTTGCTTCCCCGGCCCTCGAGGGTTAATTTGGGATACACCAGGTCGCCCAGGCTTTGGTCCCACAGCGCTTCCGGTTCCCCCACAAAGAGGTTCCCCTGGATGGTGGCGGTACCGGAAATGGTAAGGGCCGGGCCGGTTCCTGCGGCGCCGACGGCACTTCCACTTGCGGCCTGGCTGGCCTCTGTAGCATCGGCCGGACCAAAGCCAAAGTCCTGGGCAGAAAGCCTGGCCGGCCCGAGACCCAGGGTGCTAAGCCCCAGGGCTAAGAGGGCAAGTAATGCCTTCCAAAGAGTTCTTGGCGCGATAAAAGCTGTGCCCAGGCTGCCGAATCTAGAAATTCCCGTATGGTTAGTTCGTGGGTGTTTCATCGTTGTACCCCCTTTCGTGACTGTATGCGGGCTTCCGGCCTCTGAAAGAGGCCGGCCCCTCCCTTGGATAAACTGCTTCATTTAGGGCCTCCCCGTTTCCAGGAAGCGGGTCGTAAAGACCCCCTCAGGGATGGGATCATCATACTTGATGATGTCCACGTAAATGGTGGTGCTGGTTCCTTTCTGCAAGGAGGTCATCCGGCTTTCCACAGGGGTAAGCCGGCCCTGCTTATCCTCTACCTTGAGGACTTCGAACAGTTTGATCGGCTTATCCGACTTCTTGTCGTACAGTTCCATCTTGTGGGCGATGAAAGTTTCTGTATCGATCCAGGAGATGATTTTGGCGTACTGGTAGGAAGGATCGATGGGGCGGGACTCTATCACGTAGCAGGGCCGCCCGTTATAGGTCTCTTGCCGCAGGAGTTGGTGGGTATCCTTATCGGCTTTTCGGTCCGCCGAGGAAATATCATCATAGGAAAAATCGGTTCCTACAAAGCTGCCTGAACCTTCACTCCCGGCGATACGGCGGACCTTTCCTAAGGAAGGAAGGAAAATCCAGCGATCCTCTTCTTTTCCGGGATTTTCGATGGTAAGAAAGCGGGTTCCCGCTACGCTGGCCGGTTTCTGAAAGATAACCACCGTTCTGCTGCGACCGCCGGTATAACTGGAGTACTGATCCACGAGGCGTTCGGTGGTACTGCCGTCTTTGGCGGTAATCACCATCCGGGCCCGGGTGGAAACGGTTTCTCGCTGGATCCGATTCCGGGATTTTTCGATGATCTGCGTTGCCGTAAGATTACTTGTCTGCGCACTTATAAAAGCTGCCCAGAACAAGCCAAGACTGCCCAAAAGGCTCAGCCTTTTCAACATACCTGTATTCATAGGTACCTCCACTATTCTTCATCCCACCGCAGTGGGCGGGTTATAAAGGCGGGTTTAAAGATTTGTAAGAGTACTGGCAGCACCGTAAGGGCCGCAAAGGCACTGGTGGCCATGGTAAGGGCATAGAGAAGCCCCAGATCTGCCAGAATATTAAATTGAGAGAGCATGAGGACCGCAAAACCAGCCCCTACCGATGCGGCGTTAAAAATGATGGCCTTGCCGGAAGAAAGGAAGGTCCGGCGGAGAAAGTCTGGATCCCCTCCGTGGCGGAGCCATTCGTGGTGATACGCCGCGAGGTAGTGAATCGTGTAATCGATACCGATTCCCACGCTGACGCTGGCCACCAGGGCGGTGGCTATGTTGAGTTTAATACCAAAAAAACTCATGAAAGCAAAGTTGATGAGGCTCGAGATGCTTAAGGGCACAAGGCCAATAAGTCCCGCAATGGCCGATCGATAGTAAAACGTAAGAATTCCAAATACCAGAAGTAATGACACGGCGATGGAAACTAACTGGGACTGAACCACTAGGTTGTTCAGGGATCCTTCGATGAGGGCGGTGCCCCCTACTTCGATGGTTACGTCCGCGGGGAACCGGTCATGGCAATATTCTTTGATGGCCCTGATGGCCCGATTCGTGTCGATTTGTCCCACCGTTCGTAAGAGGATATTCAGTCGAACGGCGGTAGGCTCCAGGGGGTCGTTGGCATAGGAACTGATGTCCCCTGAAAGGAGGACCAGGTAGTTGGCAACAAGTCCCTGGAGTTCGTCCTGGCTGGTTTTCCCATACCGCGCCGGATCCTGGGGAATTTCGTAGTACCCATACCCCTGATAGTTAAGCTCCCGATATACCGCTTTAATAAGGTCATCCGCTGTCTTAAAAGAGCCCCGGCTCCCTGCCCGGGCCCGGCTCAGGATGGCGGCAATGTCCTGTGGATTAGAAGAACCGCTGGCGGTGTTGCGACCGTCGGCAGAACTGGTTTTTTCAGGAGCGGCAGTTCCCTGCGTGGCTGAAAGGGGGGCTCTGGACTTTGCATTTGTTTCGCCTGTTCCTGAAGAGGGAGAGCTTTTTTCTGGCGTTGTTTCAAAGCCAAACCCAAAAGCCGGTTCCTCAGAAACAGCAAACCCGAAGGCCGGTTCACCGACATTTTCCGGCATAGCTCCAGCACTTTGAGTCAAGGTCTCCACTCCACCGGTGGAGACAGCGCTCGGAGACATTTCTTCTAGGGTCGTTTCTGCATGGAATACCTGGTTAATTCGCTTTACGAGATCCGGGAAGCCCATCACTTTACCTACTTCTGGAACTGACTCAGATACATAGCGGGAAAGCCCATCCAGGGGAACCAGTACATCCGGGTGGAGCACCCGTCCTGGGGTAGGGGAAGAAACGACCACACTGACCACCTTGGACCCCCCAAACTGCTCCCGGATAAATACGTCAGAACGGGCCACATCAGTGGTAGAGCGGAAATATTCTACCAGGACATTATCCACAATAAGGGAACGCAGGCTGATGAGAGAGAACACCACGATAAGCGAGGCCAGACCTAAGACGGTTTTCTTTTTTCTGGCGATGGCAAGGAACAGGTTTGCCACGATGGTGCTAAAGCGATCCTCTGATTGGTTGTTCCGCTCTTTGGACGAAGCCCCCGAGGCCTTTTGAGTTTCACTGAGACTCGAAGAAGTCTCGCTTGAGAGCTCTTCTTTAGAGGTGGAACGGGGCGCTTCGGCCTGATATCCCCCCTCGGGCCCGCGGATTAAATAGAGGGCCGGAATGAGGGTAACCGAAACGCCGAGGGCAACCAGAACCCCAAAGCTTGAAAAAATCCCAAATTCAAAGATGGGAACCACGGGGGTAAAACAGAAGGAGACAAAACCCGCAAAGGTCGTAAGGGCCGCCAGGAGCACCGGTCTTCCCACCCGCCGCAGGAGATTATAGATGGCTTCCCGATAGGTTTCTCTGGTAAAGGGGCCTTTTTTATCAATCTCGTCGTAGTAGTGATTCACAATGTGGATCCCGTAGGCACTCCCTACGGCCACGAGGATAACGGGCAGGACCGTCGAAAGAATAGAAAGCTTGATGTGTAAAAGGGGCATGGCCCCCATGGCCCATATGGTGGAGATAAGAACGGTGAGTAAGGGAAGCAGCACCCCGCCCAATCGACGGAAGGAAAGGAACAGGACCGTGATTACAACGATAACTACCAGGGGTATCAGGGTGATAAGGTCCTTGTGGACCGCATTGTTTATTTCCACACTCAGGACGGGAATGCCCGCAAAATAGATATTCGTGTCTTTGAATCCTGCCTCGTGGGCAAGCTTTTTAATTCGGTTGTAGGTGTCGATAATCTCCTGAGAGCCCGCATCTTCGGCGGTTACCTTAAGGGTGATGAGCACCTCCGTGGACCGAAAATCCTCTGAAACGAGGGAGCGAGAATAAAGATCCCAGCTTAAGAGCCGTTCCTTAAGGGCCTGAACTTCTGCGGGCGTTCCCGTAAAATCTTTGGGTACTAAGGGTTCTACCTTAATGGTATCGGCGGTCCCGGTGATATAATCGGTGGACATCAGGGACTGGACCGAATCAACCTTGGGAAGCTGTTCTACCTGATCAATGTAGGTCCTCAGGGTGGCAAGGAATTCCTTTTCCAGCACCGAGTCATATTTTCGTTCTAACCCAACAAGGATAAAAACCTGACTTCCGAAGGTATCATCAATCTTTTTAGAAAGGAGCCGCTCCGGGTCTTTTTCCGGTACAAAGCGGAAGTTGTTATTATCCAGCTGAGCCCGGGGAAGCTGGAGGGCAAAGAACACCGTGATACACCCTATCACGGTCACGATAAGCCAGGGATGTTTAAACAATCGTTTCATAAGACACTCCTCTTGTTACGCAAGCTGTTCCACCACGGATGTTTCTAATGAAAGGACCTGCGGATCCGTATTGGGTGCCGCAAGGCCCCGGAGAATAAGCTCAAAAATGGTTTTCATTTCTTGAATGATCAGTTTATTGTCCCGTTTTATGCGGGGAAGCCGGGCTACGTATTCAATCAGGGATGAACCAATAAGAAAGACGCTCTTCGCAATCCGCTCGGGTTCCACGGTTTTCTGGAGGGTCCCATCCTGGTACCCCCGTTCCAGGATGGCCGTCAGCAGGGCACACAACCGGTAATGGGGAAACTCATTCGTATCTGTTTCCTGGTCGTGAAAGAAGAAAGGGAAGACCGGATCGATAAGACTTTTAATGCCCGTAAAGATGAACACTTCCTGGAATTTCCCAAAAATTTCTATATAAGACCTCCAGAGGGTGTGGAGGGCTTCGATTCCCGTCATGGTAGGGGTAATGCGGCTGCGTACATAGTCTTCGAAACGGTTTACCGCATCTTCCAGGATTTCTTTTAGGATCGCCTCTTTGTTTTGAAAGTACAGGTACAGAGTAGCCTTTGAAAGCTCTGTGGCATCCGCCACATCCTGCATACTAAAACCACTGAGACCCCGTTCGAGGATAAGTTCCTTGGTTTTTTCAAAGATGAGCCGTCGTCGTTCATCCTTTTCTCGTTGCTTTCGTTCTACGATTCCCACTGTTTCCCCCTGACGGTTAGGTTTGTTCCCCGTTATCTCATGGGGAACGGAACTTTTTTAATTTTTATTCTTTTTCATAATCTTTATTTTATGTTGGTTAGATTGCTGTTTATCATATAACCTTTGGTATAAAAAACTAACTATAGTTATAAAATAACCATCGGTCAGCACAAAGTCAATATCGTACAAAGAAGGCCATGATAGGCTATACTAGAAGATACTACACAGGAGGTGTGTATGACGCGATTACGGATGGGTGTACTTGGTTGTTCGGCCCACTACGCAAAACGGGTAGCTGTGCCTTTGCGGGAGTCCCTGCTCATTGAACCCTACGGGGTTGCCTCCCGGGACCTCTCAAAGGCGCAGGAATATGCCAAGCGCTGGGGCTTTGCAAAGGCCTATGGGTCCTATGAGGCGCTTCTCGCGGACAAGGACATCGATTTTGTGTATATTCCCCTGCCTAATCATATGCATCTGGAATATATCAAGAAGGCCGCCGATGCGGGTAAACCTGTTCTGTGCGAAAAACCCCTTACCTTGAATGCCCTGGAGGCCCGGGAAGTGGTGGACTATTGTACCAAGAAAGGGATTCCCCTTATGGAGGCCTTCATGTATCGCTTCCATCCCCAGTGGCAGCGGGCCCGGGAATTGGTTCAGGCGGGAGAGGTGGGGCAGGTGCAAACGATGCATACCATGTTCTGCTATAACAATCGGGACCCTCGCAATATTCGGAATATTGCCGAATATGGGGGCGGGGCCCTGTTGGATATAGGGTGTTATGCCGTTTCCTCTGCCCGTTTCCTCATGGGAGCCCAGCCCATACGGGTGGTAGCCCAACTCCTTGAAGATCCGGATTTTAAGACCGATATCCTTGTCTCAGGAATCCTTGATTTTGGAGAAGGCCGCCGATCGACGTTCACGGTAGGAACCCAGCTCTTCTCGATGCAGAAGGTTGATATTTACGGGACGGGGGGCAGCATGAGTATCGAGGTGCCCTTTAATATGTATGGGGATGTGCCCGGCCGCATTTTTGTGGCCACCGATGTGGGCCGACGGGTGATAGAAACAGAAGTGGCCGATCAATATCTCCTGGAATTTGACGCCTTCGCCCGGGCACTCATAGAAAAAATCGAGGTTCCCACCCCCCCAATCGATGCGATTGAGAACATGGCGGTGCTGGATGCCCTGGCCCGTTCGGCCCGGAGCGGTACCTGGGAAGCGGTGTAAACCAGCGGGGCTTGCTCTTTTTTCCCCTGAAATAGGGGAACAGGGGCTTTTTTATTTTGGCGGAAGGGTAGGGGCTTCTTCGGAAGGGCGGACTGCAATTTCCCATCCATCCCGCTCTTTGTGGGGCCCATCACCGGGGAGGGGGAGGGCGAAGACATTCGACCGAATCGAAAGGGGTGTTTCTTCTCCCTCTGGATGCAGATACGAAAGAAAAGCCCCTGGATGGACTTCCTGGAGCACGTCGGCCAGGGCGTTAATAGCGATAAGTTCCTGTTCCAGGGGAGAAAAGGCCCGGCAGGTGGGACAGGCACACCACTGGTGACCCTCTCCCTGGTCGGGCCAGAGATGGAATACCCGGGTTTCTGGTCTGAGTTGAAAAAAGCGCCGTCCTTCCCGGGCAAGGATCGCCAGGGTCTCCGGGTTGGTAGGACAGAAATTGCGCTCCCGTACCCGTTTGCCGCTTTCCATGCGGAATAGTTCCTTGTTGGTCCGAAAGAGCCGACGGGGAACCAGGCGGGAAAGGCAGTATCCCCCTTCTTCTATGGTAATCCCATAAAAACTGGCCGCTTCGAGCAGTTTTTTCCGCCGGCCCGAAAACTGTTCCCCCACCGTTTCAAGGGAAAATAGTTCCTCTTCGGGGTAGATGATGAGGCTTTCAAAACCTTCCCATGCGGCCCAGGCAATCCATTCAAGGCCTTCCCGGTCGTACTCCACATTCCCCAGAAAGAGTCGTTTTTTCTGCCGGGGGTCAGTGGTGCCCCCTTCATGATACGAAGAAAGCCCTGAACCACTACTTTTTCGATACAGTCTGAGGTTCCCACCCGATCCGGGGCGATCAAGATGATACCCCTGACTCCTGAGAAAGTGGTAAATCCCCCGACTCAGTCCGACCGGCGAGGTCCCGTGAATTTCTATTCGCTCTTTTCCTATTCGCCAGGAAAATCCATGCCGTTCATCCTCTGAGTCGTTGTTCCAATCAAGAAGGATAAGGCCGCCTGCGGGGGGTATGTCCGCAGGCCCATAGACAAGGGGATGTGTCTGATGGCGGTACTTTTTTGCGTCTGAGACAGGAAAGCCCGCGGAAGGAGATGTCAGGGCCTGGGAGAGAATTTCCAAGGCCCGCTGGAGGCTCCCTTCCGGTACCGGGGGAGTCACAATATGCCAGGGAAGGGAAGGATTAAAGGATGCCATGGGCCCATTGTACCATACAGAGGGTGGGTGTGACAAAGCCTGGAAAATATAGGGGGGTGTTCTGGAAACAGACATTCCCAAAAGCATTGAGTTTTGAAGTTGGCTCGTACTGCTTTTCTTTTTCTGCTTATCTGCTACAGTACGGTTATGGACTTGCATGAACCATTCCGCTGTCCCTGGTGTCTTGGGGACCAGGATTACCAACAGTACCATGATATCGAATAGGGCACTCCCCTCTATGATAATGAGGCCCTTTTTTCGCTCCTTGTACACGAAGGAGCCCAGGCAGGTCTTTCCTGGATCACCATACTGAAACGCCGGCAGGAGTACCTGGCCGCGATGGACAATTTGGATCCGGAAAAGATAGCCCGCTATACAGAGGCTGACATACTCAGGCTTATGCAGGATTGCTGTATTATCCGGAATCGTCGGAAAATCGAATCTGCCATCGCAAACGCCCGGGCATTTCTTTCGATGCAAGAAAAAGGAGCAGGCTTTTCCGATTGGCTTTGGAACTGGGTAGATGGGAAGCCAATTATAAACCATTGGGAAAGGCTCTCCGAAATACCTGCACAAACGGCCCTCTCCGAAAAAATCTCGAAACGAAAGCACTGGTCCAAAAAGGTTTCAGCTTTGTAGAGCCCACCATCGTGTATGCCTATATGCAGTCCGCCGGGCTCGTAAATGATCACCTGACGGACTGCTACCGCTATAAAGAACTTATTTTTGGGGCATAAGCATATCCGGAATCCACAGGGTTATTTCCGGAACAAAAGTGATAAGCATCAGTACCGCAAACATGACGAGCCACATGGGGAGCATGGTCTTTACGACCTGTTCAATCCGTATTTTCCCTACAGCGCAGCCGACAAACAGGGCAGAACCCACTGGGGGTGTTGTCAGCCCGATGGCTAGATTCAAAATCAGCATGATACCGAAATGAACCGGAGACATTCCCAGGGAACCGACTACAACGGGATACAGAATAGGTGTGGTAATCAGAATCAGGGGAGCCATGTCCATAATCATACCAAGCAGCAACAGCAGCACATTGATGAGGATCAACAACAGCACCTTATTATGGGTCACCGAAAGGAGCGCTTCCGTTGCCTTTGCGGGAATCCTCAGGTAGGCCATAAGCCAGCCAAAGGCGCTTGCCGCTGCAATGAGGGCCATGACCATGGCCAGGGTTTTAAGGGAGTTGTATAGGATGCGGGGAAACATTTTTAATGGTATTTCCCGGTACACAAAAAAGGTGATTATAAACGCATATATGACGGCAATCGCTGCCGATTCGGTAGCGGTGAATACTCCGGAAATAACCCCGCCAATGATAATAACCGCAGTTAAAAGGCCGAGTACCGCATCCTTGGTAATCTGCAGGGCTTCTTTAAGGGTATAACGCCGTTCCTTCGGGTAGTTCCGTTTTATGGCGAATATGTAGCTCACAATCATGAGACCTACTCCCAGAAGCACACCGGGAATAAAGCCTCCCAGGAAGAGCCGCCCTACCGAAACACCCCCTGCAGCGAGGGAATAAATAATCATGTTATGGCTCGGCGGAATAATGACACCCTGACAGGCGCTCGTGACGGTAATGCCTACAGAAAAATCATCGTCGTACCCTTTTTCTTTCATCATAGGAATAAGGATGGTACCAATTGATGAAACATCTGCCACTGCAGAACCAGAAATGCCGCCAAAAAACATACTTGCCAAGCAGTTCACCTGGGCTAAACCGCCTCGAATGCGGCCCACAAGAAGGTTCGAAAAGAGAATAAGCCTTCGGGATATACCGCCCTGGCCCATCATTTCTCCGGCGATGATAAAAAATGGGATCGCTAATAGGCTAAAGGATCTCACACCTTGAACCATTTGCTGGACCACCGCCATGAGGGGTATTTTGAGATAGACGGCGGTCACTATAGAGGAAAAGATAAGTGAAAATGTTATGGGCAGTCTGATGATCATAAGGAACACAAACAGGCCCAACAGCAGTATGGTTGCAATAGTACTATCGGGCATGGGAGTCTCCTTTCCCGGATAAGAATGCATCAACGGCTTGATCGTTTGTATCAATATTAAATAAATCCATGAGAGACTCATAGATCATAATGACTGCGCTAATTGGCAGAATGGCATATAATAGACCGGCAGGGAGTTTTGTTGCAGGCATTATGGAAGCCATGGTAAACTGGACCAGTTTAAAACCATCTACCAACATTACGGTCGCAATAAAGAGCACAACAACATTCTTTGTTTTGTTAAGTAAAAACAACACTTTTGGTGTCAAGAGCTTTTTAGGAAGCACTGATATATTGATATGCAGATCCTGTTTTACGCCGATACTCATGGCGATAAAAATGAACCACACCGCCAGGAGCAGGGCTACCTCTTCCGACCACATGAGCCCGCTGTTAAACACATAGCGGAGCACCACGTTTGTAAAAATGATAAGCACCATGGCGATCATGAGGATCTGGGCCAAGTAGACCAACGCAATATGAATAGCGTTAAAAAAAGCTATTATCCGATTTCGCATGGATAAACCTCACAGTGAGCTGTTAAAACAGGGCCAGCATTTACCGGCCCCGTTTCTCCAGGTACTATTTTACGTCCTGAATCCGTTTAATCAGCGCTTGGACATCGTTGGGTTGCTTGGCATAGAGGGCTTTCATTTTTTCCTGCCAGGGAGTCTTGTCAGTTACTTCAATGATTATGCTGCCACCAGCCCTGACCTTGGCTTCGGAAGCCTTTTCCCGCTCAGCCCAAAGCTGCCGCTGATAGGGGATTGCATCCAGCGCGGCCTGTTTTATGATTTCCTGGTCTTCCTTGGATAGTTTCTGCATGGAAATTTTAGAGGCAATAATGATTTCCGGAACCCTGGTGTGCCCGTCGAGGGTATAGTATTTTGCAACTTCATAGTGACTGGTCGATTCATAGCTGGGCCAGTTGTTTTCTGCTCCGTCTATAACACCGGTTTGTAAGCCCGAGTATACTTCGCCGTAAGGCATGGGAGTGGCCACCGCACCCAAAGCCTGCACCATACCAACCATTAGCTCACTTTCCTGGACCCGAATTTTAAGTCCCGCGAGATCTTCCGGTTTGTAGACTGGCCGCTTGGAGTTATAAAAATTACGGGCCCCCGACTCAAACCAGCCAATACCAATAAAACCAAAGGGTTCAAGAGATGCAAATAGTTCCTTCCCGATAGGACCAAGCAAAACCTTCCACATATGTTCTTCTGAACGATAGAGGTAGGGCATCTGCAGGGCATTTAATACGGGGACGAAAGATGCCAAAAGAGCAATGCTGACACGGGTAAAATCGATAGCTCCGAATTGTACCTGTTCTATGACGGCCTTTTCCTGGCCTAACTGTGAACTAGGATAGACCTCAATGATGATCCTACCGTTAGTGCGTTCCTTAACTAACTCGGCAAACCTCATGTCCCCCTTAGTTGTGGGATAATCCGCAGGATGGGTTTCCGCCAAACGAAGAACAATCGGTTTAACTTCCTTGGGCCCCGAAGCCTTCCCTTGATCCTGGGTACCGCTTGCAAAGGTCATAGACGTAACGAGTACTAGGGCAGAAATTACCAGCAACAACTTCTTCATACAATCCTCCTAAAAACGGTTTTTCCTCACTGATGGAACAGCGCAGTTTCAACATAATTGTTCCATTAGTCAGGCACTATTAATGATAGGAGGTCTTCAAAAGCAGGACTTACAAAGATTTTGCTTTTATTTGTACTTTTTTGCTATTTCGGTCTTCATCTTTTTCATAGCTTTTTTGATATTCCTGGGGACTTATTCCTTCATGCTTCTTAAACACCCGAGAAAAATATGCTTGATCATTATAACCCAACATGCTGCACACCTCTTTAACGGAATAACGGTTATCTTTAAGTAAGTGCTTGGCTGCTTCTATTCGCAAACGTGTATACACCTGCACAAAGGTTTCTCTCTGATAGGTTTTGAACAAGTGGCTCACATAAAAGGGTGAAAGACCAACCACAGCCGCGGCTTCTTTAAGTGAAATGTTCTGAGCAAGGTGCTGCCGCATATATTCCATAATTTTAGCAAGCTTACCCTTCACATGTTCCTGCGATAGCCCCACTTTAGGATCAACGACTAATAGTGGCAATGCATCTCTTGACAAAGAACTATAATTACACAGCTCCATGAACAAGTCCCCAATACTGCCGCCTTTCCATTCCATAGCTGTAAAATGGAGCTTAATGCCAAGCTGATACTTTATTTTATCAACAAGGGAACCGAATTTCGAGTGCAACGCCGCTTCACTCACAGGCTCTCTGAATAATAAAACCGCATAAAATCGGCGTATATCCTCTGTTTCACTGCCGAGTATTATAGTTCCGGGAGTATCGAAACTATTTTTAAGATATATTTTTATTTTTTTTACCAGATTTTCCTGTACAATTTTGTTATTTCCAGCCAAACAGCCCAAGTCAGCAGCAATAAGATAGATCTGACTATTTCTCATTCCCCTGTATTCCGCATAGGCTAACAGTTTCTCGTCCGATAGGCGGCCCTTTCCCATATCGATTTCCAATTCCTGCAGCAAGAGACTTTCCGAGACAAGGCTTGAATGAGCTGTTTGGTGTTCTGTTTGTATATGCTGTATTACTTTTGCGATAGTTTCCTGCACTGTTTCCCTGGATACCGGTTTTACCAAATAATCTTGTACACCAAGCCGTATCGCCTCCCGGGCATAATCGAATTCACTAAAGGCGGTCACAAACACAACGTGGGTAGCTGGTTGCAGTAGATTTATTTGTTTCGCGATGGAGATACCATCCAAGCCCGGCATCTTTATGTCAAGCAATACAATATCGATTTTGGTTTGCTGAATTCTCTCTAAAGCTTCTCGGCCATTTTCAGCTTCATAAAGAACTAAGGATAATCCGTTCATTTCTCCGAGTATTTTTTTGATAGCCCTTCGCTCCAATTCTTCATCATCTGCGACAAGAACCGCTATTTCCCTCATCCGAGATGCACCTCCATTGTCGTGTCTGCAGGAAAAGCAATAGATACGGTGGTCCCCTGCCCTAGTGTACTCTTAATCTGTAATGAGGCACGATCACCGTAACAAATCTGTAGACGTTTGCGGACATTACTAATTCCAAGTCCTTCATGCAGTTTATCAACCTTGTCTAAAGACATCCCTTTCCCCGTGTCCTTTATTTTAGCATACACCATATTACCCCTGCGATTTATGGTAAGCTCCACGCTCCCTCCCTGCTCCAGAGGTTCTATGCCGTGCCTTACCGCATTTTCTACAAAGGGCTGTAAGGTAAAGCGGGGAATAAGTACCGACCGAGCACTCTTTTGTATGTTCATGGTCCATTGCAGCCGCTTACCGAATCTAAGGGACTGGAACTTCAAATATTCCCCTACAATAGAAGTCTCTTCCTCTATAGTTACCAAAACCTTGGGGGACGCAAGGGCATAGCGAAACAGAGCCCCCAGTGCAAGGGTTAACTGCTCTGTCTCTTTGGCTTCTTCAAAAAGGGCGGTCCTGGCGATAGTATTGATTGCATTAAACAGGAAATGGGGGCGTATTTGATCCTGCAGATTGATAAACTGGGCTTCCTTAAGAGCCAGGTCTTCCTCCCGCAGTTTTCGTTCCAATTCTGCCTTATCCCGAAGGTCCTGAACCATCCGTTTTATATTTTGACTCATGGTATTGAATGCACTTGCCAGGGTATCTATTTCGTCTCCGGTAGCGGTTGTAATTTCAGGGACATCCAAGTCTCCTTGTGCTATCCGCTGAGAGGCTTCTGCAAGCCGATGGATTGGCTTGGCTATGGCAGATGAGAAGGCAATAGCAGCTAAACCAAAGAGGATTATAAAAATTCCCAAAAGGCCCAGGGTAAGAGCCCTGATTCGGTGAATGCGTTCCACTAAATTCTGATATAACTCAGAACCGGCCTGCATTGCATCGGAAAGCATGGCTGCAAGGTAAGAATCTACATAAGCACTTATTCTCCCTGCAGCAGCTATATCCTGGTACCAAGCGGTATCCTTGCGCACCCGGGCTGCAATACCCTTTCCCAACTGTAAAAAATAGGCATCCAGCCCACGCCGAGTAGCCCGCAGATTAAAATAAACGTTTTTACTTTCACTCTCATAGGATTCAATCTGGGAAAGGGTAAAATAGAGGGCCCGTTGTTCCTGGTCTATTTGGGATTCATCGGGTATATTGCCTTCCCGCAGCTGACGCTCAATCCGCTGGAACTGCTGGGCTAAATCCAGCCTAAGACGGTGGATCTGATGGTATCGGTTAAGCCGGAAATCGAATTCCTGAACACCATGGTAGGTAACAAACTGTACATAGAGATCCAGCATCGCCACCGAACTGATGGAAGCGATATAAAAGAGGAGCAGCTTTTCACGGATCGATAGGTTCAAGTTTAACATGAAGCAAGTATAAATTCAAAATCCTGGTATGTAAACGGAAAGAGCATCTCCCCTTTGTTCTGTAAACCGTATGGCCCCCCTGAGTCTCCCTCCAGGAAAAAAAACAGTAGCTCAGAAGCTGCTCGGCCGTTTAAATTTTACAAGGGTCTGGTGTTTTCGTGGTATACTAAAAGGGTTCATAGGCAAAGGTCTTTTAGGGAAAATATTGGGAAATCCCTTGGGGCCCAATACTTCTTTTTATGTAGAGAATAATGGGGTGGACCGTATGGTAAAAACGCCTTCTCCTTGCCTGAATCCCTCCGCACAGGGGACGCCTTCCTATGATGTGGTAATCATCGGATGCGGGGTTTCGGGGGCTAACATTGCTCGTCGTTTATCGGCCTATCGTCTGCGGGTGGCGGTGGTGGAAAAGGCTGCAGATGTGTCCTTCGGGACTAGTAAAGCCAATTCGGGTATTATCCATGGGGGCTTCCATCACCCTAAGAAATACCTGAAAAGTCGTCTCGAAATTCAAGGCAACTGGATGTTTGATCGGCTTCATCAAGAACTGGGCTTCCCTTTTAAGCGGTGTGGAATTATCGTGGCGGCTCTCCATGAAGACGAGATGAAGGCGGTGGAACACCTCTACTGGCAGGGGAGAGAAAACGGGGCCCTGGGGCTTGAGCTTTGCTCCCGGGAACGGCTTCTTTCCCTGGAACCTCAGCTTTCGCCGGAAGTGGTGGGTGGGCTCTACGCCCCTGCGGGGGGCATTATCGAGCCCTATCGCTTCGTGTTTGCCCTGGTGGAATCGGCCCTTACCAATGGGGTCCATCTGTATACAAACTGGAAGGTTGTTGATGCTCACTGGAATACGGAGAAAAAGGAGTGGCGCCTTGTTAATCAAGAAGGAGGGTCCCTGTCGGCCCGTTTTGTGGTGAATGCCGCAGGACTCTACGCTGACGAGGTTTCTCGCCTTTTTGGGGCCGAAGAATACATTATCACCCCCCGAAAGGGGGAATATTTCCTTTTGGATCGACTCACGCCGGTGCGGCCAGAACGGGTGGTATTCCCTGTGCCGAGTGCTCTTTCCAAGGGAATGCTCGTTATTCCCACGGTGGAGGGAACGGTCCTCGTGGGGCCTACCGCCGATCCGGCATTGTCAAAAGAAGACGTGGCCACTACCGCCGAGCACCTGGATATTATTCTTGAAGCTGGAAAACGCCTTGTGCCAGGACTTAACCGGAACGATGTGATTACCACCTTTGCGGGGCTCCGGCCTGTGCTGGGAGAAGATTTTTACATCGAGCCCTCCACTAAGGTTCCCTCCCTTATTCATGTGGCGGGGATTCAATCGCCGGGACTTACCGCTTCTCCTGCCATTGGGGAGTATGTGAAGGATCTCCTGAAAGCGGCGGGTCTTGAATTGACGGAGAAACCTGATTGGAATCCCTGTTTGCCCCCTCGTCCTCAGGCCCGGAACCTTTCTCCCTATGAATGGGACGATTTGGTACAGAATGATCCCGCCTGGGGACACCTGGTGTGTCGATGCGAAACGGTAACAGAAGCGGAAATTGTGGAGGCTATCCGCCAGGGGCATACCACCCTGGATGGCATAAAGTACTTTACCCGAGCCCAGATGGGGCGCTGTCAGGGAGCCTTTTGTACGTATAAGATCATCAAGATCCTTATGCGAGAGACCGGCATGAGCTACGAAGAAATTACGAAGCATGGGGAAACAAGCCAGATACTCCGGGGGGCCCTATGAAAGACCTGTATTATGATGCGGTAGTTATCGGAGGTGGTGCCGCCGGTATGGCCGCTGCCCTGGAGATAGAACGGGGTGGCCATGGGGTGGCTATCGTAGAACGGGAAGATTTTCTCGGTGGTATTCTAATGCAATGCATCCATGCTGGTTTTGGGCTTAAGGTGTTTAAAGAGGAACTTACGGGCCCCGAATTTGCCGAGCGTTTTATAGAAGCGGTCCTGCAGTCCTCGATTGCAGTGTACCTTGGAACCACCGTCACCAAACTGGTACCCTGGACCGCAACCAACGGAGGAGGGGATCTGGGACGGGAACAGGAAAAGGGTGTTTCCACATCTCCATTTCCTCGCTGGGAACTCTTCTGTGTGTCCCCCGAGGTCGGGGTGTTTCGGATTCTTACCCGGGCGGTGGTTCTTGCCATGGGATGCCGGGAACGGAACCGGGGCAATATTCGGATTCCGGGCTCTCGCCCCGCGGGGATTTACACCGCCGGCCTGGCCCAGCGGCTTGTAAACATCGAAGGCTACATTCCGGGCCGAAACATCGTTATCATCGGTTCTGGGGATATCGGGCTTATCATGGCCCGTCGCATGAGCTGGATCGGCTGTACTGTCCAGGCGGTGGTTGAAATCATGCCCTATCCCTCGGGCCTTACCCGGAATATCGTCCAGTGCCTTGATGACTTTGGCATTCCTCTCTACCTTTCTTCTCAGGTAACTAACATTTTTGGGAACCATAGGGTAGAAGGGGTGGAAGTTACCCCCATGGAACGGGGGGTTCTGATACGGGAAAAGGCCTTTCGTCTTTCCTGCGATACGGTACTGCTCTCGGTGGGCCTTGTGCCAGAAAATGAGCTTTCTCGCACGGCGGGAGTAGAACTCCATCCTTCCACGGGAGGTCCTGTGGTGGATTCCCGCTTGATGACCAATTTGCCCGGCATCTTTGCCTGTGGCAATGTGCTCCATGTGCATGACCTGGTGGACTGGGTCACCGAAGAAGCATCTTTCTGTGGAAAGCAGGTAACCCAGTGGCTAGCAGGAAAGATGGTGCTGCGGCAAGTTCCCTGCCGGGCCGGGGCCAATGTTCGTTCTGTAACACCCAATAAATTGAATGTGGAGGAGGACAATCCCCTCTATCTTCGTTCGATGATAGTGGCCAACGAAACGGATCTGGAGATTCGCCTGGATAATCGGGTCATCAAGCGGATTCAGAAGAGTCATGTGCAACCTTCGGAGATGATTACCCTTTCGCTGGGGAAAAAAGAGTTGGAGGGGGTCCGGGAGGATTCGGTGGTGGAACTTGCCCTCCTTCCACATCAATAAATGGGGAGGTGGCAAACCGGTTCTCGCGGTAGTAAGCCGCTTCCTTTTGTGGGGTACCATGAAAACCGTCAATAAAATAGGAAACAACGCGAGATATGAAGTTACTGTTCCCCAAGGGAGGAGATATCTATGAAAGAGTTTACCTGCATTGTCTGTCCCCAGGGATGTCACCTGGTGATTCAAGAGGATGCGGAGGGGCGCCTTCTTGTATCAGGGAATCGCTGTCCCCGGGGGGCTCTCTATGCTCAGGAAGAACTTACAATGCCTAAACGTCTAGTAACCGCCACGTGCCGTCTAGAACGAAGGTCCCAGGATGTTTCAGGGGAAAAGCCCGCGGTACGGAAAGAGAACTTGCCCCCTCTGTCTCGTTTGCTCCTGGAAAAGGGGATGCGGCCGGGGCTTTGCATGCCCCAGCGGCTTCCTGTACGGACGACAGCGCCCTGTCCGCGGGAACATATCCCCGAACTCCTTAAGGATATCTACGCCCTTTCGGTGACCCCGCCGGTATGCCGGGGCCAGGTGCTCCTGCGCAATTGGCGAAACCTGGGGATAGACGTAATCGCAAGCCGTACCGTACAATAATCCTATGAACCAGGCAGAAATAGACGCATTTTGGCAAAACTATGCTCGGTCGTTAGGAGAACCAATTTTGGCCCATAGCCTGGGCTGTTATGTACAGGGATGGTTCGAAGGGCAAGTCCCCCTTCGGGGTCCCCTGTGGGGGCTCCTCATGGTAACAAAAGGAAAACTCCACTTCCATCATTTTCCCCAGGAAAGCTGGCTGGATTTCCTTAACCGAGCCTCAGGCACAAAAAACCCCTCGAGCCAGGAAATTGTGTTTACCCTGGAGCGAAAGAATATCCTCTCAGTGGAGTATTATCGCCCCCAATCCTGGTGGGCCCGTCTTTTTTCGAGTGCTCCCCCCTATCTTCGCATTGTGTACGGCGACGAAACGGGAAAGGAACAAACCCTTATTATCGAGGTAGATAAAGGGGCAGAGCCCCTGGTAACGCTCCTTCGTCCTTCCGCATCGTCGTAAACCTCAAAGGCATGGAACGCCTTGCCGCAGATACCGATACCTTACCGGCCATCCTGGATTATCCTTATAGGTAGATGATGCGGGCGGTAGTGAGTACTTCGGGACCCTGTTCGGTAAGGAGAATATCGTTTTCAAGACGGCAGCCCCCCTGTTTAGGGTCGTACAGTCCCGGCTCAATGGTGAAGATCATGCCGGGGTGAAGGACCCACTCGTTATCGGCCCGGCTGCGAAGCGCGGGGCCCTCATGGGCTTCCAGGCCGATACCATGGCCCAACGCATGGGGCATGAGCTTTTTGTTCTTTTCGAAGAAGTTGTCCACCGCCAGGGCCACAAGGCGGCTTTCTACCCCCGGCTTTATGAGGGAAAGGGCGAGATTATAGGCCTTTTCTACGAGGGAGAGCATTCGTTTTTGAGAGGGAGAAAGGGGCTCCCGGGCGATGGTTAGGGTTACGTCGGTGGTGTAGCCTTGGTAGGATAGGCCAAAGTCCAGAATGGAAAGTCCCGGTTCGGCAAAAGCCTCGGCAGTAAAGGTAGGAAAGGCGTGAATTCCCCAACTTCGTCGGGGCCCTGCGGCCAGGGTTTCAAAGCCGGTGCCTTCACAACCGGCCCGGCGGGCTTCCGCTTCTATAAAAAGGGCCACCTCGATTTCGGTCCTCAGGGAGCCTTCTTTCAATTTGGTTTCCAGTAGATCGATAAGGTGGTTTGTAATCCGGGCCGCTTCTCGATACAGGGCAATTTCCTCTTCATCCTTTATGGCCCGCAGGTGTTGCACCTCCTCAGCGGCTCCTCCCTCCCGGCAAACCACGTCATAATCCTGAAGAGCCTCGATAAACCGCAAGAATTGCGGATAGGCTGTTACCGGCGGGATCTCGATGCGGGATCCGTAGGGAATCTGGAGCCCGCTGGTTATGGCTTTAATAGCCCGGAGGGGGTGGCGTTCAAATTCGGTATACGGAATGATTTTATCGGCCTGGGCATACGAAGAAGCCATGTTGATATCCCAGGGTACCAGCACAGCCTCCCGATCTACCGATAAGAAAAGCAGCGCATCCCCTGGCTGACCGGTAAGATATCGAATTGAAGGATCTCGCCGCCCTTCGGTATCTTCAAACATCACGAGGGCAATCCCTTCCCGGGCCATCCAGTCATACACATAATTTCGCCGTTTTTCGTAGGCCTGCGTATTCATAGAGATTTTCCTTTTCGCTGTAATGTTTCGTAGTAGAGTTCTTCAAACTGGCCGGCTATGGTGTTCCAATCATAATGAGAAAACACATAGGCCTGCCCCTGTTCTGCCCGGTACCGTAATTCCCGGGGATTGCGAAGAGCCTGGGCTAATTGATCTGCCAACGCCGGGGGATCCCGTGGGGGTACCAGGTAGCCACCCTGACTCTTTCGGACCACTTCGTTTACCCCGGGAATATCGGAAACGATGACGGGGGTCCCCATCGCAAGGGCTTCCAATTGCACGATCCCAAAGGCCTCGAGTCGCACAAAGGAGGGAAGTACCAGCACTGCCGCTCGTTTATAATAGTGTAACAGCTCGTTATCTTCGACCTTACCGGCAAAATAAACCTGCTTTTCAAGATCGTAGGTGTGGACCAGCAATTTTAAACTGAGAAGATCCTCCCCGGTGCCTACAATCGTGAGCGTAAAGGATTCGCCCGCATCCCGCAGTAGTTTTGCCGCCTCAATAAGGAACACCAGGCCCTTAGATGCCACAAGACGCCCCACATACAGGATTTCCCGTTCATTCCTCTGAATTTTCTGGATCTCCGGCTGTTCCATGGCCTTGCGAAATCGTTCTACATGGATACCCAGGGGGATTACCCGGTACGGATAGTTCCGCAAGAGGGGAGAGGTTTCTGCGTATGAGTGGGTCGTCGCCACGATTTGGTCTACCTTTTTCAGGTGAATTTCGGTGGTCTTCCGAAAATAGGTGTCTAATAGATGTTTTGATTTGCCCGGGAGTTTAAAAACCCCAAGTTGTTCAGGAATCTCAATATCACAATGATAAGTAAGAATGTGGGGAATTTTTTTGATTCGGGAGACCTGGTTGGTAAAATAGAAGGGCGGAGCATGGGAATGCATGATATCCTGTCGACGGAGTTGGGATTCAGGAAGCCATGCAAGGTAGGGGCTATAGAAGGGACCCCAGAGGGAAGGGACCCGTACTACCCGTACCGGTTCAGTCTCATACTGCCCAGCAGGTCCTGGGTAATGGGAAAATATGGTGACCTCGTGGCCCCGTTTTGCAAGGGCATGGGAGAGATCATGCACATACCGTTCGGTTCCACCCTTATGAGGAAAGTAGTACGAAGAAAGCATCGCAATCTTTAAAGGGTTCATCATAGGTACCTCGATATGTTTTCAGAAAAGGGAGGCGTCTTTTCTCTGTTGATGCGTCCTCCCACTCCTTTTCGATATAGCAGGAAAAAAAGAAGCCCAAAGAATACGTGGAGATAATAGGTGGCAAAGCGCCATATCAGGATAGCCACGGTGGTTGCCGCAGGGTTATTATTCATCCCTGAAAAAACCCATACATAGGAGCCTTCGATACTTCCACTGGCTCCCGGTGTGGGCACATAATACACCACGAGGTTAATAATTACGAAGGTAATCATGATATGCACATAGGATGTGTGAATAGGGGTAATCCGATGAAGCACATAGGCAAGAGAAAAGGCCTGGAGGGCCAGGTTCAGAAAGCCAAGAAAAATATCTAAGAGCATTACCAACAGTTTTTCTGACCAGAGAAAGGCCACTTCGGTCCTCAGGGTTTTGGTCCATTGGGAAAGAAGTTCTCCCCAGTTATCTTTCCGGCTCAGTTTCCCAATCAATCGTCCGAAACGGGTGTGTTCCAGACGGATAATGACCTGGCTCAACATGTCCGGTCGAATCAGTGAGAAGAGAATAAAGAAACTGGAAAAGATGGTTACTCCAAAACCTATAAAGAGGGGTTCCCGGCCAATGTGCATGGAGTTAATGAGGGCGAGGGCAGTAGGGATACTCAAAAGAAATATTCCGAAGCAGGTAAAAAGAAACTCCACATAACGGGACAATACTACATTGGTGGCCCGGCTGCTATCGATGCCAATGCTGGTAAGATGCATGATCTGGAAGGGCTGTCCCCCGGAAGCAAAGGGAGTAATGTTGGAAAAGAGAATACTAATCACGCTGTTGTAAAAACATTCCCCAAAGGTAAGGCGATCGCCAAATTGGCGGAGTACCATATACAGCCGCAAGGAATCGATAAAATAGACAAGGAAATAGGAAACAAAGGGCACTAAAATCACCACAATGTTTATTTTTCTAAGGGTTTCATAAATCGTATCGGCATCCATGAAGAAGGCAATGCCCAGGTTAACACAGAGCCCAATGACGATGGCGAGTCCAATGGGTTTGGCAAATGAAAAGGTACTTTTATCGGACATGATGCTGTAGTATAGTAATCCCGCTGGATAATTGCAAGAAAGCCCTTTACAACGGGAGGGGCCCTGCCACCTCCTAAGAGGGATTGCCCAGGCAATTCCAGCGACTAAAACCCAAAAACAAAGGGTATACCCTTACAGGGGAGGTATGAATCATGATACGGCGTCGAAACGAGATGCGCCTGGAACTCAAAGAGCGAATGCGGGATGGGGAAGGAACGGTAAGCCTGCTGCATTTAGTAGAAGGAAGTACCATGAAGAATGCCCGGCTTTTGTCGGAGGTGACTATCCCCCCCGGAGCCTCTATTGGGGAACATCGACACGATGCGGAAACGGAGTACTATATCATCCTGGAAGGGGAGGGGACTGTTATCGATAATGGCGTCCCCCAGAAGGTCCATGCGGGTGACGTGGTGATTACCGGCGATGGGGCTAGTCACAGCATAAAAAACACCGGGACTATCCCCCTCAAGCTGCTCGCGGTGATAATTACCTACTGAGCAACGCCTGCATCATATCCATTCGGTGGCAAGAAAACGGTCTATTTCTTTCAAAAGGTCCGAATGGCTATCCACGCAGGGAAGGTCTTCGCAACTGGTACGGATAGCCTCGGGGGCCCGGAAAAGGCAGCCCCGGTGGGCTTCGCGGATCATGGCCAAGTCATTGTATGAGTCGCCGGCGGCGAAGACCTGCATGTTAATGCTTTTCAAAGCCCGAACGGCCTCTCGTTTACCGTTTTGCTGGCGGAGCCGATAATCGGTAACGGTTCCGTCGGAGGCCACCACGAGGCTATTGCAGAATAGCGTAGGGTAGCCTAGTTTTGCCATGAGGGGCCGGGCAAATTCTTCAAAGGTATCGGAGAGGATGATAAGCTGGGTCCGTTCCCGCAGGGCCTGGACAAATTCAATGGCCCCCGGCAGGGGATCCATGGTGCCAATGACCCGCTGGATATCCTGAAGCCGTAAGCCCCGTTCTTTCAACAAGGAAAGGCGAAAGCGCATAAGTTTATCGTAGTCCGGTTCATCCCGGGTGGTTCGACGTAGTTCGGGAATACCGGTGGCTTCCGAGAAGGCAATCCATATTTCGGGAACGAGGACCCCTTCTAAATCAAGACAGACCAGATGCATGGAAGGCTCCTTTACCTTTACAGAGGGTATTTATTTCTTAGTGATCCGGTCAAAGCCACAATACGGGACGAGCCGTCTCGGAATACGAACTGAACCGTCGGCCTCCTGGAAATTTTCGAGGATTGCGATGATGGCCCGGCTTATGGCAATGGCGGTTCCATTGAGCATATGGACATATTTGTTCTTGCCATCGTCATCCTTGTATTTAATATTGAGCCGCCGGGCCTGATAATCGGTACAGTTTGAGGTAGAGGTAATCTCTCCCCATTCGCCGCCATTACGGCCGGGCATCCAGGCTTCCAGGTCCCATTTGCGGTAGGCCGGTGCTCCGAGGTCTCCGGTACAGGTATCTACGACCCGGAAGGGTATTTCGAGGCCCGCGAAGATTTCTTCTTCTATGCTTCGCAGTTCTTCATGCATCCGATCCGACTCTTCAGGAAGGCAGTAAATGAACATTTCTACCTTGGTAAATTGATGGACCCGATACAGCCCCTTGGAAAATTGTCCCGCCGCTCCTGCTTCCCGGCGAAAGCAGTGGGAAAGCCCTGCCATGCGCAGAGGGAGTTTTTCTTTTGGGAGAATGGTCCCCGAATAGTAGCCTCCCAGGGTAATTTCGGCGGTTCCTACGAGGCAAGTCCCTTCTCCTTCCAGGGTGTATACGTTAGATTCGGAGCCCCGGGGGTTAAACCCTATGCCTTCAAGAATTTCTTCTTTCGCAATATCAGGGGTAATGAAGGGAGTAAAACCTTTTTGTTGCAGGATATCCAGGGCATACCGAATGAGCCCCAATTCCAGGAATACCCCCTCATTCTTTAAATAATAGAATTTGGTGCCCGAAACCTTCGTGGCCGTATCAAAATCGATGATATCAAGTTCCTGGCCAAGCTGTACGTGATCTTTCGGGGGAAAATCGAAACGGGTAGGCTCGCCAACCCGCTTTATTTCCAGGTTATCCTTATCTTCCTTACCGATGGGAGCCGCCGGATGGGCCATGTTGGGAATACGGCGCGCTTCGGTTTCCAGGTCCTCTTCTGTTTTTTGGAGTTCCGCCTCCATGGCGGCGATGGCATCTTTTAGTTTTTTCCCTTCCTCGATAAGGGCCTGCCGTTCCTCGGGGGAAAGTTTCCCCTTCATTGCCTGGGCATTGGCGTTCCGTTTTTGCTGCAAATTCTGAAGTTCCGTTACCAGATTACTGCGACGATCGTAGAGGGCTACCACCCGATCCGCGTCGGCCTTCATGTTTCGATTGATAATGTTCTGTTTAACCGCATCCAGGTTATCTTTGATGAATTTGTAGTCCAGCATGGGCCCTAGTGTACCCCTAAAGACGGCGGCTTCACAAGGGGGCAGATGAAAACCGTATTTCCCCACTTACAAAACTCTGGGGTATCCCATCGAAAGAACGAAGCACGAGGGCCCCCTCGGGGCTCACCCCTTCCAGGATCCCTTCGATGGCAGGGCCCGTATCGGGAAGGCCAGGGACAAAGCTGACTATCTCTCCCCGTTTATAGAGGCGCCGTTCTACTTCCCTTTGCCAAGAGGTATCGGGGGATAGCGCCTGTTGTAGCTCTTCCAGAATGCGGGAAAGAATGCTGTTTCGGTCAAGGGCTAAGGGGGTGGATGAGGTTCCCGTCTGCATGTCCTGGATGAGAGCAAGACTCGTTGCCCGGGATGCCAGTTCTGGGGGAAAGTCGCGCTGATGAATATTAAGGCCGATGCCAATTAAAAGAGCGGTTCCCGCCCCTTCACAGAGAATCCCACAGACCTTTTTATCCTGTAGTATGACATCATTGGGCCACTTAATGTACACCGGGATGGATACGTATGGTTCGATTGCCCGGGCTACCGCGAGGCCGACCCGGATGCTGGCGGCGGGAGGAAAGTCGGTAAGGCTTTGATACTGAAGAATAATCGTACAGAGGAGGTTTTCCCCAGGGGGTGCTTGCCAGGAACGGCCCTGCCCTCGTCCCCTGCCGGCAGACTGATAATCGGTGAGCACCACTGTCCCGTTAGGGGTTCCTGCTGCAACGAGCCGACGGGCCTCGTCCTGGGTGCTAGAAGTTTCTCGTAGATAGTACACGGGGCCCCCGAAAGGGTTGGACAACGGTATAAGTTCCATGATGGAGTTACCATATCGGTGGCGCCAATCGCGGTCAATAGAGGTGTTTCCTCCTCTTCCTACCTACCGTCACGCGCCCAAAGGGAAGGAAATCCCTTTAATCACATCTTAACAATGCAGGATTCCTTTTCCCCTAGGAAAAGGGGGCTAACCTATGAGATAATCCGTGAAGATACTCCACTGTAGGACATTGTTTATGAAAGACCGAAATACCTCTTCCCATTCAGGGCGTTTCATTGCGCTCATGGTAAGTATTATAGCTGTCATTCTTTGCGGGGCGGTGATAAAGGTTACTGCCCCTGTTCTTGTGCCTTTGGTAGTAGCAATCCTTCTTTCCTTCGCCCTGGAACCGTTGGTTCAACTCCTTGAGAAAATTCGTGTTCCCCGTCTTGTGGCGATACTCGTTGGGATTATTAGTGTGGCTGGAGTGTTTTACTTGTTTGGTGTTATTCTTATTTCAAGTGCCAGTACTATTTCCCGGGTATATCCCAAATACGAAAGACGGTTTCTGGAAATATATGCCTCTATCGCGGGGCTGTTGGGGCTTCCCTTTGATGCGGAAAAAAGTTTTTTGATGAACCTCTGGAGCCAATTAGGAATTCGCTCCCTGGTGGGTGATATGGCACTCAAGCTTTCCAGTATCCTGGTCTCATTCCTTTCTAACCTCATATTGGTAATGATTTTTGTGATTTTTTTTATGGCCGAATCGGCCCACTTTTTTCATAAAGTGGAACTGGCTTTTATGGGAAAGGTGGAAGGAAAAATAAAAAAAATGACCACCACTATCATTCAGCAGGTGAGCCGCTATCTGTTTATAAAGTTTTGTGTTTCCCTTGCGACAGGTTTGTTTGTGGCCATAGGTCTGTATGTCATCGGGGTAGATTTTGCCTTTCTTTGGGGGGTCATATCTTTTGTTCTAAACTTTATTCCTACCATTGGGAGCATTTTGGCCAGTGTGGGGGCGAGTGTCTTTTCGCTTATCCAATTTTGGCCAGAACCGGCTCCGGTTATCGGAACCATAGCAGTAATGGTAGGTGTAAATACCATTATTGGTAATGGGTTAGAGCCAAAAATCCAGGGAGATAATTTAGGCCTTTCTCCCCTCGTTGTGGTGAGTTCCCTTACCATATGGGGCTGGTTGTGGGGATTTGCGGGACTTGTGCTGGCGGTACCCTTAACTGTGATAGTAAAGATAGTCTGTGATCATGTTCCTCTGCTTGAACCGATCTCTATTATCTTAGGATCATATCGAGAAGTGGGGGATAGAGGGAATAAAGGAACTTCCTCAGACACTCCTGCGGAGGTTGTGTCAAAGATAGAAGAGAAAAAGACTCCCGATCTTAGGGTATAAAAAGATCTTGGAAAATATTGCTGGAGAGAGTGGGGTGGTTTAAGTAATTTTTTGAAATATAAAAATCTAGTCTTAAAATAAATTTTCTTCTCTTAACCTCGTTGCAGCAGAGAATTCACGAGGGAAGGTATCTGTGAGCACCACACCATAGGAGTACGGGAAATGATTGCGTTTTTAGGAAAACCGTCGTATTATGGAAGTAACGCAATCGATTGCGTTACGGAAAGAGGAGAGCTCTTCTACAAAAGTAGATCGGAAAGGGCGGAGCTTTGAAAAAAATAGAAAAGAAAGGCCCGACGGAACAAAGGAAGGAGACCTTTGTAGAAGGATGCCCCTCGTATTACAAAGTAAAGGGAGAAAGCTATGGGAAGTGTCAATAATCCAGTATTGAGGGGGTTTCATCCGGATCCATCCATTTTGTACCATGATGGCTGGTTTTATATTGCCAATTCCACCTTTGAATGGTTTGGCGGGGTAGAAATAAGCCGTTCCCGGGATCTTTCCTCCTGGGAACCGGTAGGGCGGGCTCTAACCCGGAAGAGCCAGCTTGACATGTGGGGAAATCCCCCCTCCGGTGGCATCTGGGCCCCCTGTTTGTCCTGGGACGATGGGCTTTTCTGGCTTATATATACGGATGTAAAAACCTGGAATCAAGGTCCTTTTAAGGATGTACACAACTATCTGGTTACGGCTCCCTCGGTGGAAGGTCCCTGGTCAGAGCCGGTGTATCTTAACAGTTCGGGGTTTGATCCCTCTCTTTTCCATGATGATGATGGGAAAAAGTGGCTCGTAAACATGGAATGGGATTATCGAGAACAGGGGACCCGGCAGTTTTCGGGGATCCTCCTTCAGGAACTGGACCCCAAGACGAAGCAACTGGTGGGGCCGGTATATAAAATCTGGAAAGGCACAGAAATAGGGCTTGTAGAAGGGCCTCATCTCTATAAAAAAGATGGATGGTACTATCTTGTGTGTGCTGAAGGGGGAACCGAGTATGACCATGCGGTGAGTGTGGCCCGCTCCCGCTCTATTACAGGCCCCTATGAAACCCATCCCGACAATCCTCTCTGCACTTCCCGGGGGAAGCCGGATCTTGCCCTTCAGAAGGCGGGGCATGGAAGTCTGTGCCAGGCTCCTGGGGGAGAGTGGTTCTTAGCCTTTCTTGTGGGACGCCCCTTACCGGGGACTCGGCGCTGTGTCCTTGGTCGGGAAACGGCCATTGCACCCATCATATGGAAAAACGACTGGCCCTATCTCGCAAATGGGAGCCCTTATCCAGAGCTCTCCTTCGAGGTCCCCTGGGAGACAAAAGAGAGAATCCCCCAACGAATTCTGTACACCTTTGAAACGCCTGAGGGGCATCAGCTTTTTAGGCGGGACTTCATGAGTCTCCGGATTCCCCCAGAGGGGGTGCTTTATTCTTTTACGGATCGCCCTGGCTATCTTCGTTTGTTTGGAAAGGAATCCCCTGTTTCCCGGCATACCCAGTGTGTGTGTGCCCGGCGGCAAGAATCCTTTGTGTTCGAAGCCGAAACGGCCCTGGAAGCATCCTTTACCTCTTTCCAGCATATGGCGGGCCTTATGTACCGCTACGATGAGGAGAACTGGTACTACCTCAGGGTCAGTTATGATGAAGAGAAAAAATGCCCTGTCCTTGGCCTTTTGTGTATGGATAATGGGGAGTTTTCTATGCCCACAGGGGATATTGCCATTCCTTCTGGAATTGTGTATATGAAAGTTTCGGTTAACCATAAAGAAACCCGTTTCTATTGGTCCAGTGACGGTCATGAGTGGAAAACCCTTGGACCGGTTCTTGATGCTTCTATTATGTCCGATGAGTATGGAGGTTTGGGATTTACCGGTGCCTTTGTGGGGCTTGCCTGCCAGGATCTCCAGCGCCAGCGTCAATGGGTAGATGTGCGGTATTTTAAATACGAGGAATTTGAGTAAGCATGGTCACTATTTATGACATTGCAAGACGTTTGGGGGTATCCCCCCCTACCGTCTCAAAGGCCTTAAACAACCAACCAGACATTAGTGAGGAAACTAAAAAAAGGTTCGGCAACTGGC
>ERZ795046.183-NODE-183-length-80169-cov-145.903375_pt1 | contig 80169 bp, 69 predicted proteins | sample MGYA00375130_ERZ795046 | MGnify/ENA primary metagenome ERZ795046 (study PRJEB30175, sample SAMN05720202) | activated sludge metagenome | isolation source: anaerobic digester from wastewater treatment plant | place: Japan | collected 2015-05-15 ... | reverse complement strand
GCGGACGCACTGAAAGAACCGGGCAAGATGGGAAAAGCGCATCTTCCAGAACGCAAACCCATCTTTTTCCATCTCTTCCCAGTCATAGAGGGGAAATCCCCAATTCTGGCCCGTGTCGCTAAAGTTGTCCGGCGGCGCCCCCATCGTGTATCTTTGATCAAACCACTCCGGATGGGTCCAGATCTCCACGCTGGCCGGAGATAACCCAATGGGCAAGTCCCCTTTTAAGACCATGCCTTGAGCCCGGGCATGGGAAGTTACGCGCGTAAGCTGCCGGTACAGATGGTATTGGAGGAAGTAGTAAAAGGCGATGTGGGAGAAATGTTTCGACCGGGGGTTGTTCAGTCGGCTGATGATTTCCGGCGTCCCTCGGGCGTAAGGACCCCACTTTGCGAAGTCGCCGGTACCCATTTTGTCCCGGAGGAAGGAGAAGGCGGCGTAAGGCTTAAGCCAGGCGGCGTTTTCCTCGATGAAGGCCTTGGCCTTGCGGTCTGCAAGAAAAGAAGGGGCCACGAGGCGGAATATCTCTTGCAGGAGTTGCCTTTTTATCCTCATTACTTCCGGGTAATCGACGTGGGGTATGTTATGGAGGCGCGCTTTTTCCTTGCGGATTTGGCGGCGAAGGGGGCTGCGGACGGGGAGAAGGTCGTCCAAGTTTAGGTATAAGGGGTGTAAGGCACAGGTGGAGATGATGGCATAGGGGTAGGAGTCCGACCAGGTACCGGTAGATTGGGTATCATTTATGGGTAGCAGTTGCACGATCCTAAGGCCCGCCTTCCTGGCCCAGGTGATGAAGGGGATGAGGTCGAGAAATTCCCCCACGCCCAGTCCGCGGCGGGAACGAAGGGAAAAGACGGGGACGATCACCCCGGCCCATTTTCCCGGCCCTTCCGGTGGATAAAGGGGGTAGTCGTTGATCAAGGTGACCCCGGTAAAGGGGGGGGAGGCAAAGATGCGGTTGGGGCCGCTCTCCCAGGTGAGCTTCCCTTCCTCCTTCTTTCCGATCAGGTATTTATAGGCGAATCGGTTGGGTAAAGGGGTGGGCAGGCAAAGTTCCCAGTAAGGGTAGGCGCCGGGACGAAGGGGGAGCGCGTAAGCCGGATCCCAGCCCCCTAAGCTTTCTGGTTCCCCTACAAGATAAACGCCTTCTTCGGGATCGATGGCCGGGGCCGGGATATTTATTACTGTTTGGGGGATGTGCGATGATTTGATCGGCCGCGAAGCCTCACGCCTTCGGGCAAAAAGGGTTTCTTCAAAGGGGGCTTTGGTGAACACGGACAGAAGATCCCCGGGCGGGCGCCAGAAATCGAAAACCTGTACGTTTACCGAGGTCGCATCATCCTCTAAAGTCAGGAAACGCTTGGGCCCTCCCTCCCTTTCTTCCCGGCCGTCAGGATGCTGGATTACGTAGTGCCATTCGAGAGAAAAAGGGGGTCGAGAAAGTGATAGGCTTGCCTTCCATACATGATCATCGGCCTCGTAAGACATGGCGATAAGTCCTTCCCCGGAGGGCGTCTGCCAGTTGATGGAGATCCTTTCGCCAAAAGCGGGAAAGTAGGGCAGGTGAAAAGTTATCGTCGTCATGGGTATCCCTTTATCATAACGGTGCCGTTGACAACAGTTAGAAGTTACCGTATGTGTCAGGGGAAAAAAGAAAAGGATCTCGTGGGAATCATGAATTTCCCTAAGTTTTACCAGGGGGTGGCCCTTATTGCCGACCCCATTCACCGGTACGCGTTTTTTACCGTGCCCATGGCGGGAGAAAGGGGGGAGAAGACGGAAAAGGACCTCATCGATTCCCCCTGGCTGCAGAGGTTGAGGCGTATCTATCAGCTCCAAAGTGCCCGGTGGGTGTACCCAGCGGCGGAACACACGCGTTTCCAGCATTCTTTAGGGGCCATGCACCTGGCCGGGGAATTTGCCCGCTCCCTCTGGCAGAGTCTTAAGGATGTGTACCCCGGAACCCCCTCGCTCCCCTTTGTAGAGGAGTTGCTGCGGCTCGCGGGCTTGCTCCACGATGTAGGTCACGGGCCATACGGCCACTTCTTTGACGAGCATTTCCTTTCTGATTTTTCCCTTACCCATGAAGACGTGGGACAGAAGATCATTGTAGACGAGTTGGGGAGTATTATTTCCCGTATCCGGAGAAGCCCCTCGGGCTGGTTTGAAGAGGGGGAGCGTTTGGACCCGCGACATGTGGCCTTTCTCATCAAAGCGGACGGGGAAGGGGAGGCTTCCTTCCCCCCCTGGCTTCTTGCCTTAAGGCAACTATTTTCCGGCATTTACACCGTCGACAATCTTGATTACGTCCAACGGGACGCCTACATGACGGGCTTTTCCCTGGATATGGTGGATATCGACCGCTTGAAATACTATACTTTTTTCGCCCCGGAAGGCTTATCGATTCACGAAGCGGGAATTTCCGCCCTGAGGCGTTTTTTGAACGCCCGCTTTAACCTATATGCGCACGTATACTTTCACCGGACGACGAGGGCTTTGGATATGCACTTAAAGGAGATCTTTCACGAGACCATAAAGGGCATCTTTCCCCATAATCCTTTGGAAGCGCTCTCCCTTTACCTGTCTTTGGATGAATGGTCCCTCTTTTCCTGCGTCCGGAATTGGCTGGCAGATAAAGACCCGAAGAGGAGGAGATTGGGGCGGGAGTGGATGAGATTGTACAACCGAGAGGTGAAGTGGAAGATGGCATATGCCGCAGAGCTCTCCATCGATCGCATGCAGAAGGGGATTCGGTTTGCCTCGGCCGAAGAATATGAGAAATTGATTCGAGCATCTCTACCTACCCACATGAGGCGCATGGTATTCCGGGTGGATCTTGCCACGCAGGATCCCAGGCCTATCAACCCCATGGTTCAATCCGATAAGAGTATCAATATCTTCAATCCTTCCACTGGCCAGGTTTCACCCGAACCCCTCCTCGAGATTTATCGGTACATCCCCGCCCGGGTGGTACATTTCCGCATCTTTGCTCTCCGTCACACCCACGACGCTTATTTGGCCATGGCGGCGGAAAAGGCCCTGGGGGAATTCCAAAGCTCAGTAAATACAAATATTTAAAAATCGCAAGGATGAAGGCAGATGAAGCGGGAAACAACAGACCTCACCCTCTTTGTGCGTCGCACCGAAGAAGAAATCGCCGAGTGGGATCGGGGGCGAATTGTAGATGCCCTGGTCAGGGAAACGGGCATCGGGCGGGAGACGGCAGAAGAAATTAGCCGGGAAGTGGAGAAACAGATTTTCTCTTCCGGTGTGAGCTTGCTTACGTCGCAGCTCATTCGTGAGTTGGTGAATGCGAAGCTCATCGAACGGGGGCTGGAGGAGGCCGTTCGCCGCCATGCCCGGTTAGGGCTTCCCCTTTACGACGTGGAGAACTTCATTCTCCATCCCAATCGGGAGCGGGCCAGTGTTCCTCATGGTCCGGAAGGGACCAACATGATCCTGGCGGAAGGCATTAAGAGAGACTATGCATTGAACCATGTATTTTCCCGGCGCGTGGCGGAAGCCCATATTAGGGGAGACATCCATCTCCATGATTTGGGCTTCATCGATCGGGTCGCAGGCGTCCACGATTCTTTGGTTCGGTTGAAAAAAACGGGCCTCGATTTTCCCTCCGCCTTGACGGTGGCGAAGCCGGCCCGCCATGCCGAAGTGCTCCTCGCCCATCTGATTAGGTTTACCGCCCTCATGAGGGCCTACGTTTCCGGTCCGATTTCTTGGGAGGCGGTCAACATTTCCTTCGCCCCCTACACGGAGCACATGGGGGAGAGGGAGTTGAGGCAGTTCGCCCAGATGTTCGTTTACGAGTTTTCTCAACTCCCCTCGGCCACGGGTGGGCAATCGATGTTTACGGACATTCACCTTTACTGGGATATTCCGACCGGGATGGTTAATTGGCCCATGATCGGGCCGGGCGGGGAGGAAACCAAAAGGTCTTGTGGGGAATACCAGATGGCGGCCCGAAGGCTGGCTCGGGCCTTTATCGAGGTGTACCGGGCCGGTGATGGGCAAAACAAACCGTTTGTCTTTCCCCGCCCCGTTTTCCATCTTTCTCGCGACTTGTCCCAGGGGGAGGACAGGGCATTTATGATGGAGTTGTGTGCCCTCGCCCTGGAGAAGGGGAACCCCTGTCTTGTTTTTGAGACGAAACCCGTCTTATGCCCGCGGCTCATCGTCCATAATTGTGCCATCAATCTGTCCCGACTCGGGTATCGGGCTCGGGGGGATGAAGAAAGGCTCGTCTCTTATGTGAAAGAGATCGCGGAAGTGGTGGCCGCAGCCCATCGGGAGAAAAAAGAGTTTCTCGAACGGATGCTTTCCTACGGTGAAGAGGGTCCCTTTGCCCCGCTCACGGGACAAACTAAGGATGGGCCGTACTGGAACATGAAAAACGCCTTTTTCGTTACGGGACTTATAGGGCTAAACGAGCTATCCCACCTTCATCAGGGGGCTTGCGCCCCCGTGGAGTTTTCTCTCTCTATCGCGGCCCGGGTAAAGGTAGAATTGGAGGCATGGGGGAAAAGGGAAAAAATGTCAATCGTCCTTGGTCAACTCCCAGCCGAGGCGGTGGCCCATCGTTTTGCCCGGCTGGATTTAAGGTACTTCTCACCCCTCGCCGGGCGTTTCGTACGGGGCGATTTAAGTCGCGGTGAGATCTATTACACCGATTCGCAACTGATTAACCCCGCGGCAGAAATAAAGGCAAAGGAACGTCTCCACTACGAAGGTGAGTTTCACGACCTTTTGGGGGAAGGGGCGACTTGCTACCTATGGTTGGGCAATGAACCGATCCCCGTAGAGGAAGTGGTGGATTTCGTCTCCTACGCCTACGGGCAAACAAAATGCAAAGAATTGGTTTTGGCCCCCGATTTTACCCTCTGCCGGCTGTGCGGCCAGGCGGTCCGGGGGATATGGGAGGCATGCCCAAACTGTGGGGCAAAGGAGGTAGATTACATGTCCATCATCACCCAGTATTTCAGCCGGGTTTCGTGGTGGAACAGGGGGAAGCGCGCCGAACTTAGGGATCGCTTTCGCTACCATACCCTTTTGCCTTACTAACCTTGACACCCCCCAAGGCGATAACTATATTAGCGACAAATTTAAGGGATAACAGCGTGGAAGACCTCATCATAAAAATTTTTCGGGAGAGCAGCGAACTTAAAGAGGCTTTTTTGAATGAAAACCTGGGTCGCATCGTCCGCGTAGCCGAGGTCATAACCGAGGCCCTCAAAGGGGGGAAAAAAATCCTCCTCTTCGGAAACGGGGGCAGTGCCGCCGATGCCCAGCATTTGGCAGCCGAATTCGTGAACCGCTTCATGATCGAGAGACCTCCGCTGCCGGCGGTGGCCCTGACGACGGATACATCGGTAATTACCAGTATCGGCAACGATTACGATTTTGCGGAGATTTTTAGCAAACAAATAAGGGCCTTGGGTGAAGCGGGCGATGTAGCGTGGGGTATTTCAACGAGCGGCAGATCGAAAAACGTCCTAAGGGGCCTTTCGCAGGCCAAAAAAATGGGCTTGGTGACCGTGGCCCTGACGGGAAGGGATGGTGGAGAAATGGCTGAGGTGGCAGATTATGTCCTCAATGTGGATTCGGAATCCACCCCCCGAATCCAGGAAGTGCACATTACGGTCGGGCACGCAATCTGTCAGCTCGTGGACTATATGCTGTTTCAGCAGGCAGACGGAATTCAGGCTTAGGTAGGAAGGTAAAGGGTGTGATGAAGAAGGAGAAAAATGGCGAGAAAAAGCCTGCAGAGTTGATAAAGGAAGGGGAGGCAAGCCTCTCTCTCGAAGATGAATGTGCCAGGCTGCGGGAAAGGCTCGCCGAGAAAGAAAAGGAAGCAGCGGAGAATTATGACCGCTACCTCCGGGCGATGGCCGAATTGGACAATTTCCGTAAGCGCACCGCCCGGGAGAAAGAAGAACTCGTGAGGTTTGGCAACGAAAACCTCCTGCGCGATATCCTGCCCTTGATAGATAACCTGGATCGCGCCTTGGCCCACGCGGAGGCATCGGAAAACTTCGCGGCTTTCAAAGACGGGTTACTTATGGTGCGGGATCAGTTTATGCGTACTCTCGAAAAACACGGTTTAAGTTGTATTGAATGTGTGAGCAAAGAATTCGATCCAAATTACCATGAAGCGCTGTTTCAGGTAGACAGCCCCCACCACAACCACAATCAGGTTGTGGAGGAACTGGAGAAGGGTTACCTCCTGCACGGCAAGTTGTTGAGACCGGCTAAGGTATCCGTGTGCAAGAAGACCGAAAGCAGCGCCGATAATTGTGAACAAAAGGATGCCGTAAAGGCATGAAGGAGGAAAATATGGGAAAGATAATAGGCATAGATCTGGGCACAACGAACTCCTGTGTGGCAGTGATGGAGGGTGGCAATCCCGTCGTCATCCCCAATCAGGAGGGGAGCCGGACTACCCCTTCGATTGTGGCTTTTACTGAAAGTGGAGAGCGTCTCGTCGGTCAGGTGGCAAAAAGGCAGGCCATAACCAATCCGGAGAATACGGTCTTCGCTGTAAAGAGGCTGATCGGCAGGAAGTACAATTCTTCCGAAGTGCAGTACGACATGAAGATCCTGCCCTATAAAATAACGGAAGCGGCCAACGGAGACGCGCAGATTAACATCCGAGGGAGAAATTACAGCCCCGCGGAAATCTCCTCGATGATCCTCGTCAAGTTGAAACAGGCGGCGGAGGACTATCTGGGGCAGAAGATAACGGATGCCGTAATCACGGTTCCGGCTTATTTCAACGATTCCCAGCGCCAGGCGACGAAAGATGCGGGGCGGATAGCGGGGCTCAACGTGCTGAGAATCATAAACGAGCCTACGGCCGCGGCCCTGGCGTATGGCCTGGATAAGAAGAAAGACGAGAAGATCGCCGTTTTCGACTTGGGTGGCGGAACCTTTGATATCTCCATTCTCGAGTTGGGAGATGGGGTGTTCGAGGTCAAATCTACCAACGGCGACACCCATCTGGGGGGCGAGGATTTCGACCAGAGGATCATAGATTACCTGGCCACGGAATTCATGAAGGATCAGGGAATCGACATCCGGAAGGACCGAATGGCCCTCCAGCGCTTGAAGGAAGCGGCCGAGAAGGCGAAGATTGAACTTTCCACTTCGCTCGAGACGGATATAAACCTGCCCTTCATTACGGCCGATGCATCGGGGCCCAAACATCTCAATATGAAGCTCACGAGGGCAAAACTGGAGTCCCTCGTGGAAGATCTCATTGAGAAATTAGAGCCACCTTGCAGGACCGCGCTGAAGGATGCGGGCTTAAGCCCGAAGGACATAGATGAAGTTATCCTCGTAGGTGGTATGACCCGGATGCCCCGCGTTCAGGAGAAAGTCCGGGAGATATTCGGTAAAGAGCCGCACAAGGGTGTAAATCCCGATGAGGTGGTAGCCATCGGTGCTGCTATTCAGGCCGGTGTGCTGGGAGGCGAGGTGAAGGATGTGCTCCTTCTCGATGTTACCCCTCTTTCCCTTGGTATCGAAACCTTGGGTGGGGTAATGACGAAGCTGATCGAGAAGAACACGACCATTCCCACCCGAAAGAGCCAGATCTTTACCACGGCGACGGACAATCAACCTGCCGTGAGTATTCATGTCCTCCAGGGAGAGCGCCCCATGGCGGCGGACAATAGGACCCTGGGAAGGTTCGAGCTCGTTGGCATACCTCCGGCCCCTCGTGGGGTGCCCCAGATTGAGGTTACCTTCGACATAGATGCCAACGGTATCGTCCACGTGTCGGCCAAGGATTTGGGGACGGGTAAAGAGCAGAGTATTAGGATTACGGCCTCGAGCGGGCTTTCTGAAGAGGAGATCCAACGTCTCATAAAGGAAGCGGAACTCCATGCGGAGGAGGATAAGAGGAAAAAAGAGCTCGTAGAGGTCAGAAATCAGGCCGATAGCCTCATATACAGTGTTGAGAAGAACATTCGTGAGTTCGGTGATAGGATAGATGCGGCGGAGAAGACCCGGATAGAAGAGGCCATCGCCCGTTTGAAGAAGGCGATGGAAGGGGATAGCATTTCCGAGATCAAATCTGCTCAGGACGAGCTCACCCGGGCTTCCCACAAACTGGCAGAAGCCATGTATGCCAAGACGGCAGGACAGGCTGCCGGTTCGCAGTCGAGGGCTGAGGAAGGTCCTAAGACGGCGGGTGGCAAAGATGACGACGTGGTGGATGCCGATTTCGAAGACGTGAAGTAACTTGCAGACGGCCCGGCGTCCATTTACGCCGGGCCTTTATTCATGATGAGATTTCTCCTGACCAACGATGACGGTATATATGCCAAGGGCCTGACGGCTCTCTATGCTTCCCTAAGCCAGATGGCGGAATGCGTGGTGGTGGCGCCGGAGGTGGAGCAATCGGCGGTGGGGCATGCCATCACCATCTCTCGGCCCCTCATGGTGAGGGAAGTGAAGAAAAACGGGAGTTTCTTCGGCTACGCCGTGACAGGCACCCCGGCCGATTGTGTAAAGTTGGGGGTGAAGGAACTCTCTCCGGGACCCGTTGATCTCGTTGTTTCTGGTATCAACCGGGGAGCAAACGTAGGTATAAATGTCATCTACTCCGGTACCGTCTCGGCGGCCACGGAGGGGCTCATCTTGGGCATTCCTTCCCTCGCTTTTTCTCTCGATTCCCATCGCGAGGCAGACTTTACCTTTGCCGCCGAGTTTGCCCGGAAATTAATCCACCAGATCGTGGAAAATCCACTCGCCGGTGTGGCCCTCAACGTGAACATACCAGCCCTGCCGGAGAACGAGATCAAAGGGGTGGTCGTGGTAAAACAAGGAAAGGCCAGATTGGTGGAGAGCTTCGAGCGGAGGGTGGACCCCCGGGAACACGTATATTTCTGGCTGGCGGGAGAAACGATGGTAGCCGGTGACGAGGCCTGGGATTCGGACGCCTGCGCCTTAAAGCGAGGCTTCATCACCATTACCCCGCTGCACTGCGATCTTACGCGCCACGATATGCTCGAGGAGGTGGCAAGAAAGGTCGCGGGCGCCTGGCTTTAGCGGGTAAGTAGGACCGGCAGGGGGCTATGGCGGATGACATACGAGGTGGTGCTTCCCCCCAAAAGACGTCGCAAGAGGTTGTGGCCGTAAGCCCCCATAATCAACATTTCCACCGACCCATCTTCCAAAAATTTGACCAGCGTCTTGCCTTCGTGTCCCGGCAGGATAACGGTGGTTTCGTTTATTTGGTGAGAATCCAGGGCCTCTTCCAGCTTGGTGGTAAGAAGGGAAGCGTACTTCTGGTCTTCTGTTACGATGACGGTAGTTAAGGGCCAGGAGAGTTGCTCGCAAAGGAAAATGGCGAGCCGAAGGGCGTTTTCGGCGGGAGGACTGCCATCGTATGCCAGGCCCACGCTTTCAATTTCCCGGAATTTAAAAGGGGTAACCATAACGGGTTTGCCTGCATGGCGCACCACGATTTCAGCCGTGGAGCCCATGATGGCCCCTTTGGCTAAGTGAAAGTGTTCGCCCCGGCGGGCGAGGATAATGAGGTCCGCTTTTCTTCCTTCCTCTATTATGACCTGCTCTATAACGCCTATTTCTTTTTTCGTCTCGGCGGGCACCCGGGCCTCTTTACACCTTTCGTGGAAGGCGGAAAGAATCGCATCGGCCTGTTCGTGGAGCCTCTGCTCGACCTGGGGAAAGTACTCCGGTGTTGCCGGAATGCCCATCGTACCGCATACTTCGGTAAAAACGGGGCCCTGTATGATGTTTATATCCACCACATGAAGGCCTACGAGGGTAGCACCCAATTTTCGGGCCATGTAGATGCCGTATTCAATGGCCGTCTTACCGTATTCCGAACCGTCGGTAGGCACCAAAATTGTCTTGATCATGGCTCCTCCTTGTCATCAAGGTTTCTCGAAGTCTTTGGAATGGTGGGAGAGATTCTTTAGCAGGTCATCAACCATCTTTTCTCGTGTTTGCATCCTCTCTTCGTCTTCCTCCTCCCGATCCTCTTCCTCGCCGCTAACGGAAATTTCCCGGCCTTTTTGGTCGAAGGCATGAAACTTTCCCACCAACTTTCCCATATTGTAGAGGGCCCGCTCCTTTATTTGGCCGTTTTTGTAGTATGCCACGTATTCTCCGTGGCGCTTGTCGTTGATGAAGGACCCCTTTTCCCGGAGGGTACCGTTGCGATAGTAAGAAACGTAGTCACCGTCGAACTTACCGTTTTTAAAAGACTCTTCTTCCTTCAGCTGACCATTGCGGTAGTAAAGGTGGTAGATACCGTCTAATTTGCCTTCCTCGTTGTAATGTTCTTCTTCTCGCACCTGTCCGTTTTCGTAGTATGAGGTATAGTCGCCCACGAGCTTCCCGTTTTTAAAGGTGCCCTTTTCTCGGAGACGGCCATCGTGATAGTAAGAAGTCGCCTCTCCTTCTTTTATCCCTTGCCGGAAATGTAATCTGACCATGACCTGGCCGTTGGAGAAAAAAGAGGTGTACTCTCCTTCTAATTTGCCCCCTTTGGTGTAATAACGGGCAAGCAGATTTCCTTCCTCGTCGCGAATGAGGTGCTCCTCAAGTGCTTCTTCTCTCTTTGCCATAGGGTCTCATGTAAGCGTTGTAGAGAAAAATTTCAATCCTTTTCTTCCCGTGGGGGATCTTTGGCGATGGCCCGTCTCCAGGCGGGGGGAAAGAGGTAGGCGTCGGTAAAAAGTTCCCTTACCCCATACTTCTTTACATACTGACCGAGGACAGAAAGGGGTGCCTCGAGTGGTGCCTCCCCTTTCCCAAACTGGTTTAATATGGACGTAATCTCCCGCTCTTCTGAAAGGCTGAGCCTTCCTTTAAGTTTTTTGGCGATCACCCTCAAACATTTTAAGTGCTTCGTAATGGACGGGCGGTACCGAAAGGCGACTTTGAGGTATGAGTAGTACTCCTCTTCCCGGCCCTGCATTTCGCTTGCCCATTTATCCAGGGCTCGAAGGATCCGAGGTTGATGGGACATGATGAGCCAACGGTGAGCAGAATGAAATTTTTCCAACCCCTCCGGTTTCCACCCCTTTTCCTTTTCCCGGCAGAAGCGGTCGTAGGCATAAACCTCGTCGAGGAAGGAGAACCATCGATCGCTGCGATACAGGTCCGGCTCTTCTATCACCGGCAGGTGAGGGAATCTTTTCTTCAGGGCCCGGGTAAAGAGACCATCCCCTCTTCCTTCTTTTTGCCCTTCCTCGCCGTACACATAGGCGCTAAAAGAGGCGCAGGAAGGGGATCTTGCCTTGAGAATGAAGCCCCGTATTTTTTTGCCGGCCAAATCGGAAAGACGGGACTTCATCCACCTTTCGAATTGAGGGGTTACGTCTCGACCACTGGATACGCATTTGAGTCTGAGGGCGCCCTTTTTTGTCCGAACGATACGGATCGGTTCCCGAGGTATCCCCAAGCCTGCTTCTCTTTCTGGGCACACGGGGACCCAGGAAAAATAGCGACCCGCGGTCCTGATGAGACAGGGTTCGGCTCTGTGCCCCCCATCGTAGCGGACCATCTTGCCTAAAAGGCATGCGCTTACCCCTATTTTTATTCGATTTTTCATGGGTGTTTAATATTTGCTTTTCTCTCCGCCTGTCAACACCAATTTGACAAGGTTGGCCTTTTTGGCCTATGGATTTTTCACCATGACGAAGGTAAATCTCGTTAACCTCACGTTTCAACAGTTAGAGGCCCTGATAGCCATCGTGGAGGAAGGCACCTTTAGCCGGGCAGCCCGGAGGGTGCATTTAACCCAGCCCTCCTTGACCAAGCACATCCAAAATCTCGAGGAGCTCGTGGGGGTGCCTTTGCTGTTGAGGGGGCGGGGGGGGGTGAGTCTGACGGCGGAGGGAAGGCTCGTTTTCCACTTCGCACGCAAATTAATGAAAGTAAGAGAGGAGACGGCCGATAGACTATCTCGCCTCGTGAACGGAGAAGGGGTAGAAATAGAGGTGGCGGCCAGTACCATTCCTTCGGTTTATATTTTGCCCAAACTCATTTCCTTGTTTAGGCAGGGCTATCCGCAATCGAAGATCATAGTAGTGAGCTCCGATAGTGCAGGGGTGACGGAAATGGTGGAAGAGGGGGAAGTGGCCTTGGGGTTAGTGGGCTACAAACCATCCTCGGGGAGGCTTGTGGCCGAGGTCCTGGGGCCCGACCGCTTGATTTTGGTGGCCTCTCCACGTCTTTATCCCTGCCAGAAAGAAGTTCACGGCTTTTCAGAATTATGTAAGCTCCCCTTTATTGTTCGCGAACGGGGTTCCGGTACGCAGGAGATGGTAGAGAAATGGCTACGGGAAAAGGCCCGTTTGAATCTTCATCAGTTGAATGTGGTCGCCTGTTTTGGAAGTTCGGAGGCCGTCAAGGAAGCGGTGCTCGCCGGGGTCGGGGTGTCATTTTTGTCTCATCGGGCGGTGACAAGGGAGCTTAAGTTAGGTCTGCTCCGGGAGATACCCGTCGAAGGGGATGGTATAATGAGGTATTTCTACTTAATCTATCGCCGGACTCAGAGATTTCTTAGCTACGAAAAATCGTTCCTCGACTTTATCAGGTCTACTTTCGGAGGTGGTCTCGTTGAATAGCCTTGGCATTTGCGTGGGAGCCACGACGATTTCTCTGGTGGGCTTGAAGCTTTTGGCCGATGGAAGCTGGCGGAAGGAGTTTGGTTACGTCTTTCCGCACCATGGAAATCCCCGGGTGGCCTTAATCGAAAAGATGAGGATGCTTTCTCTTTCCCTTTACGATCGAGTAGCCGTCACGGGGCGAAAGTTCAGGCATTACATCGATCTTCCATCCATCTCGGAAGCCGAAGCGGTGGAGATGGCCCTGAAACAATTAAATGGGCGCCTTCCGGCCGTCGACGCTGTAGTAAGCGCCGGTGGTGAGACGTTCATGGTTTACGTGGTGGGACAAGAGGGCCGTATATCTTCCGTGAAGACGGGAAACAAGTGCGCCTCCGGAACGGGAGAGTTTTTCCTCCAGCAGTTGCGGAGAATCGGGCTTACGGTGGAAGAGGCCGTCAGGATGGCGAAAGAAGAGAAGCCCTATCGTGTCTCCGGCCGGTGCAGTGTGTTTTGCAAAAGCGACTGTACCCATGCGACAAACAAAGGGGTGCCGAAAGGAAGGATTGTGGCCGGCCTGTGCGAAATGATGGCGGGGAAGATCATGGAGATCTTGCGCCCCCTTTCTCCCCATCGGGTCATGGTGATAGGAGGCATGGCACAAAATGAAGTTGTGATGGGCCTGCTCCGGAGAGAAGTGAAAGAACTAATCGTACCGGAGGAGGCCCCTTACTTCGAGGCCCTGGGTGCGGCTTTCTGGGCTGCGAAGGCAAGCCATGGAGAAAAGCCAAGAAAAGTTGCCACAGATCCGGAAAAGCTCATCAGGGCCGGTAAATCATCTTTCAATTTTCATCCCCCCCTCAAGGAAACTGCCCACCTCGTCGAGTTCCGTTCCCTGGAAAGAGGTACACCCCAAAGGGGTGATCGATGCCTTTTAGGTTTAGACGTGGGGTCCACGACAACCAAGGCGGTAATAGTAAGGACGGGCGATCATCGAATAGTTGCATCCGTTTATTTGCGTACCGAGGGTAATCCCGTGCGGGCGGCGCGCCTTTGCTATGAGAGACTAATAGATGAACTGGGGCCCTTGGCCGAGGATATCCATCTTATTGCCTTAGGCGTGACGGGGTCAGGCCGGCAGATTGCAGGGCTCCATGCCATGACCCAGGGCATCGTAAACGAGATCGTGGCCCATGCGAGGGCGGCTATATTTTTTGATCCCACCGTGGATACCATCTTCGAAATCGGGGGGCAGGATGCGAAATACACGTTCATCCGCGATGGGATGCCGGCCGATTACGCCATGAACGACGCCTGCAGTGCAGGTACCGGTTCTTTTCTCGAAGAGGCGGCGAGAGAATCGATGGGGGTGGCGATGGAAGAAATCGGGGCGCTCGCCCTGCAGGCTAATAAGCCGCCCAACTTTAACGATCAATGTGCTGCTTTCATCAGCAGCGATATAAAGACCGCGACCCATGAGGGTATAAGCAGAGAAGACATCCTGGCGGGACTCGTTTACTCCGTCTGCCTGAATTACATAAACCGGGTCAAGGGAAACCGGGCGGTGGGGGAAAACATCTTTATGCAGGGAGGGGTATGCTACAACAAGGCCGTACCTCTCGCTATGGCGTCTCTTACGGGAAAGAAGATCGTCGTTCCACCGGAGCCCGGGCTTATGGGGGCCTTTGGAGTGGCGTTGGAAGTGGAACGCTGGCTTGCCATGGGCCTCCTTAAGGAAAGTAAATTTTCGTTAAAGGCGCTAAGAGAGCGCGAGCTCGACTATAAGGAGCCCTTCTTCTGCGATGGGGGAAAGGAAGGATGCGACAGAAGATGCGAAATTGCAAGGATCGTCATCGATGGTAAGATTTACCCCTTCGGTGGGGCCTGCAACAGATGGTACAACGTAAGAAACCGAATTCAAATAGAGGCGGGCAGGGGGGACCTCGTCCGTAAGCGGGAAGAGATCGTCTTCCGGCGGCCCAGGGTGTCTCAGTCTGGAGAGCAAAAGATCGGCCTCAATCGTTCCTTCCTCGTCAATACGTATTTCCCCCTCTATGCCCATTTCTTTTCCGCTCTGGGCTTTGATGTGGTTATCCCCGACGAAGTGGATGAACGGGGCTGTGACCTCAAGCGCGCCCCCTTCTGCTATCCCGCCGAACTTGCCCATGGCTTCTTTGGGCGCCTCTTGAAAATGGGTGTCGATTTTATCTTTCTACCCCAGGTCAAGGGGATCGAGGTGGAGGGTGATACGCACGAATCCAACGCCTGTCCCCTTTGTCAGGGTGAGCCTTACTATCTGCGAAGTGCTTTCAAAGAAGACGAGTTGTTGGTGTCTTATTTAAAGAAGGGGAGGTTGCTTACGCCGATTCTTAATTTTTCTCGCGGCCTCGAGGCGATGGAAGAAGTGTTTTTAGACGTGGGTAAGTATCTGGGGAAAAAAGAAAGCAAGATCCGTGAGGCCTATCGGGAGGCGATCCGGGTGCAGAGAGAGGCGATGGCCGAAGTGAAAGAAGAAGGCCACAGGCTCCTTAATAATCTATCTTCTCATCCATCTTCTTTTGCCGTGGTCATCTTCGGTCGACCGTACAATGCATTTGTCTCCGAGGCCCACAAGGGTATACCGCACAAATTTGCCTCTCGCGGGATACCCGTCCTTACCCTTGATGCCCTGCCCATAGAAGATGAGGAGGCGCCGAAGACGATGTATTGGTCTGCCGGGCGGAAGATCCTCAAGGCTGCCCAGTTCGTTTCCCGTCATCCTTCCCTTTTTGCCTGTTACATAACGAATTTTTCCTGTGGCCCCGACTCCTTTATCCTTACGTACTTCGCCCGTCGAATGAAGGGAAAGCCCTTCCTTGTCCTGGAGCTCGATTCCCACGTGGCCGATGCGGGCTTGGAGACGAGAATAGAGGCCTTTCTCGATATAGTTAGGAATTATCGGGAATTGGAAAAGAGGAGGGCCAATGAGGTAAGGCCTCGTTCGGAAAAGAGAAGGGCTTACTTCGACTATGAACGGCAGGTGGTCGTAGATTCGCGGGGGAGGGCATACCCCTTAACCCATCCACGGGTGCATCTCGTCATGCCCCCCATGGGCTCTCTGGTGAATGTGATCGGGACGGCCATCTTTCGCTCTAAGGGGATAAGGGCTACCCCGTTGCCCCGGGCGGACGAAGGGGTGCTTAAATTAGGCCGAGGGCACACGAGTTGCAAGGAATGCTTGCCCCTGCTCCTTACGGTGGGAAGCCTTCTAAACTATCTTAAGGAGAGGAAAGACCAAGACGAACTCCTCGTTTACTTTATGCCCACCGCCGGCGGGCCCTGCCGGTTCGGACAGTATTCCCCCTTTACCGAAGAACTCCTCGATAGTTTGGGGATCGAAGACGTGGCGATCTACTCCATCCACGCGGAAGATGGCTATATGCGTCATCTGGACAATGATTTTACCCTCGCTCTATGGTCCGGGGTGGTGATCAACGATATTTTGCAGGATATCTACTCCCTCCTTTATACCTGCGCCCACCAGCGAGATGAGGCGATGGAAATCTATCATCGCGAAGTCGAAGGCTTGATCCGCGTGTTCGAAACCGAACCTCGGTATGAGGCCCTGTCAATCGCCTTGAGAAGTGGTCTTGAGCAGCTCTCGCAGATTCCCTTGCAAGGCTCCCTAAGGGATACGCCTGCAGTCCTTCTTTCCGGTGAAATATACGTGCGGCACGATGACCTTTCCCGGCGCCATCTCGTCGAGCTCCTGGGAGAGGAAGGTTTTGTTTGCAAGGTATCGAGTATTCTCGAATGGGTCTACTATACCGATTACTGCTACCGAAAAGGCCTAAGCCCTCTGCGCCCGAAGGGCAAAGACTGGTGGAAGATTCTTATGCGGGCCTTTTGGATGAGGAGATACGAGAGGCTTTACAAATCTATAGCCGCATCTTACGGCCTTATGCCTTACCGACTCGAGAAGATTCGGCAGGTGGTATCGACGGGAGGGAGGTTCCTTCATCCCGCTCTCACGGGGGAAGCCATCCTTACGGTGGGGGCGGCGATGGCGGAGGTGCCAACCGAGTATTGCGGAGCCATCGCCATCGGTCCGTTTGGTTGCATGCCGAACCGCCTGGCGGAGTCCATTTTGTCCGTCGAGATGGGAAATGACCGGCCCTTCCTGGCCATAGAAACGGACGGAAATCCTTTCCCCCAGATGATATCAGCCCGTCTGGAGATATTTGTCCTCCAGGCAAGGCGTGTATTTGAAGAGATGAGGAGAAGAAAAAGCCCCCCTTCACATGAAGGCTAAAGGGGGGCCTTGACCGATGACTTACTTTTTCCCGTAGCCGATGGTCTTCGCCGCTTCTTCGATGATGTTTAAGGTAACGGGATCGTCAATGGTGGAGGGGATGGCGTATTCTTTCCCATCCACGATCTTCCTCATGGTCCCTCTTAGAATCTTGCCGGAGCGTGTCTTGGGCAAGGCCTTTACGATGGCCGCCTGTTTGAAACAGGCAATCGCCCCCAATTCGTTTCTTACCATTTGCACGAGCTCTTCCACGATTTCGTCGGGATTCCTTTCCACCCCGGCCTTGAGAACAACGAAACCTACCGGGACCTGCCCCTTTAAGTTATCTTCTGCTCCCAAGACAGCGCATTCGGCCACGTCTTTGTGTTTGGCGATGATCTCCTCCATGGCGCCCGTGGAGAGCCGGTGCCCGGCCACGTTGATGACGTCATCGATGCGGCCCATGATGAAGAGATAGCCATCTTCATCGAAGCGGCCACCGTCACCCGTCACATAGTAACCGGGTCTTTCCGTAACGTATTCGAGAAATCGCTGGTCGTCCTGCCAGAGGGTGGGCAGACACCCAGGGGGCAAGGGGAGTTTTATCATCACGGCCCCTTCTTCTCCGGCGGGAACGGGCCTTCCCTCGTTGTCGAGAATCTGGACATTGTAGCCCGGTACAGGTTTGGTGGGTGAGCCGGCTTTGATGGGGAGCGGTTCAATTCCCATGCAATTGGCCGCGATGGGCCAGCCGGTTTCCGTCTGCCACCAGTGGTCGATGACGGGTCTTTTCAGCATGTCCGTCGCCCAGTAGTACGTATCGGGGTCAAGGCGTTCACCGGCAAGGAACAAATATTTTAGAGAGCTTAAGTCGTACTTTTTGATGTAATCCCCGTTGGGGTCTTCCTTTTTGATGGCCCTAAAGGCCGTCGGGGCCGTAAAGAGGACGGACACCTTATGCTGGGATATTACTCGCCAGAAGGCGCCGGGATCCGGGGTGCCCACCGGCTTTCCCTCATAAAGAACGGTGGTACAGCCGTGGAGGAGGGGGCCGTAGACGATGTACGAGTGTCCCACTACCCAGCCCACGTCAGAGGCGGCCCAGTATACCTCTCCCGGCTTGACGTCGTAAATGTAACGCATGGACCATTTGAGGGCTACGGCATGCCCACCGTTATCCCTCACCACCCCTTTGGGTCGCCCCGTTGTGCCCGAGGTGTAAAGGATATAGAGGGGATCGGTAGCCGCCACGGGAACCCAGGAGGCGGGTTTTGCGTTTTTCATCAGTGTCTCCCAGTCGAGGTCACGACGGTCTATAAGGTCGGCTTTGACATGGGGTCGCTGGTAGATGATGCATAACTCGGGTTTGTGGGCAGATATTTTTATGGCCTCATCGAGCATGGGTTTGTATGGAATGACCTTCTTTCCTTCGATGCCGCATGAGGCGGAGATGACCACTTTTGGCTTGGCGTCCTCGATTCTGATGGCCAGTTCGTTTGGGGCAAAGCCACCGAACACGACGGAGTGAATGGCCCCGATCCGGGCACAGGCCAGCATGGCCACCATCGCCTGGGGAACCATAGGCATGTAGATGACCACGGTATCGCCCTTTTTCACCCCCACCGAGGTGAGGACCCCGGCAAAACGGGAAACGAGATCGAGGAATTCCTCGTAAGTGAATTTCTGAACCGTCTCGGTGACGGGGCTATCGTAAATAAGTGCCGTCTGCTTACCGCGTCCGCTTTGTACGTGCCGATCGAGGGCATTGTAGCAGGTGTTGAGTTCGCCCCCGACGAACCATCGGTAGAAAGGTGCGTTACTCGCGTCGAGGACCCGGTCCCATTTTTTTATCCAGGAGATCTCCTCAGCAGCCTTGGCCCAGAATCCTTCGGGATTGTTTATCGATTCGTTGAAAACTTCTTGGTACGATCTTTTCTCGTCCATAATCCTCCCCTTTTTAGGCTGTAATGTGTGCGTGAAGCAGCGATACTCTCTACCAAATGGAAGTTTTCCCTGTCAATAAAAAAGCCCCCCAAAGGGGGGCTTTTGGAAAAGGTGCGCTTGATAATTAAACCTGGATATTCCCTTTCTTAAAGGTCTCGGTCGGCTTGAATATCTCCAAGGGGAATTTGGCATAGATTTCTTCAAGTTTGGCCAGCAGGGTGGGATAGCCTATGCTTTTGGCCAGGGTGAAGGGTCCGAAAGGTGAACCTCCCCCATTGACCATGGCCAGGTCTATCTCCTTGGGGTCGTCACATACCCCTTCTTCCAGGAGCTTCGTGGCCTCGTTCACCTGGAGGGCGATGAGATGGTTGAGGTCGAATTCCTTGGTGGCTTTGGAGGTGTCGATCTGGGGTCGCCCCTGGGACCAGTCATAGAATCCCTTGCCCGTTTTCTTGCCCAAATTCCCCGATTTTAGATAGGACATGAGGGCTTCGGAGGGCTTGTAGTCGGGGGAAAGGACCTGGGCAAAGTATTCGAGGCCGTGGGCGGCAATATCGATGCCCACGAAATCCAACAGTTCGAACGGTGCCATGGGCATAAAGGGCTTCATGGCGGCATCGAATTCCTCCGGGGTGGGATGGCCCGCCTCGAGGATTTTGGACAGGAGAACCAAGGTGGGTTCGTTGACGCGGTTGTATATGAAGCCCGGGGAATCCTTCTTCACTATGACGGGGACCTTGTTTATCTTCTTGGCGAGGTCATAGGCCACCTGGATCGATTCATCGGATGTCTTCTTTCCCTTTATCACTTCCACTAACTTCATGATGACGGCGGGGTTGAAGAAGTGATAGCCGATGACCTTCTCCGGCCTCTTGGTGGCCTCGGCGATGGCGGTGATGCTGATATTGGACGTGTTGGAGGCCAAGATGGCATGGGAAGGAGCAAACTTATCCAGGTCGGCAAAGACGCTTTTCTTCAACTCCAGGTTTTCGGGAACGGCTTCCACGATGAAATCCGCTTCTTTCACCGCTTCTGCGAGGTCGGTGGTCGTCTTGAGGTTGCCCAGGGCCTTGTCGTAGGCCTCGGGGGTGATTTTTCCCTTCTCTTTGAAGCGATCGAAGCTGGCCTTGATACCGGCCACACCACGGTCAATGAACCTCTGCTCGATGTCCCTCAAGTATACTCGATAACCGCCCAATAGGAAGCAGGCGGCAATACCGTGCCCCATGTCCCCTGCCCCAATCATCGCGATGGTTTTCACATCTTCTGCCTTCATGGTCTCTACCTCCTTTAGATTTTTTTGTTCTATAGGAGAGGAGGCCCTTTGATGTCAAGATTAAGTTGACTTCTGGGAAGATGAGGCCATAGAATGAAGGCGCTTGGTTGCGGCCATTAAGCAGGGGCAGGCAATGATTTGCCGGAGAAGAAAATTCCTGTTAGAATGCCTTATCGTCGTGGGGGTCATTTTTCTGACTTTTAACGCGGAGGGGAGAAAAATGTTGGTACCCACAGATGAAGAAGTAATCAAGTTGCCTTCAGTTCCAAAACGGGGTCAATGGACTCTCGAAGAAGTAATGTTGAAGAGGGCCTCGGTGAGAGAGTTTTCTCGCGAACCTCTTACGCTTCAGGATATCTCCTCTTTGCTCTGGGCCGCCCAGGGTACAACCCGTCCTTGGGGGGCAAGGACGGCGCCTTCTGCGGGCGCCCTTTACCCACTTGAGATCTATCTCGTCCTACCGCCCGGGGTATTTCACTATGAGCCGAAGCATCATAAGCTTGTCCGCCATATGCGGGGCAACGTAATAAGCGCCTTGGCCCAGGCGGCCCTGGGTCAGGGATGCGTGCGCAATGCCCCGGGTGTTATCGTAATTTGCGCTGTCTACGAAAGGACATCTCGCAAGTACGGGGCAAGGGCGGAGCGGTACGTAAAGATCGAGGTAGGACATGCGGCCCAGAATGTACTTCTTCAGGCGACTTCTATGGGTTTGGGTGCCGTGCCCGTCGGTGCCTTTTACGATGACAAGGTGAAGGAAGTGTTGAATTTGCCTTCGGACCATGAGCCCCTGTATTTAGTACCAGTAGGTTACCCCGAGAAAGATGGCCGACCATAGCGAGCATAAAGGGATTTTTCCTTCCTGCGCCATCTGCCATGTGCCGGTGGGGGAGAGGGCTTGCATTAAGCCCGAGGGGAAGGCAGGCAAGGGATGTCCCACCTTAATCGAGAATGAATGTCTGAAAGAGGCGCTTGAAGTTTACAGGGAGCCTATCATCCGTGAATTTGCCCGGCAAGCTTCTATCCAGGAGGGGGAATGTTACGAGGGCAGGGGAGCGAAAAACTACGTGCTACACCCCGTCAAGCCGAGGATATTGGAAATATGTGAGTTTGCACGGAAGATGGGCTACGGGAAGTTAGGTCTTGCCTTTTGCGTCGGGCTTGCGCGGGAAGCGGCTATTGTTTCCGAAATATTTACCCGATATGGATTCGAAGTCGTTTCCGTGGTCTGCAAAGTGGGGGCGGTACCCAAAGAAGAGATCGGGATAAAAGAAGCGGAAAAGATATACGTGGGCACGTTCGAGGCCATGTGTAACCCCATCGCTCAGGCGGAAATCCTGAACCGGGCGGAGGTAGATTTTAATGTTGCCCTGGGTCTCTGCGTGGGCCATGACAGCCTTTTTTTCCGCCATGCCCGGGCGCCCGTGACGGTCCTCGCCGTAAAGGATCGTGTGACGGGGCATAACCCACTTTCTGCCGTGTATACGTATCCCAGCTACTTTCGCTGGCTGGGTAAAAGTAAGTGAGAGAAGGGGAGGAGAGAAGATGACCAAGGATGTAGACGCCCACCACTTGGAAAAGTTGACCGTCAAGGAATTGAGGGAGATGGCCGCCAAATTTCCCCATGAACGGGCCGTCTCGGAAATGAAGAAGGAGGAGCTCATTGCCTTCATCAGAGAGGCCATGGGGATAAAGGAAGAGGAGCCCAAGAAAAAGGTCAAAGTTAAGGTGAAACTCACGAAGCCGGAGGTCAAGGCCAGGATCAGGGAGTTCAAAAACCGTAAACTTGAGGCCCATAGCAAGGGAGATGAAAAGAGGGCCAGGATTCTAAGGCGGCGCATAAGTCGCCTCAAGAAACTGGCCCGGCGGTTGGCGGGGGTTTAGAGAAGGGCAAACTTGATAACCAACGTATCGTCTTAAGAAGGGAAAGGAGTCGGTATCATGGCGGGAAAGAAAAAGACTTATGTGGTTTTGATTGTTATCGCTTTAGCCCTTATTTTCGTTGGTTCCTTTGGGGCGTATCTCGTCCATACCTCCGGTTACAAGGTAAAGATTACGGATATGACCCTTGTTACGGAGGATGGGGCGAGGATGGCGGCGCTTTTGTATGTACCTGATTCGGTCACGGTGGAGAATCCAGCGCCCGCCGTGGTTTCCATGCATGGGTACAACAATACGAAGGAGGTTCAGGACCTGAACTGCGTGGAACTGGCCCGCCGTGGGTACGTAGTCATCGCCATCGATGCCTACGACCACGGGCGCTCATCCTTTGCCGATCTTCGGATTAACAAGGGTATCGCCCCCGATATGGGCACTTACGCGGCTTTGCAATACTTGGGTACCCTGCCCTATGTAGATAAAAACCGGACCGGCATGGTGGGCCATTCCCTGGGTGGGATTTGCCTGCAGATAGGGGCGCTGAGGGCTTTTGCCAAACATGAAAAAGACCCCACCGTGATCGTGCCCCGGGCCTTGGTGCCCACGGAACATACGTTTCTCGTGAAAGAGGGCAAGCTTGCCTATGGCAAATATCCCGTGCACGTGGGTCTCATGTTCGGGAAGTACGATGAGTGGGCCGAAAACATGTGGAAGGTGCCCAAGGCGGAGAAGATTAACGAATCTGTCAATGGTATAGCGGGCATGGGATTCCCCGGTGCCCTATACAACACCTACTATGTATTCGGGGAAAACAAGAAACTTTCTCGAGAGGAGGCCATCGCGGCCGTTAAGGAAGGGAAACCCTTGCGGGCCTTGTTTCAGCCCGAGATTGTGCACCCCAGGGCCCACTTTTCCCGGGCCGCCGTCGCCTACATTTTGGACTTCTTCAACATCACCCTCAAAGAAGGCAAGGAGCCCCTACCTCCCCTCGATCAGGTGTGGTATTGGAAGCAGATCTGCACGGGTCTTGCCCTGGTGGGTTTCTTCCTCTTCATCATTCCCTTTGCCTTTCTCCTTCTGGAGACGAATTATTTCCGCACGGTTGTAAGGCCGGAGCCGGAAGCCCCGTCGGTCATAACTTCGGCGAAGGGTAAGTGCGTTTACTGGATCATTTTCCTCCTCTGCTTACTGCCTGCCCCTCTTCTTTACAATTGGGCGGTAGGATACCCAATCGCCATTAAATCTTTCGGACGCTCTGTGCCTACGGTTATGCCCGTGACCAGGTACTTCCAACTACCCGCGGTAAACGGCCTGGTATTGCTCTTGGTCCTCGTGGGCATCATCCTTCTTGCCATCTTCCTCCTTACGTATTTTCTCTATATGAAGAAAAACTCCGTCACCTTCGATAACTTGGGGGTCAAACTTGCCGGTGCCCAGGTCGGCAAGAGCGCCCTCCTGGCGGTCATCGTTTTTCTGGCCACCTATTTTCTCCTGGTCCTCATGGACTTCTTTTTCCTAAGCGACGCCCGCTTCTACGTCTTTAGCTTTAGGCCGCTTACGCCCATAAAGTTCTGGATCCTTTTGAAGTACCTGCCGTTTTTCCTGTTCTTCTATCTAATCAACGTCCTTCTGCTCAATTCCTTCACCCGCATAAGAGGCAAGGGGGAGGCTTTGAACATCATACTCATGATTATTGCCAATGTAGGAGGGATCGCCGTTCTCTGCTTCCTCGATTACTGGTGGCTCTTCAAGACGGGGGTAAAGATGTTTCCCTATGTGCCCTATCCGCCTTCACCCAAGACCACGTCCGCCCTGGCGGGGGTCTTGTTGTGGAATCTTCTCTTCTTCCTGCCGCTGGCTGCCGTGGCGGCTCGCCTGTTCTTCAAGAAAACGGGGACCATCTGGCTGGGGGCTTTTATCATCAGCCTCATGGCCACCCTCTTTGCCGTTTCTAATACGGTTATCTCGGCGGGTTGTATTTAAAATACAATTCATTAGGGGAGAGGCGGCTGAGTATACCCGCCGCCTCTCTATCTTCGGGGTGTTGCATTTTTAGGTAGAGGGACAAAAATGTTTCGTTGATTTTCCAACCTCATGGTAGTATCGAATAGAAAATCACCTTTTAGGAGAGAAAATGAGGCTTGCCGTTCTGGAAACCGAACGTTGCGTAGGTTGCCAGAGCTGTATGTTCGCCTGCGCGAGGAGGCAGGGTGGGGCCGGCTTGAGTAAATCGTGCCTTGCCGTAAGGTCCATAGGAGGCATGGAGAGGGGTTTTACCGTCATAGTCTGCCGGGCCTGCGAAGATCCACCTTGTGCCAAAGTCTGCCCGACGAAGGCTTTGGAAAAGCGCCAGGACGGCGGAGTCAAGCTTTTCATGGGCCGCTGCATTGGTTGCGGGTATTGTCGTGAGGCGTGTCTCATCGGGGCCATTCAATGGGACGAGCGTATGAACAAACCCATGATCTGTATCCACTGTGGGTACTGCGTTAAATACTGCCCCCATGGTGTGCTGGGGTTGCAAAAGACGGGAGATGGCCATGCTACCAAATGATCCGCTGGCTAGGGTGCTTTACGTAGACCTCTCGAGGCGGTTGTTCGAGATAAGGTACCGTCCCGAACTCTTCCATCGGTACTTGGGTGGGGCAGGGGTAGCCGTGAGGCTGCTTGAGGAGGAGTGTCCGAAAGGTTGTGACCCCCTGGGTCCCCAAAATCCCATCGTATTGGCCGTGGGTCCTCTAACCGGCCTTTTCCCTCTCGCTTCCAAGACGGTGGCCATGTTCAAATCACCCCATACGGGGAACTTGGGAGAGAGTCATTGCGGAGGTAGGAGTGCCGTGGCCATCAGGCTGGCAGGTTATGGGGCGATGGTCATCAAAGGGTCAAGTGAGACCCCCATTTACCTTTCTATCAATGGGGAGAAGGTTACCTTTCGCGACGCCTCATCCATCTGGGGACTCAGGATGGATTCGGCCGGGCGGGTGATTAGGGAGAGGGAAAAAGGGGCAGGATTCCGCACCATTATGCGCATCGGTCGGGCAGGAGAACAATTGGTGAGCTTTGCCTCCGTAGCCACCGAAACGTATCGGCACTTTGGTCGGTTGGGTTTAGGGGCGGTCTTTGGCAGCAAGAAGCTCAAGGCCGTGGTCGTGTCCGGTCAAAGCGAAGTGCCCGTCTCGGATTTTAAGGGATATCGTGAGGCTTACGATGAGATATACGATCAGGCCGTATCTTCCCCGGTGATGAAGAAGTATCACGATTTAGGCACGGCAGAAAATGTGATCCCCTTGCAGAAATTCCGCGGCCTTCCCACGAAGAATCTGTTAGCGTCGACCTTCGAGCACGCAGAAGGCATCTCCGGCGAGGCCTTTGCCACCCATTATCTGGGTCGTCGGCTGGCCTGTTCACACTGCCCCGTAGGCTGTATTCATATTGCCGCCTTAAGGGAACCTTACGAAGACGAGCCCTATTTCTATAAGACCTCAATGATTTCCTATGACTACGAACCCATCTATGCCTTAGGGAGCATGTTGGGTATCGGGGAGGCGGAGGGGTTCCTCAAGCTCATGGATCGGGTAGAGGCCTGGGGGATGGATGCCATGACCACGGGGGTAATCCTCGCCTGGGCCACGGAAGCGCAGGAAAAGGGTTTGATTACGGAACGGGAAACATTGGGTATCCGTTTCTCCTGGGGCGATCCCCAGCCTTACATCGAGGCTTGCCGCCTCATCGTTCATCAGCCCAATGACTTCTACCGGACGCTTGCCCATGGGGTGGAAGAGGCGGCGAAGAAATACGGGAACCTGGAAGGGGCCCTCTCCTTCGGGAAAAACGAGATGCCCGGGTATCATACGGGGCCGGGGGCTCATCTCGGCTATCTGCTTGGTTTGAGACATAGCCATTTGGATAGCGCCGGCTACAGTATTGACCAGAAAACTTTGACGGAGAGGAGGGTAGGGCCGGAGGAGTTGGTCGAGATGCTTTTGGCAGAAGAAGAATGGCGGCAGGTGCTTTCAAGCCTCGTGGTCTGTTTCTTTGCTCGGGGTATCTATTCGCTCGAGACGGTCGAAAGATTGCTTCGCCTCTGCGGTTACACGCTGGATAAAAAGGCCTTAAATGCCTTGGGGCGCGAAATTTGTCGGGCGAAATACCGCTTTAAAGTGCGGGAAGGGTTTGAGGTGGAAAAGGAACGCCTGCCCGGTCGTATATTCTCTACCCCCTCTCCCGTCCAGCCGTTCGATGAGGAATTCATGAGGAAGGGGATTAGGCACTGGCGAAGGTTGATCGAAGGGGGTGAATAAAAAGGAAATTTTATTTAAAGGAAGCGACACCCGGCGAGCGTGCGTTTTTTATTGGGGGTGGAGGGCATAGATTCGAGGGGTGCGCCATAAAAAAGGAAAGGGGGTATGATTTATTATGGTAAGTTCTACACTCATTATCGTCTGCGGTTTTCTCATTTATATCGTTCTTTACTTTACCTACGGAAAAAAGATAGAAAGGGACGTCGTTCGGGCATCGGACGAATCCCCTACCCCGTCGCAGCGACTTTACGATGGGGTGGACTTCGTGCCGGCCCACCGGGCCGTTCTTTTCGGCCACCACTTTGCATCCATCGCCGGCGCCGGGCCTCTGGTGGGTCCTGCCATGGCCATGTGTTGGGGGTGGTTACCAGGCCTGCTGTGGGTTTGGCTGGGCAACATCTTCATCGGCTCCATCCATGATTATCTCGCCCTCATGGCCTCCGTCCGGTATGATGGGAAATCCGTACAATTCGTGGCCTCGGACCTCATCTCCAAGCGTACGGGCAGGTCTTTTTACTACCTCGTCTTTTTCCTCCTGATTCTCGTGGTGGCGGCCTTCGCCAACGTAATCGGCACCATGTTCGTTAAGAATCCCGCCATTGGGGGAGCATCCATCTATATGACCATTGCCGCTCTCGTGCTCGGCGTCATGATGTACCGTTTGAAGTGGAATCTGACCCTGTCCACGGTGGTCGGTATTATTTTGATGCTTATCGCCATCTGGTTGGGGCCGAAGCTTCCCGTGCCCTTAAGTTACGAGACATGGATGGTAATCTTGTTCGTGTACATCATCATCGCGGCAGCCATACCCGTCAACGTCCTTCTTCAACCCCGGGATTACTTGAATTCCTTCCTCCTTTATCTCGGTATTGCCGTCGGCTTCTTGGCCGCCGTTTTTGCTTTCAAGGGCATGGAAGTGCCAGCCTGGTCTTCTTTTTCTCCCGTTCTCCTGGGAAACCAGCCCACGCCCTTCTGGCCTGCCATTCCCCTGGTGATTGCCTGCGGTGCCCTGTCCGGATTTCACTCCTTGGTGGCCTCCGGAACATCATCCAAGCAGTTGGCAAAGGAGTCCGACGGCCTCTTTGTGGGATACGGGGGGATGTTCACGGAAGGCATGCTTTCCACCACGATTATCGTGGCCATCGGTGGTTTCGGTTTTTCCGTCATTCAATCGGAAGCGGCAAAAGCGGCCTATAATCTTACGTTGACGTCGGATAACTGGGGGGCACTGTATACGACCACCACCAACGCCCTCAAGCTTTCGCCCCCCAACATGATTGTCGAGAGTTTTGCGGCCATGACGGCGGCGAGCTTCCTCTCCTTCATTCCCGCGGCCATCGTGAAGGTGATTGCGGGATTGTGGATTTCCGCCTTTGCCCTGACAACCTTGGATACGACCAATCGGCTTGCCCGTTACTGCCTCACGGAAATGTTGGCACCGGCCAAGGAAAGCCTGGGTGGTATCTACCAATTCGTGACAAACCGTTGGGTGGCCTCCCTGATTCCGGCGGCCATCGGTATTTACCTGGCCTGGAGCAAGCAATTTAGCATCCTCTGGCCATCTTTCAGCGCTGCCAACCAGCTCATTGCCTCCATTGCCCTCATGACGGGTGCTGTTTATGTGGCCAAGAAACTTAAGTCGCAATTTTCTGCGATTGCCGTAGCCCCGGCCTGGTTCCTCTGGGTTACGGTCACCTGCGGCATCATCTGGTTCATGGCAGTGGTCATGCCGCCTTCCATAGCGAAGACGCCGGGGGCAGGCTGGACGCTTCAGATTATCATGGCGATCATGCTCATTTTGAATTTCCTTTTCATCGTGGATTTTGTCAAAACGAGAAGGAAAACGGATTGACCAGCCCCACCTGGGGGGCGGCTAAATGCCCCCCCCCAGGGTTGACAAAGGCTTTTTACTGAGGAGAGACGTTATTTAACCGGATGGGCTATGGGCCATAAGTTGTGGGCGAAAATAAAGGGGTGGGCGGGTTTTTTCGGTGACCTTCAACGAGAAAGGGCGCTTGCCCTTACGCGTCTGGAGTGCGCAGAGTTAGAGAACATCTTCGCCCTCCTCTTGGTTGGCTCCTTTATCGGTTTGCCGGCCCCACCGTCTTTTCTGGCCCTGGATCTCATGCCCATGATGGAGAAGGAAATTCAGGTCTTTCACCGACGGGCCTGCGATAGCGACGATATGCTCAGCCAATTGCTCGGCGTCTTGGGTGTCGATTGATGAAGGTGCTTTTTTTTGCGGGTAAGGGAGGGGTGGGGAAGTCCACGCTGGCCGCTCATGCGGCTTGGCAGTTGTCGGAAAATTCGAGGGTGCACCTCATCTCCCTCGATCCGGCCCATAATCTGGGTGATATATTTCACCTTTCCGTGGGCAACAAGGGGACCTGGATATCGGAACGCCTATTGGTGGAGGAGGTGGATGTCAGGGAAAGAACGAGGTCCTACCTGAGCCGGGAAATAGCCCTGCTAAAAGAAACCTACAGCTACCTCCAGGTCTTTGACTTCGACCGGTACTTTGCCCTCCTTCAGTATTCGCCCGGCATTGAGGAATACACCATGCTTGCTGCCATGGAAGAGGCCATTCGCGAAAGCCAGACCTTCGATTATCTTATTTTTGACACCCCACCAACCGGCCTGACCCTGCGCTTTTTAGCCTTACCCTGCGTTACCCTAACGTGGATCAAACACCTTTTGGCTATAAGGCACCAAATAATTGAAAAGAGGGAAACTATTTCTCGCCTCTCCGGCACGGGGGTAAAGACAGAAGAAGCATCCGATGCCATAATGTGCCGGTTGAAAGAATTGAAAGGGAAATACGAAGGCCTCATTGCTACACTGGGAAGCGAGACCTGCGGTTGTGTCGTGATCTTCAATCCCGATGTCCTTTCTGTGAAAGAGGCCGAAAGGCTCCTCAAGGGGTTAAAGATTATAGGCATTGGCGTAAAGTTGTGTATCCAAAATAAAGTACGAGGGGAAGATGCCTCTTTGGCCTTGCAGGCGGAAAGGGAACTGAAGGCATGGATCAGGGACGACATACCGTTTCTTAAGGTGAGGTGGGAGGAAGGGATGCTCCAGGCCCCCGGTCACAAACCCTATCGGCTGCAGGCAGATCTCGCCACCCCTCTTTCTTCCTTGGGGGAAACGTAATGGCCTCCGATCCCCTTTTCTGGGCATTTGTCCTCTTTACCGTCGTTCTCGTTTACGGGTTTCATTGGGGAAGGAGAGAAAACGAACGCATCTTCCGCGCGGCCATGCAAGACCTGATGGAGGTCTTAAAGCCCGTCGATCAGACTTTTACCAATATAGGGGGCGTTGTGGGTTACCATGCGAGGTTTTCTCTGGGGCGGGACAACTGGGCGGAGAAGGTAGAGGCAACCATTACTTTTTTGCCGCGACACGCCTGGCTTTATCTGCCCTTTTCCCTCCTTATCCGGCGCCATGACCGTTTGTTTATCACCGTGTACTTGCGAAAACCACTGGCCGGAGAAGGGCACTTGATAGAAAAGAAATACGCTCGTCTCCGACAGGCTAAGATCACCCATGAAGAACGCCTGACCCACGAGGAGGTAAACTGGGGCGACTTGCCTTTCCACCTTTTCTATGAACGGCCGGCGGTAAAAGACCTCCTTTTACAATTGATGGAGGTAAAAGGCGCGCCCGGTACGATCCGGCACGTGGCTATAGTCGGGGGCGAAAAGAGATGCTTTTTCTTCATAATACCTACGAAAAGAGGGACCGTTAAAGCAGATTTCGGTGCCCTTTACGATTTTATGGGCAGTAGATGGGGGAGATAAGCGTGGAAGCCCGGATACTCGTAAGCGGGAAAATTCCTCAAGAGTTCGTAAGTCGTCTTGAAAAGTGGGGACCGGTATTCATGAATTCAGAGGAAAGGCCCATGACGCGCAAAGAACTCCTTTCCGCTATAGGTAGCGTCGAAGGCTTCCTTTCCATGCTCACGGATTCCGTCGACGAAGAACTCTTGGAGAAAGCCCCCAGACTCAAGGTCATATCCAACCTGGCGGTGGGATACAACAACATCGACGTAGCGGCGGCAACCCGGCGAGGTATCATGGTAACCAACACCCCGGGCGTCCTTACGGAAGCGACGGCGGAGCTTACCTTTGGTCTTATCCTTGCAGTGGCAAGACGCATCTGCGACCTCGATCGCCGTAACCGGGACGGGGAGTGGCGTTTCTGGTCTCCTTTTCTATTCTTGAGCCGCGAAGTTTCGGGAAAAAGGCTGGGAATTGTGGGGCTGGGGAGGATTGGAAAGGCCGTGGCCAAAAGGGCCCAGGCTTTTAACATGACCGTTTTGTATCACAATCGCCGTCGCCTCCCTCCGGAAGAAGAGGAAAAACTCGGGGTTTCGTATCGTTCCCTTGAGGGCCTACTTTCCGAGTCGGATTTTGTTTCTCTCCATGTACCCCTGACGGAAGAAACGAAGGGCATGATCGGAGAAAGGGAACTTCGCCTCATGAAGAAGACGGCCTATCTGATAAATACCGCCCGGGGGACGGTGGTGGATGAACGGGCCCTTTTTCGTGCCCTTAAGGAAGGGTGGATCGAAGGGGCGGGGCTTGATGTATACGAGCACGAACCGTTCATGACCCCGGGACTGGCGGAGTTGAGAAACGTGGTCTTGACGCCCCACGTGGGGAGCGCGACTTATGAAACAAGGTGGAAGATGGCACAACTCGCCGCAGATAATCTGGTGGCCGGGCTCAGCGGTAGCGTGCCACCTTTCCTCGTTAACCCCGAAGTTTTGGTGATTAACAAAAGAGGGCCGGCTTGACCCGGCCCTCTTTCGGAAGGGTTTCCTTTATTTCAGATATTTGGTGGCTACGCTCTTTAGCGTTTCCTCCGCGTCTTTCATGATCTTTTCGACCATATCGGCTACCTTGGGCAGGTCGTTGATTCTCTGCGCGCATTCGCCTGCCGCCATAAGGGCCTTTTCCTTGTTCCCTTCGTAGACGGCCTTAATGGACTCGATTTCGAACTGAATGAGGGACATGTCGATGGTGCTGTAGTCATCCGGTATGCCGAGGAAGACGCCCGGAGACTTCTCGAGGGTGTTTTTCGCGTGTTCCATACTGCGCGGCGTCTTTATCCACCTGGCCGGCCCCACGAAACCTCTTGCCACCAGTGTTCCCCTGTCTCCTGCCTCTACGACGGCCTGTTTCCATATTTCGTGGAAATCGCTTTCCTGCGTGGCCAAGAACCGCGTTCCCATCTGGGCTCCATCGGCCCCGAGCACGAGGGCAGCGGCTAGCGTCCTGCCGTCGCAGAAACCGCCGGCTCCACAGACCAACGTTTTTTCATCGGATACGGCATCCACTACGGCGGGAAGGAGGATCATGGAGTGTACCGGTTCCCAGGAGGTGTGGAATCCGCCTTCGTGGCCGGAAGCAACGATGACATCCACGCCTGCTTTCTTGCATCGCTGAGCTCCACGGACGGAGGGGACCACGTGCATCCACGTAAAGCCTGCCCCCTTTATCTTTTCCTGCCAGGGCACGGGATCTCCGGCGGAGGTGAAGATGACCTTGAAATTGTTTTTCATATCGGGGTTTTCTTCTCTCACCCGAATGGCCGTATCGATGAGAATGGTGGAATACTGGACGAGCTCTGCCGAAACCATGACGTTGATTCCGAAAATCCCGCCTTTGTCCTTGGTTAATCGATAGGTCCTTTTTAGGACTTTCTCCAGGGCCGTAGCCATGTCGTCGTCCCGATCTGCCTCGCCGCTGTCGACGAAGGCGTTGTATATCCAGGGCTGGTCTTTCTTATTGAAAAGACCGCTCGTGGAGAGGAGACCCAGAACGCCTGCATTGGCGGAAGCAACGCAGAGGTTATTGTTGCTGAATGGTCCCATGCCCGCCTGGATGATCGGGTATTTAATTCCTAATAGATCGCATAACCTCGATTTAATCATAACGCTCCTCCTATTCGTAATGGCTCAAAACTGGGATTCTCATAGAGGAAAGAACATGACCTGTCAATAAAAATTCTCGGTCAAAAAAAGTTTGAGTAAAAATTTTTTTTGCAGACAAAAGGTGGGGTCGGAAAAACGACTCTTTCTTTCCAGAGTCTCTACAATCTCATCGATCCCGTCTTGAGGTATCTTACATGCCAGCTTAGGGCCTCTTCGAGGAGGATGGGGGTATGACCGCCGGTGGAATTTAGGGCGCGCAAAAAGTAGTCTTCGAGTTGGGGTCGGTATAGGGGGTGGGCGCAATTTTCGATAATTGCCCTTGCCCGCTCCCGAGGGGTCTTCCCCCGGAGATCGGCCACGCCTTGCTCTGTTACGAGGACGTGGACCTCATGCTCCGTGTGATCTACGTGTGCCACCTGGGGCACGATGCAGGACACCTTTCCTTCCCTGGCGACGGAGGGGGTCATCATGATAACGAGGCCGGCGTTGCGGGAAAAGTCTCCCGAACCTCCGATCCCGTTCATCATGCGGGAACCGAAGAGATGGGTAGAGTTGGCGTTACCGTAAATGTCTGCTTCCAGTACCGTGTTCATGGAAAGCAAGTTTAGACGCCGGATGATTTCTGGGTGATTGCTTATTTCTACGGGGCGAAGAATGATCCTTCCTACGTATCTTTCGATATTTGAGTAAAAATCACGGCACCTTTCCGGCGAGAAGGTAAGGGAGGTGCCGGAGGCGAATTGACACCGGTTGGCCTCGATCAGGTTGAGAACGGCGTCCTGGATCACCTCGGACCAGATGGAAAACGTCTGCCAAGGGCCGTCGAGCATTCCTTTTAGCACGCAGTTGGCAAGGGCCCCGACCCCGGATTGGATGGGCGGGAGTCGTTCCCCGAATTCCTTAAGGAGGAAATCTATCAGGTGGGAGGAGATTTTTTCTATGGTTTCGCTGCCTGCACCCAGTTCTCGTGCGCTGTCTGGTATTTGGGAGTGGACGATGGCCACAATCTTCTCAGGATCACAGGGAATGTAGGGTAGGCCGATCCGTTCGTTCCCTTGCCGGATGAGAAGGGGTTCCTTCACTAAAAGTGGAGAGGGGGGATAGATGTCGTGGAGGCCTTCGAGGAGGGTAGGCTGGGTGGTGTTTATTTCCACGATGATGCCCTTCGCCTCAGCCACGAATACGGGGGCACTGCCCACGGAAGTCGACGGCACGATGCCACCTTCTTCCGTTATGGCCACGGCTTCAACGATGGCCAAATCTACCGGTTTCAGAATGCCCGAGCGTACGGTCCTCGCCACCTGGCTTAGATGGATGTCCGTAAAGGCAATGCGGCCTTCGTTTATCAGGCGATTGACCGTTTTAGCCGTTTGATAAGGGTAGCGGCGCCTTATGATGTCAAAAGACGACCAGGTTTCGTCCAATTCAGGCCCGACGGAGGCCCCCGTGCCCACGGTCAATCTTACCCTCTCCCCTTTTTTTACCCTTTCCGTTAAGGCGAGGGGGACGGCCTTTGGATAACCAGACGGGGTAAAACCGCTCGTACCCACGTGCATGCCGTCGGTTATGAGACACGCTGCTTCTTGGGGCGTTTTTACCCGGGATCTTAGCCGGGGGTTCCTGATGCGGGAGAGGAATTCCCGTTCCATGAAAAGTAAAAAGGCAGGCTATCCTTATCTCTAAGAAAGGCGCCTGCCTTTTTTTCATTCGATAATAAACAGAACCTGGTCGGCGTTTACCGAATCTCCTTCTTTCACACGAATTTCCTTCACGGTTCCGCTTACCGTGGAGAAGATGGGATTTTCCATCTTCATCGCTTCCAAGGTCATAAGCTCGTCATCTTCCGTTACCTTATCGCCTACGGAGACGAGGATTTTCGCCACTTTTCCTGGCATGGGCGCGGTGATTTCTGCCATTTTAAAGAACCTCCTTCGCAAAAATGTTTTTCCTGCCTGTTTTCTCAGGCAAGTTTATCTCTAAAGGGGAATGTTCCCGTGTTTCTTCCAAGGCCTTTCTTCTTTTTTATTGGCCAGCATCTTGAGGGATTTGATGATGTAAAGCCTTGTGTCACGCGGGTCTATGACCTGTTCGACAAGACCTCGGGATGCGGCCTGGTATGGGGTATAGAAGTTTCTGATGTATTCCTCTATTTTCTGCTTCTTTTCTTCCTCGCTTTCCTTGCGGAAGATGATATTGGCAGCCCCTTCGGCTCCCATGACGGCAATTTCTGCCGTGGGCCACGCCATGACAACGTCGGCTCCCGCCTGGCCACTGCACATACCCAGATAAGCGCCGCCGTAAGCCTTGCGGATCACGATGGTGATTTTGGGTACCGTCGCTTCGGGGTACACGTAGAGAAGCTTGGCTCCGTGGCGTATAATACCCCCGAATTCTTGCTGTGTGCCGGGGAGGTAACCGGGCACGTCTACAAAGGTAAGGAGGGGAATGTTGAAGCAATCGCAGAACCGAATGAACCTCGCCGCCTTATCGGAGGAATTAATGTCGAGACAACCGGCCATGTAGAGGGGTTGATTGGCGATGATACCTACGGTTTGGCCGTCCATGCGGGCGAAGCAGGTAATCATGTTGGGGGCAAACAAGCGCTGGCTTTCGAATATTTCCCCGTTGTCCACGATCATCTTGATGAGCTTTTTCATGTCGTACGGGCGGTTACTCTGATCCGGTACGATGGTAAGGAGGCCTTCCTCCCGCCTATCAATGGGATCCTGACAGGGAACGACGGGTGGCTTCTCCAGATGACTGGCAGGTAGGTACGAAAGTAGCGTTTTTATCTGATCGATGCACTCTTCATCGCTATCCGCCATGAAATGGGCCACCCCGCTTTTCTGATTGTGCGTAAGGGCGCCGCCTAGTTCGACCGCTGTTACCTCTTCGCCGGTGGTCGCCTTTACCACCTGAGGGCCTGTGATGAACATTTGGGCGTAGTCTTTCTTTACCATGAAGATGAAGTCCATTAGGGCGGGTGAGTAAACGGCCCCCCCCGCAGAAGGTCCCATAATGGCACAAATCTGCGGGATGATGCCTGAGGCCATGGTGTTCTTGTAGAAAATACGCCCGTAACCGGCGAGAGAATCCACCCCTTCTTGGATCCTCGCCCCTCCCGAGTCGTTTAATCCCACCACGGGGACATGGGCCGACATGGCCCTATCGAGGCACTTGCATATTTTTGCCGCATGCATTTCACCTAAAGAGCCCCCCACGGCGCTAAAGTCCTGGGCGTAGGCGAAAACGGTACGGCCGTTCACCTGGCCATACCCGGTTACCACCCCTTCTCCGGGGATTTCGACCTTGTCCATGCCGAAGTTCGTACACCGATGGGTGACGAATTTGTCCAGTTCGACGAACGTCCCTTCATCGAACAGGCGGTTTAACCTTTCCCTCGCGGTGAGCCGGCCCGTTGATTTGACTTTCTTTAGGGCTTCCTCTCCCCCGCCTAGTTCAATGCGCCGGGATTTTTCCAAGAGCTGTTCTAATTTTTCTTTGGTGGTCACTTCTTTTGCCCCCTCTTTGCTTATTTTCTTTCACTTAACTCGAGCAGGATGCCTCCCGTGGCCTTGGGATGGACAAAGGCGATCGAAGCTCCTCCTGCCCCATACCTCGGTTCCTCGTCGATGAGCCTTATCCCCTTGGCCTTTAGCTCGGCCAGGGCGGCCTTGATGTCGTCAACACGAAGGGCTATATGCTGAATGCCTTCCCCGTTTTTTTCAATGAATCGCGCAATCGGACCGTCGGGGGCGGTGGATTCAAGAAGTTCTATCTCCGAATCGCCCACGGGAATAAAGGCGACTCTTACTTTCTGCTCGGCCACTTCTTCCGTTCCTTGCGCCTTAAGCCCCAAGAGCTCATAGAATTTGAGGCTTTCTTCGATACTCTTTACCGCAATGCCGATATGGTCCACTTTCTTTACGTTCATCATGTCTCCTCCGTCAAGATGGAATATGACCCAGGCGTGATAAAATTTGCTCCGCCGCCGAGGTGGGAGATATAAGGCCGCTTTCTATGTCTTTAAGGAACATAGAAAGGGATTTCTTGACCTCTTCGTCCTGGAAGAACCACATTTCCAAGCCTTCTCTGATGAGAGACCAGAACCATTCGAGATTCTGGTTTCTCCTTTTTCTTTCCCATTCTCCTATCTCGGACATCTTTTTGCGATGGGTGAGGATCACCTCGAGAATGGTATCCAAGCCCTCTGTCGTAAGGGCGCTACACGTAAGGACGGGTGGCGTCCAAATCCGGGTAGGGGGGTTGATAAGGTGGAAGGCTATCTCATATTGCTGGCGTGCCGCTCGCGCTCTCTCGACGTTATCACCATCGGCTTTGTTGATGGCAATGGCATCGGCGAGTTCCAGCACCCCCTTTTTGATACCCTGCAGTTCGTCTCCCGCCCCGGCGATCATAAGCACGAGGAAGAAATCTACCATCGAGGCCACGGTGACCTCCGATTGACCTACCCCCACCGTCTCCACCATCACCCAATCGAAGCCGGCGGCCTCGCAGATGAGCATTGTTTCACGGGTTTTTCGGGCCACACCTCCCAGGGCACCACCGGAGGCGGAGGGGCGAATAAAGGCATTCGGGTCGACGGCCAGCTTTTCCATCCTCGTTTTGTCCGCCATGATGCTGCCACCTGTTTTGGGGCTGCTCGGATCTACGGCAAGTACCGCAACGCGGTGGCCCTGATTCGTTAATATCTTACCAAAACTTTCTATGAAGGTGCTCTTCCCCGCCCCGGGCAGTCCCGTTATTCCCAATCTTACCGCCTTTCCCGTGTGCGGAAGGATGCTGTCCAGGATCTTCCTTGCCGCTTCCTGGTGGGCCGGCAAGGTGCTTTCCACCAACGTGATGGCTTTGGCGAGGATGCGCCTATCTCCTGCCAGAATGCCGTCGATGTATCCCTTTATCTCGCTATCGGAAAGCCAGTTACTCTTCACTTAGTGTACTTTTTCTCCAGGAGATTTAGAACCTGACTGGCCGAATCCGTAATCGGCGTCCCGGGGCCGTAGATGCCCTTGACACCGTGGGCATAAAGAAAATCGTAATCGGGGGGAGGAATGATGCCCCCCACAATGACGATGATCTCTTCTCCGCCCATTTTCTTCAATTCTTCAATCAACATGGGCACCAGCACCTTGTGCCCCGCCGCCAGGCTAGAAACACCCACGACGTGTACGTCATTTTCCACCGCCATTTTGGCCGCTTCTTCCGGGGTCTGAAACATGGGGCTGATGTCCACGTCAAATCCTAAATCCGCGTAGGCGGAAGCCACCACCTTCATTCCCCGGTCGTGACCGTCCTGTCCCATTTTGGTTACGAGGATGCGGGGGCGTCGACCCGTCTTCTCTTTGAAAGCCTCCGTGCGTTTACGGATATTTTCTATGACTTTGCTATCTCCGAATTCGGACGCATAGACGCCGGTGATGAGCTTTTGTGGAGCCACGTATCGGCCGAATACTTTTTCTATAGCTTCCGAAACCTCGCCCACCGTGGCCCTCAGACGGATGGCCTCGATGGTCACCTCCAGGAGATTGCCCCCTTTTTCCGCTACTTCGGTAATCTTTTCGAGGGCCCTTTTTACGGCCTGAGAGTCTCTCTTTGCCTTTAATTCTTTGAGGCGGGCAATCTGTTCTTCCCTCACCGTGGACGGTACCTCCAATACCTGGACGGGCACTTCCTCTTCGATCTGGTATTTGTTTACCCCCACGATGATATCTTTCCCCTGGTCAATGCGGGCCTGCCGTCTGGCCGCGGACTCTTCGATGAGCATCTTGGGCATGCCCGTTTCTATGGCCCTCGCCATGCCGCCCAAGGCCTCTATTTCGTCTATTATCTTCTGCGCTTCCCTTATAATGGCGCCCGTCAAGGCCTCTACGTAATAGGAGCCTCCCAGGGGGTCAACGACGTGACATACCTGGGATTCCTCGCGAATTATGAGCTGGGTATTGCGGGCAATGCGGGCCGAAAAGGGGGTGGGGAGACTTATGGCCTCGTCGAAAGAATTGGTATGGAGGGATTGGGTGCCTCCGAGGACGGCGGCCAGCGCCTCGATGGTCGTGCGAACGATATTGTTGTAGGGGTCCTGTTCTGTGAGGCTCCAACCCGAGGTCTGTACATGGGTTCTGAGCACGGTCGAGCGAGGGTTTTGCGGATTAAATTCGCTTACTATCTTGTGCCACAGATATCTTGCCGCCCTGAGCTTTGCTATTTCCATGAAGAAGTTCATGCCGACACCGAAAAAGAAGGACAGCCGGGGGGCGAAATCGTCGATCTTGAGGCCCCCATCGATGGCGGCCCGGATGTATTCTTTCCCGTCGGCCAGGGTAAAGGCGCACTCGATCACGGAATTGGCTCCCGCCTCCATGATATGGTAGCCGCTGATGGAAACGGTGTTGTATCGGGGCATGTGCTTGGAACAGTAAGCGATGATGTCCGAAACGATGCGCATGGAAGGTCGTGGAGGATAGATGTAGGTATTGCGGGTGAGAAACTCCTTTAGTATGTCATTCTGAATGGTGCCGGAAAGCTTATCCTGCGTTACGCCCTGCTCCTCGGCCGCCACTATGTAGCCTGCCAAGATGGGCAAAACGGCGCCGTTCATGGTCATGGAAACGGAAACCTTGTCTAAGGGTATCTGGTCGAAGAGGATCTTCATATCTTCGACCGAATCAATGGCCACGCCCGCTTTTCCCACATCTCCCGCTACTCGCGGATGGTCGGAGTCATAGCCTCGATGGGTGGCGAGGTCAAAGGCTACGGATAGGCCAGTTTGCCCGGCCGCCAGGCTCCGGCGGTAAAATTCGTTCGATTCCTTGGCGGTGGCAAATCCCGCATATTGTCGGATCGTCCAGGGCTGATTGGTGTACATGGTGGCCGTGGGGCCCCTTAAGTATGGGGCCATACCCGAGAGGGTATTGGTGAAATCGAGACCTTCCAAGTCTTCCAGGGTGTAGATGGGTTTAACCGTAATACCTTCTGGTGTGTGCCATAAGAGGGAATCGAGGGGTTTCCCTTTGAGTTCTTTGGCGGCGAGCTCACGCCACCTTTCCATGTCTTTGTGCTCAGCCATGACCTTTCCTCCCTGACGATTAATCAGTTTTTTTATATGAAAAAGCTGGGGAAAGTACAATCGGTTTATGGACTGGCCGGAGGCGAGATGTTGGCCGCAAAAGGGCCAGGTGATTTCTCAAAAAGGCATCGGTCTTTGTCTTATTAGCCTATGAGGCCGTGTTCGATGGCATAGCGGGTAAGTTCAACAGCGTTTTTCAGGTGCAGTTTTTCCAGAATGTTCGTGCGGTAGGCGCTTATGGTTTTTACACTGAGGGAGAGTTCTTCGGCAATTTCGGCGGTCGTTTTGCCGGAGGCGATCATGAGCATGATTTGATACTCTCGATCGCTCAAGGACTCATGGGGCAGGGCTGTGCCCTGCCCGGAGACGTAGTAGGTGAGTCTCTCGGCCAGGGAAGAGCTCACGTATCTTCCACCTTTCGACACCTTGCGGATGGCGGCAAGAAGCTCCGTCGGGGCACTGGTTTTGGTCAGGTACCCCGAGGCACCGGCACGAAAGGCGCGGATGGCGAATTGTTCTTCCGGGTACATGCTCACGATCAACACGGGAAGTTGGGGATGATGGGATTTTATTTCTCGGGTAATGACGAGGCCGTTTTCGCCGGGCATGGAGATGTCAAGGATGATGCAGTCGAATTTTTTCCCCTTCAGGAGTGCCAATACCTCCTCGCCTGTCCCCGCCTCGGCTACGACCTCCATTTCTTGGTCGGCCGCGATGATCTTCTTTAGCCCCTCGCGTACTATGGGATGGTCATCGGCTATCAGGAGACGGATACGTTTCATTTTCCTTTACCCCAAGGGCAGAGATACCTTCACGGTGGTTCCCTCGCCTTTGCCTCCCGAGATGTGAAATTCACCCCCCCACAGGAAGGTACGCTCTTTGATTCCGAGTAGCCCAAAGGACCCGGGCTTGTTGAGTTCATCTTGGCCGATACCGCATCCGTTGTCCGAGACGGTAAGGATGATGTGCCCTTTTTCTTCCTTCAGGCAGATGGCTACTTCCGTAGCCCTGGCGTGACGGGCAACATTGGTCAAGGCCTCCTGCAGGATCCGAAACAGGGCCAGCGTCCGCTCTGTATCCAGGGAAATTTCTTCTGGATGAATGCTGACATGGCATCTCATGCCTGTTCTTCTCTGGAATTCTTCGGCCTGCCAGCATACGGCCGCCGTGAGACCCAAGTGGTCGAGCACGGCGGGTCTTAGGTCCTGATAGATGCGCCTCAAGGTCTCCATGATTTTGGTGATAAGCTTGACCATGGAAGCCACGGTTTCCTTCAGGGGCGTACCTTTTACTTCTGCCTGCTGGGCCAAGATGACGAGGTCCATGTGCAAGGCTGTAAGGAGCTGGCCCAGTTCATCATGGAGTTCTCTGGCTATGTGGGCCCTTTCCTTTTCTCTGATGTCTTCCAGATGGGCCGTCAACTGTCGGAGGCGGCGATGAGACTCTTCCAATTCCCGGCCTATTCTCTTGCGGTCGGTGATGTCTTCGTAAGTGATGACGAGGCGCCTCTCTTTTTCGTAATCTCCGATAGAGGTGGCGCTGATGAGGCATTCTATGTCGTTTCCCTGTCGGGTACGGCACGTATACTCCGTGTAGAAGGTACGTTGCCGCTTGAGGGTAAGGTGAAGGTTTTTCATAAATCGCTCGTAAAGGGCTTGAGAAGGGTAGAGCACTTTGATTTCAAGGTTAACGAGGCTCCTCGGTTCCCAGCCGAATACCTTTTTTACGCCCTCGTTGGCAAAGATAATCCGGCCGTTTTCGAGGCCTAGGACGGCGTGGGGGATTGCTTTTAGGATAGAGGCTTCGAGGGCCTTTAGTTCCTCGATTTCCTTCTGGGCCTTGATGAGTTCCGTGACGTCGAGGGAAGTACCGAGTATGGCCCGCCGGCCCTGGTATTCGATGGGAGAGACGGCCTCTGTTATCCAGTGAATTTCACCCGTTCGGGAAACGGTGCGGAAGATGTAGGGGGTGCTCCTTTTTCCTTTCAACATGGAAACGGCATTTTGCCGGGCCATTTCTCTATCCTCTGGGTGGATGATGCTGACAGAGGGCATTCCAATCATTTCTTCTTTTTCGTATCCGGACCGGGCGGCGGTAAAGTCGTTGACCATGACAAAGCGTCCATCCTGAATCACGTAGACCCCTGCCTTGGGGGTATTTTCCAGGGCTTTCAGGAGGCTTTCCGTCAGGGTGTTTACCGTCATGGTAAAAGCATAAGCTCAAGGGTGAAGGCATGTCAACCTATGATCGCAATAATCCATTGACCCTCGAGAAGGACTGGGTATATGGGGAAAGCAAATTTTTGTGCGAGGTGGTTCATATGGGCAAGATGAGTTACGCACGGAAAGAGGATTTCGCCATTGTGACGTTTGACGACGGCAAGGTGAATGTCATGAACTGGGAATTCTTCCGAGAACTGAATGCCTGCCTGGATCGGGCCGAAAAGGAGGGGGTAAAGGGCGTCATCTTCACCGGACGTCCGGGGGTATTTTCTGCCGGTCTGGATTTGAAACTGTTGCCCACCCAGTCTCTGGCCGAACAGATCGACTTTCAGCGCCTGTTTGCCGAGACGATGCTTAGGGTTTATACGTTTCCCATTCCTACCATCGCTGCCTATGCTGGCCACGCCATCGCGGGCGGGGTAATTCTTTCCTGCGCCTGCGATTGGTTCATCTTGGGAGATGGGCCTTACCGCATCCAGGTAAACGAGGTGCGTAACAAGATGGTCCTTCCCAGTTGGATAGCCCTGATTTGCCGTTCTTCGGTACCGCACCGGTATTGGAAAGAGGCCTTGCTTCATGCGCAGCCCTATAGCCCCCGTGAGGCCTACGAAAGGGGAATTGCCGATGAACTCGTGCCGGAGGGGGGCGATTGTTTGGCCCGTGCCCTGGAGAAGGCGAGGGACTTATCTCAACTATATCTTCCCGCCTATGCCCTGACAAAAAAGTTCATGCGCGATCAAGAGGCCGCTCAGGTAATGGCCGTTTTCGAAAAGGAATTGCTTACGTGGCGACTCGTTTACAATCGCGAGGCCATCAGGGAATAGGTAAAATTGTTCTCCGCCATCCTCAAGGTGGGGAGGGCCGCATCCCTTTCGGAGAGAACGGGGGTTTTTACAGGCCAAGTGACACCGACTTCAGGGTCGTTCCAGACGATACCCCGTTCGGAGGCGGGATGGTAATCCCGGGTCACCTTGTACATGACAACGGCCCTCTCACTTAAGACGCAGAAACCGTGGGCAAAACCGGGGGGGATGTATAAAAGCTCCCCTTGCCGGGCGGAGAGTTTCACCCCGACCCACTTTCCATAGGTGGGGGAACCTTGCCGGATATCGACGGCGCAATCGAAGATTTCTCCATCGAGGGGAAGGACGAGCTTTCCTTGGGCATGGGGCTCGAGTTGGTAATGGAGCCCTCTTAGGACGTTTTGGTGGGAAAAGGAGAAGTTGTCCTGGACGAATGAAGAGGGTAGCCCGGCGCTTAGGAACGCCTCTTTTTTGAATATTTCGGCGAAGAAGCCTCGAGAGTCGGGATAAATGGTCGTTTTTATGAGGATTACGTCTGCTATTTCGGTCGGGTGAAATTCGAAGGGCATCTGGGGCTTTCCTCAGAGAGGTATCTTTTCCGGGGGCCTTCTCTCCGGGACAAAACGGTGCTCTATTTTCCCTGCGTTCCATTCGGCTGTAACGTATAGCCCGCAATAGCAACTTCCGTATTCCTTCAAGTCGGCCTCCCGGTAAGCGCAGGGGCAGATTATGTCCTTATCCAGTTCCCTGTTGCCGGAAGCGAGACGGCAGGGGCAGGACATGTAGCCATAGCGCTCCCTGTTTTTCAGGAGGCTTTCCATAATGTCCATGACCCAGGCCCGGTCGCGGTTGAAAAAGTAACCCTTCGGTTCTTGTACCTTCCGCAGGGTTTCGTAAAGCTCCTCGGGTGTCATGGAAGACCCAGGGCCTCCTTGATCGCCTGTTCGTTGTGTCCCACGATCACCTTCCCTTCTATAATGATGGTAGGAAATGAGCGCTGGGGATTATACTTCATGACCTCCTCTAAGATTTGTTTCTTCTCGTCGCCTTCCAGGAGGTCCACGTCTATAAAGTCGTAATCGATGCCCTGCTCGTTGAGGAACCTCTTCGTCGCCCGACAATGACTGCAGGTGCTCAAGGTGTAAAGAAAGACCTTCTTCATTTTTTCACTCCCTCTCTTTTATGACCGGGCCATTGGGGACATATCTCCGAGGAGCCCGGTTTGTAATCTCGGCATATCCGGGGCCTGGTTTCATAAATGGCGCACTTAAACAAATCTCCCTCGCTTATGAGGAATGGGCAGGTTTGGGAAAATGCACCCGTTTGCGATGATACCATGCGATCCCCTGCCCAGACGAGGTGTTCTCCTTCCACAACCTTGAGGATATCATCCCTCTTTTCTCTGCGCCAGCGCTCAAAATCTTCCGGCTGCGCATAGGCGATCATATCTACGAAACAGCATTTTCCACAGCGCACACAGGCGATGTTCTTGCGTTCCATCTCGCCTTACATCATCATGATCTCGCCCCCTTCGTCAAGAGGAGATATTCGTACTGGTAAAGGTCAGAAACGAATTGCCGGATGATTTCCTCTTCCGCCGTGCGGGCGGTGGGGGCACGCAGGCAGATTCTAAGCCTTTCGCTCATTTTCAGGGGGATAAAGTCGGCGATGGGGCCCCTCTTTACACGATAAGAAAACGCTTGGGCCACCGCTTCGAGGTGAGAAAATTTGATCGTGTATTCTTTGTGCCCCCGGAGAGGAATTTCCTCCGGTACGCCGGGAGATGACACGGAAATAAGGGTTTTTAAGTCTTCGGGGACGACCGCCTCGCAGCTGTGTTCGGCAATAAAGATCGTTTCCACCTTAGCCATTAAGATTTTCTCCAGGGCGAGGATGGCGCCGATATTGAGATTGAAGGGGCCGGGGGGCAGGTTAAGAGGATAGGTTTTAGCCACCCTTTTTGCCTCTTGAACAAAGAAATCATCTCCCGTCGAGGCGGCTTCGTTTAATTCTTCGCCGGTTACGTCGATCAAAGTGGGCAGATCCCCTATCATTTCGTTCATGAGGACGAGATCGAAAGCCTTCAAATCATCAGGATCGACGGATAGAATATCCCTTTCCTCGATGACGGCCCGGAAGCCCTTCAAGGTTTTTACCTGTACCTTTATTAAAGCGGGCGAAATGTCCCAGCCCGTGGCCTGGATAGAGGGGTCTTGCTTAAGGAAGTCCCGGGCAAGAAAACCGTACCCTCCGCCTATCTCCAAAAAGCTTCGGGGCTTTTGCGCTTCAGCGCTGATGAAATCGAAAAGCAAAGAGCCGTAAGATTGCTTACACGTAAGTGCTTTGAAACATGGGCTTTCAGGTGTGCTCAGGGCATTGCACACCGTAAGCTCCCATCCCAGGGTACTTAGCTCTGCGCGGTGGTAGAAGCGGGGGTCGTTTAACTCCACACCCGTTCTTTAGGCACGGATGGACTTGGCCCTCACAAGCGGGCGGTAGAACGAAAGGAGCGTAAGACCCATGAGTAAAAGTATCCACGTCTGAGGTTCCGGCACTCCTACCGGTCCTGCGGCCAGGGTCGTCCAGTAGGAGGTTTTATAAATATCCGTCGTACAAGGGGAATTCAGCCATTTCTTCAATTCGTCCGTGACGGAGAAGGAGAAGGTAAGGGTGCCCGTCGCATAGTTGGAGAAATCCCGAAGTACTTGAGAGGTGGGAAGGTTGGCCACGTAAGAGGTCAGGTTCTCCACCGTGGACCACTGGATGGAACCCGTGTTGAAATCGATGGTTAGGGCTGTCGCCGTTCCGGTGAGATAGTTGGTCGAATAGCGGGGATCGCCTGTTGCGGCCACGGAGATGATGGAGGCTTCGTTAGAAAGGCTCCAGACGCCGGGGGCAATCTGTTCTTTAAGGATATAATCGTATGTGGTGGGGTGGGCGGGTACGTACATGACCTGATATTTTCCGATAATGGGATCCGAGGCATAAGAGGCCGAAGAAACCGTGCCCGGATAGGCAGCAAATTTTATGACCGTCTGCCACTTGCCCCCTTGATAGTCGTAGCTCCTATCAAAACTTAAGGTTGAGCCCCCCATGTCTACGTAAACATACGGGGTAGCACAGATGGGGGCAGGGCCGGCTACGCTGAGAAGGAGGGCCATAAAAATTAATACCGATCTCTTCATTGATGTTTTTCTCCCCCTATTAATTTTTTTCGTTTTTTGAAACTGCTACTATTTTATTATCGGATAAATGTCAATAAACTTGAGGAAAAAAATCGATGGTGTTACATAAAGGGGAAAGCAGAGAACTAATATGGACCTCTTGTCGGAAGTCATTATTATTATGGGCCTTTCGGTGGCCGTCATTTACCTTTGCCAAAAGGCCAAACTGCCCGTTATTGTGGGTTTCCTCTTGACTGGGATGATTCTGGGCCCGGGGGGGCTTAAACTGATAAAAGATCCCCAAACGGTTAAATCCCTGGCCGAAATTGGCGTCGTCCTTCTGCTCTTTACCGTAGGCTTGGAGCTCTCCGTCGTAGACCTCCTCAGAATGAGAAAGGTCGTCTTTATATGCGGCTCGCTGCAGGTCGGTATTACCATCTTATTCTTTGCCTTGCTCGCCTATTTGGGGAGGGTGGGGGGAGGGGAGGCGGTAATCGTCGGGTTCCTCATGTCCCTCTCCTCCACGGCTGTGGTAATGAAAATCTTCCAGGACCGGGCCGAACTGGAGACGCCGCACGGAAATACTACCTTAGGGATTCTCATCTTTCAGGATGTGGCCGTGGTCCCCATGATGTTGGCCATTCCCCTGTTGGCCGGTCTCGGGGAGGTAAACCTTTCGGCGGTGTTCGTCTTTCTCAGCAAAATTGCTTTGGTGATAGGGGCCATTTTTGCCCTTTCTCAGTGGGTAGTGCCAAAGCTCCTCTTCCAGGTCGCCCGGGCAAGAAGCAGGGAGCTCTTTCTTATTACCATTTTGGTTTTATGCCTTTCTGTGGCGTGGATAACCAACGAAATCGGGCTTTCGCTGGCACTGGGTGCCTTTATTGCGGGGATGATCATCTCCGATTCGGAATACAGCCATCAAGCCCTCGGCAATATCTTGCCCTTTCGGGATGTCTTTACGAGTTTTTTCTTCGTCTCGATCGGTATGCTCTTCAATTTGCAATTGCTGTTTGAAAAGCCTTTCTTTCTTTTGGGTTCTACCTGCACCGTGGTGGTATTGAAGGTTGTCATTGCCGCGATCGTCGTGCTTGCCTTTGGACATGCTATCAGAACGGCCGTCCTGGTGGGCTTGGCTCTGGGCCAGGTGGGGGAGTTTTCTTTTGTTTTAGCCAGTGCTTCTCGTCATATGGGTATTCTTAAAGACCACGTCCATCAATTATTTCTCGGTGTTTCTGTTCTCACCATGGCCTTTACCCCTTTTATGATTGAGCGTGCGTCTTCGGTGGCGGATCTGGTACTCAAGCTCCCCTTTCCTAAGCGGATCAAGCGGGGCGTGTATCCCGTTCATCGGGTAAAGAGGAAAGAAATGCGGGATCACTTGATCATCGTGGGCTATGGATTTAACGGTCGCAATCTCGCCCGGGCGGCACGTACGGCCCACATTCCTTACGTGGTCATAGAGATGAATCCGACGGTAGTAAAAGAGGAAAGAAAACAGGGAGAGGAGATTTACTATGGAGATGCGACCCAAGAAGCGATCCTGCTCCATGCGGGGGTAAATACGGCCCGGGCGGTTGCCGTCGTCATAAACGACCCGGCGGCCGCGCGCCGGATTACCCACACGGTGAGGAGGTTAAATGATAAGGCGTATCTCCTCGTGAGGACGAAGTATTTGACCGAGATCAAACCCCTTAAGTCGCTGGGCGCGGATGATGTGATTCCGGAAGAATTTGAGACCTCCGTGGCCATTTTCAGCCGGATTCTCGAAAAGTACCTTTTACCCCGGGAAGAGATAGAGAGGCTCGTAAGTGATATAAGGAGTGATAGCTATAGGTTGCTTAGGCGGTATACGCCGGAGCCAAAATCGATGGATACCCTTAGATTCTACTTGCCGAACGTGGAAATAACCTCTTTTCGCGTGGAAAAGGATTCCCCCTTGATCGGTCGAACCTTGCTCGAGACGGAGATGAGGAAGAAGTATGGTGTTACCCTCCTCGCCGTTCGGCGGGGCATGGAGGTACTCTCCAACCCTTCGACCGAGATTAAGTTTTACGCCGATGACGTACTATTTGTCGTTGGTTCGAAGACCAAAATCGAAGAAGTGAAGAGGCTTTTTAACCCATTTAAGTCAAAGGAGCAATAGATGGAAGGAAAAATTACAAGGCGTTCTTTTTTGAAGGTGGTTACGGGAACGGCCGCCTTGGGTGTTACGTGGCCGAACCTAAGTCAGGCCACACCCCTTTCGGGGTCCCTCGCTACCTTAATCGACTTAAGCCTGTGCGACGGATGCGTCAATTTACGCATGCCGGCCTGCGTTCAGGCCTGCCGGGAGATTAACCGAAACCGCATCCCACCTGTGAAAGAGCCCATACCCGAGCCGTGGCCTCGAAAGACCATCGAGGACTGGTCGAAGAAGAGGGAGGTGTTTGATCGTTTAACGCCTTATAACTTTATCTACGTCCACCGAGCGGACATAAGGGAAGGCGAAGTAACGAGGACCATCTTCGTGCCCAGAAGGTGTATGCACTGTGACAATCCGGCCTGCGCTACCATCTGTCCCTTCTCGGCCAACCACAAATTCAAAAACGGTGCAGTGGTCATCGACGAAGGCCTTTGTTTCGGCGGGGCGAAGTGCCGCGACGTTTGCCCTTGGAATATCCCACAGCGCCAATCGGGGGTAGGCATCTATCTCCACATTTTACCTTCCCTCATGGGTAACGGGGTGATGTACAAATGCGACCTCTGTTATGAGCGCCTCCAGACAGGAAAGCTCCCCGCCTGCATCGAGGCCTGTCCGCGAAAGGCCATGATTATCGGAACCCGAAAAGAGATCGAGGAAATGGCAGAGGCGAGAAGAAAAGAGATGAAAGGATACATTTACGGCAAGACTGAAAACGGTGGGACTTCCACCCTGTACGTCTCCCCTGTTCCCTTCGAGCTTATCGATCAGACCATGAAAAAGGCACCGGGCAGACCGGACATGAAGCCTGGCGTAAAGCGACGTATGGCCGTAACTGATCCCCTGGGTAAGGCGGTCATGGCCTCTCCCCTGCTCGGGATAGCGGTCGGCTTAGCCGGATGGTGGAAAGCAAGAAAGGAGGAGAAAAATGACTGAGAAGATAGATCGGGAAAAGAATCTCGTTGAACGCCATAGCATCGTAGAACTCCTCGAACACTGGCTGGTTGCCATCTCCGGTCTGGTCCTTTTGGTCACGGGTCTCTTCGAGATGCCCATGGCAAAGAGGTATTACATAAGCTCCGTGCCGGGCCTTGGCTGGTCGGCGGACTACATCGTGGCCTTAAACGTCCATTACGTAGCGGCGTTTGTGTTCATTGCGGCCTGCGTTTTTCATGTCGTCTACCATCTGGCCCGGGGGGACAAGGGGTTGATGCCGCAAAGAGGCGACCTTAAAGCCTCCTTCCAGGTGATAAAGAGCTTCTTCGGAGTAGGAGAAGAGCCTCCCTTCCACAAGTACCTGCCTGAACAGCGCCTTGCCTATGTGGGGATGGCATTCATCATCTTCATGCTCATCGTCTCCGGCTTGATCAAGACTTATAAGAATCTATATGCGCCCGATATGTCTTACGGTTTGGTGCTGACGGCCACGTGGATTCACAACATTTTCTTTGTCCTTTTCTTCCTGGCCTTTGTTGCCCATATCGCGGCCCTTATCATCAAACCCAATCGCCCACTGGTGAGAGGCATATTTACGGGAAAGCTGCGCCTCGATTATGCTCGGTCGCGCCACTACCTTTGGGTAGAGGAACTTGAGAGGGGAAGTAAAGGTGAATAATAAAGAGGAGATCTTGTGCGTCCGCCGGGAAAGGCTGCCTTTGACGTGGGTCGGATGGAAGACGGCCGTTAGGATGGAGGTAAAGGATTGTTTCGATGCCCTAAAGGAAGCGGGGTGTGTTTTCCTGCCCCGCCATCAGGTGGAAAATGACCCTCAATACAAGCAAATCATTCCTTACATCATTGTCCAAGAGAAGGAGAGGCATGCTTTTGCGTCATATAAGAGGATAGGGGGCGAGACGCGCCTCCACGATTTGACGTCGTGTGGAATAGGGGGGCACGTAGGCAGGCAGGATGAGAAAAGGGGGGCCGAGGATTTAAAGGGCACCATTTTCCGGGGCCTCGCACGAGAGCTGGCGGAAGAATTCATCATCCTGCCACGCATCGAATCCATGACATTTTTAGGGGTAATAAACGAAGACGAAACACCGGTGGGTTCTGTGCATCTCGGGCTCGTGTTTCTGCTCGAGGTGAGAAGTCAGGCGGGGATCGTCCCAGGTCCGGAATTGAGCGAATTCACGTGGCTTGCGCGCAAAGACCTTGAAACAAGGCAACTCGAGCTCTGGTCCCGGCTGGCCCTTACCTTCCTCGATGAAAAATGAGGTGGTATGGCAAAGAGAGTCGGAGATATAAGAAAATTTTTTGCCCAGGTGGCAAGGGATATGAGAGGGGGTAGCTTACTCCTCTTTGACGGGGTGGTGGGTATCTTGTGTATCAGGGGGTAGAGAAATATGTCAGTTCTTTTCAGCATTACGCGGCGCGAGTTTTTACGGGCCACTTTGACCTCTTCGCTGGCCTTCGCCACGGGAGATTTCTTCTTTGCCTTGCCCGCTCAAGGAAGTGAGCTTAAAAAGCCGGATCTCGCCGTTGCTCGAGGCAGCTCGCCATCTCGCATTACGCGGTCGGCTATTGAGGCTTTGGGAGGAATGAAGAGATTCGTTTCTCCGGGTGAGGTGGTGGTGGTAAAGCCTAATATCGGGTGGGATCGCACCCCTGAATATGCCGCCAATACCAACCCCCAGGTAGCCGCGACGGTCATTCAGATGTGTTACGAAGCGGGGGCGAAGAAGGTTAAGGTCTTTGATCATACCGTGGCGAATCCCCAGCGCTGCTACATGCAAAGCGGTATCGCCGAGGCGGCGAGGGCTACGGGTGGCGAAGTAATCTATGTAAACGAAAGAAAATTCAGGGAGGTTAAATTGCCCGGTTATGCCCTGAAATCCTGGCCTCTTTATGCGGAAGTTTTTGAAGCGGACAAAGTGATAAACGTGCCCATCGCCAAGACCCACGGGCTTACGAAGCTTACGTTGGGCATGAAAAATTGGATGGGGATCATGGGGGGATGGAGGGGGCGCCTTCATCAGAGAATTAATGAAAGTTTGGTTGACGTTTCCCTGACGATTAAACCTGCCCTCATCGTGCTCGACGCAATTCGCATTCTCACAGCCAACGGGCCTCAAGGTGGCGACCTGGCTGACGTAAAGGTCTTAAACACCGTTGTCGCCGGCGTAGATCAGGTGGCCGTCGATGCCTATGGGGCTACCCTGTTCGGGCTTACGGGTAACGACATCGGCTACATCCGGCTGGGACAGGAGGCAGGTTTGGGGACGATGGATCTTAAAAAGTTGAATATTCGGCACCTTCACGTGTGATCCGTTATGCTCAAAAAAGCGCGGCTCTCGACGCAGGCGATCTTTTTTCTCTTGTTTCTGTGGCTCTTTTTTGAAACGAAGTCTCGAGGGGCCGATGAATTAGGGTACCCCGTCAAGGTATTCATCGACGCCGATCCCCTTTTGTTTATCGTCACGAGCCTCGCTGCAAGGGCGATTGACGCTTTTCCGTATCTAACGTTGGCGGTAGTTGTAATGACGATATTCTTAGGGCGCGTCTTTTGCGGCTGGATCTGTCCGCTTGGTACCCTTCATAATTTGGTCGGCGTGTTTAATCGTCGCTTACCCCGCTTTTCTCGCCTGAACTGGTTCTGGATAAAGTATGCCTTGCTCGTTTTTTTGATCGTCTCCGCCCTCTTTTCTCTCAATCTTTCCGGTATCTTTGATCCCATCTCCTTGATCGTGCGCTCCTTTTCGGTCGCGGTATACCCTGCCTTGATATATGCGGTAAGCCCCCTCCTAAAAACCGTGGATTCTTCGGGGGTGGTTTTTCCTGTCGCGGATTTGTTTTTTCGGGAAGGGTTTTTCATCGGGGCACTTTTTTTATCGATTTTGGCTTTGAACCTCGTTGAGAAGCGCTTCTGGTGTCGGTATCTCTGCCCCTTGGGGGCCCTTTTAGGGCTTTTTTCTCGCTACGCCGTTTTGAAGAGAACCGTAAGCGAAGGCTGCAATAACTGCGGACTTTGTGAAGAAAATTGCCCCGGAGGAACAAGTAAGGCAGAATGTCTTGTCTGCGGTGATTGCGATGATTTATGCCCCCGCGATGCCGTCCACTTTTCTTTTGGATTCTCCAGGGGGAAGGTTGAGTTAAATTTAAGCAAGAGGCGCCTAACCGGTGCTGTTCTTATGGGAGTAATTCTCCCCCCGCTACTTAGATTGTCGCCGGCGGGCAAGCCTTCAGCCGCGAATGAGAAACTCATTCGTCCTCCCGGGTCGGTAGAGGAAGGGGAGTTTCTCCAAAGATGTGTAAGGTGCGGGGAGTGCATGAAAGTTTGCCTCACGAACGGGCTTCAACCTACCTTCCTCGAAGCAGGAGTCACGGGTATCTGGACGCCCGTCCTCGTGCCCCGGATTGGGTACTGTGAGTTTCGATGTACGTTGTGTGGCCAGGTCTGCCCCACCGGGGCCATCAAACGTCTTACCCAGGCCGAAAAAAAGCAAGTGAAGATAGGTATAGCCGTGATTGATACGGCAAGGTGCTTGCCCTATGCCTATGGAATCCCCTGTATCGTCTGCGAGGAGGTGTGTCCTACCCCGAAAAAGGCCATCTGGCTTACGGAAGAGACTATCCAGTTAAGGAGCGCCAAAGAAGTAACCCTAAAAAGGCCGCACGTAGATCCCTTCTTATGTGTGGGCTGCGGAATATGTGAGGCTAAGTGTCCCGTTCTAAGTCATCCTGCTATATACGTCTCCAGCATAGGCGAATCGAGGGCCAAGGCAAAGCAGTTTTTACTTGGTGATTAAACGTTTCTTTTTTCCTTCGTGCGGAGGAGCTTTTAACTTTTTTGGTTGGGGGATGAAAAAATGGGGTTTGTCCCTATTTCATGCAATGAGAGAGGCACTAATGTCAAAACAGAGTTTCTCGCTGGAGTGACAAATTTTGTAACCATAGCTTATATTCTTGCAGTAATCCCATCAATGTTGTCTAAAACAGGGATGCCAAAAGAAGCTATCTTTACTTCCGTTGCCATTATTACAGGCTTAATGTCCATTTTTATGGGTTTTTTCGCCAATTTACCATTTATACTTGCCCCTGGGCTTGGTCTATGTGCCTATTTTACCTATTCTGTGGTTTTGGGTAGAGTTAAAATAGGGACGAGTTAAAATAGGGACAGACCCCATTTTTTCATTTTTTGAACCCATTTTTTTCCATTTTTTGGATTTTTGCCGAACACCAAATCCGAAAAATAAAAAAATGTTCGAACTTCTTAGAATTACGTGATCGAGTAGATTGGATTTTACGCATAAAGGGGGAGAACAGAGACCGGTAAAGAAAGGATATGGCCTTCAGTGATTTTAAATGTTATCACTGGCTTTCAAATAAAAGGGAGAGGAGATTTGATTTCAATGAAGAAGATTCGATGGGTATGCGGTGCATTCTTTGTATTAAGCATGATTTTTATCTCTCCAAATGCCTATAGCCAGATGAATCTAAATTCGATGCTCATGCCATATTTGTCAGAATATGAACTTCCTGCCATTGCCGCTTGTTTCGTAAAAGATGGAAAGATTGTCGCTTCTGGTGTGGCTGGTGTGAGAAAGACGGGCACCAATATCCCTGTGACAATAAATGACAAATTTCATATTGGTTCAGATACAAAGGCGTTTACTGCCTTACTTGCCGCCATGCTGGTGGAAGAGGGAAAACTCTCCTGGCATACAACAATAGGAGAAGTCTTTTTAGAGCTTTCAGAGGACATGGATAAAGGTGTAAGGCAGGTAACCCTTGAACAACTCCTCTCCCATACCAGCGGTATCCCCACTGACAATGAGGAAATATTTAATGTTTATAGGGAGGCCATGCTTCAGGAAGGGAATCTCGATGAAATGAGATACGGGCTTGTCAAAAAGTGGGTAAAAAAGCCCCTTACATTTCAACCTGGCTCGCAGTTTGCCTACTCCAATATGGGTTATACCATCGCAGGTGCCATGATTGAGAGGAGGGCAAAAAAGACATGGGATGAATTGATAGTGGAGTGCTTCTTCACACCACTGAAACTAAAAACAGCAGGTCTCGGGCCACAGGCATCTCTCGGAAAGATTGATGCGCCCCTCGGTCATATGATTATTAATGGAAAGACAAAGGCCTTTCTTTCAGGACCCAATGGCGACGTGCCACCCCTTCTGGGACCTGCCGGTATTGCCCACATGTCGATTCTTGATTTTGCCCGATGGGCGAGCTGGAATGCAGGCAAGGGCAGACGCGCCCCCTACCTGGTAAAACCGGGGACGCTCAAAAAGCTCCATACACCGGTTATTGATGTGTCGCCAATAAAGGATACCCCGCCCGGCACACCTCCTCGAGGTAAATATTGTCTTGGATGGGGTGAGACTACTCCTGACTGGGCTCAAAAGCCCATTCTCTCCCATGCCGGCTCTAATGGCATGAACCTGGCCCATATTTGGATTGATACAGAAGAGGATTATGCAATGGTTTTGACCACAAACATTGGTGGTAAAAAGGCAGATGATGCGCTTCGTGCCGTTGCAAAGGAGCTCTATGAGAGATACGAAAAAAAGAGCAAAAGATAAGAGACCTGAGGGGGCGGAAGGCTACCAAACCTCCTGCCCTCTGTTTGATTTAGAACGATGGTGTCGGGAATATTAATCCGCAAAAAGGATCTTTCTTGAATCTGAAAAAAGGCTACAATAAAACTAAAAAGATATTTAACTCTCGGCCAGACCAAAACGATGGAAGGAATTTATAAATAATGGGCTTATGGGTGACGAGATTGAAAGGCAGGAAACATCTAAGCCCTAAATAGAAGACCGTAATAAAGGACAAGATGAATAGTAGTAGTTACCTTAAGGGGGGGAATAAAATGCCCACGTACACATTTAAGATAAAAGATAAAATAATCAAAGTTGATGCTTTTGACATAGATGAGGCCTTAAACAAAGCTGGCATCGATCCTTGGGATGTGTATGAGATAGTTGAATCTGAAGATGATTTTAAACACAAGTGCCTATTATCTGTCATAACGGACGAAGTCTTATTTGGAAAATAAGGGTCAATGTAACCTGAAAAAATGGGGTCTGTCCCTATTTTTCAAAAGAAAGCAGTATGCCTACCTTCAATGATATTGAGGCTCTTTCTTTTACGAGGGAGCCCACTATATAGAAAGGAGGCGGACCCATGAAAAAGGTCAGGAAAACTCAGGATCTTCTCGTTATCCGTAGCCTGCCTCTGGCTCAGGTTTTGCTTGGGCTTATATTCCTCGGCAGTTTTGTGGCCCTTGCCTACGGGATGGGACAGAGCGCCACCATCGCCTGCAGCTATCCGAAAGCAGAAGGGGTTTCCTGCGGCATTACTTACCGAATACTGGGGATCTACAAAACGAAAGAAATAACGGTTCAGGGTGTTCAGACGGCGCAGGTGGAGGAAAGTATATCGAATAAAGGCAATCCGCAAGGCCTGTACCGGGTGGTTCTGGTTACTACCGGGGAAAAAGTACCCCTTTCATCGGGCTTCACCTCCGGCCGTTCGTCAAAGGACTCCTTTGTCGAGAGGTTCAACCGGCTTCTTGAGGAAAACAGAGGCAAGGGTTTCTCCATAGATTGGAAATTTCCGTGGTGGTTTTTCCTCGTGGCCGGGCCGTTTGGGCTGGTAGGTCTTTTAATCACCTTCTCGGCAAGGGTAATTAGCATCAGTGTGGACTTAAGTCGCTCGCTGCTTACGGCTTCTGGGCGTGGTCTCTTTGGACAGGCAACGGTCGTTTTCCCCTTAAGCGAAATAAGAGAATTCCAGTTGAAAACCATGAGCATAGGTCGGGGCTCAAATCTCTATGCCCTCGGCATAAAGCTTGAGAATAACCGGGAGATCACCCTTGGCCATTACGCCCTTGGCGAAAGGAAAAACACAAAAATCATTGAAGAAATTAGGGACTTCGTAAAAGGTGAACATCTCTTGTCGAAAAACCAACCCGAGGGCTGAAAAATGCGTCTTTATGGGCGTATCATCCGACGTTCCCAGGCACTCTTTTTTTTAATTTCCATTGCCATGATTACTTGCCCCGCCTGGGTTTTCGCCCAGCTCGTGGCCCCCTACCGAAAAGTGCCGCCCGATGCGGCCTACCTCAGGAATGCCCGCCCCGGCATATTATTCGTGAGAAGCGAGTACACAAAAGCGGGGCGAGAGATAAACAGTCTGTGGATCGCCCGCCGTGATGGCTCGGATGAAAGGTTCATCTCCTATTGTTCGGTAGGCTTTGCTCTTCTCCCCGTTGCCCTGCCGGCCGTATCGCCGGATAATCGCAAGGTCGTCTTTTCCTGGCTGGGAAACGTTCCCCGAGAAGAGCTGGAATTGTCCCCCGAAAAGGGGTTGTGGCTCTTCGATCTGGAAACTGGCAGCAAGGAACGGCTGTACACGGAAGTGGTAAAAAAGGTGCTCTGGTCATCCGACGGCCGGCACCTCTACTTTGAAAGGGGAAGCGGCGGTCTCTTCAGACTCGATGTCCAATCAAAGGAATTGACTCTAGTGCTTCCCCTCGGCAGAATGGAAAAGATTGTGGATGCCGTGGGGAAAACGGTCATGGCAGGTGGAGCGATATTTCTCGAAGATCTCCGGGGAGGAAGCATCCTTTATACACGGCCGGGCTACGATTTTACGGGGGAAGCGGTCGATAAAAAAATAGAAAAAACGGGCTCCTGGCAAAAGGCAACCCCCCTTCGGTACGTCTGGCTCCTGAATACCCGGGACAACACCATGCGGGTTTTATCCCGAGGGGAAAGGGCGGTCTTTTCCCCTGACGGTTTGAAGGTGGCCTTCACGACGGAAAACCAAACCTCTGAAGGAAAAAGGGTGATGGAGGTTCGGATCATCGACGCTGACGGAGCGGGAGAAATAGTCGCCGGCCGGGGTGATCATCCCTCCTTTTCCCCCGATGGAAAAAAATTGGTCTTTGTGGACCGAGGACATTACGCTAATCCCTCCGGCTGGCTAAACCTTTACGTCACGGATGTTTCCAGCGGCCATACCGTCCCCATTCAGATGGTTAGCGGCTGGCAAGAAATTATTAGCCATCACCTACCGTCTTTTCCTCGCATCTTTGGCCGTTACGGATACTTCCAGACCCCCCCTCAAATACGTTGGCACCCCTCGGGGGAAAAGCTCATCTATGGCATTGGTTATTCCTTCTTCTTTTTGGCCGACCTTAAGACGAATACTTCTTACCCCATTTTTTACTTTGATATTCAGGTGGATCCCGTTCTGGAAGGCTTTGATGAATCGGGGAATAAAGTTTTGCTAACTTCACCCATGATCGAAACCCTTCGCCGGAAGAAACACCCTATCAAATCTGCGGGCTGGTTGAACGAGAGAGATATATGGGAGGTATCGCTGGACGGGAAAAAAAGAAAAATGCTGATCGAAAATGGTTTTTTACCCATTCTGATAGGGCCTTGATGGGGAAAATGGATGGGAAAAATGGGGTCAGTCCCCTTTTTAAAACCGACCTTCTCTGTTTTATGTTTGTCTAACAAGGCTGCTGGCTTGCCGCTAACGCTGCAGATGAGCGGAATTAGCAGACGGGCGCGGGACTTGCGCAAGCAAGGCCCGTTATCGACTGTCAATTTCTGCTCGATCTGCTTGTTCGGCGATCTTCTTTCTTATTAATGAATTCAAAGTGATTGTTTATCATTTCTAATCCGACATCGCCAGCGGAGTTTAAAGCGACAAGATCACTTAAGATTTCATCCCAAGATATTTCTGACTCCCCTTCTGCAACGGTCAGGCTCGTTTGAAAAAATGGGGTCTGTCCCTATTTTTCCCTATTTTTCCTACCTATTTTTCCTATTTTTCACCACTTGGCCTTGAGCCGCTCCTTGCGCTCGAGCTCCTCGCCTTCGGTCACCTCCTCGAACTCGGGGTCGATCTTCGGCCGTTCGGCCTCGTCGAGCGCGAGCTTCGCCAGCCGGCTCTCGTAGTAGATCGGCACCGTGGCGCCATCCTGTAAGGCGCGCTGGATGTCGTAGACGCTGATGTAATCGCCGAACACGGCGCGAGTGTTGGCGTCTGCCAGTTCGATCGGCGTGCCGGTGAAGCCGATGAACGATGCGTGCGGCAGGGCGTCGCGCATGTGCCGCGCGAAGCCGTCGATGAAGTCGTACTGGCTAGTTCGATTCCCCTGGTTCATCGTAGGTCAGTCGGAATACCGTATCCTCAAGCCAGCGGCGGAATGACGTATTGTCGCTGAATTGCTTGAATAGCTCGGTGTCATCCTTGAGCAAAGCCGTCATCACGCGACGGAGGGCCTTATTGTGCTCGATCTGTGCGTTTTGTTTGTCGGAATGCTTGCGGGCATTCTGGTAGGCGGTGTCGGCCGCTACGCGTGCAGGAATCTCCTCGGTGATCAGTTTACGTACCCGATCGGCGTCGGTCCAGGGTATGTTACCGAACTGATCGTTAAAAGCCTTGATGATGTTCGAGAGACGGTCAAGCTCCGGTTCGGGCTTGTGTCCACCGCCCGCGGTAGGCACCGGTTCGATCTCGGCATCCACATCGGCAAGCGCGATCCTCATGCTCGCCTGCTTTTCGACCCGGTAGCTGTCCATGTCAATTGCCTCGAGGATGCCCTTTGAGAGGTCTTCCTCTTTTGGCGCCGGGAGCTTGGGCACCAGGAACTCGAGGAAAATCGATAATTTTTCCCACCCGGGGTTGCTATAGGGGAGGATTGAAGCCAGAAAGTTATAGGTTCGCAAGAACGCCTTGGCTTTGCTCTTGAAATCAACCTGTCCGTCCTCGTCGAGATCCTGTAAGTAGGTGGCGACGCAGGCGTCGAGGATCGGGTCGAGCTGGTCGCGGTCAGCCCCGCTTAGGTAGCGCCGCGCCAGTTCCTCTACTTGCTCAGGCGCGTACACCTGGTAGTTGTCGAGGTCGGCCTTAAGGTTGTGAAGCTTGTTCGGGTCGGTCTCGTCAGCGAGGATGGTCGTCCGGTAGTAGGGCTCGAAGGCCAACCGGATCGTTTCCGGGTCGTTGACGAAATCAAGGACAAAGGTATCGTGCTTCTGCGGGTGGGCGCGATTGAGGCGCGAAAGGGTCTGCACCGCTTTGACCCCGGAAAGCACCTTGTCCACGTACATGGTGTGCAGGAGCGGCTCGTCGTAGCCAGTCTGGAACTTGTCGGCACAGATCAAAAACCGATACGGGTCCTCCCGGATCTTATCGGCGATCTGGTTCGAGGGAAAGCCGTTCAAGCTTGCCTCGGTGACATTGACCCCACCGTAGTCATGTTCGCCCGAGAAGGCCACGATTGCACGGTAGGGGCGTTTGCGCTCGGCAAGGTACGCCTGGAAGGCATGGAAATACTGGATGGCGCGCTCGATGCTGCCGGTCACCACCATAGCCCGCGCCTGGCCACCGATCTTGCCCTTGGCGATGACCTGTTCGTGGAAGTGGTCCACCATGATCTCGGCCTTGAGCCGAATGGCGTAATCGTGCCCCTCCACGAAGCGGCGCAGCTTCTTCTGGGCCTTTTTGACGTCGAATTTGGGGTCGTCCTCGATGGTCTTGATGAGCTTGTAGTAGCTCTTCACCGGCGTGTAGTTGGCCAGCACATCCAGGATGAACCCTTCCTGAATGGCCTGCTTCATGGTGTAGGCGTGGAATGGCCGGTGCTTGACCGTGCCGTCTGGTTGCGGCTCAGGGGTGCCAAAGATCTCCAAAGTTTTGTTCTTAGGGGTGGCGGTGAAGGCGAAATAGCTGGCGTTCGGCAGGAGTTTGCGCGCCTCCATGAGCCGGTTGATCTGGTCTTCGAAGGTCTCGTCTTCGTCCTCCCTACCAGCCTCCGACAAGGCCATGCTCATCTTGGCCGAGGTGCGGCCGCCCTGGCTCGAGTGCGCTTCGTCAATAATGATCGCAAAGCGTCGCCCGCGGTGCTCGTCGCCGATTTCGTCGAGGATGAAGGGGAACTTCTGAAGCGTCGTGATGATGATCTTCTTGCTACTCTCGATGAAGCGCCGCAGATCTCCCGAATGCTCGGCGTGCCCCACCGTGGCGCTCACCTGGGCAAACTGCTTGACCGTGTCCCGGATCTGCTGGTCCAGGATACGCCGATCGGTCACCACGATGATGGAATCGAAGACGGGCTTGCCATCTTTGCCGAGGCCAATGAGCTGGTGGGCCAGCCAGGCGATGGAGTTGGACTTTCCGCTGCCGGCGGAATGCTGGATCAGGTAGCGCCGCCCCACACCGTGCACCGCAACATCTGTCAGGAGCTTTCGCACCACATCGAGCTGGTGATAGCGGGGAAAGATCTGCCGTCTCCGTTTCTTGCCGGTCTTGAGGTCTTTCTCCTCTACGAGTTGCGCGTAGTGCTCAAGGATGTCGGTTACGCTCTCACGGCTGAGAATTTCACGCCACAAATAATCAGTCTTGAGCCCCTGCGGATTGGGGGGATTGCCCGCGCCGTCGTTCCATCCCTTGTTGAAGGGCAGAAACCACGAGGCCTTTCCTTGAAGGTGGGTGCAGAACCACACCTCGTTGTCGTCAACCGCAAAGTGCGCCACACAGCGGCCCAATTCAAATAGCTTCTCGCGCGGGTTGCGGTCACGCCGGTACTGCTCGATGGCGTCATACACCGTCTGTTTGGTGAGCCGGTTCTTGAGCTCAAAGGTGAAGACCGGCAAGCCGTTGATGAAGAGCACAAGATCCAGCGCCCGCTGCGTCTCCTCGCGGCTGTAGCGGAGCTGACGCGTGACGGTGAAGCGGTTCTTTTCATAGAGCGCCCGTGCTTGCTCGTTTCCCGGCGAAGGCGTGCCGTAGAAGAGCTCAATGCGGAAAGGCCCATGCTGGATGCCGCCTCTCAGCACATCCACTACTCCGCGTTTGCTCACCTCCCCCTGAAGGCGCGCCAGGAACTTGCGCCGCGTGGGACTGTCGTTGTCAAGATCGAGCGCTTCTCCTACCTCGGGCTGCGTCGAACGCAGAAAGGCCGCAAGATGAATCAAATCGACGCAGTACTCCCGATCGTAGTCGGCCGGGTGGCCGGGGAGCCAACCGATACCGCCGTAGGATGCCAGCGCCTCAGCCACGACCGCCGGAGCGCCCGCGGGCCTGGGCGTGCAATCCGTGCCGGTGAGCGCCCGGCAGATCAGAGTTTCGAGCCCCGCTTCGCTGGTATCAGTCGGGTTCATGAATTAACCTCCACATCTTCTAAACGGCCCTGCAGCAGAAATACGATTAAGTGAACAAGGAGTTTCTTCTCGTGGGGACGACTTTCTGCTATGAGCAATGTCAAGGCCACCAGCGCCTCTTGCGACAAGCGCGTGGTTCCGTCAGGCCGATAAAGCAAGCCGTTTTTCTCGAGGAATCGCAGAAACAACACCGCACCGATGCGTTTGTTGCCATCCACGAACGGATGGTCCTTGACCAGAAAGTACAAGAGCTGAGCTGCCTTTTCCTCGACGGTCGGATATACCTCTCGACCAGCGGCAGTTTGAAAGATTGCCGACAGAGCGCCGGCCAGTCGATCGCCCTGTTCCTGTCCAAAGAGGGTGCTACCGCCATAATGCGTCCTCATGGCAGCGATCATCTTCCGTGCTTCGTCGAGGGAAATTGGCGTGGCCGCCTGCGGCTCGCCGCGAGGATGAGGCACCTGACCGCGGTCATAGGCGTCGAGCACGTCGAGGGCAAAAGCGTAGTCGCGTACTACGCGTAAAAGCGCCGTCGCCTCGTCACTACTCAGCGAGCGCCGATCCGTCAAAGTCGAAACGAGTTTGATGGTCTGCTTCAACTCTTCGAGCCGACGGGCATTGACGGTGTAGCCTTTGAGGATGTGATCGCGCAGCACCTGCGTGGCCCAGATGCGGAACTGCGTGCCACGCTTCGAATTCACGCGGTAGCCCACCGAAATAATGGCATCCAGGTTGTAGCACTGAGTCTGATAGGTTTTTCCGTCTGCGGCAGTATGTGCAAAAATTGCACATACTGATTCCCGGTCCAGCTCCCCGCTCTGAAAGATGTTCCGCAAGTGCTTGGTGATCACGCTCCGTTCCGTGTCGAATAGCAGCGCCATCTGCTTTTGGGTGAGCCAGATCGTATCCCGCTCGAGCCTCACCTCGAGTTGCACGGTGCCGTCCGGCGCCTGGTAGAGCACCACCTCGCCGCCGGGTCCGCCATAGGCCGCCGCCGGCTCGCGGAGCATGTCCTTGCGTGATGTTTTACTCTTCGGCATCGGGCGACTCCTCGTCTTCGGCCTGCTCCGATTCATCATTTGCGACTTCCTCTTCGAGGCTTTCGGTCTCTTCCTCCTCCGGTGTCTCCGGCTCCTCCGGCAACTGCGCCGCCACCTCGCGCACATCCACTACTCCGCGTTTGCTCACCTCCCTCCTGAAGGCGTGCTAGGAACTTGCGCCGCGTGGGGGTGTCGTGATTCAAATCAAGGGCTTCGGCGACCTCTGGCTGCGTCGAGCGAAGAAAGGTCGCAAGCTGAACCAAATCGACGTAGTACTCCCGATCGTAGTCGGCCGGGTCGCCGGGGAGCCAACCGACACCACCGTAGGATGCTGGCGCCTCAGCCACGAAAGCCGGAGCGCCCGCGGGCCGGGGCGTGCAATCCGTGCCGGTGAGCGCCCGGCAGATCAGAGTTTCGAGCCCGGCTTCACTGGTATCGGTCGGGTTCATGGATTAACCTCCTCAAAAAGCGCCCCCGTGCCAGCCTCAGAGGCAACGATGACTTCAGTCTAAACGCCATATCGGATGCCACTGCAGGAGGCGTTGCTACTTACAACAGTTGTGTATTTCACCGTCGACATGTGTTTGCTCGACTCATACTTCGAATGAGTCATGTTTCTTTCCGATCGCCTTTCGTTTTAATTTATACCGTCATGTACAAGCTTCCTCCGGAACGACCATATGGATCAAACGACGCTCGTTCGCCGTTATGGTCGAACTGAAGTGCAGTTGATGATTGGGTAAAGCGCTGACGAAGTCGTGTTCGTCCGTCTGATAGAAGTTCCGCAGGACGAATTCGACGAACCAGCGTGGGGTCAGCGGTGCAGAAACAGGAATGCGACAGCCTTTGACATCTCCCAAAGTAAGATGACACATGGGATGAACGACATCCCGAGCAGCCGTTTCATCGAAGTCGAATCGCAGCGGGAAAGGAACAATGCGTCTAGATACGATGTCGAGGAACAGTTCGTCATGCAAGTACAATTCGGGGTCTTCTTGGAAAGGCCTAAGTTCAGGTGAAGGGTAATATGCCAAGCGATGCTGGACGAGGCACTCGCCTTCAAAGCGGTACATCAGTTGGAGCAAGCCACCGTCGATCAGTTTTGCAGTATAAGAGCGCTTCTCCGAAAGCTCTTTATAGATTGTTGCGTAATCGATATCACCCAACGCAATCGACACATGCTCGGCACCGGCGAAAGTAACCTCCCATACATTGTTCGATGCAGGGCGCAGCACCGGAAAGTTCTGATCATCTGCGATCCCCAGCTCTATCAATAACTGGAGTAGTCTTTCCAAGTCGAGCTTGATAATCTCTGCCGTCCGAGGAGGTCTTGTCATTCACCACCTCCGAGAAGCCGAAGTAATTTCTGCTTTGTTTCGGCATCCAAATCATCCGGTGTGATTTCGCCTCGCTCCAAGGCATTTACTAACTCGCGAGCACCAGTCTGCCTTTGCTCTAAGCGTTGCTTTTCATGCGGCGATAGGTCGCGGTGCACGATCCTCAGTTTTTTAAGGACCTCATCGGTCGGGTACGTGAAGTCGAGTCTAAAGTTGCGTTGTTTTAAACGCTTGAACTCGCGAATAAGATTAGCCATCCCCTGCCCGTAGCCAATTACCCGTACCCAGGCTTTGCTGCGGGTGATGGCCGTGAACAGGCGATTGCGCAAGCTGGCCAATCCCACACCGGTGCCATCACAGTCTTGCGCATTGACCACATAGACCATGCCCGCCTCGTTACCTTTGGCCCGGTAAATACTGGTGAAGGTCACGGAAGGTGTCTCGGTCTTAAAGAACACGTCGGGATCTGTGTCGACGCCCGCGAGATGGTTCTGGATACCCATCTTGAACAACGCCTTACGGATCGGCCCCGATCGCTCTCGGGCAGTGAGAGGGTCAGGATGGATAACAATAATGTCATCATGCCGCAGTTCGTCTTCTTCTATGTTTTTCTTGATCTGCTCGAACAACCACGCGTTCTGTTCGACTTCGTCACCGAACTGCAGAAAAACGACGATATCGTCGATCGGGGAATGGTCCTCTAGAAACCTGGGGCTGGTCTCGTCGGTTCGTTCGAGAACGACGTGCTCCCCCTTATCCAAACGCCCCTCTCGCACCTGGTATCCGATCTCTTCCCACAAAGCAGGTTGGTCGAACATCTGTACCAACCCTGTTGTCTCGGCGCCTTTTGGCGGCTCACGGTAAATGCCAAAGCCGAGGGCGTGGGCCGTTACCAACACGGGCCGCGAGTTGCGGTAGCACTTCTGTAAGATCACGTCCCGGCGCGGGTCGCCCTCAAGGGAAACAACTGGCTGCCCTGCAGTGTCTGTACCAAAAATCTCTTCAGGTGGCGGCAGTGAGGTCCCCGACAGATTCTGGAGTTCGTCGTAGGCATAAACGAGCCGCTTCGGCGGCTTGAGCATCGCGTAGCACAAGCGCAGAAAGCTCGGGGCAAAGTCCTGTGCTTCGTCAACCAGGATCGCGTCGTAGAGTTCTGGGGGAGTAACAACCGCATTTAGTGCCGCCTGGCATGCCCCATCGAACGCCCTATCGCCGCCACCGAATCGATAGCTGGCGGACCTGAAATCATGGAACTCCTGCCCTGTGACGCGGCAGAACTCGTAATAAATTCCGTCACGCTCATCACCACCGGGCGCGCCCCAGGCGTTGACTATTCGTAACTTTGTCCAATCCGGCTCCTCGCCACTTTGCTCGACACAGAAATTGTTGATAAGCCGCTTGAATTGTCCCTTCAGCGAGCGAGTGTGGAAGGTAACGGCAATCCGCCAGTCCGGATACTGAGTGTGGAGATATGCGGCCTTGAGAGCCAGTACGATGGTCTTGCCGGAACCGGCCAGGCCACGAATGCGCTGCACGCCATCGACGGTTTCGATAACGGCCCGGTTCTGCCGATGATCCAGCGTTGCGATGGAGTCCTCTAGTTTCTTGAGCTTCGCACCTCGGGAATCGGGCCGGCTCACCTCGCGCTTTGAGCGGCTCTTGCGGATCGACGATAAACTTTCGATGGCCGAAAGCGTGTTTCGATACAGATTGTCCGAGCTATCTTGCCAAGAAAAGGCCGAAAGGATTTTTGTGAGGTTCCTTTCGTTGGCGAGCGGATAGTCCTCTTTGGCCAACCTCTCGACGGCGTCGATGGCAGGTGCAAAGGTGATAACGTTTAACGGTGGGATCAGACGTCGCCCTTTGACCAGCTCCTTGTGCAGCTTCAGCTTGGCTTCAATCTTGTTGGCGAGATCATCCTGCCGTGCCGCGTAGTCGCCTACCTCTGTACCTTCTACCAGGTCGAAGAGTATGACACCTTTTTCGCGGCTCACCAGAATAGCATCGGCGAAATACCTGCCCTCCGGCGTTGGGATCAATGGGTAACCAAAAAAGCACTCTCCCGATAGCCCCTCAATGTCGGCCAAGGTGTTTTCGAGCGCCTGGGAGGCGGCGGGCTTGTCATTGATACCGCGTATAAAGTTGACGTTGTTCATGTTCAGTCTCCATTCGAAAATTTATATATGAGGAAGCCTATCCTGCGACCCGCGCTTTCCTATCCTGACATTTGGACAGGGTAACGTTCTGCATATACATGAGATCCATTATCCATCCTCTTCTGGTATAGCAGCCTGATCACCTTCTCCATTCAAGGCCTCGTCTTGCGCTCTCTCTTCTTCGTCCGTCCAAGGGGTGTCTTCTTCGCTTGGCTCCTCCGGCAACTGCGCCGCCACCTCGCGTACATCCACCTTGCCGGTGACTACATCGGCAATGAGCCGCTCGCGGTATTCGCGCAACAGTTCGATCTCGCGGCGGGCGGCGGCAATGGCGGTGTCGATTTTGGCGGTTTGGGCGTCGAGGTATTCGGCGATGGCCGTTTGTTCGGGGAGGGGGGGGATCAAACATGGTAAACGCTTGAAATCTTCCCAATCTAAGTTTTGGCGAAGACCAGAACCAAGCCCGTAAAATATTTTTTTTACATCATATGTGTGCAATAAAAGGTACCCAAAGTGGCTATCTAATCGTTCGGTAGTTTTAAAACACAGATAGGCCGATGTGATAATGCCCCGACTTTCTGCGAGACCAAAACGAAGGCTATGTTGGTCGTTTTGAAGATCAGTGGGACGGCAAACGATATCACCAGGATCAACGATTTGATAGGTCTCAAACGATGCTGGTACTAGTGCTCGCAGCTTTTCTTCCGGTTTGACAATGACACGCCCATAGCTCAGCGATAGAACCGTTGTCTCCACCAAACCAACGTTGGGTTGTTTTTTTACCGCAAAGCCTCTGTGACCGGGCAACACCTCCCAATGCTTCGGCACTTCGCCCAGCCACTCCACGCCGGAGGGCTTGTAGGCCGGGTAGGGCTGGCCGGTCTGGACGTCAATTTTTCCGGTGACGGCCTGGTGGATGAGCGCCTGCTTGTACTCCTCAAGCAGCTTGACCAGCTTCTGCTTCGCACGTATCGCCCGCCGTATCCGCCGGTCCGCCCAGTCCAGGAAGCGGACGACGGCGGTTTGTTCGGGGAGGGGGGGAATTGAGAAGTAGATACACTTGAATTCCTCTGCTCGGAGACTCCACTGATCCGAAGTAATGCCATGCGACCATCGCTCGGCCTCCGAAGCGAAAAGGGGTGTACGAAGAAGAAAATGCATGTAGCGGGGCAAGTTCTCGGGACTTCTAAGCCGCTGGACGATGTAAGCCGGGCTCACGATCCCCCTGTAAGGCGACACACCCACCGCCCCCTGCCAGGCTCGCATCTTGTTGTACACCAAGTCATCTGGTTGAACGAGTTTGTAGTTGGACTTGTCCTCGTTCGAGGAGTCTTTTTTCGAGCTGTCCGCGAGCAGGTCTATTTGACGCAGTACGCCGCGTGTGATGGTTACCGACAGCATCTGTTCGTCAGGGTAACCACGGTCATTGATTGCAAGAAACACCGCTCGGCCTGGCAATACTTCCCAATGCGCTGGCACCTCGCCCAGCCACGGCACGCCGGAGTCTTTGTAGGCGGGGTAGGGTTTGAGGTTGGTGATCATACGCCCGCCTCCTGTCGCACCCGCTCTGGACTCCAGATCTGTTCAGCCAAGAGACGGTACAGCTTCTGGCGGGCATCGAGGTCAGCCTTTTTGAACTCGGCGTGGGCTCGAAAGGGGAGTCTGCTCTCCTCCACAAAGCGCGCAAAGCCCGGGTCGTGTTGATACGCGTCCTCGTGGAGGCTCTGGGCGAGTAGATTCTGCTTCAAGTAGTGCTTGCGCTTCTCGGCATATGGGAGGTCGCCGTAGCTCGCGTTGAAGCTCTTGGGTAGGAGGAGCAAGCCTCCGATGCGGTTTCTATACTCCGCAAAATCGGTGGGATGTGAGAACTCGTCGGCGTGGCGATCGTATTGATCGGCCCAGATGTGCTCGATCTCGTATCCCTTTATGCCCTGTCTCTGAACGTACTCATGGTAGCGTGAAGGACGGCCTGACCGGGTCTCGACATAATCTGTCATGCGCGCAAGCAATAGGTGAATTTGCCGGCGATTCATCCCGTGCAGTCGAAAACCATCGTTGTTCGAGAAGGTCTCCTGGTCTCCCTCAAGCCGCTTTGTCAACAACTCGACCAGTGCGGGTAAATTTTGACCTCGGATCTCGCGCATGACCAAGAACATGGAGTATTGCATCGTTGAGTAATCGATGGCACGCCAATTCCAAATACGGCGCGCGATCAGGATGTCGAGGTAGGCGGCCACGGCGCGCAGCTTGCGACGGATCGCCTCTTCGCCATCGTCCCGGCGGAGCGGGGCTAGCAGCACCGGGTACTGGAGAGTGAATCTGTTCTGAGCGTTGTAATAGATCGCCTCGAGCCCCGGCTCGAGCGATTCTGCCGCATGTCGGGCAAAAGCATACCAGTGAGCGAAAAAGGCGAAGTCCTCCTCGATAAAGCGCGCAAAAGCACCGCTCCCCGTGAGACCGAGCCTATCCTTGTGGTCACGCACCCAGCGGTGGAACTCCGTGCCAATCAGGTCGAAGTCTCTGGCCTGGGCGCCGCGCTTGCGCTCTCGGATGCTCTCGGCGTACTGGCTACGCAGCCACGCCTTGATCCCGTCGGCGTCCTCTTCCTTGCCGATTTCCTGGAGCTCCCTGACGTGCTCGCGCCAAACGCGGCTTGCCTCGTTTCGCTCCACCCCATCGGTGATGTTGGTGAGAAGGTAACCCTTCAGCATATCCGTGGGCGTGAGCGAGAGCCCACGGTCGTTCATCGTCTCGAAGATGGAGTAGGCCTCCGTGTTCGAGGAGGCCGTGATCTCAACCAGATGGACGTTTTCGATGAGCCAGTCGGCGAAATAGGGAAGCGCCTCGCCCCGCAGATCCTCGGGGAAGAGGTCCTCGATGTCCTGATAACGGTGCAGGATGTTCACGACCGACTCAGACTGACCATTCTCGTCGAAGGGCTGGCCCGTGAAAAGCGCCTCCATACAGGCTTTGCGCTCCTCGACGTCGAGGTTGAACGAGCGCCGGCCGAATCTTTGGGAGAAGATGAGGTCGGCGAGCTGGGCCTTCTGCTCGTCGTCCTCGAGCTGACGGTATATATGGATCAGGAGAAGGGTGAGCGTCGTGAGCCGCTGTTGCCCGTCGATCAGGAACTTGCGGCCGTCCTTGTCGCTCACGATGATTGAGCCGAGGAAGTAGTGGCCGTACTGCTCCACGGCGCTGCGGTCATTGCCGGGCTCGTGGCTGTCAGCAAACTTCTCGGCCAGGTCCTCGATCAGCTCGGCAACCTGCTTGGTCTCCCAGCGGTACTCGCGCTGGTAGTAGTCGATGGCGAACTTGGCGCCGCCGAGAAGTGCACGCAGGTTCTTGGCGTCGACGCGAATATCTTTCATCGGTTCACTCCTCCCAAAATCTCCCCCAACAACCCCTCCGCCTCCTTCTCCACTGCCAAAAGGTCGTCGCGGATGTCTTCGAGAGGCCGCAGGGCTTTGGGTTTATAAAAATAGCGGTTGAAGTTGATCTCGTAGCCGACCTTGACGCTTGCCGGGTCGTACCAGGCATCCGGAGCATAGGGCAGGACCTCGCGGCGCAAGAAAGCCTCGATAGCCGTGCGCTGGTCTTCCGGGCTTGGCAAGTAGCCAGGCTGATGGCAGCCGGGGCACTCAAGGAACGGGATCTGCTCGCTGTCGCGCAGTTCGGTGTCCGGCTCGTACTCCACCACACGCGGCTTGCCACCAATGACAACATCAAACAGCCCGCGCAAAGGATCGGGCGCCGTGCCAGGCTTGTGGATCTTCTTGATAATAGGCGGGGCGTCTTCGGCCCGCTCGTGCGTCTCCTTAAGCGCTTTGATCTCCTTGGGGGTGTAGGCGCGCTCGGGATCAATCCCTTTCAAGCGCAGGGGGCGTTCCACCGTAACCTTCCAGTAGCCGAAGGCGGCGTTGGGGAAGATCTTGGACTGCTCGGTCTCCTCGAATTTGAGGAAGGTATCGAGGATGCGGCGGATATCCTCTTCGGAGAGTTCGCAGTTCTTCTTGCCCAGGTTCTTGCGCAGGGGCTTGTACCACTCGGTGGCATCGATGAGCTGCACGCGGCCTTTGCGGTGCTCGGGCTTCCTGTTCGTGAGCACCCATACGTAGGTGGCGATGCCGGTGTTGTAGAACATATTGAGCGGCAGGGCGACGATGGTCTCGAGCCAGTCGTTCTCGATGATCCAGCGGCGAATGTTGCTCTCTCCCTGGCCGGCGTCGCCCGTAAACAGCGATGAGCCGTTGTGCACCTCGGCGATGCGGCTGCCGAGCGGGGTGTCGTGCTTCATCTTGGAGAGCATGTTCACCAGGAACAACATTTGGCCGTCGCTCGAGCGGGTGATGAACGAGAGTTCCTCTCCGTTGTGCTGCACGACAAAGCGCGGATCCTTGATGCCGGTCTTGCCGCCCATGCGCTCGAGGTCGCTCTTCCAGCTCTTGCCATAGGGCGGGTTGGAGAGCATGAAGTCGAAGGTGCGGCCAGGGAAGGCGTCGTTGGAGAGCGTCGAGTGCTCGGGCCCGCCGACGATGTTGTCGGCGGCGTCGCCCTCGCCCTTGAGCAAAAGGTCGGCTTTGCAGATGGCGTAGGTCTCGGCGTTGATCTCCTGGCCGAAAAGGTGCACCGAGACCTGTTTGCCACGCTCTTTCGCCAGTTGCAAGAGGGTTTCCTCGGCCACGGTGAGCATTCCACCGGTGCCGCAGGCGCCGTCGTAAAGCAGGTAGGTGCCATCCGTGATCTGGTCGGCAATTGGCTCGAAGATAAGCCGGGCCATGAGCCGCACGGCATCGCGCGGGGTCCAGTGCTCGCCGGCCTCTTCGTTGTTTTCCTCGTTGAAGCGGCGCACCAACTCCTCGAAAATCGTGCCCATAGCATGGTTGTCAAGCCCGGGAAGCAGCACGGTGCCGTCGCTGTTGAGCACAGGGTAAGGACTCAGGTTGATGGACGGGTCAAGGAACTTCTCGATGAGCGTGCCCAGGGCGTCGGCTTTGGCCAGGCGGGGGATCTGGTTGCGGAACTCGAAGTTGTCGATGATCTCCTGCACGTTGGGCGAGAAGCCATCGAGGTAGGCACGAAAATCGGCCTCCAGTTGCTGGCGGCTGGCACGCGCCTTGAGGTCGCGCAGGGTGAACTTCGAGGTGTTGTAAAAGGCCTGTCCGGCGGCCTGTCGCAGAGCAGCGTCCTGGTGTACGATCCCCGCTTTGTCGAGCGAAGCTTTCATGTCGAGCACGGCCTGCTTGGTGGGCTCCAGCACCGCATCCAGGCGGCGAATGACGGTCATCGGGAGAATGACATCGCGGTACTTGCCGCGCACGTAGAGGTCGCGCAACACATCGTCGGCGATGCCCCAAATGAAATTGGTGATCCAGGTGAGCTGACCGTTTTCCATGTCAAACCCTTCTCCAAAAAAGTTGAACGCTTTCTAGTTGCGGCGAAGAGTACTTCCAGCGCTTGTCGTCGCGCAGGCGCTCGCCACCCCAGTCGGAGACGTTGAACGGCGGATTGGCGAGGATGAAGTCGGCCTTGAGGCCGCCCTTCTTGCCCTCGGCGCTCGCAAACTGTGACAGAAAGTACTCGTAGACGCGGCCGAGCATGTCCGGCTCCACATCGTCCAGGCCAAGGCGCTGGCGCGAGAGCACCTCGATCAGCGCCGCCAAGTGTTCATCGGAGATGATACGCTGACCGGCGGCGGTGGCGTTGAAATCCACCATGTCAACCACGCCAGAAAGGCGCGGGTTCTCGCGCGCCACGGCGCGCACCGCCTCGGTGAGATATTGGCCCAGGCCGGCGGTCTGGCGGCGGATGGCCTCCCAGCGGGCGTGATCAGGGAGGTAGAAGCGCACCAGCGAGACCGGTCCGCGCGCCCGTTCCTGTTCCAGCAGCGAACGGGCGTTTTTCTCGCTGCCGAACTGCGCCGCCAGGCGCGCCAACTCATCATCGAACACGTCCGAGAGGCGCTTCAAAAAGACCAGCGGCAGGATGTAATCTTTGAACTTGGGCGCGTCCACCGGCCCGCGGATGGCACAGGCGGCGTCCCACAACCAGGTTTCGAGGGTTTGGATGTCCATCATCACACCTCAATAAGTTTTTAATTTCTTGATGCCGTACGGCGAGTCCATGTAGATCATCTGCACCTAGCTGGCCATCCGCACCTTCTGTGCGTCAAAGTTCATCTCAGGTCATAAATACAGGTCGTAGGCGTAGGTCCTTTTCTTTTGCCCGGCATCGGGGTCGGTCTCTGGCGTCACGAGACCCACCGGCGGGTTGTTAACGCGCTGCTTGTCCCGATGCTCGTAGGATTCGATCGGGCGCTTATTCTGATTGGTTTGCATTTTCCTCTTACGTGCGGTCAATTCACACCTCCCGCTGCTGGTCAGCGTAGATGAGTTCGTATTCCTTCCTGGTGTCAAAGAGGATCGCCTTGTATTCCTCTGGCAAAGGCCTGCCTTTCCTGAGAAGGCTTACGATTCGCTCAATCTCTTGCTCTGAAAGTTTGCGCATTTCAGTTACCTCGGTATTGCTTTCTCATAACTTCTCCAGGGCTTCTACGAATCCTTCCGGTGTGATTTCAATCTCGCGAAGGATTTCTCTGACCAATGGACGGGCAAGGTCCCTTCCCGGGTGATTCGGAACGGTGGTCGTCCTTCCATCAGGGTGACGGTAAAAGACATGACGCCCCCTTCTGCCGCACTACCTGAAAACCCAGATGTAGTAGCACCTTCTCCATCGTCTTGAAGTCTACGATGGGAAGGCGGGTCATACGGTTACCTCAATCTGCTGCAATCCTACAAACCGGGGCAGGTCTTCCGTTGACCCCCTGTATTCCTCCAGGCACAACTCCAGGACTTCTTTAAGGTTTTTCTGAAGCTCATCTAAAGTCGCCCCCTGGGTGTGGGCACCCACTATACCCGGCACAATACCGACATAAAGTTTTGTTTCGGGATCCCATTCCACATAGGCAATAAAGGTTCTCATCGTTCACCTCTATAGAAAAACTTTATTCTTTGCTTGCAAAATCTGTGCAAAGAATGTTTCATACAGTTTAGGTCTTCTTAATTTCCTGTTTTCCTTTCTTCCATTCCTGCCGATCCTTCTCAATCAGGTCCCTGATGATGGATACAATGGAGGCGTTCTGATTCTGCTTTTGAAGCTCCAGAGCCTTCTCTTTCAAGAAGAAATACTGCTCCTCGGTGAGTTCTATAGTCGTCTTCCTCATATTTGTTTTACTCCCGGTTTCTATAGCACGGTTTCTCAGCTTACCCATATTACTGTAATTATATGAATATAGCCCCAAAAGGTCAAGAGAATTTTGCTTGCCCCTCGCCTCCTGCCAATACCCTTAACCCCACCTATTAGTAGAGAGACAATCTGTGTTTGGCTTGATGATTTTTTTGAGGAGGTGAGAAGGATATGGCGAAAGTAACCGGGCCTTTGATGTCCATTAACGAGAGCTTCGCCTTTGCGGATACGATGGTCTATGCCAGACAGAAGGGAGAAAGGAGGTCTGCCACTTAAGAAACAGAAGGAACTCTTGAGCCTCGTCCTCCATAAGGCCATCCTTGCCCCGGACAGCATAAAAATAGCCCTATACGGGCGTCCACTCGAAATAGGGTTACTTTCTTTATGTGAATCTGAAATACACTCTCAGACACCAATCTGTATGATTTAACTCCCATTTAACTCCCCGGGCAAGTTAAAAGATAGAACCGTCCGGGCGGTATTTGAGTTTCCTGCTACCATAAAAGAACCTAAAGCAAAAACCCCTAAACCGTCAAGGACATATCGTAACCCCATCTATCTTGCCCAGGAGTGGCAGAAGGCTTTGGAAAATGGGGACTGCTCCTCCACGGCTGATCTGGCCCGCAAGCTGGGGTCTCCCGTGCCCGTGTTTCCCAGGTATTGCTTCTTCTCAGACTTGTCCCGGAGGTTCTGAAAAGGATTGCCGCCCTCGGCAATCCTCTACCTTCGCCCATCGTAACCGAGCGCAGGCTCCGGCCAATTGTTAATCTCCCTGCGGTGGAGCAAAGACAGAGAATTGAGGCGATCCCGGCGAGCAGGTAAAGCATCCAATCTAAGATTCAGGTTTCGGTGTCGGGGCATTTGTCCATCTCCATCAGGCTATTTCTCAGTTTTCCTCCAATATGGAGGAGCCTTTTATGCTGTGTTAGGCAATGTGGCGAGCTTGTCTTCAAGATGAAATTCCACCTCCACCGCCTTCATTTGTCTTTCCACTTTTCCATCCTGTTCTTCCTTCAATTGAGATGCTATTAGGGGCATTTAATACTTTTCTCTCTAACTGGCAAACATTACTAAAGATACAATATCTATTAACTTCAAAAATCAAACGATCTTGCGGGATTAGGCTCTCTAATTTCTTCTCACTTATCTGTTTCTCGGGTAGGCAAAAGCGTTTATTGGGGCGACAGGCTATCTTGCCGAGTCTAAAGATGAGATAATCCATTGATGCTGGTGTTGGAGGCCTATGATTATTATGAATTTTGCCCCATTCTTCCCATACCCTTCTCCATGCTACGCGGTTTAGTCTGTCCACCATGTCGTACTGATAACAAAAAATATCTAAGTAACTGGCAAGTAAAGGTATACGAAATTGGAGGATACCTGTTCTCAAAGCTACTCTCATAGTATTTTTGTCGCTCATAACATCCAATTTCTCTATGTTTTTTTTGTATTCCCATACCCCTAAATCGGCCATGTCTCTTAGGAACATGTGAGCTTTCTTAGTAGAAAATCCATATCGTTCCTCGGCTTTTAGTGCTTCAACAATCTCATCTACATCTCCATTGTGAACCTCATTGATTTTGTATGCTGAGGAACCATACTTTTCTACTAGCAATTTTGCAGAATTTATCATCCACGGCTTACGTTTATCTCGCTGGGACTGTGCGCCAAGAAAATTAAGAAGCTCATCTACCAATAAATCGTTATCCTTTACTTTCTTTGGATTAAAACAATCAGGATGCCTTTTATAAAATTCAAAAGGGTTGCTTCTTGCGTGAACATCAATATTGAAATCCTGAATTGCGGTAAAAAACCTTACATTGGCAATTTCTTCTTTTGTCAAATCAAGCGTATCCAATTGGACTTTAATGGTGTTACTTTCATAAATATTTTCAAGTACTTTTGCTACTTCCAAGCATTCTCCATTTGGATTTACTTTTGGAGACATTACCCTCTCATGATGTTCCTCCCAGTATTTGTGAAATTCAGAGATATACTGGGAAGGTAAAGTTGCTTTTTTCTGGTAAAGATATTTGTTAATCTCGTTCAACACATTAGCAGTCAATTCGTATTCATCTATGCCTCTAAACATCGCGGCATCGAACTTTATGCTGCAATGCTGGGCAACTCTTTCGAGAAAATTGAGGAAATTAGACATATTTGTTCCTCTTTGTTTTTTCATAAACAAGCAAATATTGATGTGTTATATTCAAGTGCTCCTCTAACTTATCAATATGAGGATTTTGAGTCGCTTGGGTAACAACTATAATTTCCTTAAGCCATAAATTATCTAGTGTTAACATATCTACCAATTTTTTAGCTATAGGTTCTATATATCCATCTATTCTTACATCTTGAGTTTGAATTACCAAGAATCCACTTTTGCTTATATTAGGTAAATTTCGATTTACAATTTCTTTCGTTTGTTTTAAATAATACTCAATATTTGAGCGAGAAGGAGTATTATTCAAAAATGGAGACTTAATAAATAGTAACTCCTTGGCTTGTATATTTCTTCCAGTAAAATCCACTTCATTCCTAGAATTAGAAATAAAAGTTATAATTGAATAGTCTTTCCCATTTGAATATCTATCAATTACATTTTTATTTAAACGTTCCTCAAAACCATTCTCTGAGAAGATCCATACCGTTGTGGTCTCAAATTCATCTAATTTTTTCTTTAGTACTGGCTCCCCTATAGCGGGGACAACCAAACCATAATCTATTTCTCTTTCTGTTACACTTAAAGGGACAAGGGACTTAGGTTTTTCAAAAATTGGCAAATATTCATGGGCCAAAAGGAGAAAATTATATTTTATACTGTTGCTATACCAAAATCCTGTAGTTTTACAGTTATGTTGCCGTTTGATAACAAGTTCTTTTAATTTAAATCCAGCCTCTAAATAAACATTTATGAGTTTAAACCCTAAGGGAATTACATGTTTATTTCTGCGGGTATCTCCTATCAAGATAGCACATTGTCTACCAGGCTTCAGCACTCTAAAGCTCTCTTTTGCAACCTTAGTCATTTCTTTTAAGAAATCCTCTATATCAAAAAATGACAAGTCACCTTCTTTAGAATCCGTATAATAAAGAATGTTTGCATAAGGAGGATGGGCACAGATTAAATCTATAGAGTTATCTTGTAGGAAAGATAAATCTCTGGCATCACCTACCAATAATTCAGGTTCATAAACTTGAGGAGCTTTTTTTTCGTCAATAATAAGTTGTTGTGGGGATACATTAAAATCTATATTCTTCTTTGCTAATTCAATAGCTTTATCGTTAATATCAAGGGCTATGCATCTTCTTCCTAAAAGCTTACACTCAACAGCGGTTGTTCCTGCACCACAGAAATAATCCAAAACCAGTTCTCCTGGTTTTGAATATTTTAGAATAACATTTCTGGGAATATAAGGGGACCAATTGCCTCTATATTCTCCACCATGGGTTGCCCAATTGCCTCTTTGTTTAAAACTCCAAACAGTAGTTTGTTGTTCTTTAAAGTCTTTTGGGTGAAGTGTTTTTATTTTTTTAGAAACCTTTAAGGAGCTGATATTAAGGCCCTGAGAGCGAGTAATTAGCCTTTCAATATACCTGAAAGTAACCCCATATTTCTGACCAATTTCCAAATCAGGGGTTCCCCTTGCTTTTTCCTGCAATATTGCCTCCTGGAGTTCTCTTTCAGTTTTGAAAGTTATCTTTTGATTAGCCATTGTATCCGCCTTTTAAAATATAAATGTTGCTAAACCAGCTGTTTTATATGAAGTTGCCCGAAAGGAAAATTTCGGAAAATAGGGACAGACCCCATTTTTCCCCCATTTTTTAAAAGTTACTTTTCCTCTTCATGCTTAGGAGCTTTTTCACCCTTTTTTCGATTGGGGGATGGGTGCTAAATAGGTGCATTATGGCTCCCCCCGAGAGGGGATTCACGATGAACATGTGAGCCGTGGCAGGATTTGCGTTCATGGGCTTTACTTCACTTAGATGGGCAAGTTTCAGCAAAGCCGAAGCTAAGGCTTCTGGCTTTCCCGTGAGACGGGCTGCACTGGCATCGGCTTCGTATTCTCTCGTTCGGGAGATGGCCATCTGAATGGCAGTGGCTGCGACGGGTGCCACAATTGCCATGGCGATGGTGGGGATGAGGCCTCGATCGTCAGAACCGAAGAAGACGGCAAATCTCGCCAACATCACCACGGCCCCGGCCAGGGTAGCCGTCATGGTGCTGATGAGAACATCCCGGTTTTTAATATGGGAGAGCTCGTGGGCCAGGACTCCTTCCAACTCTTCTCGGTCCACGAGCTTAAGGATACCCTCCGTTACCGCTACGGCGGCATGATTTTCATCCCGACCCGTGGCAAAGGCATTTGGCGTTTTTGACGGCACGATGTAAATCCGCGGTGTGGGAAGGTGAGCCTTTTTTGCTAGATTTTCCACCAGCTGGTAAAGCTCGGGGGCCTGATCTTGTGTAACGGGTTTAGCTTGATACATACTAAGGACGATTTTATCCGCATACCAGTAGCTTCCCATGTTCATGAGGGCGGAAATTATGAGGGCGATGAGGACCCCCTTCCCCCGGGCCGTAAGGTAACCGATGGCAAGGAGGAGCCCGGTGAGCAGACTTAAGAGCAGGATAAATCTTACCGTGTTCATGGTTATTTTTTTAACGACGGGCGCGAATTTGTCAAGAGGGTAGAGAGTTATGCTTACCCTGAAAATACGCCGGGGATGGAGGCTCCACAGTACCGGCATTTACCCCGGGAGATGTTGAAGGCCACTATTCTGAATCCCTTACGCTCAACGATCAGTCTTCGGCACCGGTGGCAGTAGGTATTTTCCCCGGGATGACCCGGCACGTTTCCGATGTAAGCGTATTTTATCCCCGATGAGTAAGCTATGTCCCTCGCCTTTTCCAAGGTGCTGACGGGCGTGAGGGGTAGGTGTGTGAGTTTGTACATGGGAGTGAAACGAGTAAAGTGGATGGGACAATCGGAAAAGCCGTTGGCATGCAACCATTCACACATACGCTTTATCAGATCGAGGTTATCCGTCCATTCCGGTACAATGAGGTTGGTGATCTCCAGCCAGACGCCTTCGTTTTTTAAGATCTTCAGGGTATTCAGAATAGGTTCCAGCTTCACCCCGCTCAATTTTCTATATATGCCGTCATCAAAGCATTTGAGGTCGATGTTGGCGGCATCGATCACCTGGGCGAGATACTTAAGGGGTATTTCGTTAATGTACCCGGACGATTTAATTACATTTTTTATGCCTTTCTTGCGGGCGATTTGGGCGGTGTCGTACATATATTCGTAAAAAGTGGTGGGTTCCGAGTAAGTATAGGCGATGGATTCACATCGGCTGGCCTCGCACTCTTCCACCACCTGGCCGGGGGGGAGGTCTAAATTGTATGTCTCCAGGGGGCTGTACTGGGAAATCTGCCAGTTCTGGCAATTTAAGCAGCGTAGATTGCAGCCGGCGGCAGCGATGGAGAAGGCGCGTGTGGCAGGTAAGAAGTGAAAAAAAGGTTTTTTTTCGATAGGGTCAATGTGGACGGCGCAGGGATTTCCATAGGCGATGGTGTAGAGTTTTCCCCCGTAATTCATCCGGTTGCGGCAGAGACCAAGGTTATTTTCCTTAAGTAAACATTCGTGGGGGCATTTGCGGCACTTGATGCCGTTGGCCGTTTTTTCATAGAACATGGCTTCGCGGGACCACTTGTTCGGCCCCGGAGCCTGCGCCTTGTCCTTCAGATTGGCGAAAACAGAAACGGTCTCGAGAAACGGCGCCAGGCAAACCCCGGAGATGCCCCAGGCACAGTATTTGATAAATTCCCTCTTGGTCCAGCCTCTATCCATATTTCTCCGTCAGGATGGAAGTATATTCCTTTCGCTTCCAAAACGCTACGGTAGCGCTGATTATATTCAAGAAGGCGATGAGTACACTCACCCAGAGGACACCCATGATCGGTATGCAGAGGGCGGATATGAGCAGGGCCCCCATCGCTGCCCCGATCAGATCTATGCTGTAAAGCCGGGAGGCGCGATGAACGAGGGGACCGACACTTAAGTTCGCAGCGACCGAAAATTCCGCGCCGATCAGGAGGGCGATAAGAAAGGCCATGCTTACAAAGAATGCGTGCGTTCCTATATGTGTACGAGGGACAAATTCCCCCGTCGCAAGAAAGAGGGGCAAAAGGAGCGATAAAAGGGCCATCCCATACTGAATAGCGATAAAACGGCTTACCGGCTTTCCGCTTCGCGGTTTATATAGGGCGCCCAAACCTAACCCTGCCATAAAGGTCGTCACTATAATTCCCAACATCTGATAAACGTAGCCGTAGATGATCTGGAAGGAAAAGAGGAGAATGACCTCCAGGGAGGAAGCAGAAAAACCGCCCGTGAAAATACCAAAAGTTATGGGGTTAAGGGTACGAAAGAAGATGGCGAAGATAAGAAAGAGGACTAAAAGCAGGGGCCATATCCACAGGCCTGGCTCGAAGGCGCTCAACCACAGAAGCAAGCTGTGCAGATAAGCAATGGGAGCAAAGTCCTTGTTAAGCCGCCCCTCTTTAAGCAGGCTTTGCCTGATAAACTCACTTCGTCTGACAGTTAAATCATCGTCTATGTAGTATGCATTGACATAAGTATTGGAGATGCCCTTTTGCTCGATGAACGGGGCGATCTTCATCGCCAAGGGGGAGTCGGAGGCAAGGAAAAAGTCTCTCGATCCGGCGATGATGACCACATTTGAAAAGTTCTTTTTTAACGTAGCGAGGATGCTACCTTTAAGTGCCCGGGCTTCTTTGCTCAAATAGTCGGCCGAAGAGGTGAGGCTCAGGGAAACAATGGTTTTTCTATTAAGTGTGGATTTCAACTCATGGAAGAATTCGTCGGTGTAAAATCTATTTATCTGCGCCGTTTGGGGATCCGGCAGGTTGACGAGCACCACGTCGTATGATTTGCGGGTCTCCCTTATGAAAAGGCGGGCATCGGTGTTTATGATGTTGACCCTGCGATCTTTAAGCTCAGGGGTATAGAGTTTTCCTATGGCGGTGAGGGCGGGGTTTAATTCTACATAGTCAATTGCGGCCACGTCTCTGTATTTCAGGATTTCTCCTATCAGGCCGGCAAATCCTCCGGAAATGAGAAGCACGTATCGGGGATGAGGATGTTGGGCCATGGCGTAGTGAACGGCTTCCTCTCGGCTTATAGGGTCCTGGGAAGAAAAGAGAAGCAGGCCGTTTTCGTAAAAGTTTGTCTGCCCATCGCGACTCGTTACCGTCACGTTTCCATATGGTGTATCCTTGAAGAATAGCAACCTTTGATGGGGAAAGAGGAATTTTCTCGTCATCATATCGAGATCTACCGTTTTGAAGGCCCCGAAGGCTATGACGGAGAGAAGAAACGAGATGGCCATGAGGTATGGGCGTCTTTCCATTTTCGCCAAGATCAGGGCGACCAAGGAATTCACGATGGTAAGGGCCAAAAGGATTTCGAAGGTAGAAAAGGAAAATACTAAGACGAGGCTGAAAATGCCTCCCCCTAAGACGCTTCCGAACGCTTCCCATGAATAGATGCGGGCGATGGGGCTTTTGCCCTGGCCA
>ERZ795046.178-NODE-178-length-81066-cov-79.485144_pt1 | contig 81066 bp, 62 predicted proteins | sample MGYA00375130_ERZ795046 | MGnify/ENA primary metagenome ERZ795046 (study PRJEB30175, sample SAMN05720202) | activated sludge metagenome | isolation source: anaerobic digester from wastewater treatment plant | place: Japan | collected 2015-05-15 ... | reverse complement strand
TGTTGTCCTATGCCCGGCGGGACCCTCGCATAGGATTCTGGCCGAAATTCTGGGCAGCCCTCGCGGTGGGATACATGTTAAGCCCCATCGACCTTATTCCCGATTTTATTCCCCTTCTGGGCCAGCTCGATGATCTTGTGATACTGCCTTTGTTGTTTGCCCTGGCAATCCGAAGCATTCCCCCCGAGGTGATACGAGATGCCCGCTCCCGCTGGGCGCAGGAACAAGAACAAGAGAAGGGTCCCCCCTTCGCAACTGGAAAATCTTGAACAAGAAGGCCCCCATGGTATGGGGCCTTTGAAAACTCACTGGACCAGAAGGTATTTCCAGATCTCCTGGTCTTCCTGTCCAATACGCCAGAACGCGATGTGGTTTACCCCTTTCTGTCGGTAGAGGGCAGCCCTTCCATGGGTTGTCCGGTGATCTTCGTAAAAGACCCGCACATTCACGAGTTCGGTGTATTCAAAATAATTGCTTCCGTTACGGAGTTCTTTCTGGGTTATCCCTTTTTCTTCCATCAATTTAGAGAGGGAAGAAAAACGATAGGCCCGGGAGGGATTGATGTGTCCCCAGGCTCGACCATAAAAGGGAAGCCCCATCACGAGTTTGGCCGGGCCGATAGTTTGCATCGCGTAGGACGCAACCCGCTCGCACCATTCTATCGAAGCAACTGAGCCGGGCTGGCTTCCACTCCAGTGTTCATCGTAGGCCATCACCATCACCTTATCTACCACCGGGGTGATTTGTTCGTAGTCGTAGGCCTCGTTGGTTTTACGGGCCCGAGCAGGGACGGCAACGGAAAGCATTTTTTTCCCTAGTCCTTTTTTGAGGGCCCCTAAAAAACTGATAAAATGATCCTTGTCTTCGGCAAGGACTGCTTCAAAGTCGATGTGGATCCCATCAAAATCTTTGGCGGCCTCCAGAATGTCCTGGATTAATTGGGAACGCAAAGGAAAGTCCGGGGATAGACAAAAATGGGTAAGGGCATAGTTTGAAAGTTCTGTTACAACCAGGTGCACCCGTCCCGTGAAGGAACTGAGTTTTGCCCGGGAGGGAACGCCCCTCAGTTTACCCGTGTTCCCTATGGTGGCACTGAAAAGGGCCACATCGCTTACGGGCCAGCGGGGATCAAAAGAAGCTTCTTCTCCTACCTGTACGTAGGCCCACACTTCTTTAAAAGATAAAGGTTCAAGGGGCGGCGGAAGGGGTTTTTCTTCCGGTACATAGGAAGCAAGCTGTACCACCAGGGGCGATGAAGTAGGGGGCGTCTCCGCCGGCAATGGGGAGGCTGGTTCCACAGATGTCGCTGGCGATGCTGCAGCACCTGCTTGTACTGAAAGCTCTGTTGCCGGGGGTGTTGGCTTTGCCCCTTCTTCTTGAAGGGGCGCCCCTTGGGCTGGCTGGGCAACGGTAGAACAGGAACTGAGAATAACGCCTACCACCATACCCTTGAAAAGGGAGAAAAACGGCTTGTTTTTTAGGTTTTCGAATGTTTTCTTCATATTGTTACTATATCATGAATCGGAAGAAAAGAAGGGGAAGCCCATAAATTTTTTATGTTTCCAAGAAAATATGAATCCAGGGACCCCCAAAAAAATTAAGATGAAAAAATCATTTTTTATCGATATTCAACATTGCATTTATTGAGCTTATTTGCTAGTGTTTTAGCAAAGGGAGAAATACTATGGGAAGTGGAAATGCAGAACATACCGAAATGAAAGAGGTTTCTCAAAAGGTGCTTTTTGTGGATGCCTCCACCGGTTATTACCGGATGAAGCGATATCCCCTTAAGGATTATTTTGGACCCGTGGATTTGGGACTCCATCTTTCGGGACGCTACTGGACGTTGAATATTGGCACCGGTATGTTTGCGGGCTCTATTTTGCCGGGGTCGAACCGGCTGATAATCAACGGCTTTTCGCCCTGTTGGCGGGGCTTTTACATTTCCAGTATGGGTGGGGCAGGCCTGGTTTTTGATAACCTGGGTATCAACCTGGTTTCTATTTCCAAAAAGGCTCCGGTTCCTTCTATCCTCTATTTGAATCGAAACCATGGGGAAGAGATTGAGGTAGAGTTGATCCCGGTGGATCCCCATGCTATCTGGTCAAGCGGTCGGGGTGGGGCCTACGCCATGATGGATTATGCCCTTGAGCTTTGTGGTCCCCGCTACCAGGGAGAGTATCGGGCCCTCGCGGTGGGACCCGCCGCAGAATCCACCGATTTTGGGGGTATCCTTTCAGCGCCGGTGAAAAACGGTAAGGCCACCGATATCGATACCTGGGCTGGCCGGGGGGGCTTTGGCTCAAAGTTGTACCAGGATCATGGTATTGCGGCTATTATTTACGGTGGTACGGTGATCGATGAGGACTTCCGGGACCGGACCGTGGCAGACCAGTGGTTTGAGGAGAAGTACAAACAAAAACTCATGGTAAAGGATTTTGAAGCCACCACTAAGTACCGCTTTGATCCGAAGTTTGAAACCGGTGGAACCTTTGGGGTGAACTATGCCACTATCGGCGGTCGTATCATGGCCTTTAATTACCGTACCATTTACTGGAGCGAAGAAGAACGGCTGGAATTGCACAAAAAATTCATTGTGGATCATTACCTTAAACAATTTAACGAAGAAACCATCAAGACAAAAAAACAGGCTACCTGTGGCGAACCCTGCGCGGCGGTGTGTAAAAAGTATTACGGGGAATACAAAAAGGATTATGAGCCCTATCAAACCCTGGGACCCCTCTGCGGAATCTTTGACCAGCGGGCCGCAGAAAAGCTCAACAAAAAGGGAGACGCAAGCGGTTTTGATGCTATCTCCTTAGGTGGGGTCCTTGCCTGGCTTATGGATTGCCTGGACCGGCGGTTGCTTTTGCCGGAGGAACTGGGGGTAAGCCGTACCCCCCGCTGGGATTGGAAACACTTTGATGTGGTAGCTGACTCGATGCACAATGCGGAACTGGGTTGTGAACTCATTGATTCGATTCTGCAGAAACGGGGCCTTATCGATTTTTCTGAGGGGGTACGCAAGTGGGCCCGGCGGATTAAGAGGGAACGGGGGGTGCGGATCCTGGATTCTTTTGTCCACACCGCCCATGGGCGCCGGGGCTGGATGGTTCCCAATCAATATTGGACTCCCGGAGCTTTAGCTCCCATGGCTATCATGGGGAAGTACTATATGCACTACGGTCCAGAGTTTTATCCTCCCCGTCGGCTTGGGCAAATTTGTGCGGAGCGGCTTAAGAAAGAACTTATCATGGACAACGGTGGGGTGTGCCGCTTCCACCGGGGCTGGGCGGAAGAAATGGTGCCTGCGGCGTTCGAGGCCCTCTATGGGAAAGGGGAACAGTATCTGCAATCGATATCTATTGCTGCAAGCCGGATCAATTCCCGCAACGCCAGCGTGTACTGGGAAAGCCAGGCAAACATCGATTTTGTGCGTACCTTCCTGGAACGTCTCCTTATGGTAGAAAAAAAGGATGACCCGGAACTCCGGTACTGGGCAGAACAGTTCCAGAAGGATCCCCAGGAGACGGCCTTAAACTATTGGTTTGAGGTGCGAAAGGGTATTGATGAATCCCTGAGGGATTTTTATTAAAAATAGAGTAAAAGCCGTATTTTTGGGTAATGATTGGAAGGGCCCCGTCCCGCTGGTGGTAAAGGAAGGGGCCCTTTTTTAGACACCCTATTGGCGAAGGGCCGAAAAAGGGGCCCAGGTGTTTTTCTCTCTGTAAAAAAGCCCCCTCTCCTATTACCTAAGGGCACAAATATTTTTGGGGAGGGTAGTCCTCTATCAAGAACCAGCCAAAAGGGGTCTATCTCTATTTTAATAACAAAAATGTTTTAAGAGGAAGAAAAAGGATGTTATTTCTTTCTGGTTCTTCCATATCCTCCCGGGTAATGACAATCCCAAAAGGGGCATTGTTGAATTTGTTGTCCATAAAAGTAATAATTCCCTGCAGATCTTCTTTTCGTATATTGTTCCGGTACTTTACTTCTAAAGGAATTCGTTGTTGGCCAATGGTAAGGATAAAATCTACCTCTGGTTCTCTATTCCTTTGGGGATAGTAACTGAGATCTAACCCATGAATAGTAGAGAGGGTATACCCTACGATGCTTTCTGCTAAATGACCCGCTAAGGAAGCTTCTGCCTCACTGGTACTATCTCCTGTGAGTGGGATTATCTCTTGTAGCCAACTGGCCCTAAGGCTATGGTCGGCAATACAGATTTTTGAAGCGCTTTTTTTCTTTTTAAGGCGGATCTCAAGGGGGGGGATAAGAATCACTAATAGGGTTTCATTAAGGAATCTAAGATAATTTGTCACCCGTTGGGGACCCACGTTTGCGTGAAGGGTGGTGCGTAATTCTTCTAACATAGTTTGAATAGTAGGAGTTTGACCGGCGTACCGACAGGCCATGCGGAATAGTTCTTCCAGAAGCACCGCATCCCGTTTTCGTCCTTTTTCTCCTAGCCGTAAATCATGTTGAATAACCCGCTGAATAATGGTTTCGTTAAGCTGATCTGCGATTTCTTCCCATCGTTGTGTATGACTGGTGTGGGCAATGGGATAAGCGCCATACTGAGAAAAAAGGGAAAAGACTTCATCCCGATATTGCCGATACTGCTGTCCGTGGTTGATAAGATTTTTCCAAAAATCTTTCTGAGTAAGTTGAGAGATTCCATTGTCAGGTAAAAATGGCGGAGGACTTTTTTTACCCCGGAGGGTTCCTATTTCTGTAAGAGAAAGAAGTCCTGCATTAATGGTGGAAATACGACCCGCAAGGCTATCTCTCCCTTTTTCGATCCGGAGGGCGGAGCTTCCGGTAACAATTGCTCGAATACCTGTGGTATCCAGTATCTGTTTTAACTGGGGGGCCCAATTTGTGATATTTTGAATTTCATCAAGAAAAAAGTAGACCTTCTGCCCCCTCCTGATGATAGCATTCACCCGTTCTTGAAGTATTTCTTTCTCATACCAGGAAAGTAGGTCTAGAATAGGGTTTTCCTTTTGTATTAACTCAGAAATTTCATCAAATTGAACCCAAAAAATATGATGAGGGGGAATACCCTTTTCTAATAGGTCAAAAATAAGCTGTTTGATGCTGGTAGTTTTTCCAATTTGTCTGCTTCCTCGTACTATTACTGCCGGAGCAAGGCCAGATTCGAGTCGTTTCTGTATCTGCGCTACCAGGTGCCTTCGAAAAGGAGGAACCCAAGGGCGGGCTTCTGGATTTTCCCACCACTCGTTCATCCGATATAACTGATCCTTAAGAGTGGGAGAAAGCACCTCTACCTCCTCATTGGAGTATTACTCTTTCAGCCTGTGATGAATTTATGATAGGCCGAATACCAAGTTTCTTCAAGGTGCGAAGGGTAGGTCGACCTTCTGCGTCGTAACCCTTGATGCGGTAGTACTGACGGAGCATTGGTTCCAGCCGAACCGTGCTTAGTACGGGATGGGCCGTCTGGGCTTCAGTAAGAAACCGCTGGGGGAGGGTATCGTCTTTTCGGGAAATGCCGCAGAGGGTATTCATGTATCGTTCTAGAACATGACTGCGCCGGCCAGCCAGGAAATAATCCTTCATGGTAAGACGCCGGCCGGTGATGGCCCCCACAAGGCCGGAGAGCCCCGAATAATCCAAAAGGGCCTGGGCCAGGCGGGGCATGTAGGTCATGGCCAGACGCAATATTGGTTGTGGGGTCAATTTAACGAGCGGTGGTTCTAAGAGATACCCGAATATAGAAAAAAGGCAGGTCTGCGTCGCATTGATGGCACTAAAAAGGTCTTCCATGTACGCAACCCATCGGGCTTTGGCACGGGTGCTATAGGGGGGCAAAAAGCCAAAGATGGCTTCGAGTCCAATAGGATAGGCATTTAAGTGGCAGCCCCCGCGGTTCGCCACCGCATAGTTTAAACCATGGCCCCAACCGGCCCGGGGATCATAGGCCGCAAGTTCCAGTCCCTTTACCTGGATGGCAAAGTCTAATCCCCCATAACGCTCAGCAAGACGCCGGCTTCCCAGGGCAAGTTCGGCCCCTTCGCCCCGGCGATAGGCGATATCTTCGATTATTTTCAGGATGTTATCGGTTTTTCCGAAGGAGAGTTCGCTTGGTCGCAGACCCTTTTCGGCGGCTTCCATGGCCCAACTCACCGTGACCCCCGCCGATATGGTGTCCATTCCCAGTTCGTTCATCCGTTCGTTCCAGAGGCCAATAAGGTCCGGGTCGTAATTCCCAATGTTGCCTCCCCACACCCCTATGGTCTCGTATTCGGGGATGTGCCGAATTTTCCCATCCGGGTAGGTTCCCTTGTGGCCGCAGAGCACCACACAGTAGGCACACACCGCATGGCTCGTTCGGTACCGTTCTGCCATGGCCTGTCCGGAGAGGGCTTCCCAGCGGGGGTCGGTACGATCCCGGAAATTGCGGACCGGCATATACCCTGCCTGTACCCCAAAACGGACGTTGTAGGGGGTACCGTAATCCCGGTAGCCCTGCACGAAGCTGTTCTGCTGGATCATCTTTTTTGCTTTTTTGTTGAGCCGCTCAAAGGTCCACCGGTCCCGGGCATCGATAGTGTAGTCCCTGCCGGTGGCTACGATGGCTTTGATGTTCTTTGATGCCATGACGGTACCGAGCCCTGCCCGGCCCAGGTATCGGTCCCCCGAACGAATGTTGGCATAGAGCACCCCCTGTTCTGCCGCGGGGCCTATAACCAGGGCTCCCTCTTTGGGGCTTTTCAGAACCCGCGCCTGGGTTTCCCCTGTTTCTAAGCCCCAGAGTTCCCGGGCTTCTTCAAACCGTACCCCTTCCCGGTTGATTCGCAGTACCAGGGGAACCGTTGCCCGGCCGCGGATTAAAAGACCGTCCCAGCCGGCGGTTTTGCAGGCGAGCCCAAAGGGACCACCGCAGGAACTGGTGGCCATGATTCCCGTAAGGGGCGATTTGGTGATCCCTGCAAAACGGGCCGAGCAGGGGGCTCCCGTCCCAAGGAAGGACCCCATCATGAAGGCCAGGATATTGTCCGGCCCCAGGGGATCTATCGATCCAAGCCGCTCCCCGAGCCGATCGTAGATAAGCTTCAGGCCCAATCCAGACCCTCCCAGGTAGTCTGTCAGGTCCTCCTCGGAGGGGCTAAAGACCTGAAAGGTCCGAGTGCTTACATCAATCTCTAGATATTTTCGAGATTCACCGATGATTCGTTCTTTCTGAATGGTTTCCATGGTACTGCTCCTGAGCCAGGCTGATGACTTTTATGGGGTAACCGTCCCCTTTATTACCCGATACAGATATGTCATGTCGTGGGCGTTACATATTCGGGGCACGGGGTAGAGGGGGTTAGCCTCGGCAAGGGCCCGCTGAACAAGAAGGGGAATGTGTTCTTCCTGTATCTGAGGGAGATGTTCCGGAATATTCATCTCTTTGTTTAATTTTCGTATATATTGAATAAACTGTCGGGCCCCTTCCTCTGGGGGGAGGCTGGGGGCCACGATGCCCGCCTTTTGGACAAGCAGGGCAAGGCGATTTTCGGCGGCTTTCCCAAAGTATTCGAGCACGTAGGGGAGGATAACCGCATTGGCAAGGCCATGGGCAATGCCGTACATACCCCCGAGGGTATGGGCGATGGCGTGGACGTATCCCACGTAGGCCCGGGTAAAGGCCTTGCCTGCCAGATACGAGGCCCGTAGAAGCCGTTCCCGGCCTTCCACATCCTGCCCGTTGCGGTACACTTTGAGTAGATGTTCATGGATAAGCCGGGTTGCCTCTATCGCTGCGGCTTCTGTTTCCCGGGTGTTGCTGCGGCCAATAAAGGCTTCAACCGCATGGGTAAGGGCGTCCATACCGGTGGTGGCGGTAATGGATGGGGGCAACCCCAGGGTAAGCAGAGGATCCAGAATTGCCCCGTGGGGAATCAGACTGTGATCCAGGATGGTGAATTTTTCGTGGGTTTCCGCATTGGTGATAACCGCGGCGATGGTGGCTTCGCTCCCCGTTCCTGCGGTGGTGGGGATCGCCACAAAAAAGGGGAGCTTTTTTCGTATTTTTAAAAGCCCCCGCAATTGGGGAATTTTTTTCTTTGGCCGGGCAATGCGGGTGCCGACTCCCTTGGCACAATCTATGGCCGAGCCGCCGCCGAGGGCGATAAGGGCCTGGCAACCTTCGGTAATATAGCGCCGTAAGGCGGCCTCAATAGTATCTATGGTAGGATTAGGGACAGTTTCATCAAAAATGATAGGAACTATTTCGGCTTCTTCAAGAATTCCTGCTACCTTTTGAGCAAGACCGGCCTGCACGATACCTCTGTCAGTAACAAGAAGGACCCGTCGTATTCTCCGGGGCTCGAGTATCTCTGGAAGCCTCTGAACGCTTGCTGGCCCTTCGTACAGTTCCGGTTCTCGCCAGGGAAGGAAGGGCGAAACTACCCGAAAAACACCCTGATAAAGACGGCAATAGACCGTGTACCACCATCCCATAGGTCCCTCCTTAATTCAGGATAGTATACCACATAAATGGAAAAGACTGAAATTTTGGGGTGTGGTGCCTCTTACCAGGAATCAACCCTCTTCAATATCAGGAAGAAAAAGGAGGGGCTCCCTCGTATATTTTTTGTACGATGGGAAGATCTGCAGGGCTCCATCGTAGAGAGCTAAGGTAGGCAGGATCGAGCCAGAGGTAGGCCGCGTGTTCCGTAAGATGAAAGGTACCTCCCCGATGATAGGCCTTGTAGGCGGTAAGATGGATTACCGCCTCTCCGTGTGGAACCTGCGATTCGCCGTAGGGCGTTTTTTCTAAGGTTACTTCGATTCCCAGTTCTTCCCGTAGTTCCCGCTGCAGGGCCTCGCAGGGGTTCTCTCCTTTTTCTATCTTCCCCCCCGGGAATTCCCAGAGGCCCCCATTATGCATAGCATGGGAGCGGAGGGTACAGAGAATCTGAGCGGCATCGTTATACACGATGGCCGCCACTACCTCTATGGTGTTCATACTATGGACTACAGTACGGGAAGTAACAAAAAAGGACAAGGGCCCCGGTCTCATCGAGGTTCGAGCCCGGTTGGGGGGTGTGTAGGAGGCTTCCGAAAAGGAAGCCTTTTTATTGCTTAGATATACTTTTTCAATAGACTCTTACTGCCCAGTCCGGGCTCGAAACGAAGGAGCCGCCGAGCGAAGGCGAGGGAAAGGGGCCAGGATGCCCCGACAGGCTCCGAAGGCGGCCTGGAAGGAGCCCGCAGGACGCGGGCGACTGAAAGGCGAGCCCGGTCGGGATATAAAGGTTCTTTGCTTTGAGCTGTCTGGGAAACAAAAAAGGCGACCACTTTTTAATGGTCGCCTTCTACACTCCCCCGCCCGGGCTCGAACCAGGGACCCAGTGGTTAACAGCCACTTGCTCTGCCAACTGAGCTACAGGGGAATGACTTACAGGAAGGTATAGTAGCGAAGGAGATAAAAAATGTCAAGGCCCCGAGCTAATCTCTAAGGTTTTTAGCCCCCTCCTGCGCCGAGATCAAAACTGAGCGAGAGCCTGAAATAGTTATGATCATATTTTTTTCAGATGATTTCGTACTTGTTTTTCTTATCGCTCCTTCGGTTTGACCGTATAAAAATACCGGAAAGAAACTGCCAGGCCTTCGAGGGGCTGTGCCATATTGTGACTCACTTCCATGGCAAGGGTATGCTCCTGGTCGGTATACCACAGGCCACCACTCAGGCGAGCGTCGTAGCTCACCGTCGTAGAAAGCCACTGGTCCCCTGAGCGGGGTGGAAGGGCAAGACCCTGGATCAGGCGAGTCTGCAGGGCAACCGATCGGTTTACCAACATCATGGCGCTCGTAGTAAGTCCTACCGAGAAGGGTTCCCAGTAGGGAGTTTCTTCACGGCTTCCGGGGAGACTTGTTCCAAGACGGAGTCCCAGCGTAAGGCTTATCGGATCGGTGTAGCGGGTATACTGCCAAAAAAGATCCAGGTAGTGAAGGAGGCCTCCGGTCTGGATGGTATTATCTTGGGTTGCGACCCCTTCGTTTATCCCGGTTGGAAAAGTCCAGCTTGCCCCAAGCCGATGTTCTCCCCGATTCGTATGGCCTATCCAGGCAGCTTCTACAGTTGCATCTCCCTGAGCAACGACAGGGGAGACCATATCGATGGTGGCGAGGGGCAGGCGAAGGTAGAGAGGAAATCCAAAAGAAAAATACCAGCGTTGATTGAGTAGGACATCCGCCGAGGCTTCAACGCAAAGTATCGCCTGGGTATCTCCCTGTACGATAGGAAGGACCGTGAGTCCCCCTCCAAGGGTACTTTGCCAGGGCCACTTTCCCTGAACCGCCATGCGGTTGTGGGATGTTTCCTGACTTTCAAGGGAAAGTACGGCCGAGAGCATCCATGCCATGCCAAGGAGCATTGGGGAGATAGAGCGCATACCTGGTTTCAGGTGCTCTTTACCAGAAGGCAGCCGCCGGCTCGGTCGCTTTCTTGGTGTACGTTGCCTATCCTTGTTCTTCCCCTTTGACAACATTTCTCCAAGAATCCCCTGACTCATCGGTATCCTCCTCCCTGGATCCCCGAAAGGAATTGTAAACTTTCTTGCCGTGAATGGGCTTCCTGCACTGTTCTTTCAAGGGCGGGTTGGTTTTTAAGAAGCGTGGGATGCTGGATCAAAAGAGCATAGCCCTGCCAATGGGAAAGGAGAGCGTCCCGGCTAAGCCAATATACTCCCTCTGCGGGATCGGCAATCACGAGGTATTCTTCCTCTGCCGCAAGGCAGAGCACAAAGTGTCCCTCCTGGTCTGCAAAATGGAGAATGAGCGGAGCGTAAGACCGAGCGGCCTTTACAAGCTGGTCATAACTAAAACGAAAGCCCCTGGATACAAAACCATGGCGGGCCAGAAGATCCTGCATATCTTTAAAGGAAATGGTGTAGTCTTCCTCGGCTCTTCCGATGTCGTTCGTATGGGAGCGCTCAGAGGTCTGCCTGAGGGTAAACCACTCAGAGACGAGGGTTTCTTCGGAAAGGGGATAATTCCAATACCGGGATACCAGGTCCGAAAGGACTGAAAGCCCACAGGAAGTATCGTAGCCCTGCTCGGCCACATGGGAAAAACGCAGGGGTTCAAGACCCTGTACTTGCTGAAGGAGCAAAAGGAAAGAAAGAATCCCCGCCATAACACCTCCAGAATGACACAAAATAATTTTTTGACTTGACAATATCACGGGGGGGGGGGGATACAATCAAGACATCTTCTGGCCAGGAGTACAAAAATTTTCTGGAGGTATTACAATGAAAAAGGTAATTGCGTCTTTACTGGTCCTGTTTTTAGGTGCTAGTATGGTGATGGCTGAGGTGCCAAAAATAAAAAAGCCATTCCAGGTATGTAAAGTAAGAACAGCTTTCAATTGCCTTTTACATGGGCTTTAAAAACAATAGAGAAAGTGAGGTTTTTATGGAAATCCGTTATCCGGGTATTAAACAGACGATAGGCATGTTAGCCCTGATAGTGCTGTTCCAGGCGGTCGCAGGAGCGGTATTGGGCATTCTGGCAAATGTCCTCCATGTGCCAGCGGATACCACCCTGATTGGAGGGCTGGCAAATACCTTTGCCTTTGGCTTTTTTATTCTTCGCTCCAAGAAATTCCTCAAGGAACCCTTTACGCAGAGGTTCCCCTTACCCCCCTTTGATTGGCGATATCTGGTTATCGGAAGTATTTTAATGGTGGGCCTTTCTATTGTTCTTTCAGAACTTGACAATCTTACTCGGGTAGTGCTTCCCATGCCTGAGTTTTTTCAAAACATTTATGGCTCCCTTTTCCAGAGCGAAGGAGGTTTTGTCTCTTCTTTCTTTACCCTCTGTATTGTGGCCCCTATAACTGAGGAACTTTTCTTTCGGGGCCTTGTCCTGCGGGGCTTTTTAAGCCGCATGGCAAAAACAAAGGCTATTTTATTATCGGCCCTGCTATTTTCTTTGATTCATCTCAGTCCCTGGCAATTAATCGGGCCCTTTATTATAGGGAGTATCTTCGCTGTTATCTATATTGAAACGCAGTCATTGCTTCCTACTATTTTGCTGCACAGCCTTTTTAATTTTCTGCCCCTCCTGGTTATGTCAGTTCTTAAAGTAAGTATCCCTGGCTATTCAGTTACCGAGTATTCGGTGGTGGAATTCCAACCCCTGTGGTTTGATCTTCTGGGACTATTCCTTGTGGGAATTGCGCTGGTGTTTTATCGATTTTTCCTTGCGCCGAAGGCATCGAGCCCAATCTCTGGCGGTACCGACGGCACCGAAGGAAAAAATGCTCCTTCCTCTTCGTCATCGTAAACAAGGGAGTGGAAAAAACAAAAAACGATGCCAGTAGGGTGTACAGAAGAAACAGAGCAAGACTGATGCGGACTTAACCGCTTTACGTTGCCCACATTGTTGAGGGGGAATGCCTTCCCCCTGGGCCGGGCCACGGTCCCGGCCCACCCCCTTCTCCGGGGGCACCCTGATTGCAGCCTATTGCCCCCTCCCCATTTTGTCGTCTTTTCTGTCGCTGCCCCCGGACCCCCGTTTCCCTTGCTCAGCAATCCAGCCCATTGAGATATAATTCCTGATAGGATTTTTCTCTTATTTCCTTCCTGGCAAAAAAATGCAATATCTGCTATGCTAGCGGTGGGAGGGATTATGGCGGAACAACTCATCGTTAAGAATTTGCCCTTTATCAAGATTCTTCCTGCCTGGGCACAGGACCTTTCTTATAAGTATTGTTCAAAGACCGCAAACCTCTACATTATTCACGGCAATATTCGGGATTTCCTCCCCCACAAGATGAACGAAGGGGAGTTTATCTTTGTCCGCATCCAGGAATACATAGCGGAAGTGCTTTTCGGTAACCGGGATATCATTGCCTTTTATGATCGATCTAGTGGGGTTTCTTTTTGTACCATCGAAATGGCCCGGGATTATAAGCGGGCCATGAAAAGCCGTTTCCCTGAGGTCCCGGAAGAAGATTTTGTATCCGCCGATCCTACCAAGAGTTTTTACTACCTGGAAAAGTACTTTTTGATGAACATACCCGAGAAACGGCGGATTGTGCTTATCATCGACTATGCGGAAACCATCGTCCCTGCCAGTGACATTGTGCGGCTTACCGAAGAAGACCGTTATTGCCTGGTAACCCTGAATCGCTGGTCCCATGATCCCATTTTTACCAAGGGAGATGTATCGATCATCCTGCTTACCGAAAACTTAGCCGATATTTCCTCCCGGCTGGTGGGGTCCCCTTCTACGGTAAAGGTGAACATTCCCATTCCTGACGAGGCGGTCCGGGCGAGTTTCCTTCAATTCCTGGAAAAACAGGGCACCCTCCTTCTGGAACGGGGCCTTACTCCCCAGCGGGTGGCTACCGTAACGAGTGGCCTTAACCTAATGAACCTGAATCGTCTGGCCTCGGAAAGTTACCAGGAAGATGTACCCCTGTCTCTTGATTATATTCGGGAGAAAAAGAAGGAGATCATCGAAAACGAGGCGGCGGGGCTTCTGGAATTTATGGAAACAAACCATGACCTTTCCTATGTGTCGGGCCATGATTTTGTCAAAAAGCGCTTTAAGAGTGCCGCCCGGGCGATAAAACAGGGGCGTCTGGATGTGCTTCCCATGGGGTATCTTATTGCGGGCCCCGTGGGTACCGGCAAAAGTTTCATGGTCAGCGCCTTTGCGGGGGAAATCGGGATCCCCATGGTGAAATTCCGCAACTTCCGGTCTAAATGGCAGGGAGTTACCGAATCGAACCTGGAAAAGGTGCTCAATATTCTTAAGGCCATGGCCCCGGTGGCGGTGATGATTGACGAGGCCGATGCCTTTCTTGGTGATCGAGACCAGGAGGGCGATTCGGGGACCAGTAACCGGGTCTTCGCCCAGATTGCGAGTTTTATGGGGAACACCGAGTATCGGGGTAAGATCATCTGGTTCCTTATTACCTGTCGCCCCGACCTGATTCCCATCGACCTAAAACGACAGGGCCGGGCCGAGGAACACCTGGCCCTTTTTTACCCTGAAACCGATGCGGAACGGGTGGCCCTTTTCGAGACCCTGGTGCGCAAGCTTGACCTTTCTATTCGAAAGTTCCCCGTAGCGGAGGTGCTCAAAAAATTCCGCCACGAATTTTCGGGGGCTGACCTCGAAGCGGTCCTTATCCGGGCAAAATTCCGGGCCGCTATGGAGGATCGCACCTTTGTTACCCGGGAGGATGTGGAAGAAGCCCTTGCCGATTTTGTGCCCCCCTCCTATCCCTATGAAATAGAACTGCAGAATCTGGTTGCCGTCCTGGAGTGCACCTCTAAAGAAATGGTGCCCAAGCGGTTCCAGAACCTGGACCGGACAAAGCTGGTTCGGGACATCCAGGAACTCAAGTCCCTTTTGGGAGAGCGGTAAAAGAGATGGGCCTGGTCGCCTCTAGGTAGAGATATAATCCCTTTACGGCTTCGGTGGTAAATCATGTACGGGGTGAAGAAAGTTGCCCCATTCTACATACGTCGTCCCATAGGGGATACTCTTTTCCGGTTTCGGCGCTAGCCTCTAGGGTGTGAAGAAAATTACCCCATTTCCCAAGCTTTGCCCCTCTCAGATTGATTTGCAACGCTCCCCTTCTTTGTAGTACACTTCACAGTGTACTGAGGAGGAACGTATCGTGCCAAAAGAATGGACGAAGGCAACGCTTGCCAAAACGATTGATCACACCCTGTTAAAACCTACTGCTACGGCAGAGCAAATACGGGAACTCTGTGCAGAAGCCCGGGCAAATCACTTTGCATCGGTCTGTGTGAATCCTGTTTGGGTTCCGCTGGTCGCAAAGGAGCTTTCCGGGTCTGACGTGCTTACCTGTACGGTGATTGGATTTCCCCTGGGGGCCTCTGCAAAGGAAGTAAAAGCGGAGGAAGCCCGGCTTGCCGTAAAACAGGGGGCCCAGGAAGTGGATATGGTAATCAATATTGGGGCCCTCAAAGGAGGGGACCATAGAACGGTGGAAGAGGATATCCGGGCGGTGGTAAAAGCCGCCGAAAGGGCCACCGTCAAGGTGATTATCGAAACCTGCTACCTTTCGGATGAAGAAAAACGCCTTGCCTGTGAACTGGCTCGAAAGGCGGGGGCCCACTTTGTGAAAACTTCCACCGGTTTTGGCTCGGGCGGTGCCACCGTGGAGGATGTGCGGCTTATGAAAAAGGTGGTGGGCGACACCATGAAAATAAAAGCCTCGGGGGGAATTCGCTCGTACCACGATGCCATTGCCATGTTAGAGGCTGGGGCAGATAGGATTGGCACCTCCTCTGGGGTGGCGATTGTGGCGGAACTTCCGGAGTAAGGGTTGTGTGGGTTTTATCAGGAAGGGGCGAGGGCTTTTCCCCATGACTGAGGATGAGCCTTTTTCTTGACGGAAGCCCTATTCCGGCTTATGATACAAAACGCTGCCCTAATAAGGGAAAGCGTCATTGATAGGAGGAGGAAGTATATGAAACGAATTATTACTGCTGCGGTGGTGGCCCTGGCGGTGATGGGGCTCCTGTTTGTGTCCTGCCAAAAGAAAGAAGGAACCGCTCAAAAAGGGGCCTTCCGAATTGGGCTGGTAACTGATATCGGTGGAATCGATGATCGATCCTTTAACCAGGGTACCTGGGAAGGAATTGTTCGGTTTGCCAAAGATTTTGGTCTTAAAGAGGGAGAATATAAGTACCTGCAATCCTCTGCAGAGGCCGATTACATTCCCAATCTTTCCACGTTCTCTGATGAAAAGCTCGACCTTATCGTGGCGCCGGGCTTCCTTTTTGAAAAAGCCATAGGAGAAGTGGCCGACAAATATCCTCAGAACAAGTACCTTATCATCGATACGGTAGTAACGAAACCCAATGTGGTGTCCGCGGTGTTTGCCGAACATGAGGGGTCTTTCCTGGTGGGTGTAGCCGCCGGGCTTAAGGCAAAGGCCGATGGAAAGAAGATTGTAGGATTCCTCGGTGGAATGCAGTTCCCCCTCATCGAAAAATTCCAGGCCGGTTTTGAGCAGGGTGTAAAGGCTGTCTATCCTGAATGCACGATTCTGGTAGACTATGCGGGGGACTTTGGAGCACCCGATAAGGGACAGGCCATTGCTCAGAAGCAGTATAACGCCGGGGCATATATCATTTACCATGCTGCGGGTGGGACCGGAAACGGGCTCATTAAGGAAGCAAAGGAGCGGAGCGCCAAGGGAGATATTCGCTGGGCCATTGGGGTAGACAAGGATCAATATAACGATGGGGTCTATGCGGAAGGTAAGTCGGCGGTTCTTACCAGTATGGTAAAAGGGGTCGACGTAGCGGCCTACGAAGTGGCCAAGATGGTAAAGGAAGGCAATTTCCCCGGCGGCCAGACCCTGGTGTTCTCCCTTAAGAATAAAGGTGTAGGTATTCCTGCAAACAATCCTAACCTTTCGGACGATATCATCGCCAAGGTAAAGGAATACGAAGCAAAAATCGCAAGCGGTGAAGTGGTTGTTTCTGATAAGCCCGCAAAATAACACGGTAGTCTAAGAAAGGGTGGGGTGTAAAAACGGTGTTTTTACACCCCCTTTTCTTTTTTAGAGATGTGGAACATACGGCGGCGGGAAAAGCTCCGGTGGTATGCGCTGTTTACAAGAGGGGGTGTGCATGGCCTACATCATAGAAATGCTGGATATCGTAAAAACCTTTCCGGGAATTCGGGCAAATGATGGAATAACCCTGCAGGTGGAAGAAGGTTCTATTCATGCCCTGTTGGGAGAAAATGGGGCAGGGAAATCTACCCTCATGAGCATCCTGTTTGGGTTGTACCAGCCCGATACGGGGACTATTAAGGTTCGAGGAAAGGAAGTTTTCATAAAGGATCCCAATGAAGCCACCCGCCTCGGAATTGGAATGGTGCATCAGCATTTTAAGCTGGTGCATAATTTTACGGTTACTGAGAACATCATTCTGGGACAGGAACCGAGAAAGGGCCTGTGCCTCAATATAAAAGAGGCGGAACAACGGGTGGCCCATCTATCAAAACTCTATGGCCTTGAGGTCGACCCCCGCTCTAAAATCGAAGATATTTCTGTAGGCATGCAACAACGGGTAGAAATCCTAAAGATGCTCTATCGGGATGCCCAGATTCTTATCTTTGATGAACCGACTGCCGTATTAACTCCTCAGGAAGTGCACGAACTGATGGGGATCCTTCGTCGTTTAGTGCAGGAGGGAAAGACCGTTTTACTTATCACCCATAAATTAAAAGAAATAAAAGAAGTAGCCGAAGTCTGCACGGTCCTTCGACGGGGAAAAGTAGTGGGGACAGTCCCGGTTCGGGATGTTTCGGAAGCCCAACTGGCGGAAATGATGGTTGGCCGATCCGTGAGTTTTTCCGTGAACAAGAAACCTGCTCAGCCAAAGGATGTGGTTTTTGAAGTCCGTGATTTGTATGCTAAAAATACCCGGGGATTCATGGCGGTGCGGGGGGTTAGTTTCCATATCCGTTCCGGGGAAATTCTCGGCCTCTGTGGTATTGACGGAAATGGCCAGACCGAGCTGGTGTATGCCCTGACCGGTCTTGCGCCGGTGGAAAAGGGCACGATCCTATTAAAAGGTAAGGATATTACCCACGCCTCAGTGAAGGAACGGCTCGAGGCGGGCCTGGGCCATATTCCGGAGGACCGGCACAAACACGGCCTTATCCTGGATTTCCGGCTCGATGAAAACCTGGTAATCCATTCATTTAATCGTCCCCCCTTCTCTCGCTATGGGATTCTCGATTACCAGCGGATCCGCCAAAACGCCGAACGGCTTATCAACGAGTTTGATGTGCGATCCGGCGAAGGCCCCGCCACTCCTTCGCGGAGCCTTTCGGGGGGGAATCAGCAGAAGGCCATCGTGGCCCGAGAAATCGATCGCTCTCCGGAAGTGCTTATTGTGGCGCAACCTACCCGGGGGCTCGATGTGGGGGCCATTGAGTATATCCATCAACGGCTTGTGGAAGAACGGGACAAGGGCAAGGCGATTCTCCTGGTTTCTCTGGAACTGGATGAAATCCTCGACCTTTCCGATCGAATAGCGGTTATTTTTAATGGCGAAATTGTGGCAGAAGTAGATGCGGCGCAGACAAACGAAAATGAATTGGGACTGTATATGGCTGGTTCCCGAAAGGCGGTGGGTGTATGAAGCGCAGGGAGCAACGACGAATTGTGGTGCCCTTAGTAGCGGTCCTCCTTGGCTTCCTGGTGGGGGCCCTGGTCATCATTGTGACAGGACGATCGCCGGCGGTCCTTTTTATTTCCCTTATCCGAACATTAACAGGGATGGACCCCTCGGGGGCAAGCGATTTTAATCCCCGGTATGTGGGGGAATTCATAGTCCAGGCCCTTCCCATTATCCTTACAGGATTATCGGTGGCCTTTGCGTTCCGGACGGGGCTTTTTAATATCGGGGCGGAAGGCCAGCTTATGGTAGGTTCCCTTGCGGCGGTGACGGTGGCTCTCCTGGTAAAGGCGCCTCCCCTGGTGCATCCGCTGCTTTGTCTCCTGGCGGCTATGGCTGCGGGGGCCCTGTGGGGTCTTATTCCGGGGTACCTCAAGGCCCGGTTTAATGTGCACGAGGTGGTGGTATCTATCATGATGAATTATACGGCCCTCCATTTTGTAAACTGGGCGCTTTTACAATTTGGTTCGGTGGACCGGGTCAAGACCCCCGATTTTCCCCCCACGGCTACGCTGAAAAGTGTCTTCCTCTCGAGTATTACCAATGGGTCCCGTTTAAATTGGGGCATTATCCCTGTGGTCCTCGCCCTTCTTTTCTTCTGGTTCATAATAGAAAAGACCACCTTTGGCTATCGCCTGCGGGCGGTGGGGTTTAACAAAGAAGGGGCCCGCTATGCGGGCATGCGGGTGGAACTCAATATCATGCTTTCCATGATGATAGCCGGTGCCTTTGCGGGTCTTGCGGGGGCGGTAATAACCCTGGGAACCTTTAATTTTGGTCGGGTGCTCCCCGCCTTTGAAGGATACGGCATGGATGGTATTGCGGTGGCCCTGGTCGGCGCTAACCATGCGGGGGGAGTCCTCTTTTCAGGTCTCCTCTTTGGGCTCCTTAAGGCAGCCCAGCCGCTCATGCAATCCCAGGGAATTCCCCGGGAAATTTCCCAGATTATCCAGGCATCGATAGTGCTCTTTATTGCCATGCGGCTTGGTATCGAAATGCTCCTTTCTTTCATTGGTTCAAATATCGGTTCAAAGGGTGGTTCAAAAGGGAGGGCTCGTTCATGAAGGTCTTTATTGAAATGTTCCCCATTGCCCTTATGTTTGGGGCTCCCATTGTTATTGCAGCCCTGGGGGGGCTGTTGAGTGAGCGTTCGGGGATTGTGAATGTGGCCCTGGAAGGGATCATGATGGTAGGGGGCTTTACCGCCGCTTCGGTTACGGTGTTGCTCGAACCGGTGCTCCCCGGGTGGGCCCCGTGGATTGGTCTCCTGTGTGCCTTGTTTGCGGGGATGGTCTATTCCCTCTTACATGCCCTTTCATCGGTCAACTTTAAGGCTGATCAGGTGGTGTCGGGCACGGCCCTGAATATCCTCGCCGGCGGTTTTACGGTCTATCTCTGTCAGATTATTTTTAAGCAACAACGGACCCGCGCCTTTAGCACCGGTTTAGCAAAGATCACCATCCCTGGCCTGAGTAACATCCCTATCATAGGGCCCATGCTCTTTGATCATGTGTATCCCACCTTTTTTGTGGCCCTTGCCCTGGTAGTTCTGGTGTGGTTTGTGGTGTATAAAACCGCCTTCGGTCTGCGGCTTCGTTCCTGCGGGGAACATCCCCAGGCGGCGGCCTCCATGGGAATCAATGTGTACCGCATGCGGTACCTGGCGGTGCTGGCATCGGGGCTTCTTGCGGGGCTGGCGGGGGGTGTCATGGTCCTTACCCAGGATATCCAGTACACGGTGACCAGCATTCACGGAACGGGTTTTATCGCCCTGGGTTCCCTGATATTTGGCAAGTGGAATCCCTGGGGCGTGTTAGGGGCTTCCCTCTTTTTTGGTTTTTCCCAGGCCCTGTCCCTGTATGCGCGGGATATTCCCCTTATGTCGGGGCTTCCCCTGGAATTTTTCCACCTCTTGCCCTATGTGCTGACTATTGGAGCCCTGGTGCTGTTTTCCAATAAGTCCGTAGGACCCCGGGCGGCGGGAGAGATATACGATCCTGGAAAACGATAATCTTTAAAAGGGGAGCGAACAGGGTATCATCGCCGATAAAGAAGCCTTTCCTACCCTTGACGAGGAAAGGCCCGCTCCCCTAGTATGGGATAGTTATGGATGCAAACGAACTGAGAACGAAATACATCGAATTCTTTAAGTCCAAAGGACATGTACAAATTCAGGGAAAGTCCCTCATCCCTGATAACGATCCCACCGTTCTGTTTACGACGGCGGGAATGCACCCCCTGGTCCCCTACATTTTGGGCGAGCCCCATCCGGCGGGGACGCGGCTTACCAATTACCAGAAGTGTATTCGAACGGGTGACATAGAATCGGTGGGGGATGCCAGCCATCTGACTTTCTTTGAAATGCTGGGCAACTGGTCCCTGGGGGATTACTTTAAAGAAGAAGCCATTTCGATGAGTTTTGAATTTCTCACCGATCCCAAGTGGCTGGGTATCCCCATAGAAAAAATTGGGGTTACCGTCTTTGCGGGTGAGCCGGGTATCCCCCGGGACGAAGAATCGGCGGCTATCTGGAAGCGTCTTGGTATTCCGGAAGAGCGGATCCGCTTTTTACCCCGGGAAGACAACTGGTGGGGACCGGCGGGTACAACGGGTCCCTGTGGTCCCGACACGGAGATGTTTATCGATACGGGACGCCCCGCCTGCGGTCCCGATTGCGGTCCGGGCTGTAAATGTGGTAAGTGGCTTGAAATCTGGAACGATGTCTTCATGCAGTATAACAAGACCGCCGACGGCAGCTATGTGCCCTTAAGCAGGAAATGTGTAGATACGGGCATGGGCATCGAGCGAACCGTGACGATTCTCAATGGAAAGAAATCGGTTTACGAAACAGAGATATTCCTTCCCCTTATCCGAGCGGTGGAAAACCTGGCAGGCTATACCTACGGCACCGATCCTGAAAAGGATACGTCGGTGCGGATTATCTGTGATCATGGGCGGGCGAGTACCTTTATCCTGGGAGATCCTAAGGCAGTAACCCCTTCGAATGTGGGGGCTGGCTATGTGTTGCGTCGCCTTATTCGCCGGGCGGTTCGTCATGGCCGTAAGCTCGGTATAAACCGGGCTTTTCTTTCCGAAGTGGCCGCGGTGGTGGTGGAGCAGCTGAAAGGCCCCTATCCTGAACTGGAAGAAAACAGGGATCGGATTTTTTCGGAACTCCAGAAAGAAGAAAACAAATTCCTCGAAACCCTCCAGAAGGGGGAACATGAGTTCGAAAAAATTCTCCCTAACCTTTTAAAGGATCCCCGGCGGGTGATGTCTGGCCGCTTGGCCTTTAAACTGTACGACACCTATGGCTTTCCTATTGAGTTAACCGAAGAACTCGCCGCAGAGCATGGCCTTTCGGTGAACCGGGAAGAGTTTGATGAGGCCTTTAAGAAGCACCAGGAGCTTTCCCGGGCCGGAAGCGAACAGGTGTTTAAGGGAGGCCTTGCAGACCATGGAGAGATGGCCGTAAAGTATCATACGGCAACCCACTTGCTCCATAAGGCGTTAAAGATTGTGCTGGGGGACCACGTGGCCCAGAAGGGCTCGAATATCACCTCGGAACGGCTCCGGTTTGATTTTTCCCATCCTATGCCCATGACTCCCGAAGAGATTGCCCGGGTGGAGGCCATCGTCAACGAGCAGATCCAGCGGGATCTCCCGGTTACCATGGAAATTATGTCCCTTGAGGAAGCAAAGGCCGCAGGGGCTATCGCCCTCTTTGGGGAAAAATATGAATCCCAGGTAAAGGTGTACACGATTGGCGATTTTTCTAAAGAGGTGTGTGGTGGTCCCCATGTGGATCGGACGGGAAAACTGGGAAAATTCAAAATTCAAAAGGAACAATCCTCTTCGGCGGGGGTACGACGAATTCGGGCGGTGTTGGAATAAAAAAGCAGGGGCCTATACCGTAGTAATGAGGAAGAATTGGTGCCCCTGAAGGAGCCTTGGAAAAGGAAAAAATAGAAAAATTCGTAACAATAGTGTATAGAAGTGGTTACTATTATAAAAGAGAACCTCCGGCTATATCTAAGGGCCGGCGGAATTGTGAGTAACGAAGAAGGGTATATATGAAACGGATTACAAGTGTGATACTACTGTTCTGTTGTGGGGTGGTGGGACTTTTTGCGCAGGCAGAGCTTCAGCCAGTAGCGCTGGTAAAACTTACGAAAACCGAACCTATCACGGTGAAACAGCTCAAAACGGAAGTCCAAAAGCTGGAAGCCCAGTCAGGGCGGACCTTGACCCTGGATGAACGGAAACAGGTGCTCGAGGTAATGATTAACAAGCGGCTTGCCCTCCAGGCGGCAGAACGGGACAAGGTCATTGTCTCTGATGCGGAGCTTAATCAACAGTTGCAACAATCAAGGGCCCTGATGGCCCAGTCCCTGGGGCGCCAGCCTACGGATGCGGAATTCGAAGCGGCCGTAAAAAAAGAAACGGGCTATGATTTGGCTACCTATAAAGAAGAACTACGCAAGGAACTCACGGTCCAGAAATACCTGCTTACCCAAAAAAAAGATCTTATCCAGTCTATCAAGGCCCCTACGGAAGCGGAAATCAAGGATTTCTATGAGTTGAATAAAGCCAAATTGGTGCGTCCCGATACGGTCCGCTTTTCTATGATTTTTGTCCCTGCCGGAAACGATGCGGCGAGTAAAGCCAAGGCAAAAGAATTGGCAGAAAAATTAGCAAAGGAGATCGGCGGGAATCCTGCTAAATTTGATGAGGTGGTACTAAAGGGACAAACGCCGAATGCGGGGTATCAGGCAGGAGATGGGGGATATCTTCCCAAGAGTGCCGAGGCCCAACAGATTGTGGGCACAGAATTCATGAATGTGGCCTTTTCGCTCAAGCAGGGGGAAGTGTCGCGGCTTCTAGAAAATCAGAAGGGTTATCAAATTATTAAGGTGACGGAGACCTATTCCCAGAAAGTGTTAGAACTGGACGATATTGTGTTAGAACTGGACGATATTTACCAACTCGGAACTCGTATCACGGTCCGGGAATATATTGGCAACATGCTCCTCCTGCAGCGGCAACAGGCGGTTCTCGAGAAGGCCTCCAATGAATTGGTAGCGGAACTGCGAAAGGGTAACCCCTTTCAGATTTTTGAAAAGAATATAGCCTGGTAAGTATGGCCTCTCGTCACAAGGCTCGTATTTTAGCGTTTCAGGCTCTGTATTCGTGGGATGTCTCGCGGGTACCGGTGGAAGATCTGTTGGACTTTCCCTGGCTTGAAGAAGAGCAGCAGCACAAACTTGATGAGGGCGTAGCTACCTTTGCCCACCTTTTAATCCAGGGGACCCTTGAAAACATCGAGGCCATCGATGCTACGATTAAGGCCCATCTTAAGAATTGGGACTTTTCGCGGGTGAATAAGGTGGATCTGGCTATCCTTCGCATAAGCACCTACGCCCTCATGTTCCAAAAAGATATGGCTCCCTCTATTATTATTGATGAGGCCATTGATCTTTCCCGGGAATTTGGCACCGATGAGTCCTATAGGTTTGTGAATGGTGTGCTTGATAGTATCCGTCGATCGTTGCAACGATAAGGATGGCTCCTTCGCAGAAAAGCTGCAGCGCCATCCTTCTGGTGGGATATTAAAAAGGGCTCCTTTTCGGAGCCCTTTATTGTTTTTCCTGTCTCTTTGGATTATTCGATAATAGCAATGATATCCGACATCTTCAGGATAAGATGCTCTACCCCGTCAATCTTAATCTGGGTCCCTGCATACTTATCGTACATTACTTTCTGTCCTACAGATACCTTAATAGCATCCTTGTCATCGCCCACAGCAACTACTACACCGGTCTGAGTTTTCTCCTGGGCCGTATCAGGGATGATGATTCCCCCCGCGGTTTTCGTTTCGGATTTTTCAAGCTTAACCATTACCCGGTCAGCAAGAGGCTTTACCGTCATACCAATTCCTCCTGAATGTATCTACGAGAATGTGAGTATTTATAGAATACGGTTATAATATACGAAAGAGAAGGGATAAAGGTCAACAAAAAAAGTGTTTGCTTTTTTGGAATGGTAAGGGTATTTTATCTATAGGTCTATGTATATAACTTATTGGCAATTGTATTACCACCTAGGGAAACGGCACATACGCCGGCATCACTATAAAGAAGCGATTTACTTCTTTCGACGGGCTATCGATGTGTGCCCGGCACAGGAAATAGATAAGCTGGGGCCCTGTTTTTTCTCGTTGGGATTGGCCCTAGACCGGATAGGCCGCCATCAACTGGCGGTGCAAAGTTGGGTTCAAGCTCGGCGCCTGGTAAAAACCGGGTATATTGCCCGGTTATACGACCGTTGGGTGAATGGCTATGGGAGGCGGAAGCAGAAGAATCCCGATCTGGATGATTACGATGCCTTCAGGGCGATCCAGATTGAAAAATACCTGCGAAAACGCGGTAATGGCCGCTTCTGTTCTGCCGCAGAACGGGATGTGGTATACGCAATCATCGATGACACCTGGAGCTTGCTTTCAAAAAAGCGGATCTTTTCCCACCTTTCGGTGGAAGAAAAACTAGAGCTTTTTAAACGGGCCCGTCTGGATTTTCCCTTCTTATATCTTGAAGACGCCCTTACCCCCGAACGGGAACCGGTCCTGGCCCGTTTCTCCCGGAGGGCCTCTCCTTCGTATCGGCTTCACTATGATGATCCCTGTCCCTGTGGCTCAGGGCTTCCTGCCCGGATGTGTTGTTATCGAATTGTATCTAAAGGCTACGATTTTTGACGGTTTTTTTGTTTTTGTGTCATAATTACCCAACTGCAATAAAAGAGGCGTTAGTTGGTGCTTTATACGCTGAGGGCGAGCGATTGTATTTCTTTGTATTGTAGTGTTTTGTTATTTTTTTGATTTCTAGGCGTTAATATGGCATGGTTTTTGCTGTATATTTAGCACACTGGGAGGTTAGCTATGACAGCAAAGACCATGGTGAAAAAGAATAAACATACCAATGAAGTACTTTCGGATGAGAATGTCCTTTCGATATATCTTAAAGAAATAAATAAGATTCCCCTTCTTACCCGGGAAGAAGAGGATGCCATAGCCCGGGCTGCGGCCCTGGGAGATAAGGCCGCCCGGGATAAGCTTGCGGCGGCCAACCTTCGGTTTGTGGTGAATGTGGCGAAGAAATATCAAAACCAGGGTATTCCCCTTTCGGACCTTATCAGTGAAGGGAATATAGGATTGCTCCATGCGATTGAACGGTACGATGTGAATAAGGGGTATCACTTTATTTCCTATGCGGTGTGGTGGATTCGACAGGCGATTTTAAAAGCCATATGCGAGAAATCCCGGATGATTCGCTTACCCCTGAATCGGGCGAATGAACTCGTGCAGATAGAAAAGGCCCGGCGTACCATGGAAGGAACTTCTTCTGATGAGGAAATCCAGGAGATTGCCCGCATTCTTGATATGGATGCTTCCCATGTGGCGGACCTGATTAATATCAGTCGGGAAATGGTTTCCCTGGAAAGCCCTGTATACACCGACAAGGATGCTTCCAGTATTGGGGATTTCCTTGAAGATACTACCTACAAGGCGCCAGAAGAGCAGGCCATCGAAAATGCCTTGAAAGAAGATATCGATGCGGTGCTGGCTACCTTAACCCAGAAGGAAGCGGAGGTTATTCGCTATCGTTTTGGTCTGAACGGTTATGCTCCCATGTCCCTTAAGGAGATTGGAGATCGCTTTAACCTTACCAAAGAGCGGATTCGTCAAATTGAAAAAAAGGCCTTAAAGCGGCTCCAGCATCCCTCCCGGCGCCAGTACCTGGAAAGTTACGTGGCGTAAAACGGGATTTTTCTGGTCCATACCAAAAAGGGCCCCTTTGGTTAAGGGGGCCCCTTTTACTTCTCTTTCCTAAAAACTATCAAATGGTCAGATTCTGGTGACAATCGGGGGCTAAAAGGTAGCCCCGGGGCCCCTCATTATAAAAGGGGTACCCCCTGTTTCTTGCAAATTTCCACCGTTTCGGCGGGCCATACCGAAGCCTGTACTTCGCCGATATGGGCCTTTCGCAGGAAGAACATACACAGCCGGGATTGCCCAATCCCACCGCCAATAGTTTGAGGAAATTCGCCCGCCAGAAGGCGTTTATGCCAGAGCAGGTGCTTCCGTTCCTCGGTGCCGGTAAGTTCCAGTTGGCGTAACAAAGCTTCCTTATTTACCCGAATTCCCATGGAAGAAAGTTCCAGGGAATCCTGCCGCACCGGATCCCAGACAATAATGTCACCGTTGAGTCCCGGTTTGCCATCTTCCCCTGGCGTGGTCCAGTCGTCGTAATCGGGGGCCCGGCCGCCGTGGGGCTTCCCATTAGAAAGGGGGGCCCCAATTCCTATGATAAAAATCGCTCCATACCTTCGGGCCAATTCCCGTTCCCGGGCGGCCGGTTCCAGATGAGGGTATTGCTCGAGGGCATCCTCGGCATGGATAAAGGTAATCTTCTCAGGGAGAATCGGGGTAATCGAGGGATACTGTTCATGAACCACGAATTCGGTTCGTTTGAGCACCTCATAAATTCGCTCGACGATGTGCTGAAGGAAGGCCCGGTTCCGCTGGCCCTCTTTAATAACCAGTTCCCAATCCCATTGGTCTACGTAAATAGAATGGGTTGCGTCGATGTCATCGTCGGGGCGAAGGGCGTTCATATCGGTATACAGCCCTGTTCCCGGCGTATAGCCGTAATCGGCCAGGGCCATGCGTTTCCATTTTGCGAGGGATTGAACCACTTCCATCTCTTGATTCTGAAGGTTCTTAACGGGGAAACGAACCGGTCGCTCTACGCCATTGAGATCATCGTTGATCCCTGATCCCCGCGGAACAAAGAGGGGGCTCGTAACCCGGGAAAGCCGAAGTTCCGCCGAAAGGTTCCGCTCAAAAAAATCCTTTACCAGCTTAATTGCGTTTTCGGTCTGTCGTTGATCGAGGATCGGTTTATATTCGGGTGGTATAATAGGTGCCATAGAGGCGCTCCTTGTACATAAAGGTGATTACCGTCATGAAGACAGGTTAAGACCATTCCTGCTGTACTGTTAAAAAGGGAAAAGCCCACAGGAAGGGATTTTTAGTCTACCCTAAAATGCAATTTCTCGCAAAGGGTCAGCGTGCTAAAAAGGATGCTCTAGCCTGTTGACATGCATAAGTCCCCTGGGCATATTGTTAGATGACAAGGAGCTTGCATATGGAGAATCGGTTTGAGATAAATCGGGACCTTGCCCGGATGCTTAAGGGCGGGGTTATTATGGATGTGGTCAATGCCGAACAGGCCCGGATTGCGGAGGCCGCAGGGGCGGTGGCGGTAATGGCCCTTGAACGGGTGCCGGCGGATATTCGGCGGCAGGGTGGGGTAGCCCGCATGAGCGACCCAAAACTCATAAAAGAAATAAAGGCCGCCGTCAGTATCCCCGTGATGGCAAAAGTCCGGATTGGTCATTTTATGGAAGCCCGTATCCTTGAGGCGATTGGCATCGATTATATTGATGAAAGCGAGGTTCTTACCCCCGCGGATGAATCCTATCATATTGATAAAAAGAGCTTCCGGATTCCCTTTGTGTGTGGGGCCCGGGATCTCGGAGAAGCCCTCAGGCGAATCGGCGAAGGGGCGGCCATGATCCGGACTAAAGGAGAGGCCGGTACGGGCAATGTGGTGGAAGCGGTGCGGCACCTACGAACCGTGAATGATCAAATTCGGCGCCTCGTCAATCTGCCCCGGGAAGAATTGATGACCGCCGCCAAGGAACTGCAGGCTCCCTATGACCTTGTGGTCTATGTGGCCGAACACGGAAAATTGCCGGTGGTGAATTTTGCGGCCGGTGGGGTGGCTACGCCCGCCGATGCGGCGTTGATGATGGCCCTGGGGGCCGATGGGGTCTTCGTGGGATCGGGCATCTTTAAGTCCTCGGACCCGGAAAAACGGGCCGCTGCTATCGTAAAGGCCGTTACCTACTGGCAGGACCCCCAAATCTTGGCGGAAGTCTCCGAAGGGCTCGGAGAAGCCATGAACAGTATCGATCTCAGGGAATTGGCTCCCCACGAACGCCTTGCGGAGCGGGGGTGGTAATGCCCCTGGTGGGAATATTGGCCCTTCAGGGAGGAGTGGCGGAACACGCGGAAATGCTTTCGTCTATCCCCGGCGTAAAGGTCCGTCTGGTACGGGTTGCGGCGGACCTGGAAGGGGTAGAGGCCCTTATTTTGCCGGGGGGAGAGAGCACGGCGGTGGGGCATATTCTTGCCACTGATCCCCGGGGCACGGCGTTACGGAACGCCGTGCTCGAGCGTATTGCCCAGGGGTTCCCGGTGTGGGGAACCTGCATGGGAGCTATTCTTCTGGCGGGGAGAATTCGCAACGACCATCGGCGACATCTGGCCGTGATGGATATCGAAGTTACCCGGAATGCCTATGGGAGCCAGCTAGAGAGCTTTCGAACCATGGAACCGGTTAAGGGCATCGAAGGCGGTCCCTTCCCCATGGTGTTTATTCGGGCCCCGGTGATTAGCCAGGTGGGCCCCGAGGTAGAGGTTCTTGCCACTTATCGGGGCCATGTGGTGGCCTGCCGCCAGGGGAAGCTCCTTGCCACGACCTTTCACCCCGAGCTTACCAGTGACAGCCGCATCCATCGGTATTTCTTAAGTTTTATCTCCTAGCTCTGACCTACGGTGCTGCCCCTTCAAAGGGAGGGACTCGTGTCCCTGGTTGTTCCGACCGCACCACTCGGCGGGCGCTAAAGGGCTACGCCTTCAAAGGGGGGCGAGCGAGAAAGGACTTCCCGAAGTACGGTGTGTTCAGGAAGGAGTAAGCCCGGATCCTTTTCGATGATGGCAAAGGCATCGTGCCGGGCCTTCTGGAGGGTTTCCACGTCCCGGATGGGATCGGCGATACCCAGGGTAAAGTACCCTGACTGTTCTTTTCCTGCCAGGTGTCCGGGACCGCGGATTTTTAAGTCCTCCTCGGCGATGATAAAGCCATCCTGATGATGGAGCATGGTGGTAAGACGATGCTTGCCATCTTCCGAAAGATTGTCCGAATATACCAGAAAACAGTAGGCCTGATCCGGGCCGCGGCCAACCCGACCGCGCAATTGGTGGAGCGCCGCCAGGCCAAACCGTTCCGCATGCTCGATCACCATACAGGTGGCGTTGGGCACATCTACCCCAACCTCTACAACGCTAGTAGCTACCAGGATATGAATTTCCCCTTTCCGAAAGGCCTCCATGATTCCCCGCTTTTTTTCTTCCTCCAGCCGGGAATGGATAAGGGCCACCCTATACTCGGGGTAAACCTCCCGGGCAAGGCGCTCTGCCATACCCTGGGCGTCTTTAAGGTTGGCGGTAACCTCCGAGGTTCCCTCATCAATAAGGGGATACACAAAGTAGGCCTGGTGTCCCTTTTCTAGTTCCCGTCGCACAAAGTCATATACCCGCTGTTCACTGGATTGTTTGGCCAAATGGGTCTTTATTGGTTTTCTGCCCCCGGGCATGTCCCGGATGGTGGAGACCTCTAAATCGCCAAACACCGTCAGGGCCAAGGTGCGGGGAATGGGGGTGGCGCTCATCATAAGGAGATCGGGATTGTTACCTTTGGCAAGAATCTGGGACCGCTGAAGTACCCCAAAACGATGTTGTTCATCGATGATAACAAGCCGTAGCCGGTGATAGGTCACATCCTGGGAGAAGAGGGCGTGGGTGCCTACCACAAGATCGATGTCCCCTGCGGCGAGGGCCTTAAGGAGATGCGATCGACCCTGGGCCTTGATGTTTCCCGTGAGAAAGGCCACGTGCATTCCCAGGGGCTCCAGGAGGCGGGCCGCATTTTCCGCATGCTGGCGGGCCAGGAGTTCCGTGGGGGCCATGAGGGCGGTCTGCCCCCCTAGTTCCCGGGCCGCCAGGGCCGCAAAAAAAGAAACCAGGGTTTTACCGCACCCCACGTCTCCCTGGATAAGACGGGCCATAGGAATGGGCCCTATCATATCTTTGTTGATATCATTGATGGCCTGCCGCTGTCCTGGGGTAAGGGGAAAGGGAAGCCGTCGGAGGAGGGTTTCCTGCAGGGGGAAGAGGCCCCTTGCAGTGAGCACAGAAGCCCCCTCTCTATTTTTTATCCCTTGGGATTCCCCATGAACTCGACGATTTTGGGCCCTTCGTCCGATGAGTAATTCCAGGTAAAAGAGTTCCTGATAGATAAGGGTTTGCCGGGCCTGCTCAAGCTCTTCCTGGTTCAGAGGAAAATGGACCGCCCGGAGGGCTTCGGCCGTAGGGAGCAGGTTGTATTTTTTCACTAAAAAAGCAGGGAGTTCCTCCTCGATGTGGGGGCCATAACGGTCCAATGCTCGCTGCATGATCGTCCGCAGTTGGTTCTGGGAAAGCCCCTCCGTTAGACCGTAAATAGGCAAAATCTTACCAAAAAGGCGGGGAGGCTGATGGGTATCATGGACCGCTTCGAATTCAAAATTGGATGATTGCAGTTCCCCGTATCGATATTGAAATTGACCCCATAGCCAGTAGCTTTTCCCCACCAAAAGTTGCCGTTCAAGAAAGGGGCGGTTAAAACACACGAGAACCGCCTGGGCTGTTTCATCTTCTACATAAATTTTGAGAATCCGCTGGTCTTTCCCTTTTGCGAACATGCCGGGGCGAGTTTGAATCCAGTCGTGGGCCACCACCCGTACCTGGGTGCATACCACAGGTTCTTTTTGATAGTCCTTAAGGGGAATACGACGGCTCCGGTCTTCCCAGTCCCGGGGATAGTACGTAAGGAGGGAGCCCACCGAGGTAATTCCCAGCTTTGCAAGACGGGCTGCCAGGTGGGGGCCAATTCCCGGGAGTGATTCAAGATGGGCCCGCAACTCTCGCACAAACATCTGGTGCTTTTCCCCTACCTTTAAAGAGAGCTAAAAAGGAAGACGCACCAGGATCTGGGAAATAAAGCGCACCAGGATACTGAGAACGAGGTACACCGAAACTAACACCAGAAAAAGGCTGATAAGGCCTGTCTGGTAACTCACGATACGATTCCGGTACAGGATACGGCTTACCCGGTATAAGAGGGGCTTTAAGAAGGCATCGATGATCCGCCACACGGGGGCTACCGAATTAACGCCTGCCAGGTAGCCTATGAAACGAATCACCGTAATCACCGCATAGAAGGTTATAATAAAGGCAACCGCCGACCAGAGGCTTCCTAAAATCAAAGAAAGAATGATGCCGATGGTAATGCGGCCGTAGATTGCCAGGGTAGTAAAGATGTTATTGAGGACCGCGAGGACTCCTAAGGCCAGGATGGGCGAAAAATCGATGGCCCCCCGCTGAAGGGCTGGAAAGCGACGGAACCAATCGAGGTAGGGGTCGGTAATAGAGGAAAGGAATCGACTGGCCGAATTGGATGGGAATCCTTCAAACCAGCTCAAAAGAATACGGATAAAGATGAGTAGCATATACAGAGAGGTAAGGGTGCTTAATAATTTCATTACTATCGAAAGTATCATCGAAAAACTCCTTAGCCTATTGTACAAAATGCTCGGTTGTGTTGTATAGTGTCGTATAAAAACGTAGTTAGCAAGCATGGAAGAATCTATAGTAGAAGCAAGGAAAACCGAAGGAAATCCTCAATATTGGCTTGCCCCGTCGGAGCAATCGATCGGTGGTCCTGCGTCTTTGTATATTCTTCAAAAAGAGGTGAGGTGGCGTATGTTACGGGTCCTCCATGTGGATCGAAGCCTGGTCTTTCGAAAATACCTTAAAGAAATTATTCTCCGCTGTGGCCATACCGTGGAAAGCGTGGCACAAAGAAAGAGGCCCTCCAGCGTCTTGCCCAGGGAGATGTGGATATGCTCCTCTGTGGAATGGAATTTGACGATGGGGATGCGGATAGTCTTATCATGGAGATGTCCCATGTTTCTTCCCGGGAGGTGCCTGTCCTTATTGTGACCAGCACCGATTCCCTTACCTTGCGGGAACATTTCTTTTCCCTGGGAGTGGCGGATTACATCCTTAAAGATGAGGTGGATGAGGCTCGCCTCAGGCGATTTTTTGATGCCCAGGCCGCGGAGGATGAGCTTTCGCGATATATGCGTAATTTACGGGTTGCGGTCCTTGATGATTCAAAGGTGATTATCCGACTTCTACACAGTATTTTTTCGATGTATGGGTTTACAAATGTAGAAAGTTTCCAGGACCCTCAGGAATTGCTTAACCGAACTGAGGGCTACGATATCTATCTCATCGATATGGTGTTGCCCGGAACGAGTGGCGATCAGGTGGTCAATGTGTTGCGGGAACGCTTTCCCGAGGCGGTCATCATTTGCATGTCCCAGTTCGCCGGAGAAAAATCCCTTACCTCGGTGCTTCTTGCGGGGGCTGACGATTACATTCATAAGCCCTTTGATGGGGCCAGTCTCATCTCCCGGCTTAAGATCAATGTGCGGGCCTACAAATACCGAAAGCAACTAGAACGGATGGTCCTCATCGATCCGTTAACGGAACTGTACAATCGGCGCTATCTCTTTGAACAGCTTGAACAGGAAGAAGCAAAGGCCCGCAGATACGGGCGAGCCTTTTCGGTCATTATGGTAGATATTGATAATTTCAAGGAAATTAACGATACCAAGGGACACCTCACGGGAGACCGGATTCTGCAGACCCTGGGGAGTATCCTTCAGCGCTCGGTCCGGGCTGCCGATGTGGTAGGTCGCTATGGAGGGGAGGAATTCCTTTTAGTTCTTCCAGAAACTGAAGAGGAGCCGGCCCGGCTCGTGGCAGAAAAGATCCGCAAAAGTGTGGCCAATTCCCTCTGGCCCGATGGGGTATCGGGGGTTACCGTTTCTCTGGGGGTTGCAGGGTATCAGCAGGAAGAACCTTACGAGGACCTGCTTCGTCGGGCCGATGCCCGGCTTTACCAGGCAAAACGGGAAGGCAAGAACCGGGTGGTATAGGGGATAAAGGTAAGCACGGCGACTCTTTACGGTGGTATAGGGGACTCCGGCCCAGAACCTGCGATTTATTCCCGCCATACCTCGGTGATCCCCTCAAACTGCTTTAAGTTTTCGAGTACCCAGGGTTCGGCAGGAAGGCTAATCTGGCTTGCCGCTTTTATTACCGCCTCTCCCTGGAGCAGGGGGATGTGCACATAGAGGGCGCAGTTCCCTGAAAGCCCTAAAAGTTCATCCCGGAGGGGATAGAGCTTTTCTTCTGAGCTTAGAACGTCCCGGCGTAGTCGGATATGGACCTCCCGGTAGGACCGTTCTACCAGGTTGTGGATGTCGAGCAACTGGTCCACCAGGAAACTCGGTCGGTCCCGTTTGGTGTCCACCTTCCCCTGGAAAGCCACAATGTCCTCTACTTTGAGTCGGTCCCGACAGCGCTCCCATACTTCCGGGAAAAAGGTAAGATCCATTTCTCCCCGATAATCCGCCAGGGTCCCAAAGCCCATCCATTTGCCGTTTTTGGTCTGGATGGGTCGCAGGGCCTTAATCATGCCAAGGATGGTGTATTCCTTCCCCGGCGTTGACTGTTCTGGATGAGAGAGATCAAGGGTTACCGACCGTTCCCAGGCCTGCCGATAGGGATCCAGGGGGTGCCCTGAAAAATAGAAACCAATGAGTTCCATTTCTATCTTAAGCTGCTCCGCATAATCCCAATCGGGGGCTTTCTGGAACTCAAAATCGGGGTATTCCTTTTCGCCCGTATCTTCAAAAAGGCTCGACTGGCCGAATCGTTTATCTTCTTTTTTGTTTTGGGCGTACTCTACGGCCCGCTCCAAATTGGCAAGAAGGGTCGGCCTCGTCTCTCCAAGGGTATCAAAGGCCCCCGTTTTAATGAGAAGCTCAATGGTTTTTTTGGTGACCGTCCGGAGATCCACCCGATCGAGAAAATCCATAAAGTCCCGGTAGGGTCCCTTTTCTCGTTGCCTGAGAATTTCATCCGCCGCGGCATCGCCGAGCCCCTTGATCCCCAGAAGCCCATAGACGATGACCCCATCCACCACCGTAAAGTATTTTCCCGACCGGTTAATGTCCGGCGGTTCTATGGTAAGCCCCATCTTTCGGGCTTCGTCGATATATTCCTTTAGTTTGTCGGGATTGGATATTTCATTGGTCAGGTTGGCCGCCATGAATTCGGCGGGGAAATTGGCCTTAAGGTAGGCCGTCCGATAGGCCAGCACCGAGTAGGCCGCCGCATGGCTCTTGTTAAAACCATAGCCTGCAAAGGGAATAAGGATCTCGAAAATCCGGTCCGCATCTTCCTCTTTAAAGCCCTTTTTTACCGCCCCCTCGATAAAACGACTTTTTTCCTTGACCATAACCTCGGGTTTTTTCTTTCCCATGGCGCGGCGGAGCAGATCGGCCTGACCAAGGCTGTACCCGGCGATCGTCTGGGCCACCTGCATGACCTGTTCCTGGTACACAATGACCCCGTAGGTTTCTTTGAGAATAGGTTCAAGGCAGGGGTCAGGGTACACAATGGGCTGGCGTCCCCATTTGGAATCAATGAATTGGGGGATGTAGGCCATGGGTCCTGGCCGGTACAGGGCATTTAAGGCGATAAGATCTTCTATCTTATTGGGTTTTGCCTGCTTCAGGATGTTTTGCATCCCCTGGGATTCAAACTGGAATACGCTGGCGCTTTTCCCTTCCCCCAGAAGGGCAAAGGTGGCCTCGTCCTCTTCGCTGATTTTTTCGATAGAAAACTGGGCGTATTCTCCACCCCGCTGGTGAATGAGCTCCTCGGTGTTTTTAATAAGGGTCAGGGTCTTAAGACCCAGGAAGTCCATTTTGACAAGGCCACATTCTTCAATTTGATCCATCGTAAACTGGGTGGCCACGGTGCCGGTCTTGGCATCCCGATAGAGGGGCACGTAGTCGGTCAGTTCGGTTTTCCCGATTACGATCCCCGCCGCATGGAGGCTGGAGTGGCGGTTTTTGTTTTCTAGCTTCCTGGCAATGGCGAACAATTCCTGGTAACGGGGATCCTCCGCAAGCTGGGCCAGGCGGGGTTCGGCCTCAAAGGCCTTTTTGAGGGTCATCTTGGGGTCTTCCGGGATGAGCTTGGCGATCATGTTGGCCTCTGCCAGGGGAATATCCAGGGCCCGGGCCACATCTTTTATAACCGCCTTAGCCTTAAGGGTCCCAAAGGTGATGATCTGGCCCACCCGGTTCCGGCCATATTTCTGAGTCACATAGTCGATGACCTCTCCCCGCCGTTCGAAGCAGAAGTCCACATCGAAGTCGGGCATGGATACCCGTTCGGGGTTCAGGAACCGCTCGAAAAGGAGGTTGTACTTTAAGGGATCGATGTCGGTGATCTTCATCGCATAGGCCACGATGGAACCGGCGCCGGAACCCCGGCCGGGACCAACGGGGATATCGTGGTTCTTTGCCCAGGTGATAAAATCCGCCACGATGAGAAAATAGCCCACAAAGCCCATTTTGATGATGATGTCAAGTTCGTAGTCGGCCCGGTCTTTTATGGTCGGGGTAACGGTCCCATAGCGTTCCTCAAGTCCCTTGTAGGTAAGGTGGCGGATGTATACAGCCTCTTCGGTAAAGGGCTCTGGAAGCTCAAAATCGGGGAGCATGGGGCCCGGAAGGGGAATCTTTGTGTCGCATCGCTCCGCAATACGGACCGTATTCAGCAGTGCCTCCGGGTAGTCAGGGAAAAGGGCCGCCATCTCTTCGGGGCTTTTCATGTAGAACTGGTTGGTTTCAAATCGCATCCGGGAAATTTCACTGCGTTTCTTGTTGGTGGAAATACAGAGGAGGATATCCTGGGCCACCGCATCTTCCGGATCCAGGTAATGAATGTCGTTGGTGGCCACGAGGGGAATGCCGGTCCGTTTACTCAGGGCGACCAGGAGGGCATTGGCCTTTTTTTGTTCCGGAATGCCGTGATCCTGGAGTTCCAGGTAAAAATTATTATCTCCCAGAATATCCCGCAGCCGCCGGGCCCGCCGTTCCGCCTCTTCTAGTTTGCCTTCCAGCAAAAGACTGGGGATTTCGCCCCCGAGGCATGCCGAAAGGCCGATAAGATCTTTCCCATATTGAATAAGAAGTTCCTCGTCGATGCGGGGTTTATAGTAAAAGCCCTCGGTGTAAGAAAGGGAGGAAAGCTTCATCAGATTCCGGTAACCCTCTTCACTTGTGGCCAGGAGTACCAGGTGATAGTACTTGTTGCCCTGTTCGCTTCCCTTCTTTTCGTGGCGGGACGTGGGGGCCATGTAAAATTCACTACCAATGATAGGATGGATTTCCTGTTCGAGGCATTTTTTGTAGAACTTGAGCACCCCAAACATGTTACCGTGATCGGTAATGGCCAGGTGTTTCATCCCCAGGGCCTTAGCCTTATGGATAAGGCTTTCGATGGAAGCTGCCCCATCAAGGAGAGAATAGTCCGAGTGGACATGCAAATGGGCAAACTCGAGCATAGGTATCCCTATTCTAGTAGGGAATAGAGAGAAGGGCAATAAGGATTTCATTGCTTTTTTATCAGCCTTTGATACGAAATCAACAATTGTTTTGGAATTATAGGTACCGTCCAGAACGAAGGAGGGTGCCTATGGATATGAAGTGAAACGATGTTTCAGAAAAGTCGGAATAGTCAAAAAAATGGACAGAAAATTCTAGCCATCTCACCCTAGGATGGTGATATGGAATGAAGGCCGGTGAAAAAGGTCTTTTCCGGAGAAACTAATTTGAAAGGAGTTTGAGTATGATGAAACGAATTGTGCACGTAAGTGCCCTATTGCTGCTTGTAGGAACCGTGGTATTTGCGGCGGATCCCAAATTCAATCTGAACGCCCGGGTAAGTTCTAACCTGTTTACCTACGACATTACCAATGGGAACATGACCAAGAAATTAGGTATTGGTGATGTTTCCAGTACCGATACGGTGGCCATCTCCTACAGCGACAAGAATGCCGGGGCCTACCTGGCTCTTAAGGTAAGTGATCTTATTAGTTCAAGCGGTGGGACCACGGTAACCGATGACTACTATGGCTGGATGAAGTTTGGGGATCTCAAGCTTACCGCCGGTGAATGGGATCATCGCTATGCTTCCCGGGTAACTACCGATGCGAGCAGCTTTGGGGGGCTGTGGGATCTTAAATATGGGGTGCTTACCTACAGTGCAACCTCAGAGGGACGCATTAGTATCGCCGCTAATAGGGAATCGGACAACATAACTCCCTGGGAAATCGAAGCGGCCGCGGACTATGTATTCCAGGACCTGACGGTAAGTCTTTCCACCGGTAACGTGAGTGCCTCAAATGCATATCAGAATTACAATGTGTCTGAATTCTTTGGTGCCCGGGCAGCTTACAAAGTAAAGGATGTGGTGGATGCCAATGTGTCCTTTGTGATGAACAGTAAGAATAAGATGCAGATTGGTGCCTTTGGGAACCTTCTTATGGTGAAGGGGCTTACCCTTGTGGCTGGCTACTCGGGATACCAGGACCTGGACAATTCTGCTAATAGCCTGAATGCAGGGGAACTCCGGGCCCGCTATGCCATCGATGCGCTTGCTATCACCACCCACAACAATGTTACCGTAGGAGATAAGCGGCTTATTATCTATGATATGGTGAGCCTCTCTTATAAGATTAATGACCTTATTACCCCCTCTCTTCTGATAGCAAATACGAATTTCTCTGGGGATAATACTGCCGCCGCCCAGAGGGGAAATGTCCTGGTTGTAAAGCCCGGTGTTACCCTCACGGCTCAGAAGGGTGCTACCATCGATGCGGCTCTGCGCTTTACCATCACCAATCCTGAAACGGGTTCTTCCTCCACTATTATGGATATGCCCGTGGTGTTCCGGGTGAAATTCTAATTAATTAAGTTACGGCGGAGGTTGTACGCTGGTACGCCCTCCGCAGTGTTTGTATAACCCAGCCCCCTTGTCAGGAGATAAGGGGGACCGGTTATACCAGCATTGCTGGTAAGAGCCTTCTTCTTGGCCTCTAAGCTCGCCGTTGGCGGGTTTAGAGGCCACTTTTTTGACTTTCTCTTGGGGGCCCCCTATGTATGGCAAGCGAAAAGGCTCTCCCGGCACTCCTAGGGGATCCTACTTCTCCTGGGGGATGTATTCAAACCAGTCAAAATCGGCGGGGGTAGTACTACAGGAACCACCGTTGTAGGCAAAGATTCCTACCATGGTACCGGTAAAGCGTTTGCTATGGGGCCCCTGGTAGCCTTCGTCTGAAAGATGGTAACAATCGGAAATCGTTACAAGTTCTTCCCAGTGAACGCCGTCATATGAATACAGAAAACGCCGTTCCAGAGCTCTGGTAAGTATTGTTAGATATAGTTGAGAGGAAGGAACGGTTTGATTGGTGTTTCCCTGGGGGATTGTGAGTGATTCTTGCCCGGGGGCCCTTTCTTGGCTTTCTGGGATAAGACATTCTGCCCTTTCTGCCACAGGGATGTACCCAACTCCTCGTTGATCCTCGACAAAAAGATACCAGGTGTTTCCCTTTCGTCTTCTCCCGAATTTGATGTGGGTTTTTGTGTCATAGTAGAGGGTGAGTCCCGCTTCTTCGCCGTGACTCTGGGGATTAAATTCCATGAGACAGATGGCCTCCGATACAAGGCTTGTTTCCCGTTGTAGGAGCGGATGCGCTGTAAGTTCATTGAGGTTGGCGCTACGGCAATAGAGTCGGAGATGGCCCGGTCGTTCGGTAAGGGAATAGGCGGAAAGGTCGGGATTTCGGGGGGTATACCACCGAATATCGAGATGGGCTGCTTCAAAATCATCCCTATTCTTTTCAGGAAAAGGGCTCCAGGGAAGATTTGGGGCCCTATTCACAAGACTTGGCCCTTTCTTCTCATTGATGATAGGCCAACCATCGTCGGTCCACTGGACAGGGTCCAGGGCGGTCTCTCTTCCCAGAATACAGAAGCGGTCCGCTTCAAGATTTACGGGATAGGCAGAAACCGGTCTTCCACAGAGGTACAATACCCACCAGGATCCATCGGGGGCCTCTACAAATTTCCCGTGACCACAGCGTTGCAAAGGAGACTCTGGATCGTTTTGTTTCAGGATGGGATTATGGGGGTTGTTTTCATAGGGACCATACAGAGAGCGGGATCGACCGGACCCTATTTGGTGACCATAACCGGTACCACCTTCGGCAGTGAGGAGATAGTACCATCCATCTTTTTTCAGCAGGTGAGGCCCTTCGGGAATCCGTCCTCCTGAGCCCTCCCAGATGGTTTTAATTTCTCCTGCTACGGCAGAACAATCGTCAGTAAGGGGAATGAGTCGTACCCCCGGATTAAGAAGCATGTAATGTTTCCCATCTTCATCTACAAAATGAGAAGGATCAATGCCATCCACATCAATAAAACGAGGATAGGAATAGGGCCCCTCTGGCTTTGGAGAAGTTACTATCATTTGACGCCGTACCAGGGGGGCAGGACTCCCATCCTGTTGGATTTCATTGAGCCGGAGGGTTACAAAAATATAAAAAAGACCGTTGTGGTAGGAAATATCGGGGGCCCAGAAACCCCGGCCATCCATGAGTCCCCGGATGTCAAGCCAGTCACTGCGGGTCCAGACGTGACCAAGGGGCCGCCAGTGCACTAAATCCCGGGAATGGGAGATTACAATGCCCGGGTAATAGTGAAAGGTGGAATTCACCATGTAAAAATCAGTTCCTACCCGAATCACCGAAGGATCGGGATGAAAGCCTGGATACACAGGATTGGTATAGGTATGCATCGTGTCCATGAGACACTATATCATATCAGCAAATAAAGGGAGGATAGATTATTCCGTTAAAAAATAGCACAATGCCGGCATAGTTAAAAAAGAAGCCTGGATACTGCATCCTCCCTTAAAAAATCCTCTGATATACTGGACCTCAAAATCTTATGAACGGTGTACCCCTTGATACTGTCTGGAACCCCTGTGCCTCGGAGCGGGAGTATCGGAATCCTATCCTCTATGCGGACTATTCAGATCCTGATGTGATTCGGGTAGGGGATCGTTTCTACGGAACCGCAAGTAGCTTTGTTCATACTCCGGGACTCCCAATCCTTGAGTCAGAAGATCTGGTTCACTGGCGTCTTATTTCGTATGCGATTCCTCGTTTACCGGTGTGTTATGATGGGCCGGTTCGTCATGGGGATGGCGTATGGGCCCCGAGTATCCGATATCACGATGGGTGGTTCTGGATCTTTTTTAGCATGCCCGATGAGGGGATTTTTATGACCCGGGCGCAGGACCCCCGAGGACCCTGGACACCGATTCGCTGTGTACAGGCGGTAAAAGGCTGGATTGATCCCTGTCCTTTATGGGATGAGGATGGATCGGCATATCTTGTTCATGCCTTTGCTAAAAGTCGCTGTGGTATTAAAAGTAAGCTCCAGCTTTTTAAGCTATGCTCCGATGGTTCTGCATTGGTCGGGGATGGCCGGATCATTTTTGATGGTACCGAAACCCAGCCTACGATAGAAGGGCCTAAATTGTATAAGCGAAATGGTTGGTACTATATTTTTGCCCCCGCCGGCGGGGTAAAGCAGGGTTGGCAGACCGTACTTCGGTCCCGTTCTATCTGGGGCCCCTACGAAGAACGGATTGTACTTCATCAAGGGAATACGGCCATAAATGGTCCTCATCAGGGGGCCTATGTAGAATTAGAAGATGGCTCTGGCTGGTTCATCCATTTCCAGGATCGGGAGGCGTATGGGCGAATCTGGCATTTGCAACCTGTTTCATGGCACGATGATTGGCCCTGTATAGGTATCGATCAAAATAATGATGATATTGGAGAGCCGGTATCGGTGTATCCTATGCCCTCATGTCAGAAGAAAATATTCGGGATACCCGTTGCCGAAGAAGCACTGAGGGAAATCGGACAAAAAAAATTAGATCCTCCGACGACCTCTTCTTTAGAAGAGAAGGGTAACTACTCCTACAGACTAAAAGGTCTCAGCGATGAATTTGATGGACCCGAGCTTACTCTCCAATGGCAATGGGAAGGGAATACTATGTTCCCTCCCTGTTCTCTTAAAGAACGAGAAAGTACCCTTCGCCTTTTTGCGTATCCCTGTCCTGGAGAAGAGTTCTGGTTATATCGATACCCGAATATCCTAAGCCAGAAATTCCCGGCGCCTCAGTTTACGGTAGATGCGGTTCTTACAGGGATGGCTGGAGATGAGGTTCTTTCAGGACTCATGGTATGCGGAGAGACATATTATTACCTGGGAGCTCTCCGGGAAGAACAATGTATTCGGTTGGTTACCGGTTGGGGAAGCAAAGAACAAAAGGATGTGCTATATAAGGGGCTGATGTTTGAGTCGGAGGTTTTTCCGCTTGTTTTTCGCCTGACCATAAGAGAAGGGGGGCAAGGAGCCTGGGCTTGGAGTTGTGATGGATGTACCTTTGAAGCTATTGGCGAACCTTTTCAAACAGTACCGGGGCGATGGGTAGGGAGTCGTTTTGGTATTTTTTCGGTGTCTATGGGATTGCTTCCCGACCCTGGATGGTCCGATTTTGAACGAATAGAGGTTATAGGACCACTGGAAAATTTGAGGTAAACTAAAAGTAGGAAGTAAATCCCAGGAGCGAATAAAAGATCTTAAGGGTTTTGTAGAAAGGTATAAATAAAAAAAGAACGGTTTAATCCTAAGACTGGTCGTTTCATTCCTGATAAAGACTGATAAAATGCAGTAGTGTCCCTAATAATTTTCTCAAAGGAGTTTGGTATGATCCATAAAAGATTCTTGGCCATAACCATTGCGGTGGCCTTGGTAGCTAGTATTTTTTCTAGTTGTTCCCAGGGTGAAACGGCGGCAAAAGCAAAAAAAGTAGAAAAACCCACCTCCATTTCTCTTATGGTGGATGGGACCTTTTTGCCAAAGGAGAATGGGCAGGATATTCTGGTAGAAGGCTATAAGGCTCTAACCGGAATCGAGCTGGTAGTAAACCAACCGGCCCACAATGAGTATTACCAAAAACTTAACCTGGCCTTTTCCACCGGTGATGTGCCGGATGTGGTACTCCTGGGGAGTTATGCCTATGCTTCTTATGGGGCAAATGGGTCTTTGTATGACCTCACGGAACTATATGAAAAATCCTCTCTAAAGGATCGGGTAAAGGATCCGGCGATTATCGAAGCATTAAAGATAAATGGACGGCTGTATGGTATTCCTTATGAACGGGGTAATGGAACGGTAACCTATGTTCGGGGAGATTGGCTTGAGAAACTTGGTCTTCAACCTCCTACAAATTATGATGAATTTATCAATATGCTTCGGCTTTTTAAAAACAAGAATCCCGATGGTCTTAAACCCGATAAAGTCATTCCCCTTACCGCAGCAGGTCTGGTGAATTCTGAATATCCTCTGGATATTTATCTACGAGAATTCTATCAGGATGCAAGTCCCGATTTTATCAAAAAAGATGGTAAGTGGATTGACGGCATGAGTGATCCCGCGATGGTAGCTGCTCTTAAACGAATGCGGGATGCCTATGCGGAAGGGCTTATTGATAAAGAGATTATTACCAACAAGACATCTACCTGTCGGGATAAATTCTACTCCGGTGTTGTTGGGGTCTTCAATTATTGGGCAGGTACCTGGAACCGAAATCTGGCCTTGAATATCGAAAAAAATAATCCCCAGGCTAAGGTAACCCCGATTCCGGCCATTAAAGAAACTAAATATATTGAACGCCCTGCAACGGTGATTGCAATTACTAAGAATTGTAAGAATCCCGAAGCAGTTTTTAAATATTTCTTTGAATTTTTATTGGACGGAGATAAGGGCCAAACCTTTGCTACCTTTGGTGTGGAAGGAAAAACTTATGAGATAAAAGATGGAATGATCCAGTTCCTTCCTTCGGTTCAGGATCCGGCAAAGCCCTTTGTAAAAGCCTGGTTCTCTCCTGAACTCCCTGTGTTTGATTGGAATCCTGCCTGGAAGCCTACTGATGAGAGAATTACTAATTCCTTAGCTATTTTCCAGAAAGATGCGGTTTCGTATAAGGTATTTCCTTCTTCGGATACTATTAGTCAGCTTTTGCCAGAACTTAATACCATTAAAGCTAACTATGTGACGAAAATTGTGTACGGAACTCTCAGCATCGAGGAAGGACTTGCCCAATATCAGAAGGATGCTCAAAAATACGTCGAGGCTATTCTCGCGGAACTTGCAAAGGTCGCTCCTTAATAACAGTTATTTGTTAGCTACTCTGTTGAAGGGTAGCCAACTTTGCCATGATGAGAGCCCTGTTTTTATAGGGCTCTCATGGTATTAAAAAGGATATGTTCCCTATGAAGAAACGAACTCTTACTCTTTCCTGGGTCATGAAAAAAATGTATCACGACCGGATGTATTATCTCATGTTTTTGCCGGTCTTTGTTTTTGCCCTTTTATTTTGTTATCTTCCCATGGTGGGGGTGCTGCTTGCTTTTTTTGATTTTACTCCTTTTAAATTTAAGTTCGTAGGCCTGGCTAATTTTATGGACCTCTTTTTTGGAATCCGATCAGTGAATTTCTGGAGGTCCGTTTATAATACTCTTTTCTTAAGCCTTTCTAATCTTGCTCTTGGTACGATCCTCGCTGTTTCTATTGCCCTTCTTCTAAATGAAATTGAACAGAAGAAATTCAAGGCCTTTGTACAAAGTGTTTTGTATCTTCCTCATTTTCTTTCATGGGTGGTTGTAGCATCGATTTTTACAATTATACTTTCTCCCCAGGGAGGATTGATAAATAATATCTTTGCCTTTTTAGGAAAGGAACGAATTTATTTTCTCGCGGAAGAAAAATGGTGGACCCCTATTTATTTGTTTGTCTCACGTTGGAAAGAAACTGGCTGGGGAACCATTATTTATCTTGCCGCTCTTTCAGGGATAAACCCTGAGTTGTATGAAGCGGCGGAAATCGATGGGGCGGGAAAGTGGAAACAAGCCCTTTATATTACGCTTCCCTCTCTTCTTCCGACCATTATTATTGTATTTGTTCTTAATCTTGGTAAGGTACTGAATATTTTTGAATCTGTTTTTGTCCTTATGAATCCCAATGTGCTTAAAGTATCGGATGTAGTATCGGTGTTTGCCTATCGAACGGGAATTCAGCAGGCGAATTACGGTATGGGAACTGCTATAGGTCTTTTTAAATCCCTTATTGGAATGAGCTTAGTTCTTATTACTAATAAAATAAATGAAAGAATTCGGGGTTCTTCTATTTTTTAAAGGGGTATGATATGACGCATGGTTTCTTAAAGAACAAACATTATCTAGCTCGAGATATGTTTCGAATTTGCAATGGCCTTTTTATGTGTCTCTTGCTTATTCTCATGCTTATTCCGCTTTTAAAGGTTTTTGCTGATTCTCTTGATCGTTCTGCTGTGTATGGCCTTACGCTCTGGCCTCGAAATCCTTCATTGGAAGCTTATCGGGTGATTGTCTCAAATAAGAATCTGTACCGGCCCCTTCTTGTTTCGATTTTTACTACCGTTACGGGGACATTGCTTGGTCTTCTTATTACGACCCTTGCTGCATACGTTCTTATTCAAAAAGATTTGATTGGCCGTGGCTTTTTTTCAAAATTCATTTTTATCACTATGATTTTTAACGGAGGATTGGTTCCTACTTTTTTAGTTCTTAAAAATCTAGGGATGACCAATACTCTGTGGGCTGTGTTGCTACCAGCCAGTGTAAATGCGTTTAATATCTTTTTAATGAAGAATTTCTTCGATCAAATCCCTACAAGCCTTTTTGAATCCGCTGAGATTGATGGTGCTTCTCCTCCTCAGGTGTTTTTTATGATTGTCTTGCCTCTTTCGGCAGCAGCCCTTGCATCGATAGGATTGTTTTTTGCCGTTCAGTACTGGAATGAATTTTTCGCCTATGTGATGTATGTCTCTAAACCGGAGCTGTATAATTTCCAGGTTAAATTGCGGGAGCTCATCCTAAACGAACAAAATCTGAACGATCCTACCATAATTGGGTACGGGAATATGGTAAAAAATGCATCAGTGGTGGTCACGGTTATTCCTTTCTTGTTTATTTATCCCTTTGCCCAACGATATTTTATTCAGGGTGTTACTGTAGGAGCGGTAAAAGAATAGAAGCCTGTGTATCAATTAAGTTGAAGGGAGGGATGAAAAAAAATCTCTCTGCTCTGCTACTCTGATGGGGCCCTCTTAAAAGGGCCCTTTTTTGTTTATTTTTTTGTAAATAGGACCTGTCGTAAATCATTATGTGCTGTTTAATAAAATTTACTTTCTTTTTATCAAAGCATTTTCTAAGTTATAAAGATCAATAATTTTTTCAAGGAGTTCGATATTGCGGATTAGGGGTAAGAAAATCATGTTCACTAGGAGTTACGGAATTCTCCAGAAGATAGCCTTTTAAAGGATTATTGGTCTGGGCGAGTTCTTCTCGTAGTAGAAAAGCAACCATTGCTGCTCCGTACCTATTCAGGTGAGTATTGTCTACACTGTCAGCCTTGTCGGTAATCCACGCGTGGAGATAAAGGGTCTTTTCACTTCCGAGGGCCTCGTATAGTTGTTGGGTTCTTCGACAGAGATCCAGTACGGTAACGCCGAGTTCTTTGCCCAATTGACGAATGCTTTCGGCATAGTCTCCTCCGGGATATCCCGGTTTATCTTCGGTGATATGAACGAAGGTTCCTTTATACAATCCAGCGGGATTTCTTCGGACAATAGGGGTGCAAAGAATGGGGGTAGCACCCCGATCTAGAGCAAGTTTTATATAGTATGAATATAAGTAGAATTTAAAAGATGATGGATCCTCTTTACTTCCCTGGGGATTAGTATAGCGGGCTTCTTCTGGTTTTTCATCGTTATGACCGAAACCAATGAGAAGAAAATCTCCCGCCTTTAGGTTTTGTATAAGATTTTGATAGTTTTGTTCTCTTATAAAACTCTTAGAACTTCTTCCAGAAAGGGCAAGGTTGACTATTTCGATATCCTTAAAATAGTGGAATAACTGGGTTCCATAGCCATACCGGGGATAGTAATATGGATCTTTAAAAGAACTAACAGTGGAATCCCCCACAAGATACAGTATTGGTTTGGTGGTAGTGCGGGGCCGATCTTTTTGTTCTACCTGTTCAACCTGTTCTCGATTAAATATCGCCGTATCTGTTTCTGATGTTTTTTGTGAGAATACATGTTCTAGGGTCATAAAAAGCATTCCTGTATACAGTAATGTCAGTATGTATGCTTTCATAATAAAATACTATACGTGCTTTTTTTATGATAGTTCTTACCAGAATTTAGATTATTCCGATTTTTTTTGAGTTCTTCTTTACTGTTTGCGTTTAATCTGGTGTGATGAATCCCTGGGCGAAGGAAAGACACTTTCCCTTTTTAAAGGTTTTTTCCCTGTCATTGTTGCAATAATTAGGATGTTTTCTGAGAAGACTGCGTTGGATTTCAATCCATTTAATATTTGTAATGGTGCTACCTCTTTGCTTCTATCGTTTTAGTCACAATAAAAAGTTGGAATAGTACAAAAAATGGTCGGCATAAAATAAACAAATAGGGCTACGATACTTTTCACCATTAGGCAAGGAGGTAATCCTTTATGAATCGCTTACGATGGATGATTGTGGTGCTCACAGGTTTGGCGTTTTTTTCTTGTGCTTCCCTACCGAATTCTTCTGTTGCAGGTGCGACTACAACGCAAACTGCACCTGTAGTAACGGAAGCGAAGGCCCAAGGGAATGTACCGGCAAGTAACCAGCCTGCAGGGGTACTGGTGTTCCCTGCGGATGCGAAGGAATTCAAAATTGAACTGGAATCGATGAAACTCACCGACATGCCTGTTATTGAGGATGCTAAGGCCTCTGGAGGTAAGGCTGTCCGGGTAGAAAAGGACAGTTCCCTGGCAACCATTCAGGTTCAATTCCCGGCGGGGGCCTATACGGCTCTGGTAAATGAAAAGGCGCCAAGTTCTTCCCAGGATGCTTTTTATGTGTTCCTTGATGAACGCCCGTACCGGGTATATCCCTCGGATCCTCCCATTGGGGATTGGGAATTAACCAAGCGGGTTCCGATTACCTTTACCGTATCAGAACCAAAAACTATTACCATTACGATTCAGCCCCATAGCCCCGCCAAAAAAGGCGAAACCGGTATGGCCCTGGATTATATCGTGTTTATGAAAGAGTAAGGAAATTAGGGGGTGTGTAAAGCCCCGTATCGTTATCTTAATTATTGAGGAATTTTTAACGTTGAGCTAATTTCCAAAGACTTACCTGTTAAAGGGGCACTTTCATGAGGGACACAATGAATAAAAGAGTGATTTTTAGTTTTTTGATGGGGAGCAGTATTTTCCTATCTACCACCTGCTGTAGTTATGGGGTAAATCCGGGTGAGAAAAGCACAGCGGGGACGGCTTCGTATGTGACTGGCCTTACTCAGGGGGAACAGGTAATTTCGGCATCTGATGCCTTTACCGGGTGGGCCTCCTACCAGGGAAACAGCGATTTGACAGGGGCCGCCGTGTCAACCCCATCAAAACCCGGAGGATATGGGGGGACTGTCTACACTGTAAACACTCGTTCGGCACTGCTCTCAGCCCTTTCTGCAGGGAACGCACGGATCATATACATTGATGGCATAATCGACATGACCGAGGGAATGCTCCCTTCTTCGGGTAAAGGGAGCACCCCTGGACTTGATGCCTTTATTGCAAAATATACCGCCGAGGCGGTCTCGGCCAATTCCCTGGGCAGTGAGTATGTGGTTACCAGTTACAGTGCCTGGAAAACCTTATATGCAAGTAAGGTTTCCTATACGGCGAACCCTTCGGGATCTATTGTGACGGTACAAAAATACCTGGCCAATAAATGGAAGAGCCAGATTCAGATACCTGTGAAAAGTAATACAACGATTATTGGCCTCTCCGCTAGTTCTGGAATTAAAGGAGGAACCCTTATCATCAGTGGAGTACAGAACGTGGTGGTGCGGAACCTCCTTATCCAGGATGCCTACGATCCCTTCCCCGCTATCGAAGCAAACGATGGGCTTAATGCCAACTATGATGCCATCAGCATCCAAAAATCCAAGTACGTCTGGATAGATCACTGTACACTGGAAGATACTCTTGCTATCAGCGATGAAGGTCTTGATTCGGTTACTACCAGTGATGGGGTAATGACAAAGTGGCAAACCTATGATGGACTCTGTGATATTACCAAAGCCAATGATTTTGTCACGGTTTCGTGGTGCCTCTTTAAAAATCATGATAAGACCATGCTGATTGGCAGTAGCGATTCCGATACGGGAGACCAGAATCATCAAACGATAACGCTCCATCACAACTATTTTTTAAATTGCCGTCAGCGGCTCCCTATGGTTCGATTTGCCACAATTCATATATACAACAATTACTATGGCATGGATGGAAGCGCAGGGCGCAGTAATAGTTATGCCGTTGGGGTACGAAAGGATTGTCAGATTGTGGCTGAAGAAAACTATTTTGCCTCCGGTATTGCCTATGCCTTTAAAGATTCCTATGGCGTTGTGTATAGTGCCGGTAATATTCTTGAATCCGGCGTGGGGAGCACTACAGCCATGAGTTCTTCCAAGCCCTGGGAACCTACCGCGTATTATAGTTATACCCTTCATCAAGCAGCGAATGTCCCTGCCTTGGTGTCTCAATATGCGGGGGCTGGTAAACTTTCGGTGCAAAAATAGGCTTTGTTGCGTGGGAGGCGAGGCCGTTTACTGGGGGCCTTTGCCCGCGGTAAAAAAAAATAGCCCCAGGTATCCCCATTGCCCCTGTCAAGTTCTAGAGACTCTCATAAAAAAGAAAAAAATGAGAGAAAAGGGACCCCTGTTGTGAGCAGGGGCCTTTTTTAATCTTTATAATAAAACGCTTTTTAGAAACCAGTAAGTTAAATTAGTCTAACTTTGTCTATTGACACTCTTTATGTGCCTGGCTATGATACTTCTGTCCTGTGCAAGGAAAGGTATCTTTCCTGACAGAGCCTTACTTCTTAGGAGGAACAGTATGAAAAAACATCTTGCGTTTTTTTGTGCTGCGGTTGTCCTGGCTGGTGCAGTCTTTGGACAAGCAACTATCAATGGGTATGTCCGGGCCATCGGAACCCTAACCGATGAGGGGAATTTTAACTACGTAGATCGACTCCGGCTTAATCTTAAGTAGACCGCCGATAATCTGGAATTTGCGAGCCGTTTCCAGCTTTCTAGTAAGGAACTGACGGTTAATACCAGCGATAAGATCACCGATATTGATGTGGTCTATGCTTACGGGAAGATTAATCTTTTTGGTGGCAAAGTGGTGGTGACCGGTGGAAAGCTCTACAACTACGATTACGATATTTCCTCTGGATATTCGGATTACGTGTTGGGGAATGTGTACAATGCCACGAGTGATTATACCGCTCAGAAGCAGGGGATGCTGTTGCAGGTACTTCCTGTAGAGGGCCTTAATATCGGTGTGGTGGCCCTGCCTGGTAACACCAAGGTAGGTACGGAGAACTTCGGCGTTTTTGGAAAATATTCTATCGATAAAGTGGGAAATATTGTTGTTCACTCTTATTTTGCGGACAAGGATAACCTTAAGGATTCCAATGTGAGCGCCAGCTTTACCCTTACCGCTGTGGAAGGTCTTTCTGCTTCTGCGGGATACAAGGGGCTTACCAAGCATGCGGTATACGGTGTTATTGATTATTCCAAAGACGCCTTTGGGATTCAGGTTGCTCCTGAATACAATGTGACCGATAAGAAATTCTACATCGAAGGGGCCGTAAAGTATACTATTGCTGATGTAACCCTCATGGGCCTCGTAGGATACGATAAGGATCACGTGTATCTTTCTGGGGATTACCTCGTTGGTGCAGAACTCCAGTACAAGGTGGGTAATGGTCTTGTAGCATTCAATCCCACCTATACTCAGGATGAGGGATTCTCTCTCCCCATCGTGGTAAAGGTAAGTTTCTAAAGGGAATCCTGATAGCATCCTGATTCAGGAGTTATCCTGAGATTTCCTGGGAGGGGCCTCGAAAGGGCCCCTTTTTTTCTATCCTGTATTATTCAATTTACTTGAATACTTAAAAACTTCTGTAAAGAGCCTGGAAATCCGGTCTTTTCATTTTTCTCTTTTCTGGTGTCCATGCCTGCCTGAAACATTTCACTTTTTTAATACTCCAAAATACAAAAAGAAAGCGGAAAAATAATACAAAAGGGTGTTACCCTCATTGTATGAAACGACGATATTACGGATTTAAGATTATTTCTTTGATAGGATTGATTATGCCTTTAGTTCTTTCGGCTCAGACCACTGAGTATCAAACCCAGGCTATTACCGGCGTGGATAAGCCCTTGCCGGTATTCTATGAAGCGCTGCGGGATCGGATGCCCTTTATCCTTGGCTGGAAAGAGGGTCTTGAATTTCCCAAATGGAAAGCGGTTGCCCTTGAGAAGGCTCGGGAAATCATGATCCCCTGGGAAGATAGTACCCCCTTTGATATGAAGATTATCGATACGGTAGATCGGGGGACCTATACGGCCCAGAAAGTGGTCTTTAATATCAGCCGGGATAGTCGAGTGCTGGCTTACCTTTTAGTACCCCGTGGTACCGGGCCTTTCCCGGCAGCCCTGATGTTACATGACCATGGCAGTAAGTTCGATATCGGAAAAGAAAAGCTCGTAGAACCCTGGGGAGATGAAGAAAAAAGAGCCTCAAGCCGCGCCTGGATAGATAAATACTATGGAGGGCGCTACGTAGGGGATGAACTTGCAAAACGGGGATTCGTAGTGCTCAGTTTCGATGCCCTGGGCTGGGGGGATCGTTCGGTAAAGGGCTGGAACACGGATGCTCAACAGGCTCTGGCCTCTAATTTAATGAATATGGGAATAAGTTATGCAGGCCTTATCGCCCTGGAGGATGTCCGGGCAGCTCGTTTTCTTGCTTCTCTTCCCGACGTAGATACGAGTCGGGTAGTGGCGGTTGGTTTTTCTATGGGGGCTTTTCGTTCCTGGCAGGTTGCGGCCCTTTCGCCGGATATTAAGGCTGCGGTAGTAGTGAATTGGATGGCGACGATGCAGGGGCTGATGGTGCCGGGGAATAACCAGCTTAAAGGTCAGTCGGCTTTTACCATGCTGCATCCTTTTATTGGTCGATACCTGGATTATCCTGATGTGGCAGGGCTCGCTGCTCCCAAGCCGATGCTCGTATACGCAGGAGAAACGGATACGCTGTTCCCCGTTCCTTCGGTGAAGCAGGCCTTTGAAAAATTGCAGGCTATCTGGAAAGCTGCTCGGGCCCCCGAAAAGCTGGAAACCCGCCTCTGGCCGACGGGACATATCTATGATCAAGAAAAGCAGGAAGCTTCATTCGTATGGTTAGATCGGCAATTGGGGTTGGGAAAGCAAAAATAGTAGGATGAAGAAATGTCGGGGTATGTAAAAACATCCTGGCCTGTGCCAGAGATCTATTTGTGGGAAAAGGGTTCTTCTCCTGTTCCCTTTTCCCATGACCGGCTTGAAGAAATCGTTGAGGAACGGTCGTCCGATCCGATGGTACGCCAGGATCGTTCTATCAGGAATGTTCGATATCCTTCTCTTTTCCCTATGATAGCTTCAAAACCTCTCCCCTTGGCCATACTCGTCATCCCTGGGGGTGGTTACGAACGGGTCGTAATTGATAAAGAGGGCTTTGAGATCGGTTCCTGGCTTAACAGTGTAGGAATTACTGCCTTTGTATTAAAGTATCGACTCCCCGAAGCTCCCCATGGACAGGATCACGGAATCCCGCTCCTGGATGCACAACGGGCTATGACCCTAATCCGGGAACAAGGGGCTTCCTGGGGCTGGCCCGGAGGGAAGCTTGCGGTGATGGGTTTTTCTGCAGGGGGACACCTCGCGGCAGAGCTTTGTACCCGCTGGGATGCCCAAGTTCCGGCAGGACTTGCACCATATATTGAGGGGGAGAACTGTCGCCCTGATTTAGGGCTGCTTATGTATCCCGTTGTCTCTATGCAGGCGGGTGTTACCCATCAAGGGTCCCGTTCCCGGTTGTTGGGGACCCAACCATCCCCTGAACTCGTGGAACTCCATTCAGCAGAATTACAGGTACGGCAGGACATGCCTCCTCTTTTTGTGGTACATGCCCTCGATGATGGGGCAGTGCCGGTAACGAATACCCTTCGCTTGTGTGAGGTCTGTAGTAAGAGAGGGATTCCTGTGGAGGCCCATATTTTCCCCGACGGGGGACACGGTTTTGGGCTTCGAGAAAAAAGCGGAACTATCGCCAGTTGGCCTGATCTTGCGGTCCACTGGCTTACCATACAGGGAGGTTTGGAATGAAACGAGGGATTATCAAAAATCATGTGGTAAAAGGGGTCTTTTTTTGTATGCTAGTCCTTATAGCGGCGCCTGCAGTTATGGCACAAGTAGGAAAGGCTACTTTGTATATTCCTGGTCAAAAGGCTCTGGATGTACGGAAAGATCTGGAAGCCCATGGGTTTGGCCATTTGGATACGATTGGCAGTCATTTTTCTTTTGTTTTTGATGATCAAAAAAAGGTGGGTGCCTTACGGATTAATACTACCGATGGACTTAACGATTTTTTTACTATCCCTTTGTCGGGAAACGAAAAACGGGTCACCGTGATTTTTAAAGCCCGGGGGGCTAAGGACGCGGATACGGGAACACCCTTTGGGGTTTTCTGGGTAGGCTGGCAACGAGGAGAGTATCAGGCCCTTTTGCGGCATAACCATAGCAATCAAATTAAGGGAAGTACCGGCCAAACAAGTCTTAAACCGGATGATATTGTTTCGGACTGGCATGAATTCCGTATGGTGTTTGAAGTGGAGTCGGACGAAAAGGCCATTACCGCCCGGGCCTACGTGGATGGTAAATTGCGGCACGAGACAAAGGCCTATGTAAAACAAAGTACCGAATGGGCTGGGGCGGGGCACTTTATTGCCTTTGGGGAGAACGATGGAAGTACCAATGGTTTTGCTCGGTACCTCTATGTCCTGGTGATTCCTGATGAGGATGTACAAAACCTTCCCCTGGAAGAATTGGGGAAACGATTCGGATATGATTTAACAAAGGTGCCCCTTCTTGTACAGGATCAGGATCCACCGAGTAAGCGGCCTACCGCAAAACCATCGGGAATTACCATGTTGGCTTCAGAGGTTCGAAAGGAATCAACGTGGGTAGATCCGGCGGCCATACAGAATAACGAGATAGATTTGTCCCGTCTTCCGTACAGCAAGAATAAGGCAGAATTCATAGATCCTCGCCCGGTTTTGCCGGATCTTAAGAAGATCGCAGGATCTCGTCCGGTTCTTACCGTAATGGCCGGTGGGGGAAGTGGTGCCTATGCCACGATTAAAGATGCGATTGATGCGGCTCAACCAGGTTCTGTGATCTATATAAAGAAGGGCCTATATCGGGAAAAGCTTAAAATAACAAAGCCCGATATTACCCTCTTAGGAGAAAGTCCAGTTTCTACCATTATTTATGGCTATGAAGCGGATACCGGTGGTATTGATGGGAATATCCTGGTGGATGTGAGCCTTAATGGAGAAAGTTTTAATGCGGTAAACCTTACTTTTTATAACAAAGGGGCTGAATGGAACAAAACCTGGGGAAGTTCGGAACGCCGCTCGGTAACCCTTGCCACGAGGAATGTAGGTCAGGGAATTATAAAAAACTGTATCTTCCTTGGACAACAGGATACGATGTATCTTCGTTCTGGTCGGCTCTACTTTGAAAACTGTTACATAGAAGGAGAGGTTGATTTTATCTGTGGAGGGGCCACGGTTCTTTTCCAGCGGTGCCACATTCATTCTATTTATTATCCCCAGGGGGGCTACATTACAGCCGCAGCCCCTGCCGATTCTGGCGGCCTGGGGTTTGAGAATGGCTACGTGTTTAATCAGTGCCTGTTTACCGCCGATCCTGCCCTGCAAAGTGCTAAACCGGTGTTTTTAGGCCGAGGGGCCTGGACAGGAGGCAGTAACGGTAAGGGCCCCGCCAAGGTGGTAATCATGAACTCTCGGATTTCTGCCCTCTCCGGTCAGGGGGGCTGGACCGATTGGGATAACGTGAATACGGCGGATAAACAGTTTTTCCGGGAATATCGCAATGAAGGCGAAGGGGCCCTTCTTGCTGAAAGCCCGACACGACGGTTCCTTACGGAAGAGGAATATCGCACCACCTACCAACGGCCGGAGTTGATCCTGGGATATACTCCAAAACTTCCGTGGTAAAAAACAAGGGCCTTCAGATGGACCTAATGTCTCTTATATGGAGGGGCCCCATCATAGGGCCCCATGTCTATCCGAAGGGGGCCCTCCTCATCGAGAAAGAAGTCCGCGAATGAACACGAATAAACACCAATAAATTGAGAAACAGGCCGTGAGAGGAGGGCGTACCATTGCAGTGCTCCCTCTGGATAGATCTAAGGATCCACGAATGAACGCAAATGAACACCAATAAATTGAGAAACAGGCCGTGAGAGGAGGGCGTACCATTGCAGTGCTCCCTCTGGATAGATCTAAGGATCCACGAATGAACGTGAATAAACGCGAATAAACACCAATGAACTGAGAAATAGACCGTCACAGGGGCACGTGCTGTTTCAGTGCCCCCTTGCATGGTTCTAACGATCCGTACATACCTCTGAATGAGCACAATACGGGATTACGGGGTAGGTCCCCCTTCTATTCTGTGTACCGTATCCCCAGACAGAGGCCGACGGCCCGTTCTTTTCCAGGAATGTTGTCATGGATTGGGATGTTCAGGACCTCCGCCGCTTCGCCGGGCCGTTTTACTACCAGGGTAGTGGAACCGCCCCCATCGAGGAGTAGTCCATCCTGGGCGCCAAGCTGGTGCAGAATTTCCGCCGTCTCCTGGGCGGTAGCCCCCACACTCGATTGTCGCCGTCCATCGATCGCCAGGAGAATGATATGCTTCTTATCAGGGAGCACTCCAATGGCGGATCGGGGATTGCGGATTGCTCGATAGGGAAGGATTTCCCCATCCTTTAGGATGGTGAAAAAGCCCCCAATTCCGTAGGGAATTTCTTGAAGAAGATGGGGAGCTTTTGCCAAGACCTCTTGCTCTATAATAGCCGCGGTTTTTTCTTTAGTGATAATGAGCGCGCTGTAGCGGGGGTGTGGAACAGAAAGGACCTCATACTCATTAATGCCCAGCCCTATGTGCTCCCGATGTTCTCCTTCCCTGTCGGAAACGGGGCCGAAAGGGGCGGTGTTAATCGCCACCAGGCTGTTCGTCCTCTCAGCAAAGTGCCGGACCGTGATGGACCGTCCCTGGCCGGGCCGTTCTACCGGTGGGCCTACGACGATTTCCACCTGAGGTTGAGAAAGGTCCACCATCACCGCCCAGCCTTCCAGGGGGGGATTGTGGATAGCAAAACTGGTATAGGTAATTCCCGGAACAAGGGAAGTGAATGATACGTCCAGGGCCTGAATGGTGTCTGATTGAAAAGTAATAGGGTAGGGCCGCGGTAAGGAGGCTTCTTCTGGACCGGGTAGATATACGGGGAAACTCGTACAGGCGGTCCAGAAAAAGACAACCAGGAACCAGGCCTTTCTTGCTATTTTTTTAAGGTGCGCCGTCATGCTTCCTGAAACATCACATCCCATGGCAGGTCTCTCTTTTTTAAGGAAAAGGGGTTTGGTAAAAAAATAAGGCCCTTTCCGGGCCTCATCGATTTAAAAACTCTGCTATTCTTTGGGGGACCCTACCGGATTTTGGGGGACCGTACCGAACGCCCATAGGCACCCTCTTTCGGGAGTCCCTTCTTTTTAGGTAGAAAGGCCCCCTATTCCCCGGCAAAATCCCTTTGGGGATTTAGTATTCGGCTTTCCCCTTGCGATTCTTCTTCATCAACTTACGCTGGATTGCCTTTTTCTTGCGGTTCAGGATGGTAGAAGGCTTTTCGTAGTATTCCCACTTCTTAAATTCCCGAATGATGCCTTCTTTTTCGACCATCCGCTTAAAGCGTTTGATCGCCTTTTCCAGCGTCTCGTTTTCATCGACGACGATGTGGGCCACTCTTCTCACCTCCTTTCCGCTTACCGGTCAGAATCACTGATCTTTGTACGATAGGTTGATATTCTACTGAGAATAGAACCTTTGTCAAGCAGAGGGTTTGTGATAAGGCTATCGGCGTTTGCGCTTTCGCCGTGGATACGAATTTCCCAATGGAGATGGGGCCCGGTGGAAAGGCCGGTGGAACCACTGGTGCCTATGAGGGCCCCCTGCTCAACTATTTCTCCTACCGCTACCGAAATAGTATCCATGTGGTAGTACAGCGAATACACCCCCGGGGCATGTTCCAGAATAACCGTGTTCCCCGTTACCAGGCGATATCGGGCCAGGGCAACCCGCCCCCGTGCACAGGCGCGCACCGGTGTCCCCCGGGGAACGCCATAGTCAAGACCGTAGTGAATACTGGTGCTCTGCTTACCATTACTGTACCGGTACACCCGTTGATCTCCAAAGAAGGCGGTACGACGTTTGCTTGCCACCGGTTCCACCCAGGGTTCCTGACTGTGGAGAAGGGGTGTCGGCGTGGTAAGGACCTGCCAGAGTTCCCGGCTTTCCGCTTCTTTACGGGGATCCGGTTTGGTTAATAGGTCGGTGTTTGTGCTATCCAGGGCTATTTCCATGGAAACGAATTGGACCGGTTCCAGAGAGATGCTTCCTTCTTGTAAGGGCTGTTCTCCTTTAAGAATCCGAATAAGGATGGTAGCTCCCTCGTAGGCTGGACCGGTGGTGAGCAGAGCCATGGCAATAGTCCCGGTTTCTGTTTCATTTTGATAGGTATCAAAGATAAAAAAGGGGGCAGAAAGGATCTTTTTCCCCTTCGGCGACAAAAGCTGAACCTGGTAGTCGCTAAAGGAACCGGCGGTTTCTGTTTGGTTGGGTAAGAGGAGCACCACTTGAAAGGCGTCTCCTATCCGAGGCTTTTCGGGATACACGAAGAAAGCCCTCGGTTCCTGGGCTCCCAGATGGGGACCCGTAGCGATACAAGCGAGCAATGCTAAGATCTTATGAAACCTGTTTTTTTTCATGAGCAACTTCCGATCGTTTAAGGTCGGTGATGATAAGCTGCGGTGTTTCAGTACCATTGAACCAATTACGCTGCAACCGAAATACCAGATCCACCCGGTCGTGGAGGTCAAACTCGGTTTTTACCTTTTCTGCGGCTTGCCAGTATACGGCGGGCCACTTGTAGGCTCCCGCATCCACCGTCAGTTTTACGTGGGGGGTTCCGTTTTTCCCCATCAAAAGTATATCGATAATCGGTAAGCCCCGGGCAAGGAAAAAGAGGTGGTCGTTTGCCTCTCCATAGGGTTCGAAGGTATCTACTACCTTGAGAAGTTCGGGAGTAAGATAGCCGTGGGGTAGTTCCGCATCGATATGGAGAATTTCTTCATCCCGGGCTTCTTCGAGTTCCATGCAGGCGCTGACTATTTTAAGTCGATCCAGAAAGAGGGGCCACTTCTCATGGTCCATGGTAAAACCTGCCGCATAATCATGGCCTCCCCAGTCGGTAAAAAGGTCTGCGCATTGTTCCAGCAGGGAACGGACATCGTATCCCCGGGTGGAACGGAGGGAACCCGAAAGGGTAGTTTCGCTGGTAAAAGCCACCGCGATGGCGGGGACTTTAAAGCGCTGTACCATCCGGGCGGCCATGATGCCCGTTACTCCCCGGTGGATTTCGGGACCAAAGGCAACGACGAGCTTTCCCCCAAATTGTTCTAAACTTGCCGCAGCCATCGGTTCTACCACCGCCCAGATGTCATTCCCCAGTTTTCGGCGATCCTCGTTCATCTGGAGTACCGCCTGAACCAGCTCTTCCCGGCGGGGAAGTTTTTCTTCTAAAAGAAGTTCTACCGCCAGATCGGGCCGGCCCATCCTTCCGCTGGCGTTAATGGCAGGACACACCTGCCAGGAAAGATCGCTGGCGATAATAGGTCGTCCGCTGAGGCCGAGCTTAAAGAAAAGATCTGAGAGTCCTGGCCGGGCCTTCTTTTCCATGGCGCTGATCCCATTCTTTACGACGATGCGATTCTCGTTCTGTAAGGGCATCATGTCCGCGATGGTTCCCAGGGCAACAAGCTGGAGATCTTCCTGGTCTTCCTCGGTATAGAGGTTTTCTTTTTTTTGAATATAGGTCACAAAGAGATTTATAAACGTGTCCAGTTCGGTTGGGTTCCCTTCGGCATACCGGGCAATTCGGGAAAGTTCCTTTAATCTAAGAAGACTCTTCCCCGCCACCTGGGGAAATTCCCGGCCAATTTCTTCTCGTATATCTTGAAAGTAGGGCTCTATCCCGGAACCGAACATTTTATGGAAATTGCGAACGTGGAGCGGCCTATCCCAGACAAGAATAGGCGTGTCTTGAATGAGGGGCAGAATGCGGGTCTGCTCTATGGTTACCATACCGGGGATGATTGTTTCGGTAAGCCGCCGGACCACGACCAGGTTTCGGAGGATGGCTACCTCCACCTCAAAGGCATCGTTGGTGGGGCGGGTGGTTAATAAGCAGAGGTTTTGCCCGTAGAGACTGCTCTTCCGGGCAAAGCGGAGGGCCCACACGAGCTTGTAGGTTACCCCACAGCCTGCCAGGTCCCGGAAGGGGTAGGGGGTGTCTTTAAGTTTTGGATTGATGATCGCCAGGGCAGGGGGCAATTCTTCTTGAGGATTATGGTGATCTACCACAATGACGTCGATGCCTAATTCCTGGGCCAGGGCTATTTCTTCATGGTTCGAAATGCCACAATCCACCGTAATGATAAGGGTTCCCCCCTGTTCTGCCCATTCTTTAACAGTTTCTCGGGAAAGACCATAGGCATCGTTTCCCAGAGGAACCCGCCACTCGACGCTAAGGCCCATGCGCTGTAATTGACGAACCAGAAGGGCCGTACTGGTAATGCCATCCACATCTCGATCCCCAAAGACGAGGACCTTTTCTTGTTCTTCCCCCGCCGAAAGAATCCGATCCACCGCGTCTTCCATGCCGGGGAAGAGGAAGGGGTTGTGAAGATAGCGCAGATCCGATTCAAGGTAGAATTGAATTTCTTCCCCCCGCAGAATACCCCGGCGGGCAAGGATCGCCGCTGTCAGGGTGTCGCATCCATACCGTTGGGCAAGGCGCTTAACGAGTTCCGGGGGTATTTCTTTCTTTTCCCATTTCATGAGCGCGAATTTCCTTTGCCACAAGATTGCGCGGTGCCGGTGGAGCGTCCTCTATATGCAGGGCTCCCTCCAGGAGGGGGAGGGCCTCTGCAAGGCTAGCCGGGTCTTTTCCCCACACGGTCATGACTGTCTCTCCGCTCTGGACCGCCTCTCCCCGCCGATGATGGAACTGGATTCCCGCCGTGGGGCTGACCGGGTCGGTGGTGGTGTTCCTCCCTACGCCCAGGAGCACCCCTGCGCGGCCTATGTCGTAGGCATCGATATGGGTGATATACCCACTGTGACGGGCCCGCACCTCTTTCCAGTGGGGAGAGCGATAGGTTCCCCGTAAGCGCAGGAGTTCCTCCGGCTTGCCGCCCTGGGCTTCCACATTTTTAAGGAAAAGTTCCCGGGGTTTACCGCTTGCCAGGGCTTTTTCGCAGAGTTGGCGGGCAATGCTTGCATCGGGGGCCTTTCCTGCCAGCAGTACCATCCGGGCGGCAAGTTCCAGGGTAACCTCCATGAGATCCTCTGGGCCCTTCCCTTCAAGGCAATCAAGGCTTTCTTCGACCTCTAAGAAGTTTCCTACCATGGTCCCCAGGGGTTCGTTCATGTCCGTAAGCAGGGCAATGATGGGTTTGCCCATGGCCTTGCCCGTTTCTACCAGGGACCGAGCCAGTTGTTCCGCCTGGGAAAAATCCTTCATGAAGGCACCGGACCCGAATTTAACGTCGAATACCAGGGCCTCCGCTCCTTCGGCCACCTTTTTGGAAAGAATGCTGGCGGTAATGAGCGGAATCGATTCCACCGTGGCGGTCACATCCCGCAGGGCGTACAGGAGCCGATCCGCCGGGACGATCTCGCTGGTCTGGCCGGTCATGGCAAAGCCGGTGGTTGCAAGGATGCGTCGGAATTCTTCCACCGACAGGTTTGTTCGATAGCCGGGGATGGCTTCTAGTTTGTCCAGGGTTCCTCCCGTGTGCCCCAAGGCCCGGCCAGACATCATGGGATCCTTGATTCCCAGGGAGGCGACGAGGGGTGCCAGGATAAGGCTTGTTTTATCCCCCACTCCCCCGGTGGAGTGTTTATCCACAAAGGGGCCTTCTATCCCCGAAAGGTCGATGGTTTTTCCGGAATGAAGCATTATCTCCGTAAGGGCGCCCGTTTCCCGGGGAGTCATCCCCTGGAAGTACACCGCCATTGCCCAGGCAGAAACCTGGTAATCCGGGATACGGCCCTCCACATATCCTCTGATAAGAAACTCTAATTCATCCCGGGAAAGCTCTTTGCCATTTCGTTTATTCATGATGATATCTACCGCTCGCATGATAGCCCTCCTTCTGGGTAGGTCCGCTTTTTGTTATTCCTCATGCCATTGTATCCCTTTACCACTGAAGGCAGTGTATAGTCCCTCTCCTACCTGTATAGCCCTGGCAAGCACCTCATCCTCAAGGGTGTACCGGAGGGCCTGCGGGCCTCGCAGTTTGTGAACCTCCCTGAACCAGCGCCGGAACCCCGGGTACAGGGGTATCGCTGCCAGTCCCGCTGAGGGGGCTGCCCTGTCCCGGCAGGTGGAACACACCAGGAGATTCTGGCCCGGGAGATACCATAGTATATCAAGATGCCCGATGGGGCAAGCGCAGGAACCACAATGGGAAAAATCGGGGAAAATCCCCAGGATGTCCAGATACTGCCATATGAAACGAAGCACCAGGTGTCGCCGTTGGTCCCGCTGGGCCTCCGCCAGGGTTTCCAGGCTTTCATCTAAAAGAAGATATACCTCTTCTGGGTTGGCTCCCCCACCATGTCCCTGGAGCACTAATTCCACAAGAAAGCTGGCCGCTAGAATTCTGCCATAGTCTTCCCGAATCCCGGGGCGCCAGGTTTCTACATCGAAATCGGTGACCTTGCGGTTGTCCCGCACGGGATCGTGGTACACCCACAGCGTACCCCTATTAAAGGAACTCACGTGGGAACGCAACTTGCTTTTTGGACCACCGAAAAGGGTTGCCCGCAGGATCCCCTCTTCCCGGGTAAGGAAGACCGCCTCCCGATTCGATTCGCCTGAGTCTCTTACTGTAAGAACGATGGCCTGGTAGGTTTTATTGCGTGCCATTCGGTGCTACTCTGATAGGAGCTTGGTTTTCTTTTAGGCCCGAAGGTACCCGGGGGCGCACAGGTCTTTTCTTCCTCCCATGGGAACTGTTCAAAATAGAACCGGCCCTCTTATGACGAACCCGGGGAAAGGGAGCTAAGGTCCAGGGCAAACACCTTACTCTTTCGTTTGTAATCATAGAGGCGGCGTTTTCGTTCGGGAAGCTCTTCTACGGAAATTTCCTTGAACCCCAGGTACTCAAACCAATCGTGGGTCCGGGTGGTGAGTACAAAAACCCGCTTCATGCCCTGCTTGCGGGCCCGTTCTATGAGATAGCCCACGATACGGCGCCCCATGTTGAGTTCCCCGTAAAGGGGATCGGTAGCCAGGGCGGCTATTTCTCCCTGTCCTTCTCCCCAATCATGGAGGGCTCCACAGGCGTGCACGGACCCATCGATATCAAACACCACGTAATCCTTTATCTTTTCGTGAATATCGTCGGCGCTGCGGCGGAGGAGTATCCCCTGTTCCATAAGGGGTTCCATGAGCCGCAGTACCTGGGGGATGTCGTCTGCCAGAAGGGGCCGGATCGACTCATATTCATCGGCGTAGATCATGGTCCCTGCCCCCAGGTTGGAAAAAAGTTCCCGGAGTACCGCCCCTTCTTCCCGGCCGTCTACCAGGTGTACCCGCTCCACCCCCGCCCGGCCTGCCCGCAGGGCCAACTGGAGTTCTTCCAGGGGGCGGTCCTTTTGGGGGCTGTTCATATCCAGGATGGCCTGGGCTTCCTGAAGGGTAAGGCGTCCGATACGGCCCGAGGCATCGCAGGAAAGGTTCGCCGGCACCTGGTAGTGGGATGTCATGAGAGGTCCATGGGCTGAAAGGATAAAGAATTTTACCGCCCCCAGGGCCCGGCATACTTCCAGGGCTATTTCATCACTGGGAAGATTGTAGGGCTTCCCCGCAATACTCCAGCCGATACAGGGAATAATGGGAACCATCCCCATCTGGAGTACCCGTGACAGGGGTTCTACCAGAATTTTTTCTACCACCCCCGAATGCCCATAATCGACTCCATTTACCACGCCTAAGCCACGGGCGCGCACAAAATTACCGATCACCGAGTCGATACGGCTCGCCGAAAGGGCCGTCATAAAGCGGGTCGCCACTTCAAAGGCCGCCATTTTTACAAAGGGAATGGCCTGGCCTGAAGTCAGCCGGACGGTCCCCTCATATGACCAGGGAATTTCGTATTCCGTGAGGACCGCATCAATCCATTCTTTGGCCCCCGGTACAATCACAACCCGGATGCCCGTTTGGGCAAGCAAGGCCAGGTCGTTCATCAGGGAAGGAAAGGATGGGGCTTCGGTAAGGGGATAATCAACTTTAAACACCATCGTCCTTCCGTGGAAGCGGCTCTGGTAAAAAAAGGCTTCCCGGATGAGTTCTACCTGACTCGTTTGTTGCATGCCCCTGCCCCTTGTGTGGTGGTATGGTTTTACTGATTATAGTCTTCTCCTTTTTTTTCGGAAAGGGGCCACCGGTGAAAATGGTCTTTCCTCTCCTTTGTCGCCATACGGTTCTGCCCCAGAACATAAGGGTAGCCGCGTACCCTTATGCTTGGGAGCTTTTTAGAACCTTACACCGGGAATTTTTGTGCTTTTGGTCTTTCTATTTGCTTTTTTGCCCCATATTTGCGATATTTTAGCCAGAGGTTGCACTATGTCAGATCAACAAGGCATCGTTCCTATTGAACAAATATTACCCAACAAATTGTACCTGGTAGCCCTCATGGGGCGCCCCATATTTCCCGGTATTTTTACTCCCATCATGATCGGGAATCCCACTGACGTAAAGGTGGTGGAAGAGGCCCTCTCGGGAGACGGGCTCATTGGGCTCGTGATGTTGATGAATGAAACCGAGAATCCCACCATCGATGACCTGTATAAGGTGGGAACCGTGGCTAAAATCGTAAAGAAGATTAACCTTCCCGATGGGGGCGTGAATATCTTCATTTCTACCCTGAAGCGCTTCCGGATAAAAAAGGCCCTGAATCCGGCGAACCCCATTGTGGCGGCGGTGGAATACCTGGAAGATGAAGAGGATGACACCAGCGAAGTAAAGGCCCTTACCCGGGCCCTTATCAGCGAGATGAAGCAGATCTCCGAAAACAACCCCCTCTTTTCGGAGGAGATGCGCCTCAATATGATCAACATTGATCATCCCGGGAAGATCGCCGACTTCATTGCCAGCATCCTGAATATCGATAAAACCGAACAACAGCGGATCCTTGAAATCCTTAATGTGCGCAAGCGGATGGAACAAGTCCTGGTCTTTATTAAAAAGGAGCAGGAACTGTTAAAAATCCAGAAGAAGATCCAGAAAGAAATCAACGAAAAGATCGAAAAAAGCCAGCGGGAATATTTTTTGCGGGAAGAGCTCAAGGCGATTAAACAAGAGCTGGGGATGACCACCGATGCGAAGAGCAGCGAGTACCAGCGCTTTAAAGAAAAGATCGAAGAACTCCATTTTGAAGGGGAAATCAAAGAGGCCGTAGAACAGGAACTAGAAAAATTCAGCCTCATGGATCCCAACTCCAGTGAGTTTATCGTAACCCGCAATTACCTGGATACCATCGTGAACCTTCCCTGGAAAGATCCCGAACCCGAACAGTTTGATCTCCACCGGGCCCGGGAAATCCTGGAGGAGGATCACTATGGGCTTAAGGATGTGAAGGATCGGATCGTAGAGTACCTGGCGGTGCGAAAACTCCGGAAGGACACCAAGGGTTCTATCCTGTGCCTGGTGGGCCCTCCGGGGGTGGGAAAGACCAGTGTGGGCCGTTCTATTGCCCGGGCCCTGAATAAACAGTTCTTCCGCTTTTCGGTGGGGGGGATGCGGGATGAGGCGGAAATTAAGGGACACCGCCGTACCTATGTGGGGGCCATGCCGGGGAAGATCATCCAGGGGCTTAAAATCGTAAAGACCAAGGATCCGGTGTTTATGATAGACGAGATCGATAAGATGGGTTCCAGTTTTCAGGGCGATCCTTCCAGTGCGCTCCTTGAAGTACTGGATCCAGAACAAAACTACAGTTTCCGGGACCATTACCTGGACTTGCCCTTTGATGTATCCCATGTGTTTTTTATTGTTACCGCCAACACCCTGGACACGATTCCCCTTCCGCTCTTAGACCGGATGGAGGTGATTCAATTGCCGGGCTATATTGATGTGGAAAAACTGGAAATCGCTCGGCAGTACCTTATTCCGCGGAGCCTTGAACGGAATGGGCTTAAAAAGACCCAGGTACGCTATACCCGGGATGCCCTGCTGTTTATTGCCAATGGCTATGCCCGAGAAGCGGGAGTCCGTAATTTCGAAAAGAACTTGGATAAGATTCATCGGAAACTGGCAAAACAGGTGGTGGATGCTCTGGAAGAGGAGCACCAAAGAGCCGATGGGGCATCCACAACCCCTGCAGGGTCCAGCGCCGAAGCTTCGGCTAAGGAAGGGGCCTCCTCCTCGGGAAAACATGCCGGCGAGCTCAGGGCGGTGCCCGATACGCGTCAGGAGAAAGCCACCTCGGCGCGGGTCCCCTCGGCGAAGGAAGAGGGCGCCCGGGAAAGTTCGCCGGTACAGCATGCGGTGGGGCAGGAAACGGTACCGGGTCAAGAAAAAGCCGATCAAGCGGCCAAGCCGGCGGAAGCCTCATCTGCGCCGCGGGGAAAAGGAAAGGGGAATAGCCTGGCCAGAAATGGACTTCCCCGCTTTGTCATCGATAAGCCGGCGGTGGAAAAATATCTGGGTAAACCTATCTTCGCAGAGGAAGAGATAAAGCGGGCGGATCGACCGGGGATGGCCGTAGGTCTTGCCTGGACAAGCCTGGGCGGGGACACCCTTATCATCGAAGCGGTAGCTATTCCTGGGAAAGAAGGCATTACCCTTACCGGTAAGATGGGAGAGGTAATGAAAGAGTCCGCTACCATCGCGTACACCTACACCCGTAAGTTGGTGGCAGAAAAATACGGCATTGGCCAGGAGTGGTTTGAAAAACATCACATCCATCTCCATATCCCTGAGGGGGCCACGCCAAAGGATGGGCCTTCGGCGGGTATTACCATGGCTACGGCCCTGGTATCCCTCGTAACCGGTCGGGTCATTGCGGATCGCTATGCCATGACCGGCGAATTGAGCCTTACGGGGCAGGTTCTCCCTATCGGTGGCCTTAAAGAAAAGACCATTGCGGCCCAGCGGAACCGGGCAAAGCATATCATCATTCCGAAGAAGAACCTGCGGGACCTCGACGAAATTCCCGACCACGTAAAGAAGGGGATCGAATTCCACCCTGTTGAGCGTTTTGAAGATGTGCTCGCCCTGGTTCTGCCGGATTAAGAGTTTCGGTATCACAATATGGGGCCCCTAACAAAAGCGTAAGGGGCCTCCGCAAAAAGCTGTGTTGCAGGCAAAATGATGTGGAAAAAACACCGGAAAGGAGGGGCCCGTAGAGGAGTCCTTGCGGGGAACCGCCCCCTTGCGAATCGTCAAAAAATGGGCATACTTATACTCTGGAGGATATGATGGCGGGGTTTGTGGAGCTCTATAAAGATGCCGGATCAGAAATAGCACAAAAGGCCCGGCGATTGCGGGTGATTTTATTGCTTATCCTTGTTATTCTGCCGGTAGTGAGTGTTCTTGATTTTGTTACCGGAGATTTTGCGAGCTCGGTTCTTGAACTTTTTTTAGTAGTAATAAACGGTACTGCTTTTATTATTTTGTATCGAGGAAATTATAGACGGGCCGCCCTTTTGGCCATTATTGCTACGACGGTAATGCTGTTGGCCCTTTCTATGGTGGTTACGAGCAAAGAGGCAGCCCTTTTGTATCGGAATGTGGCCTTCAATGCGGTAGTGTTGGCCTTTATAGTTTTATTTAGTCATGATATTCGTCTTTTTTTAAGTGTATCTTTGATTCAAGCGATAATTTCCCTTGTTCTTTTTGCCTTTCTTCTTCTTTTGCCGGCGGGAATTTCTCTTTCTTCTCTTTCGATTAATCTTTTAATAAGTGTGGTGCTTCATTTCTTTTTTACGTATCTGTTGTATTCTTCTACCAAAATACAAAAGGAATTAAATAAGGCCCTGCGGGATGCGAGTGAGCGGGACCAGCAGCAGATTGAAAAGTATGGTACCATTGTGGAAGGAATAGCAAAGAATCTCGAGTCCCTGGGGCAACTTTCGAATCATCTCCAGCGGATTCGGGATCTCCTTTCGGAATCTACGGGTGCAGTCATTTCTATCGAAGCCCGGATCCGGGACTTGGAAAATGCTGCAGATACCACCAATCAAGCGGCCACCACCATTGGGAAGAGAATAGAAGATTTAAACCGCAATATAGAAGAGCAGTCCGCAGCCCAGATAGAATCCTCTGCCTCTATTAACGAGATGGTGGCATCTATTCGTAACGTGGCCGAATCGGCCAACCGGCGACGGGCTTCCCTTGCCCAGCTTGACGGTACCGCCGACGAGGGGATGCAGCGCCTCGATGGACTTCTTTCCCACATTAGTCGTATTGAAGGAAGCATCGGGGCTATCCAAAAGATGGTGGGGGTTATCAATGCCATTGCGGGCTCTACGAACCTTTTGTCGATGAACGCAGCTATTGAGGCGGCCCATGCGGGAGAGGCGGGCCGGGGGTTTGCGGTGGTGGCTGAGGAAATTCGCAAGCTTGCTGATACGGCAGGAAAAAATGCCAAGGAAATTGGACGGCAACTCAAAGAAGTTATCGATGTAATAACCCGGGCGGCCGAAGAAAGCCAGGGGACCCGCAGTGCCTTCCAGGAAATTCGAAAGGAGATTACCGGGGTTATCACCGCCTTTGATGAGATTCGGACCGCCACGGCGGAACTTGCCGAAGGGGGAAGGCAAATCCTTGAAGCCCTGGCTACCCTTAATACCCTCTCAAGTCAGGTAAAGACTGGAGGGGCAGAAATCGGTGAAGTCCAGAAGGCCCTGGAAAAGCTCCAGGGGAACATGTATACCGCCCTGGCCTCGCTCCGGGATAATGCCCGGCTTGTGATGGAAAAGGATGGGGCCATCTTGAAGGCGGTCCAGGAGGTTGCTTCGGTGAGCGAGGCAAGTTTCCATCATGCGAAGGAATTGCATGGTCAGGTTGCCGGTTCGTAATTGGCTATGAGGGAGCGGCAAGAACTTTTTTTCCCCCTTGATAACAGTGCCATTTTTATGGCCGCCATTGCGGGACGAAAAGGGCCATTCGTCTATCAATTTTATGTAGACTTACGCCATCCGGTGGTGTTGCCTGCCCTGGAGAGGGCGGTGGAGCGACTTTTCCCCCGATTCCCTTATCTTTTTGTCCGGCTCCGGCGGGGGGTATTCTGGCAATACCTTGAACCCTTAGACAAACCGCCTCAGGTGGAACGCTTACCCCCTGCACCAGGTCTCTCTATGGGATCTATTTCTCGAAAAGGACTCTTACGCATCTATGTGCGGGGGCATCGTATTGCCTGCGAGTTCCATCATGCCATTACGGATGGCACCGGGGCTATCACCTTTCTTAAGGCCCTGGTGGTGGAATACTGCCGTCAATTGGGGATAGGGCAGGAAGTAGATCCCCAGATACTGGCTGGAATCCCCCAACCGGAAGAGACAGTGGACCCCGCCGAGTACGAAGATTCTTATAATCGATACTTTCGGCCAGGGCCGCCGGTGCCAGAAACCCTGCCCCCGGCCTTTGTGATTCCCGGTTGGCGGATGCGTTTCGGCTACCGGGAAACCATAGGCACGATTCCCCTCGAGCCACTGCTTTCCTATTGCAGGGGAAAGAAGGTGAGTATTACGGAATTCCTTGTGGCGGTCCATATAGCAACTCTTCAAGACCTGTACACTGCTCTTCCTGCTAAGAAACAGCGGAAAAGTAAAAAAATCATTTCCGTACAGGTGCCGGTAAACCTGCGAAAAATATACCCTTCCCGAACATTGCGGAATTTCTTCCTTTTTGTGGCTCCCTATATTGATCTTCGCCTGGGCTTTTGGTCCTTTGAGGAAATCCTTAAGCGGGTACACCATCAGATGCAACTAGGGCTTGAAGAAAAAGAACTGGTCCGTCAGATTAAACGAAACGTGGGAGGAGAGCGGAATCCCTTTAATAGACTTGTGGTCTTGCCTATCAAATTACTGGTGTTGAAGCTTATCAATGCCCTCATCGGGGTGGGATCCTATTCGGGCTCCCTTTCTAACATTGGGTCGATAGAAGTACCTCCTCCCTTTGATGCGGAAATAGAGCGTTTTAGTTTTCTTACCAGTCGGGCCCACAAAACGGGGGCCAACATTGGGGTCTGTAGTTTTAAAGAAACCCTGTATATCATTATTGGAAGCACCGTCGGGGAGGTTGAATTCGAGCGGCTCTTTTTTCGGCGTCTTGCCTCCTGCTCCTTGCCGGTTACGGTGCTGATGGAACGATATGGAGGAAACGAATGAATCTGCGGTATTGCCCTGCCTGTGGGGTCTTTGTTCGTGCTACGGATCTGCAGTGTCCCCTCTGTGGAAAACCTACTATTGAAGGGGGAACGGTGCAGGAAGGAGAAAAGCTACCCGAACAGCCCCCTATTGTTTCTGGAAGAGAAGTTTCGGCTACAGGGAACTCCGATCCCTATGGAGAGATGAAGAATCTTTCCCGGGGAGAAAAACGCTTTATTGTGGTGGAACTCCTCTCAGTGTTTAGTGGCATTGCGGTGGTGGTAACCCTTTTGGTGGATCTTTTCACATCCCATCGTATTGGCTGGTCCCTGTATGCCCTTTTTGGAATTATTGCCTTCTGGCTTATGGTGAATATTCCCCTCTTGTTATACCGTCATCCCTGGATAGTGGTGGCCATCCTTGTCCCTTCGTTGCCACTCCTCGTGTTTATTTTTGATGTCCTGGACGGGAAGATTACCTGGTTCCTTCCCTTTGGATTCCCTATAACGATACTTACCGAGCTTTCTCTGGTGCTTACGGGGCTTTTCATAGGCATTATGAAACGCAAGGGCCTGAATATTTTTGCGGTGCTGCTGCTTGGGGCTACCCTTTTCTGTGTAGGATTAGAGGGCATCCTTTCTCTGAACTTCCAGGGAAGGCTCCTGTTTAGCTGGTCTGTGGTGGTGGCCCTTTCCTGTGTTCCTATGGCGGGTATTCTCTTTTATCTTCACTATCGTATTATGCATCAGGCCTCGTTGCGTAAACTTTTCCGATTGTAGGTGCTGAGCCCTTCTGTGACAGAGTCTCCGGGTTAGGGGCCTCTTATCAAAGGTGCTCCTAACCTCGCGGACCTCTGGTTTTTACCCTCCTTTAGTTTCTCTTGCCACGGCTCCCTGCTTACGATACAATGGCGCCGGTTATTACAGGTGAAAATTACAGATCGGAGTTGCCACATGCTCAGCACCATGCGAAATATTGGTATCATGGCTCATATCGATGCGGGAAAAACTACCACTACTGAACGCATTCTGTACTATACGGGTAAAAGTCATCGAATAGGAGAAGTAGATGATGGGGAAGCCAATATGGACTGGATGGAACAGGAGCAAGAACGGGGAATAACCATCCAGAGTGCGGCTACCACAACCTACTGGAGGAACCATCAAATCAATATTATAGATACCCCCGGCCATGTGGACTTTACCGCGGAGGTAGAACGGTCGCTCCGGGTCCTGGATGGGGCCATCGCGATTTTTTGTGCCGTCGGTGGAGTGGAACCCCAGACGGAAACGGTGTGGCATCAGGCAGATCGCTATCGGGTGCCCCGGATTGGCTATATCAACAAAATGGATCGGCTGGGGGCCGATTTTTTTCAGGTTTTGGAAGATATAAAGACAAAACTGGGCGCAACCCCCGTACCTATCCAGCTTCCTATCGGAAAGGAGTCTTCTTTTGAAGGGGTTATCGATCTCATAGGCTTGCAGGAAATTCGCTGGGATCCCTCCACCGATGGGGAAAAGATGTACTATAGCCCCGTGGCGGAAGAACGGATGGCCGAGGCCCTTCGGTATCGGGAACACCTGATCGATGTGCTTGCCAGTCATTCCGATGAAATTACCGAACGATACCTGGCGGGAGAGGATATCCCCCAGCATCTGATAAAAAAGGAACTGAGAAAACAGGTGCTGAATCGGACGCTGGTTCCTATTTTGTGTGGTGCTTCTCGCCGTAACATGGGGGTACAGCCCCTCATCGATGCGGTGGTCGATTACCTCCCTGCTCCAAATGAGGTAGAACCGGCGGTTGGTTTTCATCTTAAAAAAGAAGAGGAGATCCAGATTCCCTGCGATCCCAAAGGGGTACCCCTGGGGCTGGTGTTTAAAATTCAATATGATCGAGAAGCGGGGAGCCTCTGCTATGTCCGTATGTATTCGGGTTCCATTAAGCCGGGGGCGGTGGTTTTTAATGTGGGAAAGAAAAAACGAGAGCGGGCAAATCGTATTCTCCGGATGCATTCCAACAAATCGGAGCCCATGGATGAACTTAAAGCGGGGGATATCGGCGTCATTGTAGGGATGAAACTGGCCCAAACGGGAGATACCATTGGCAGCGAGGGGTACCCCGTGGTACTTGAGAAGATGCATTTCCCCGAACCGGTTATTTCGGTGGCCATCGAACCCAAGAGTGTATCGGAACAGGAAAAATTGCGGGAGGTTCTGGAAATCCTTTCCCGGGAGGATCCCACCTTTCTTATTAAAGAGAATGAGGAAACGGGGCAGCTTATCATTTCGGGTATGGGAGAACTGCATCTGGATGTGCTTGTTACCCGGATCCTGAAAGAATACAACGTGGGGGCAAAGGTTGGTAACCCCCAGGTGACGTATCGAGAGTCTATTTCTAAAGTAGTGGAGCATACCCAGCAGTTTAGCCGCATGCTGGCAGGAAAGGAAAATGCGGCCACCCTTACGATCCGTCTTGAGCCGCTTCCCCGGGGCAGTGGCAATCGATATATCTGCCAGGCTAAGAAGACCCTCGCCCCAGAAGAAATCTTTGATGCCATTGAGCGGGGAATTCAGGCTTCCTTTAATTCGGGGATTGTCCTGGGCTACCCCTGTATCGATGTGGGGGTGACCCTCCTGGATATTGAGTATTCGGAACTCACGGGAACAGAGTTTGCTTTCGAAGCCTGTGCCAGTATGGCCTTTGACGAGGCTGCCCGAAAGGCCGATCCCATTTTGCTCGAGCCTATCATGTCGGTAACCCTTATTTCTCCGAAGGAGTATGTGGGTGACGTGATTAGCCTGGTGGTTCAGCGGGGCGGTATTGTGCAGAGCATGGATTCCAAAGCCACGGTGGACCAGGTAAAGGCCGAGGCCCCGATGGCGAGCATGTTTGGTTTCATGACGGCCCTCCGTTCCGTGAGTCAGGGGCGGGCTACCTTTTCTATGGAATTTTCGCATTTTGAAAAGAAGTCATCCCGCTAGTCGAGTGCGGGGTATAAAACAGGAGAGGGGGTAACGTTGTAGTAGGTGCAGGCGATAGGTTTCTCCCCCTGATAAACCAGGAAATCCTGAAAAGGGCCCTCTGGATACGGGATCCCCACAGGGGTACAGCACAGAGGCCCTTTTCAGTATATATCCCCGTGATTAAAAAGCCGTTTAAAAAAGTTAACAATGGCGTTCCAGATTCGCCGAAAAATCCCCGGGTTGCGGAGCTTTCTCAGCCGTTCCAGACCCTTATCGAGCTCTTCTTCGGTAAAGGCTTTGCGATTGATGTTTTCTTCCAGTTCCAGTTCCAGCTTGGTAAGCTCATCCTGGGCATCCACAATAAGGGCGTTAATGGTACGCCATCCCAGTTGCTTCGCCGCTTCCAGTCGCCGATGTCCCGCGATGAGCACGTTCTTTTTATTGATCAATATAGGGTGGAGTAAGCCGTAACGGCGCATACTGTCCATAAGGCTCGAAAGATCTCCCAGGTCTTTTCGTACCCGTTTCTTTACAATAATTGCATCGATTGGGACCTGCATAGGGTTCTCCTCTTTATGGACTTATATTCCCATCTGCAGGGGTGGACTCCCCTGAATTCTCCGAATTTTCTGAGGAGTTTGAAGGAGTAGGCGGTAAAAGATCAAGGTTGAGCTCGGGCATTCGTAATTGGTCGAGAATCCCCGAATTCTCAAGATGTATGGTATCCTCCCGTAATGTTTCAAGGCCCCACTGACGTTGAGAGGTCAGGTTTTCATGGAGATCGCAGTACTGGGTTGGCTGAGTTCCTTCTAAGAAGGGAAGCGTTACCAGCCCATCGGTACAGTTAGAGGTTGGTAAAAGACCAGAACGAGCACAGACGGTAACTTCAACTATGCCGGTAGAAGGACGGACAAATTCTTTCATGGGAAGCCCTTCGTGGATAGCCCGCATGTACTCCACCCACACGGGACCCGCAATACTTTCTCCCGTTTGGGTGACACCGAGGGAATTCCCTGGCTTGTCAAAGCCAAACCACACGGCGGTACTGTAATAGGGACTATAACCGACAACCCATACATCGGCCCAGTTCTGGGTGGTTCCTGTCTTAGCTGCCACAGGAATGGTATAGCGCTTCCCGCTGCTATCGGTATAGGTGAACTTTGTTCCCCGGGCAGTTCTATAAGAAAGGGTTCCTGATTCCACGGTTTTTCGTAATAGACTCGTCATTATATACGCATTCTGCGGACTGATAAGCTGGGTGGCGCTGCCCCGGCGCTTTTGTTGTAGCCGCAGTTCTTTTTCGGGATCTAAAATTACTTTACCGTTACGGTCTTCCACGGCCCGAATCGCAATAGGGGTAACTTCTCGCCCCTGATTGGCGAATACCGCAAAGGCCCGGGCCATCTGTAGGGGGGAAACGCCGATAATACCCAGTCCGAGGGGATACACCCGGGGGAAGACCCGGGCCTTTTCTTTGGGGTCCGTAATGCCAAGCAAGAGGGCTGCCCGATCAATGGCTGCATCGAATCCAATCGTATCAAGGATCTTCAGGGAAGGCACATTTAAAGAAAGGGCCAGGGCCCGCCATACAAGGACCGGGCCATACCAGTTTCCTTTATAGTTCTGCGGAAGATAGGGGGTGCCATCTTCGTTATAAAAAACGATAGGAGCGTCATATATCAAAGTCGCAGGAGTAATCTTTCGGGTATCGATAGCCGCGGAGTAATAGAGGGGTTTGAAAGAACTTCCTGGCATCACCTTTGCCTGAACTGCTCGAATTAGCTGGTTGGATTGGTCATACTTGGATCCACCTACAAGGGCTTTGATGTATCCTGTCTCGTTTTCTATGGTGATAAGAGCACCTTCGACGGTATTTTTTTCCGCCATTGCCTTAAGTTGTGCATAGGCTGTATTGGTAAGGGGCTTAAGTTCCTGGACATTGAACATCAGGGCAAGCACATCTATTACGGGGTTTACGCGCTCACTATATCGACCCATGACGCGATTCTCTACTTGAGCTTCCCCTGCGCTGTTTATCTCATCAATTCCAAAGGCGAGAGATAAGAGCTGAACAATGGGAATGTACAGATTTTCTGCTGTTGTAAGACGGGTGCTCTGGGTTTTTTTAAACTCCTCGTTTGCATTTGCGAGCCCTAGGGCCATCTGTCGATCCGCTACGGCCTGAAAGTTAAGATCCAGCGTGGTATGGACCACAAAACCGTCCTTGTAAATGTCCATACTGCCATACAACATTTGTTCAAGCTGACGCCGTACATATTCACTGAACCAGGGAGCTTTATCGGAGCGGGAAAAATACGCGGAGGTTGAAACACGGGTATAGTCATAGTTATCCCAGTATTCATTAAAGGATCGCTCCGCTTCCTCTTTTGTTACGTACCCCAGGGATACCATTTTATCCAAAACCGCTTTTTGTCGGTCCCGGGCTATGTTGGGATTATCCAGGGGGTTATAGCGGGCAGGACTAGAAAGCTGAATAACCAGGATCGCCGCTTCTGCCAGGGTAATGTCCCGAACGCTGTGGCCAAAATAGAATTTACTGGCCGCTTCAACGCCGTAAGTACCGGCTCCCATGTACATCTTGTTGAGGTAAAGCTCGAGAATCTCGTTTTTTGTATACCGCCGTTCTAATTGCAGGGCCCACCAGAGTTCCCGTAGTTTCCGCATAATGGTACGTTCCGAACGGTCCGCATACAGGGTTCCTGCAAGCTGCTGGGTAATGGTAGAGCCTCCGCCAAGATTTTTCCCGATAATTTGACCCACGAGGGCCCGCATAATAGCTTTAATGCTGAACCCATGGTGATGGTAAAAATCGGGGTCTTCCCGGGCCAGGACCGCCTGGATGAGGTGGGGCGGCACATCCTGAAGGCTGATGATTTCCCGTTTTTCTTCTGCAGAAAATTCGGTTATAAGATTCCCGTTGATATCAAGCACCTTTGTAGGAAGGGCCGGAGTGAATTCTGTGAAATTTTCTATATTCTTTACGTTGATGGTTTCTGCCAGAAAGAGCCCCATGCCAAGACCTAAAAAGATAGCACTCCCGATGATAAGTACCAGTAGAACTTTGAACCACCGGGAAGAGGGGCTGGATTTTTTCGATGTGGACGTCATGAACTAGAGCCTACGGAAGCACGTCGTTTTTGTCAAGCAAGGGACGGGATAAAAAAAGAGGCTGTCCTGCATTTCCAGAACAGCCTCTGCCCACAAGGCACGTCGGAGTATAGTGGTTTGGGAGGGGAACTATAGATCCGACAGTATTATCATCGGAGAAAAGCGAGACTACTTTAGAGGAGTACCAGTATTTTCTCTATTCTTCTTTTATTTGAACATCAATAGAAAAATTGATTGTATACTGTTTGCCTTTTTGCACCTGGAGCACCTTGGTAAGGGTGTATTCTCCGATGCGGAAAAGGAGTTCATGTTCTCCCACGGTAGTCTGGAATGGCATTCCCCTTTCTGCTATGGGTTGATTGTCGAAAAGAACTTCCACCGGTGCAGGGGCCTGAATGGTAACCAGGGGGACGATATCTTCTAACTCTACCACAAGATCAAGTATTTTGGCTCGTTCTATGATAAAGGAGCGGCTTTCTGTTCTAAAATAATCGGACACAATAGTGATAAAGTGGGTGCCTGTTTTGAGCAGCCGTTCTGTGGTAGGTGGCGTCCACAAGACTTCATCCAAAAAAACCGAATAGGGCTTATCTTTCAGGTGTTCGGGGGTTTTGATGTGGAGTCGGAGGACCCCTTCATCCGCGAGGATTGGTTTTACGGAAAGGGTAAATTCTAACCGCTCGATCTCTTCGGAAAGCCCCTTGATAAGGGGCATAAAGCGGATGAGCAAAGGGAATTGCTTGCTCGAAAGGATCGGCGTAAGGACTGTAACATAGGGGGATGAGCGGAGCCCATGGTTTTCCCGAAGCGGAATTTGATACACCGACTGAATTTTACCTGGAATAATCTCAAAATACACCCGTTCTGCCTCTATATCTACTATCCCCGGTTTTAGTGTCCGCGGTACCGTAGTGTAACAGGCAAAGCCGATACTATCTCTGTATTTTGTATAGAGTTGTGGCATCTTAATCTCAAATTCAATTCCTCTGAGGAACCGGTCCCGGCTATCGATAGTAATAAGCACCGCATCGGTATATGAGAGGGTTATAGATTTACTTTCGACGGAAGAGGTGGAAATATCAAGGGTGCCTTTAAGGATAGTGCGGAACCCCTCTGCAGGGAGTAAGGTGGTGAGGAGAATAAAAAATACCAGCGGCGATTTCTTTTTCATCGTCCCTTTCCCTGTAATGGTACCATTGATGCGGGGTCCCGAGTTTTTCCATTCTGTCGTATTTCAAAATGGAGATGGGGCCCTGTTGATTGTCCGGTGGTTCCTACCGTCCCAATTACTGTAGATAAGAATACCTCTTTGTGCAAGGGGACAAGGATAGTTTTTAAGTGCCCATAGACGCTGGTCCAGCCTCTTTCGTGTTCAATTTTTATATAATTACCATAGACCTCATTATAGCCAATTTCAATTACCCGGCCGGGGCGGGTAGGAAAGACTTCGGTCCCTTCCGGAGCTGCTAGGTCAACCCCTTCATGTCGTTGAATGGTCCCTCTAAAAGGATCTTGCCGTAGTCCATAGGTACTGGTAAGGGTGTAATGGCGAAGGGGAAGCCTGAAGGCCACATTAAGGAAGAAGGCCCGTTCGGTGGGAGAAAGGGAAGCTCCTGGATACACGTCGTAGGATACGGCAATTCCTTTAGGAGAAAGACTAATAGAATAGGAGGTTTCTTTTCTGTGAGCCTGTTGAAGAAGATATTCCAGGTCTGTTTCTGGTTTTTGGGGAATGAAAACTCCTGGGAGAGAAGGGATCAGGATGGTCATTCCTTTTTTAAGCTCCGATGGATGACGGAGGCGGTTTAGGGTCGCTATGGTTTCGTAGGGAAGATTACACCGGGCCCCAATACTGAAGAGGTCATCCCCTTCTCGTACGGTATATTTACATACCAGAAGTTCTTCTATTAAGGTTTTAATACTATCCTGTTCCACCCTCTCGGGGGATATGTTGATTCTCGCAAGCCGTTCTCGATTCTTTTGGATATCCTCCTGTAATTGAAGAAAAAGGATATCCTTTCCATTAAGCTGTTCTATTTGAGGATACTGAGTAAAAGCAATAGGAGGAAATAGGCTCCCCCCCACTAGAAAAAGTGCCCCTAACCAGTGTAATTTCATGGTATGCCTGGGTACAATAAAAAAGGCCGCCTCCGTTTGTTAATGGGAGACAGCCTTTCATGGTGAAATGAGACAACCTCAGCCAGCAATAATGGCTTCGGTGGGACATACCCCGGCGCAGGCGCCACAGTCCTGGCACTTAGCAGGATCTATCCAGCGAGCCCCATCTTTTTCGGAGATGGCCTCCACAGGGCATTCTCCCTCGCAGGCGCCGCAATTAACGCAGGCGTCGGTAATTTTGTAAGCCATAGGTACCTCGCTCACAATAGGATACTAAATAATACCATATTTATAGATATAAGGGCAAGCCATAAAGGTATGAGCTTTTTCTTCATGGTTTCGGTGCTTGACGGTTTTCCTCAGAGTAGGATACACTGGGAATATAAGAAAGGGGAGTAGTTTGCTACTGCGGTAACCAACAGCCGGTGGTGTAGCGGCGAAAAGCTGTCTGACCCATCTGGTTCTGCAGCTCCGGAAGGAGAAACAAGACCTTTCGTTCAGATATCCTGAGGGGATGATCCCCGGTATACCAGGGTAGAGGAACGGAAGGTCTTTTTTTATGGGTCCAGGGTTTTTGTGAAAAGGGGGAGGTGCTCATGGCACTGATAGTTCTTATAACGACCGTGATTATGTACGCACTTATTATTCTGTACCCCCACAGAAAGGTGTACTTTTCGTTGGGTGCGGCCCTCCTCTTCATAATCCTTTCCATTGTTACTCCCCGGGAAGCACTTTCCCAGATGGTAAACTGGAATGTGCTCATGATTTTCTTGGGCAGTCAATTGATTGCCTCCCTTTTTTTGTATTCCCGGGTTCCCCTCTGGATAGCGGATACCCTCATTGATGTTTCTCCCAATCCGGGTATTGCCATTACCCTGATTCTCCTGATGACCGGTTTTGTCTCCGCCTTTGTGGATAATGTGTCCACCGTTTTGGTAATGGCCCCCCTCGCACTGGTGTTATCGAAACGGCTCAGCATGGATCCTACCTATTTTATGGTAGGGCTTGCAGTAATGGCTAACCTGCAGGGAACTGCCACGTTGGTGGGGGACCCCCCGTCGATGATCTTTGCGGACTATGCCCACTATGGGTTTAATGACTTTTTTGTGTACCAGGGGCGACCTTCTATTTTTTTTGCCGTTCAGTTTGGGATGCTCTGTGGAGCCCTTTTTTTATATGCCTACTTTGCGAAAACAAAACATACCCGGATTATGGTAGAAAAGGAACCCATCATTTCTCTGGTTCCCACCATCCTTCTTTTGACCATGATAGGTTCCCTGGCGATCATTTCTTTTGTCGAACGGGGGCTTTCTCCTGTGGCGGGCTATGCCGTGTTGAGTATCGCCACTCTGGGGCTTCTGTGGTTCCGCTTTGTTCAGAAAAAAACAACCCGGGAAACCTTCGAGGTGCTTAAGAAATTTGACTGGGAGGCTTTTCTCTTTTTAATTGGGATTTTTATCGTGGTAGGCACCATCACCAAGGTGGGATGGGTAGAAAAAATAGGTGCGCTTCTGGCAGGTCTGATAGGTGGAAATGTCATCGTGGGGTTTATGCTCATTATCCTGGTTTCTTTGCTTCTTTCTGGGTTTATCGATAACATCCCCTACATTCTGGTTATGTTACCGGTGGCCGATAGGCTTGCTAAAACCCTTTCTCTGCGACCGGAACTGTACATGTTTGGTCTCCTGATTGGTTCCTGTATGGGGGGAAACATAACCCCCTTTGGAGCCTCGGCCAACGTGGTATCGGTGGGGATCCTTAAACGAGAGGGCATATCCCTTTCGTTCTTTCAGTGGCTTAAGATAGGTCTGCCCTTTACGCTTATTACCACCGGCGGGGCAGCCCTTTTTGTGTGGTTATTTTGGAAATAACGATAGCGAGGGAGAAAAACATGCAGTACCTGGTTTTAGGGATCACCATACTTATGTATGGGTTGATCATTGTTTTTTCGGAGAAGAAGGCCTTTATTGCAATGGCGGCGGCCCTTATCATGATGGCCCTGGGGGTGGTGTCTCCCCAGGAGGCCTTTACGAAAATGGTCAACTGGAACGTCCTCATGATTTTTGTGGGGAGCCTTGTCATTGCGGAACTCTTCATTTATTCCCGGGTTCCCGCCCGCATCGCCGATACCCTCATCGACGCTTCTCCGAATGTGGGGCTTGCCATCGTGGCCATTTTGATGATGACCGGTTTTATTTCTGCCTTTGTAGAAAACGTGGCGACGGTGCTGGTGATGGCACCCATCGCCCTGGCCCTTTCCAAAAAGCTCAACATGACCCCCAAGTATTTTATGATTGGCCTTGCCATCATGGCGAACCTTCAGGGAACGGCGACCCTCGTGGGGGACCCTCCCTCCATGATTTTTGCTGACTATGCCCACTATAGTTTTAATGACTTCTTCTTTTATCAAGGTAAGCCTTCTATTTTCTTTGCTGTCCAGGTGGGAATGATTGTGGGGGCCCTGTACCTTTATTTCTATTTTATAAAGGCGGGGGCTCAGAAAGTAGAAATAGAAAAGGAACCGGTTAAATCGTATGTCCCCACGATCCTGCTGGTGCTGATGATTCTGGGGCTTGCGGCGGCTTCTTTCTTGCATTCCGGCGTTTCGCTGCTCTCCGGGCTTATCGTGGTGGGACTTGCCCTGGTGGGGATTCTGTGGTACCGCCTGGTGTGTAAGGAAAGCCGGGAAACCACCCTGAAGATGATTCGAGAATTGGACTGGGATACGACCCTCTTTTTGATCGGCATTTTTATTGTGGTGGGGGAAGTAACCAAGGTGGGATTGCTGGATACCTTTGCGCGAATCTTGCAGGGCTGGATAGGGGACAACGTGTTGCTGGGCTTCCTTGCTATTGTAGGGGTTTCTACCCTGATTTCTGGTTTTGTGGATAATGTGCCCTACATTGTGGTGATGTTGCCGGTGGCGGCAACCCTGGCGCGGGCGCTTAACCTGCGGCCAGAGCTGTATATGTTTGGCCTTCTTATCGGTTCCTGTATGGGAGGGAACCTTACCCCCTTTGGGGCCTCAGCGAACGTGGTTTCCGTAGGTATCCTGAAAAAGGAGGGGGTAAAAATGGGCTTCTTCGATTGGCTTTCCGTAGGGCTTCCTTTTACCCTCCTTACCACGGGAGCCACAAGCCTATTTATCTGGCTTGTGTGGAAGTAACATAAAAAGGGTTGTACTACCTTTTTTTGGGGGCTTCGTGGGTGGGGTCCCCTCAAAAATCTATTTTTTAGAAAAGTCCTATCTGTAAATAGCCCCGTTAATGAGGTTCCCTTTAAGAGAGTTTTCTTAATTGTTAATTGTGGCGCCCTGAGAGGGAAAGACCTATAAAAAGATTTTCCTTTAAATAGGGTAGGTCCGTGAAAAATAAACCTCTCTTTTTATGATTGGGAGAACCTGTCCATATTTAGAATTTTTGAAATAGTTTTTACAAATTTTGTTTTTCATACTTGACAGATGGAAATTTGTGCAAAAGAATAGTTTTATACTTCTAAGTAAAGGGAGGTATATATGCAAAAGTCTTCAAGAAAAGTAAAATGTAAAGTGTTTTATCGGGGGGGGGATAACCCTAACCCTGGTTCTTCTGGGGGCCTGTTCCGTTGGAACTGTAGCCAACAAGCCAAGAGAAAGTAACGGTATTACCCACGCACCTGCAATCATTATGCAAGAAAGTGCAAGTGGGGGAATAGAATCTTTTCAAGCAGAAGTAAAAGTATATTCGAGTGTTGATCGTAAGCCATATTCGAACCGCCTTGTTTCTCAATATCGACTAGCAACAAAATTAATTGATGGTGAACTCTACACAAGGATTGATTTTCCCGCTGACACGGAAAACAAGATTGCAGCACGTGGTAATTTAACAGACATGGTACCCCCTGGAATTAAGCAGCCCATTGAGCAAGT
>ERZ795046.168-NODE-168-length-84592-cov-75.963424_pt1 | contig 84592 bp, 70 predicted proteins | sample MGYA00375130_ERZ795046 | MGnify/ENA primary metagenome ERZ795046 (study PRJEB30175, sample SAMN05720202) | activated sludge metagenome | isolation source: anaerobic digester from wastewater treatment plant | place: Japan | collected 2015-05-15 ... | reverse complement strand
ATACCAGCATTAGTATACTGGATATTTGTCATATTTCAAAGAAAAAGGAATAAAAAAACTTTAAAATTCGCCATTTTCGTCATATAATGGTCCCCATCATCGCAAAAGTAATCACAAGAGGAAGGCTATGGCAATTACGGCACGACAGATAGGGCGGATGTTTTCGCCCTTACAGGTTGGTTTTATCGCCGACTGTATTGAACCATTGAGTGCGGGTTCTGAAGCGGGGTGGGCCCTGGAGATGATCCAGGATCGACCAGAGCTTAAGGTGATTCCGGTAGAACGGGATGGGGCTGTTTTAGGGGTAGTTCCGCGCCACGTCCTTGAGGAACTCGTAGAATCGGCATGGAAACGGTTCTGGCAAAAAGACCTTGATGCCTACATGATTCCGGCCCGTAAAACAGTAGAGGCCACTGATTACGTAGATCGTATTGTTGCCGAGGCCTTAAACGAACAACAAAATGAACAGACCAGTTGGTTTATCGTCCAGCATCACCGCAGTTATTTGGGTATCGTAAGCCTTCAGGATATGCTGGTATACCTGAATGAACTGCGGGCCCAGGATCTCCGACGGGCGGGAGAAATCCAGCGATACCTGCTTTCTCGGAGTCTTCCCGAAGATCCCCGCGTAAGGATCACTTTTTTTAATCGCATGGCCCACGAGGTGGGGGGCGACTTTTATCGGGCCTACCGGTTCGATCAGGACCAGTACCTGGTAGGGTGTTTTGATGTGGCGGGGAAAAACCTTTCTGGCTCCTTAACCACCACTGCCCTGGGGGCCTTCTTTTCTGCCCTGGCCCTATTCCATCATTCAGGGAACCCTGTAGAGACTACCAAGCTCCTCAACAGCATGATCCGGGACCTGAATCCCGAGGATGTCTTTGTGGCGGCGGTTCTGTTTTACCTCAATTTTAAGGGAAAAACCATCGAACTTCACAACTGCGGTTTTTCACCGGTGGTTATTTTTATGCCCCAGGAACAGGAAAAAAAATTAGCCTGCAAAATGGCTAAGCCCACCATGCCTCCTTTAGGAATTGCCCCGGAAATCGACATCGACGCTCCTATCCTGCTTCCTATGTTGAAGGGGATGCGGCTTGTGGCCTTTTCGGATGGACTCACCGACATGACCGACCCCTTTGGAGAACGCTACGGCGACGATAAGGCCCTGGAATTAGTCCGGGACATACACCGGCTTTCCCCTGCAGCTCTCCAGGACCGGCTCAACGAAACCATTACCTCCTGGATTGGCGAGTCCCACCTGGCTGATGATATCACCCTGGTTGATATTCGGATTATGGAACCGTAAAAGAGAAAGTCTTTCCCTTTTCTTTCGTATCCATTATCCCATTCTCTTCTAATTAGGGAATAAACAAGAGGGCTGCGAGAGCACCTATGGCCACACTGAAGGCCCCCACAAGACCTTCAAAACTCTGGGGACGGTTTCGGATAAGCTGTAGGAGCTGTCCTCCCCTTCTGGTGCGGGATAGTCCAAACAGAAGGGCCCCGGCAACTATCGTAATAAAAGCAGAACCATAGGGCTGCGGAATGGTTATGCCCTTTTCCTGGGCCGCGAGGGTAGGAGATAAAAGGGATGCAACCAATGAAATCCAGGGGTGGGCAAAAACACCGCTGGTTATACAAAGGAGTCCATACAGAGCCATTGCAAAGAACATCCCGCGGGGTAAGCGTTGTCTTCTGTGCCCCTGGGAAGCATCAGAGTCCCGGGAAACTTCGCCAGAAACCGATGTAGCCCCCGAAATCGATGCCCCCTCTGAGGAAGAGGGGGAAACAGCTTCCAGAGGAGATAAAGCTGGAAAAGGTTTTTTAAGAAAAGAGGGGAAAAAGGGCTTTCCAGAAAAGGGATGCCAGAACAATTGGGAAAGACGAAGCATAGCCGCCATCGTTCCCCAGGAACTTATAAAAAGAACCGTATATTGCCATCTCTCTTTGTAGAGCTCCGCAACCGCCTCCTTACTTACCCATCCTCCGAGGGGTGGAAGGGCCGCGAGAGAAAGGGCCCCCACAAGGAAAGCCCCAAACAAGAACCAGCCCTGGATAAGTCCCCCACGGGCCTTATCCACATTCCGCACTCCAAGCCTGTCTGAGACGGTTCCTACGGAAAGGAAGAGGATACCCTTTGCCATGGCATGGGAAAAGGCATGGAGATAGGCCACTACAAACCCAAGGGGGGAAGCGAGGGACCAGGCAGCGACGATATACCCAATGTGGCTGATAGAAGAATAGGCCAATATAAGCTTCGCATCCCGCTGACAAAGGGAAAGCACCGTAGCCACCAGGGTAGTAAAGGTTCCAGCGGTACCGAGAATCTGGGTAAGCCGCTGCACATCAGGGGCAAGGAACGGCACGTTCTGTTGCAGGGTGAACAAAAAACGCCCCAGGGCAAAAAGGGGCACCTTAATGAGTACCCCCGAGAGAACTGCCGAAACCCCATGGGGAGCCGAGGCATGGGCCTCAGGCAGCCACCCATAGACCGGCAGAACGGCAATCCGCACCGCCGTGGCCCCTACAATACAGACCACCGAAAGTCGCACCATCCACACCGATTCGGCGCTTATCCCCGCAGCAAGAACCTGACTTATGCCGCTATAGGAAAGACGACCCGTTACTTTATAGAGCCCAAAGACCCCCAGAAGAAAGAACAACATGCTGGCAGAACTTACCATCATGTAACTAAAGCTTGCTAAAAAGGCCCTTCCTTTCCCTGCCAGGGCCACCAGCACGTACGAAGCAATGCCGAGAATCTCAAAACAGACAAACAGGTTGAAGAGGTCCGCCGAGGCCGCCGTTGCAAGGAGCCCAAAGGTCTGTAGACATAAAAGGGAGGTAAAAACGGGCCCCTTTAAATCCGTAGAACGGGTATAGAGCCAGGAAAGAAAGGAACCTATGAGCCCCAGAAGACTTAAAAGCCAGAAAAGACCATCAAAGGAAAGCTGAATCCCTAAGAGGGCTGGTTGCTGTCCCACAAAGGGATGCCAGGGTTTTTCTTTTATCACCACATAGAGGGGACCAAGAAGTACCAGGGGGAGAACAACGCCCCCTATTCCTGCAAGAAAATCTAATCCATCGCGAAATTTGCTATTCCCCAGGGTTTTTGCAAAAAGAGCGATGCTCAGCCCTCCGAGGGGCAACATAAGGAGAGCAATATTCCAATCAATGGGATGCATCCCGTATCCTTTCGTAGATGATATCGATATTGAGGGTACCGTACTCCCGATGGAGACGATACACCAGGACCAGGGCAAAGGCGGTGACACAGAGCCCCACAACTACGGCGGTGAGCATGAGGGCCTGGGGAAGGGGGTCCACCATCTCCTGTAACAGAAGTATTTCCTGTGAATCGAGCACCAGGGGAGCCCGCTTCCCAATTCGATCCCCTTCTACCATAAAAAGTAAAATAACCGCCGAATTCATGATAGAAAGGGCAAAGACCTTTTTTATCAGGTTCTTACAAAAGATAAGTCCCCCAAACCCAGCTAAAAAAAGCATTCCTAAAAGAAGTTGCTCAAGTATCACGTACAGTCCCCCGAAGCATCAGTATCATCAGGATCGCAAGGCCAGCCCCCACTTTTATACCTATGGCTATATTAAAAAGGACGATGTAGGTAACGGGCATCGGCATTTCTACTCCTACAAAGGGGTTGGAAAAAAATCCCTGCCCCCTCAACAGGCCGCTTCCTATAAGAAGCAGTATAGCCAGGAGGGCCCCCACTTCTATCCGCTGCACCGGAACGGTATTTTGAAAGAGCACCCCCATCTCCTGGGGAAGTCGTCGCCCCATGAGTAAAAAGGTAATACCCGAAGCGACTACCACACCGCCCTGGAAACCTCCTCCCGGCGATTGATGCCCAAAAAACATCACATACCACCCAAATAGAAGAACCACGGGGCTCAATTTTCCTACCGTGAGAGAAAGGACCTCTGTTCGCTGTACCCTTTTATACTGTTTATGGATATTTTCCCCCGTCGTGGGCAAAGAGAAGGAACCATGAGCGGCCCCCGGGAAATGTTCTTTCTTTTTTCCATGATCAGTCATAAGGTATACCGACCCGACAAGAGCTGCCAGTAATACCATGGTCTCTCCCAGGGTATCGTATAAACGGTAGCCTAAGTAAATAGAAGCCACCACATTGGTAGCACCCGTTTCAGAGACCGCGGACCGAGCAAGAAAATCCCGGGCACTACGAGGCCAAGGAGCCGAAAAAAGCACGATGGGGAATACTACCACCCCTATCATAATCAGGGAAACCACACCGATGATATATCGCTTCATGTCTCATCCCTTCGCTGGGTTTTTCGAATCACCCATACAAATATCACCGTCGAAACTCCTGCCCCAACGGCGGCTTCTGTAATTGCCACATCAGGGGCATGAAGGATATACAGAAGCAGCGCCGTAAGGACACTTACCACCGAGAGGGCAATAGTCCCATACAGAAGATCCTTGCATATAAGCGCATATATCGAAAGCCCCAGAATCGCAACAAGGAGTATAACCGTCATCGGCCTATTTTCCCTTCTGATTTCCAGGCATAGCGGCCAATAATATGGGTGGTGGTAGGAGAAGAAACCAGAAAAAATAAAAGGATAATGAGTACCCGTAACCTGCTTTGCCAGTCCTCCGCTAGTAACAGGGCCAAAAGGAAATAGGTAAAAGGCGCTGTGGTAGACCCGAGAGACGACGCCTGAAGCCGGACATAGGGATCCTTAAAACGATGGAGCCCCAGGGCACCAAGCAGGGTAAACACTCCGCCAACTACCGTTAATAGAATCACCCCTATGGTCCATAGTATTTCAACCATGATATCGACCTCATTAGAAATAGAAGGTTCCCGGACAAAGGAGCAATCGGTTCCGTTTCATGATCCGCGCCTGATTATCCCTTTTGTTTTTCCCCTATTATACGGGAAATAGCAAGGATGCCCAGAAATCCAAAAATATCGTATACCAGGGCCACATCCAGATAGAGGACCCGCCCATCATACACACCAAACAACACCAGAAGGGCCAGAACAAATGAAGAAATCACCGAAAGAGCCGCAAGACGATCAGAACCCCGGGGGCCTCGCAGAACCCGAAGTATCGCTATAAGGATCCCCACGGCAAGACATCCCTCAGAAATAAGGAGCACCATTTCTTTCATACCCATACCCTTCGCAGAAGGCCTTCCATTTTTCCTTTAATTTGTTCTCCCGCTTCTTTCGAGTGACGGCTCGTAGCAAAGAGCCAATGGACAACGTAATGGTCTTCATCCAACTCCAGAACCATTGTGCCCGGAGTAAAGGTAATCGAGTGGGCAAGCACAACCCGGGCAAGGTCAGAGCGCAACCTCGACCGAAAATAAACGATCCGGGGTTGTACCTTCCCCGTTATCACCGCCCGGGCCACAGCGAAACTTGCCGTATATAACCACCACACCATACAAAAAAGATACCCTAAGAGAGGTATACCCCGGGGAACCACGCTGTGTTTACCCGCTTCCCAGTCTTCAATAAACACCCGATAGGTAAACAGGGCCACCACACCGGAACCCGCAAAACCCACCATCATATGGTAGGGCTCAAGGGAAGCGGAAAACAAAAGCCAGAGAGAAAACAAAAAAACGGTCGTTATAGTCACCCGAATAAGGTTCCAGAGGAAACGCGTTGCCTTATTCATTTTTACTCCCGGGAAACGATAAGCTTCCAAAGGGACTCCCTGTCGGCCGCTTCTCGAAGGGCTGCGCGAAATTGTTCATTGTGGAGAATCCGCGCCAGCTTAGACAAAAGCTGTAAATGATAGGCCGTATTATCCCGGGGCCCGGCAATACAAAAAAGCAGGTCCACCGGTTTTTCATCGGGAGCCCCGTACTCGATGGGGTTTTTTAGGCGAATAACTACCATCATGGTTTGAGAAAGCCCCTCACACAGGCCGTGGGGCACGGCAATTCCCTCTCCAATACCGGTAGAAGTGAGTTTTTCCCGATCCAGCATCGTAGTCACCACGCGCTGGGGATCTGGAATATGATGATTTCTTGCCATTACCTCTACTGCATATGCAATGGCCTCTTCTTTATTGTTACATACAAAATCAACTTCCACATCTTCTGGTGAAAATAGCTGTTTTAGTTCTACCATATGTCCCTCCCTCCTGGATTGGTATATTCTGCCGCCGCACCCTCCTTGCCGCTATTCCTTACTATGAAGGTTGCTCCCCCGAAGGAGGAACCGTCGGGGAAAGCCCCGTAGCCCAATCGACGGGCACCGTAAACATGATACCCCGCCCTCTTTCCGAAAGGGGCCCTACGACACGTTCTACCAAAGGAACAAGTCGTTCGATACATGATTCATCCCGAACTACCGAAAGGATCGTTTTATTGTAGGGTTTGTTTCCTTTCATAAATTCACGGAAGTCCGCAAAGAGGGGAACCTCATAGGTAAGAAACCGCCCCATTCCCTCTGAATCAAGGATGGTGGCCCCCTCAATACCCGCCTCTACGTAGGCCTCAAGAACTTCTTCAAGGAATTCTTCATTGTTGAGGACAAAAACCAAGAGTTTCATATGCCCAGTTTCCTCCGCATGATTAGACTTGTCAAGCTTTTTTTGGTATATTAGGCGTACTATGAGTGGCCGGGAGTCGTGGGGTAAGATCCGTTCCGGTCGGTAAAAGGCACGTTGTATACCAAGGAGCTTTTATATGGTAGAGGTTCTTAAAAAAAATCCTAAATGGAAAGGTCGGAAAGGTCCCGTGGTGCTGGTCATCATGGATGGCGTTGGTTACGGAAAATACAAAGAGGGAGACGCGGTAGCGGATTCCAAAATGTATAACCTGGAGGCCCTTAAGGAGCGCTGTCCCCACACCCGTCTTAAGGCCCATGGGACTGCCGTAGGACTTCCCAGCGACGAGGACATGGGGAACAGTGAGGTGGGTCACAATGCCATCGGCTGTGGTCGGGTGTTTTCCCAGGGGGCGGCCCTTGTTTCTAAATCGATCGAATCGGGGGCCATGTTTCAGGGGAAGGCGTGGAAGGAAATTATCGAAAACGTAAAGGGTCACCACAGTACCCTGCACTTCATCGGCCTTTTCTCCGATGGAAATGTCCATAGCCACCTGGATCACCTTAAGGCCATGATTCGCCAGGCTAAAACCGAAGGGGTCCAGCGGGTTCGTATCCACGTTCTGTTTGATGGGCGGGACGTGGGAGAAACCAGCGCCCTTGAATATGTGGATCCCTTCGAGGAATTCCTTGCAAGCCTGCGGGATACCAATTTCGATGCCCGCATTGCTTCGGGCGGAGGCCGCATGTGGATCACCATGGACCGTTATGGAGCCGACTGGTCCATGGTAGAACGGGGATGGAAAACCCACGTATTGGGACAGGCCCGCCAGTTTAAGAGCGCCCGAGAAGCGGTTGAAACCTATCGTAAAGAAATCCCCGGTATCATCGATCAGGATCTCAAAGAATTTGTGATAGCCGAAGACGGTAAGCCCATCGGAACCATCGAAGATGGCGACTCGGTGATCTTCTTTAACTTCCGCGGGGACCGGGCCCTGGAAATGACCGCGGCCTTTGAGCAAAAGGATTTTGATAAATTCGATCGAATCCGCTGGCCCCAGGTCTGTTATGCGGGGATGATGGAATACGATGGGGACCTTCACGTGCCTGCGCGGTACCTGGTAAGCCCCCCTGCCATCGATAGAACCATGGGTGAATTCCTTGCGGCCACGGGCGTTAAGACCCTGGCCATTTCGGAAACCCAAAAGTACGGCCACGTGACCTACTTCTTCAATGGGAACCGGACAGGGAAATTCAACGAAGAACTGGAGGATTACGTGGAAATCCCCAGCGACGTGGTTCCCTTTGAACAGCGTCCCTGGATGAAGTGTGCCGAAATTACCGACAAGGTTATTGAGGCGATTGAGTCAGGCAAGTACCAATTCATCCGGCTTAATTATCCCAATGGAGACATGGTGGGCCACACCGGTATCTACCAGGCGGTGGTCTGTGCCATGGAAGCCATGGATATTCAACTGGGCAGGCTCATAAAGGCCGTAGAAAAGGCGGGGGGTATCATGGTGGTTTCCGCCGACCATGGGAACTCGGACGACATGTTTGAACACGACAAGAAAACCGGGGCCGTTATTTATAAGAGTGATGGGACCCCCAAGGCAAAAACAAGCCATAGCCTGAACCCCGTGCCCTGCATCGTATTCGATCCCGCTTATCAGGGTGAATATGAATATATCCCCGGTAAGGAAAGCCTGAAAGCAGGCCTGGGGATCAGTTCCCTGGCTGCCACGTGTATCGAGCTCTTAGGGTACCTGCCACCGGAGGACTACGATCCTTCGGTGCTTACGTGGAAATAACATTTCCGCAAAAATAGAAGTTTGAATTTTCACCGGGGCCGCTTCCCGCGGTCCCTTCGAAGTTACGGAAGGAGAAAAAGAAAGGGCCCCGCGGGGCCCTTGAAATCACCGGACGCAGAAAACTGAGGCCCATGGAACACTTCGAGTTCAAAAACACAGAAAAACCGAGGCCCGTGGGGCCCGCCCTTAAAACCACCGAACACAAAGAACCCTCGGGCCCCGCCCCGGGGGCCCACCAAATCCTTCAGGCAAGAGTTTTCGCCGTCTTCCCCCCTCCTAAAATACCGCTTCTTTCTTCCCGTTCTTAGAACTCTTCAAAATCGCTATCCTCTAGTTTTTCTCCTTTTCGAGAAGGACTGGATGGTTCACCTTTGAGTTCCCTTTCGGTTTCGCTTCGCAGGGCTTCACCCGTTCCTGTTTTTAACCGCCCTTTCACAGAAGACAAAGAACTAAGGCGAACATCCTTTTTAGGCGATTCCTCAACCCTGGGGGTCTCTCCTTTATCTGGATGATGCTCAGGCATGGGTATTTTTTTCATCTGTGGCCCAAGCCCTTGCCCTATCACCTTTTTTGAATCCCTTTCTGGACTCCGCACAAAATCGGCTTTCTTTTCTGTTTTTTCTAAGGGTTGAGCTTCCTCAGTAATTTTAAAATAGCTCACCGCATCTTTCAGGGTCGTTGCCTGGGCAGAAAGTTCCTCTGCCATAGAGGCCAACTCCTCGCTGGAGCTTGCATTTTGTTGCACCACCGTATCAAGCTGGGTGATTGCCTTTACAATCTGGTCAATACCAATATGCTGTTCCCGGGTAGCCGCATTCATTTCCTGTACCAGTTCGGCGGTTTTCTGAATATCCGGTAAGAAAGCCGCTATCTTTCGCCCCGCTTCTTCTACGGTTTCCACACTCTGGGTAGAAATCTTAAGGATCTCCGTGGCAGCCCCCTGGCTCCGTTCGGCCAATTTACGGACCTCGCTGGCCACCACCGCAAACCCTTTACCGGCCTCCCCTGCCCGGGCCGCTTCTATGGCCGCATTCAGAGCAAGTAGATTTGTTTGTCGGGCAATCTCTTCTATTACCCCAATTTTAGAGGCGATCATCTTCATGGCTTCAACCGACTTAAAGACCACTTCTGCTCCGGCCTGGGCATCCTCTATGGCCTTATGAGCATAGGCTTCGGTAGTAGTAGCATTCTCTGCGGTTTGCCGAATAGTACCGCTCATTTCTTCCACCATGGAAGAAACCTCTTCTGCGTTGGCGGCCTGTTCGGTAGCACCCTGACTAAGCATCTGGCTGGTAGAACTGATAGCCCCGGCTCCGCGCTCCAATTCAAAGGCGGCACCTTGAATGGTATGGACCGTTTCAGAAAGGCTCTGGAGGAGCGTTTCCGTAGCCCGGAGGGCATCGCCCACTTCGTCCTTTAAAGAAAGGTATTTCTTGAATCGACCCCGGAGGGCTGGATCGATAGAGAGTTTTCCCTGGGAAACCGCTAGGACCACCGCCGACTGAAGTTCAATGGGTTTTATAATTGCATTGATAGAAAAAATCACAATCCCAATGAGCACCGCAAGGATAGCGAGCGCAAGCATAATGATATCCCGGGCAAGACTCTGGCCAAAGGAATAAATTTGTTTGGCCGGAATCACCATAACCATGGACCAGCCATGGGAATAGGGGATAGGTTCAAAGACCATAAATTTCTCGAGTCCCTTATCATCCCAGTATTGTTGGTACCCCCGTTCTCCCCGTTTTATTTTTTCAATGGCCCCTTCCATATTCCGGTACCCCAGCTTCTGGGGTTCAGAAAAATTAGCCTTAAGAACCAGATCCTTATTGGGATGGGCAATGACATTCAATTTACTATCCATAATTGCCGCGTAGGCATCCCCAAAACGAATCTGGGCAACTATATCCGAAAGAGTCGTGAGCGTTACTGCAGATGCCGTAAGACCAATGAGTTTACCACTGGCATCCTTCTGGGGTACCACGATAAATGTGGTATTCTTTCCTGTCGATAACGAGACAAGCCCTTCGGTAACAACATACTCTGCCCCGCTCATTATCTGTTTAAAATAGTCTCGGCTGGCGAGATTCCCAGTTCCCCCAGCGGAGGTAAAATAGTCTCCCTTGGTATCGCCATAGTATTCATAGGCCACATCCTGGGGCAGGTTTTTCTGCCGGGAAAGGATATATTTTTTTATCCGATCCAGATCGCCACTTACCATTTCGGCGTTTCCCGCGGTTCGACGTACATTTTGAAGGTGTCCATACAGCCATCGGCCTATTTCTGCGGCCCGGGCCTGAGTAACCAGGGAAGAAAGTTCAAGGATGTTCTTATAAGAGTTATTGGAGACCATAAAAGTCACCTGAGCTACCAGGAGGATCATCCCAAGAGCGGTAGGGACTACGAGCCACAGAAGCATTTTAGGTTTTAGTTTCATACCAAGGGCCTCCTTATTTCGCAGGGGCTATATATAACTAAACTATAGAAGAAGGGAGCAGTAAAATCAAATGGTATGCTTTCATTGACACGACAGGCCTTTTTATGGTATGCTCTCCCCCGTTCACCCTGAGATGTTACCGAAACGGCACCGCAGCGGGGTGTGATAGCTCTCATTCGTCGGGCAATAGCGCAGGTGGTTAGCGTACAAGTCTGGGGGACTTGGGGTCGGCGGTTCAAGTCCGCCTTGCCCGACGAAGGGGAGCTTTTTTATTTAGCGCCCCCTGTCGGCTGGCAAAAGAGGGATACCTTTTTCCCACGCTTTTCTTAGAGGAGTCTTACCGGAGACGAAGGGGCCCGCCTATTACACCACCAGGTTTTCCGATTCCCTGAGTTCTGCCTCCCGACGGAACTGGGCAGCATACAGGTTAAAATAAAAACCCCTCTGGGCGAGTAATTCCTCGTGGGTACCCCGTTCCACAATGCGTCCCTGGTTAATGACCACAATCTCATCGGCATCCCGTATCGTAGAAAGCCGATGGGCAATGATAAAACTGGTCCTACCCGTTCTGAGGCGTTGCAGGGCCCGCTGAATATGGAGTTCCGTCCGCGTATCCACATTACTCGTCGCTTCATCAAGGATAAGGATCGCCGGATCCGCTAAGATTGCCCGGGCAATGGTAAGCAACTGCCGCTGCCCCTGGCTGATGTTCGTGGCGTCATCTGTCAGGACCGTCTCATACCCCTGCGGCAATTGACGAATAAAGGGGTCCGCTTCGGCGATTCGGGCCGCTTCTTCTACCTCTGCGTCGGTAGCAGAAAGCCGACCATAGCGAATATTTTCCCGGATCGAAGCAGAAAACAGGTAGGTATCCTGGAGAACAATTCCCAGGGAACGGCGAATAGTTTCCCGTTCTATGTTAGAAAGGGGTATGCCATCCACATAAATGGTTCCCCCATCAATATCGTAAAACCGGGCAAGGAGGTTAATAATCGTCGTTTTTCCTGCGCCGGTAGGACCCACGAGGGCAATGGTCTTACCTGGCCGGGCCTCAAGAGACACATCCTGGAGAACCGGCCGATCCCGTTCATATCCAAAAATTACTTTATCAAAGGTTACAAACCCCTGAACAGTCTCCGGCCGAAGGAGCTTTTCGCCATCCGATTCAGGGGCTACTTCCAGAATTTCCAGGATCCGCTCAGCCCCGGCAATGGCCGCCTGAATCATATTGATCTGACTTGCCACCTCGTTAAGGGGCCGCATAAACTGCCGGGAATACTGGATAAAACTGGCTATTAAACCAAGCCCAAGGTATCCCTGCAGTGCCAAATAACCTCCCACGGCAGAAACAATGACAAAACTCAGGTTGTTTATCATGTTCATGAGGGGGCCCATAAGGCCAGAGAAAATCTGAGAAAGAATACCCGCCCGCCTTAGTTTTTTATTGATTGTTTCAAATTGAAGCACCACCGGCCTTTCCCGTCCATAGGCCTTTATTACCCGCTCACCGGAAATGCTTTCCTCTACCAGGGCATTTAGGTTTCCTAATTCCTTTTGTTGGGTAGAAAACACCTGTCGGGTATACCTTGAAACCATCGAAGTAATCCAGAACCCTAAAGGAACCGTTAGAAGGGTAAGCAACGTAAGGAGGGGACTTAAATAGAGCATCATCCCCACGGATCCCGCCAGGGTAATAATACTGGAGAAAACCTGAATCACACTCTGACTCAAGGTGGTGTTAATGTTTTCTACATCGTTGGTAAGGCGACTCATGATTTCCCCGTGGGGGCGGGTATCAAAAAAACGGAGGGGCAGATTTTGAAGGTGATAAAAAAGATCCTGCCGGATATTCCGCACCGTATTCTGGGAGATCCGGATCATCCAGTAGTTTTGAAGAAAGGTAAGCAATCCTCCGAGAAGGTACAGGCCCAGCATCAAAAAGAGCAGAACCCGCAGTCGATCCATCTGGACCTGACCGGCTCCCCCCGCCATCGTATCCACCGCTTTTCCGATAAGATAGGGGCCAAGAAGGGTGATGACAGAACTTACGAGAACAAGGACAAAGATAAGAGAAAGCAGCCCCTTATATCGCCCCAGATAGCGCAAAAGGAAGAACAGGGTCTTCCTAAGATTCTTAGGTTTTTCTTTTGGGCCCAGATAGAGGGGCCCCGGGCCAGGACCGGGCCCACCTCTTCCTGGTCGGGGACCTCCCATGGGGAAGGGCCCAGGAGCCAGAGAAGCACCATCCCTCGTTTTTTCAGCCATACAGGGCCTCCTCACCATTTCCCAACTGGGACTGATACATGTCTTGATACACCGGATTTTCTTTCAGGAGTTCTTGATGGGTTCCTATACCCACAATAGATCCATGCTCCAGAATGATAATCTGATCGGCCCCGATAACAGAACTAATCCGCTGGGCCACGATGATCACCGTGGAAGAAAGCCCCTTAAGGCCTTCCTGGATACGCGCCTCGGTGGCCATATCTACCGCGCTGGTCGTATCATCCAGTAAGAGAAGTGCCGGTCGCCGAACAAGGGCCCGGGCAAGGGCAAGCCGCTGCTTCTGCCCCCCCCGAAAGGTTTACCCCCCGCTCTTCGAGAAGGGTATCGTATCCCGCGGGAAAGGACATAATAAAGTCGTGGGCCTGGGCTATCCTGGCGGCTTCAATAATTTCTTCGTCGGTGGCATCCTCTTTCCCCCAGCGGAGATTATCCCGAATGGTACCACTAAACAGGATGCTCTGCTGGAACACCATGCCGCACAGAGAACGCAGTTCATCCAGTGGATAGGAGCGGATATCCTTTCCATCCAAAAGAATTTGGCCTGACTCTATTTCATAAAAACGGGGGATAAGATGTAGAAGAGTGGATTTTCCCGCCCCCGTGGATCCCAGAATTCCCAGGGTTTTCCCTGCTTCCAGATTGAAAGAAACATTTTTAAGTACCGCTTCTCCCCCTTCCTTTCGATAGCGGAACGAAACTCCATCAAACCTAAGGGAAACCGCCGCAGGGACATTTTCTTTTTGAGGAGGAAGGGCTTTTTCAAGCCTTCGGGGGCCCACTCCGCCGGGGAGTGCGCCACGGAATGGTTCTTTTTCCCCCAGATATTCCTCTACCGGGGCCTGGAATATCTCCTGTATACGATCCGCCGAGGCCTTGGTCCGAGAAACGGCCATTATCGTAAAAGCAATCATGGTAAGGCTCATAAGAATCTGGGTCATGTAGGTAACCGCCGCAATTATCTCTCCCAGCGAAAGATGTCCCGTCTGCACCTCTATCCCTCCGAACCACAGGAGCGCCACGATGGTCACATTCATCATTAAAAAAAGGAGGGGGATGGTAAGACTTATCAATGTAGAAGCCCATACCGTTTGCTCCGTCAGGTCCTGGTTTGCCCGATCAAAACGGGCTTTTTCATAATCGGCTCGAACAAAGGCCTTCACTACCCGGACCCCGGCCAGATTCTCCCGAACAATCCGATTAAGGCCATCCAGTTTTTCCTGAACCTTCGTAAAAAGGGGAAAACCTTTTCCGATGATAAGCGCGGTGCCTCCAATCAACAGCGGGAAAACCACTAACAGAATCCGGGCCAACTTTCCATCAATATGAATAATCATATAGGTTCCCCCCACCACAAGGAGAGGGGCCCGAACCATCATACGGAGCATCATCATCACAAAGTTTTGAATTTGGGTCACATCGCTGGTTAAGCGGGTAATGAGCGAAGCCGGAGAAAAGCGATCCAGGGTCGTAAAACTAAAGGACTGGATACGCCGAAAGGCTGCTTGTCGCATATCACAGCCCATTGCCTGGGAACTATAGCTTGAAAAAACAGCACAACCTACCCCACCAAGCACCCCCAAAAAGGCAAGGGCCACCATAACAAGACCTTTGTGAAGCACCATCGCTAGGTCTCGATTTTTAATCCCCTGGTCCACAATTTGAGACATCAGGGCAGGTTGGCTGAGATCCGCCGCAACCTCCCCTGCCATGAGTAAGACCGCAAGCATCGCCGTAAACCAGTAGGGCTTTAGATAGCGAAGTATCACCCTCATGTGTGGTTTTGCTCCTTTTCGCTTCTTAATAAAAAACATCCCCTCCCTAAAAAGAGGGGCGTACCAGAGTTTCTCCTCCCGGGCATTTCCCGAAGAATGACGCCGGAAGTTTATCCTCTTCTTTAGGGTAACGAACCGGAAAAACTATTTTTTACCAGGCCCCATGGTCCGGGGGAAAGCCTGAAAAGAGCTTTACCGTCTTTCCCCGTCTCGCTCCACCCTTAAAAAGCTTTTTACTAGGAGAGACTATAGGCCAGGGAGAAACAAAAAGGCAATACAAAAAGAGGAAAATAACAAAAATTTTAACTGGTTTAAAATTGCTTTTATGAGGTATAGATGAGGCAGAGAATGGCGGGCGTTGCTGGTCTTTTAAGATTCAGGGCAGGCGCCACCGGTATTACGTTAAAACACGCGGCAAACGCTGCCCGATTGAAAGGGTAACCCTCTCATCGAGACGTTCCCCTGTCCGATACTCCTGTCTCTTCAAGGGCATTTTTTCGGGCAATGAGATACAGCCCCTGGAGAGCAAGATAGGGCTCCCATCGATCAAAAGTATAGGTTCCCCTCACCGGAATGTCTTCGTAACAGCCGGTTCCCACAAGATACGGGAAAGGGGTTGCGGATTTGTCTATCCTCATATCCTGTCGTGACTGCGGTGAAGAGAGGGGGGGGCGGAATTCTTTTTTTACTTCCCTTGGCTCCCTGTCGTCGTTAGGGCCTTCTACAAGCTCCCGGGCTATCGCTTCGATAATCCGGTCCACAAGCCCTGCCCAGCCAATAAGGATACCCGCCCGGATTGATTCGGCCGTATTTTTACCAATCGCCGTGTGGGGGGTATCAAGCCGCACCTGGGGAATCTGGGCCGCCCGGAGGCGGAGATCCGCCACTGCCGCCTCAAGCCCGGGAGCGAGGGCAACCCCCACCAGGTCTCCCTGCGGGTTAAGCACCGTAAACGAAAGGACCGTGCTAAAATCCACCACAATACAGGGAGCTCCCACCAGAGTGAGGGCCGCTACGGCGTTACAGACCAGGTCGCTCCCCACTTCTGCGGGGTTATCCGTTCGGATACGCAGGCCCGTCTTGATTCCCGGCCCCACCAGGAGGGGCTCCCCTCGCCCCTGAAGGATTTCCCGCAAAGCCTGAAGCAATATGGGGGTAGCGGCGGGGACTACCGACGAAAGAATCGCCTGAGAACAGGAAATCGTATCAAGATGCCGTTCCTGGAACATGCCCCGGAGAACAAAGGCCCATTCATCGGCACTCCGCTCCACCATGGCAAGTCGAAACCGGGCCTTCCATTGTCCGTCAGGGGTGCAGACCCCCACATGGAGCCCGCCATTCCGAAGATCCACCGCCAGTATCATCCCGCCACCTCCCTTAGTCATAGGTTTTCAGGTTCATTACCAGTGGGTATGCTATGCTTCCCGGGAAAGCCGGGCCTTTCCCCCACCCCGGTCAATAGCCCAATAGGCAGAAACCACCGCCACCGTAAGAAGCGCCGCAACCAACGCTTCTGCTGGCCCATTACCCACCGCCACGGTCCAGATCACCTGCCAGGGGAAGAACCCAAAAAGGCCCAGGGCCCCCAACACAAGCACCGTATTGGTAAGGCTTCCGACCATTCCTGCGGCCCCAATGGCAAGGAATTTTCGAAGGTTCCCTGCCTTTTTTTCACTCTCCCCGGAACCAACAATTCCGCGGTATACCAGAAAAGCAAAGAGCCCTATCATAAGCCGGGGAACTATCGATATAAGGGGATTGGTAAAGGCCACATCCACTGGCCCCGTGGGGGCCAGCGCTGCCTGGAGCAGGCTAAAAAGGCCAAAGAGTCCCCCAATTAAGATCCCCACCACCGGTCCTTCCAGAATCGCACCGATGATAGCCGGCACATGCATAATGGTAAGGGATGCACCGGAAAACCAGGGGATAAATCCCAGTCGGGTGAGTCCCAAGACGATTGCCAGGGCAGAGAGAACCCCTGTCACGGCAATTTTACGAATCGGTAGGCGTGCCATATAAGCTTACCTCCACACATAGAATTGGTCCTGCCCTCTGGCAGGCAATGGTACACCCCTCGCTCTAGTATATCTCTTTAGAGGGGGATGGGCCATTCTTTTTATTCCTCCCACGGAGGATGTTTTCAAACAAGCGCAGTTCCATGGCCCGGGAAAGGGCTTCGGCCCGATCGAGGGCCCTGATAAAAAGGGGAACCGTCAACGCCAGGGCCGCTCTGATCCGTCCGGCCAGTTTCCAGCGCCCCTCGTAGCCCCCACCCCGCGAATACTGGGCTACCACAATCCGCTCAGCCTCTTCCACCAGAATAGGAATAAAATTAAAGGTTATCTGAAGCACCACGAGGATGAGGGGGACGGGGATTCCTAGATATCCCAGGGGGCGTAACAGTTTTGAAAGGGAACGCAGCATCTCATCGGGAGAAGTAAGGGCGGTAAAAAGACTCAGGAGCACCACAAAGGCCACAAAGCGCCCCACCATAAGGAGGGAACGCTCCAGTTCAAAGGTGGTAACATCCAGGAGCCACCAGCGCCAGAGGACAGCGCTCGTATCTTCGGGCCAGGAAAAAAGAAGTTGCAATAGAACCATAAAAAGAAGATAGGGAATCATGGGCCGAATATTCTTAAGGAGATAGGAGGGCCTTATATTTCCCAATAAGGCCCCTGCCACCAAGAAAATGGCGATACAGATGAGGGGATAAAGGGGCCGGGAACTGGCCAGAATAAAAATAAAACTGAGCACCGTAAGGATAAGCCGGAGGGAAGGAGAAAGGCTTCTGAGACGGGAAGGCCGATCCACAAAGAGCCCCATAGTGATGGTACGGAAAAATTCAATTCCCGTGGTTGTGCGGCTTCTCTTTTTTCTGGGTGCAGAACTCCCCTCAGGGGAGGTGTTTCTTTCCTGACCGGTATTACCGGCATCTCCAGCCTTAGCCCCGGCGTGATAGGATAGATCCTTTTCCGCCAAAGGATACGTCATTAGAGCCGGAGCATCATCCCCTTGAGGGGGGCGCATCCCCTCCACCGGAGAAATGGCGGGGGAAACAGCCGGGATCTCCCTTTCTTTTTCCGACGAGTAATCTCCCAGGAGCATATCTAGACATTCTTCTATCGAACAGGGTTCAAAGATGTGTGGCACCTGGGCATGCCAGGGTGAATCATGGATCAATGGTTCCCCTGGGTTGGGGCCTTTTTCCCCTGTTCTAGAAAAAAAGGAAGAAAGTTCTTCGGCAAACCGAACAATCCAGGGCCGTTCAAGTTGCCAGGAGGGGTCCCAAAGCCGATAAAACAGTTGTCGGGGAGCTCCTATTTGTACTAGGCGGCCAGCCACCACCACAGCCACCTTATCAAACTGAAGGGCCTCTTCCAACGAGTGGGTGCTTACGATCAGGGTTTTCCCCTTTTCTTGCAATGTTCGTAATAAAGAAAGCACCTCCTCGGTTCCCCTTCCATCCAAAGCGGCGGTGGGCTCATCCAGAAGATACACCGCCCCATCCATCGCCAGCACCCCCGCGAGGGCAACTCGGCGCTTTTCCCCTCCCGAAAGTTCTCGACACCGCCGATCCTTATACAGATTAAAATTAAGTCCCACCTGTTTCATTGCATGGGCAACCCGCTCCAGAAGGGCCTTTCCCTGGAACCCCAGATTTTGGGGACCATAAGCTATATCATCAGCCACGTAGGGTTCAAATAGGGCCCGTTCGGGATGTTGAACCGCGAGAATCACCTTTTGCCGCAGCCTTCGTAAAGAGACGCCGGGATCCAGAGGATTTTGATTCAAAACCCTAAGGGTCCCGGTAGTGGGAAGCAGAATAGCGTTCAGATGTTTTAAAAAGGTGGTTTTTCCGGCTCCGCTGGGCCCAATAAGGGCAAGGCTTTCCCCGGGATAGACTGATACACTACAGTCTACAAGACCAGCGGTTGCAAAGGGTGTTCCTTCACCATAGTGATGCCCCAGGTGCTGAACTTCGACACAGGGGGAAGGGATATTCTCAGAAAGGGGGCCTTTTTTACTGAAGGACAGGGATTCTTTCCCCGGGGTAGAGCGAAAGCGGGACCACCGTTCCCGGGCAGTACTCCAGGCTTCTACATCATCAAGATAGGGCACCAGGGCATGGGCCACGTCAGAAGGTGCAAGGGAAGAAGTCGAAAAACCGGGAAATAGCCGTTGCAAAGAGCGCACCATCGAAAGGGCGTGTCCCGGTCGAAAGCCCCAGTCGTACAAAGAGGGGTGACCAACCAGGTCCCAGGGATCTCCATCAAACACTAACTGACCTGCGGATAGAACCAGGCACCGGGTACACCGCAGGGCCTCTTCTAAGCGATGGGTTACCTGGATCACCGTCCTTCCCTGTTGCACAAGGGCCGCGAGGATTCCGTCGATCCGTTCCTGATGGAGACCATCCAGCATAGAGGTCGCTTCATCAAGAATAAGAACCGCGGGATCCATGGCGAGGACCGCCGCAATAGCAAGCCGCTGGCGTTCTCCGCCGGAAAGGAATTGGGGCGGCCTCGCTTTAAGTTTTTCTAAACCCACCAGATCCAAAGCACTCTGCACCCGCCGCCGGACCTCCGCCTCGGCAAGTCCCAGATTTCGAGGTCCATAGGCTATGTCTTCTTCTACTACGGCCCCCACAATCTGTTCATCCGGATCCTGGGAAATCATCCCCACCCCTCTATGGATAGGGGGGCGATCCGTCTCTCGAGCAGGATCTAACGGTTCAGGACTGAGCCCATGGATGTGCACCGTCCCCGGAGGTGGCGAAAGGAGACCGGTAAGGCACCGCAAGAGGGTGCTTTTCCCCGATCCATTAGCGCCCAGCAGGGCAATCCGTTCTCCCGGCCCAATACTACAGCGTATTCCCCGCAGTTGCCAGGGGCCTTCATTTTCCTCCCTTACATCAGGGGAATTCTCACGGGAATAAGAAAAACTTAGATTCCGGATCTCGATACGGACCGTGCCGTTCATTCCGGTTAATTGAGAAGGAATAGTGATATGTTCCATATACTCCACGTCCCGGTCCCTACGGATCCAGGCGCAAAACTATAGTATGACAAAAGAGAGCGACCTGTCAATTAGGGAGCCCAATACCAGCGACTACCCAGCATCATGTGGAGTCCCTGGGAAAAACCATAGCTTCTCTAAATTTTTATTGTCCCCCTATCCACTACCATATTATTCGACACAATAACAGATCTTACTTCTTGCGGGGTATATGTCGAGCATCCTGTTATTAAAACCGCCACACCAACTTTACATAAGGAATCACATAGCTATCGGTGCTAGTATAGGTAATATACAAGGGGGTGCCATCGCTCAACCTATCCCCTCCGCCTCCTACATCCACTATTATAAGAGAAAAGGCTTCCACGCCGAGGACAAGGCCACTTTTCATTTCATCATCAAAGGGAAAAAGCTGTTGATACAGGCCATAGAGTTCAAAGGCGCCGGCGGAATTGGAAAGGAACTGGTTCTCCTGAAACACGGAACCCATACCAAGGCCGATTTTCCAGCAATTTTGCAAGGGGTCCCCAAAGGCATTTCCATTATACACTTCACCCCCAAAGAGAAGTCCCATATAAGTCGTAGGAAGCACCATGAGAACTTCGAGTGAGTCATAGGTATTTGGATCCTGAAGATACAGCTGAGAGGGGGCCACATAGTGCACTCCGTGGAGGGAGAGGAAATAACCACCACTCAACGTGGAGGGGGTATCCACCAGAGGAGCCACAAGGCCAAGCTGGAAATCATGCACCCGAGCCCCCGTGGTGATGGAGTTGCCAATCTTTAAGATAGTATAGTCCCCTTGTTCATCAAAATAATAAATCTCCGGAGGCTCAAGAGCATACATCCACGGATCAGAATCATCTATTTTCACGGTCCACCGCATGGTCCGGTATTTGTAGTGAAACTCGGGATACAAAGGTATAGGCAGATTCCAGCCAAACCATCGTTCCACATGGGAATTGAGGGGACTCCCATACAAATCCAGTTCCACCCCCCCATAGGTGACGCCGGTCTTTACCGAAAGATCCCGGGCAAAAATCCCCCATGGGTCGAGGAGCTTATCAGTAAAGATAGAGAAAATTCCCCTCCATCCAAAGATGTTATTGATCTCTAGCTGGGTCCGAAAAAAGAAGGGATTGTCCCGTTCCGTTATTGTGTCCGTAAGTCCCGACTGGCTCAAGTCATCCCGGTACCATATGAGAAAATTGGCACTCCCTGTTACCGCCCCTGAAATCTGGGCATGAAGCGAAGGAAGGGCCGTTAAGAAGAAACCCATTAATAAGAGAACTGAAAAAACAACACGGCTGCTTCGAGGCATAGATTCAACCTCCAGGGCCAAAGGGTATCGTTTGCCCCTAGCGAATAGCTAAAGGCCATGAGCCCCCAGTCTGATATGGTTCATCGCCACCTCCTTCTTTATTACCCTTAAGGTTCTTGCTTCATAAAAAAATCGGTATCTTTTTTCACGATACTACGATTATTTTTAAATGCTAGCTTAGACGTCCCCCTGGTAACCATCACAGAGAGATCTCTTTCTTTATGGAGATTTTGTAAAATTTTTATAACACATTTTATAAAAAAAACAAGTTTTACCATGTCTTTATTTTGAAATAAAAAGGCCTTAAAGAAAGGGCTTTCACAATTATTTAAATCTGGTTATGATACAGTTAATCTATCTCTAAAGACAAGCATACCTTTTTACAACAGTTTGAAAAAAGGCACAAAACATCATGCAACAACACAAAAAATGGTCTTTCCCTTCTCCTCGGTGGAAACAGACCTTATACGCCACCTGGATAGCCGAACTGCTGGCCCTTACCGGTTTTTCTACCTCGAGTCCTATTATCCCCTTCTTTCTAGAAGATCTGGGAGTCAAGGACTCAGGGCAGTTGAAATTTTACACCGGCATGGTCCAGTCCCTGCCCGCGATAGCAATGGCAGTAATGGCCCCCCTCTGGGGCGCCCTGGCGGACCGGAAGGGCCGTAAACTGATGCTCCTTAGGGCCATGTTTGGGGGGACCATCCTCGTTGCCTTGCAGGGGCTTTCCCAGACCCCCGAACAACTCCTGGTTTTTAAAACCCTGCAGGGGGCGGTAACAGGAACCATCGCGGCAGCCATGGTACTCGTAGCATCCATTAGTCCCGAGAAAGAACGGGCCTACGCGTTGGGGCTCCTCCAGATGGCCGTGTTTCTCGGTAACTCCCTGGGCCCCCTGGTAGGGGGGTATATATCCGACAGCTTTGGGCACCGGATAAACTTCTTTATTACCGCCTTTTTACTCTTTTTGGGAGGATGCATCGTCCTCTGGGGAACCGAAGACCCCTTTATATCCCCTCAAAAACAGCAAACCGCCCCTAAGGGGAAAAGGTTCTTTTCTCTCCGTTCCTTGCCAGCGCCGACCCTCTTCACCATCATCACCCTGCTGGCCATCGTGGCCATTGATCAGATCGCAGGGAGTATTACCGCCCCTTTTCTCCCCCTCTTTATCAAGGCTTTGTCTCCCGACGCAAGTCGGGTGGCTTCCGATACGGGTCTTATCCTGGGGGTTGGGGCCCTTACCAGTTCCATTGCGGCCGTATGGATCGGGAAAATAAGTTACCAGGTAGGATATCAGCGGCTTCTGTTGGGCTGTCTTCTCGGGGCCGCCTGTACCACCATTCCCCAGGCCCTTGTAACCAACCGCGGTCAACTCCTTGTTCTTCGGGCCTTAAGCAACTTCTTTCTTGGGGGGACCATGCCGACGGTAAATGCCCTCCTTACGCTATATAGTCCGCCGGAAAAACAGGGTAGCCTCTATGGGATCCGCAGTTCCGTTGCTTCCATAGGAGCGGCGGTTGGTCCTCTCCTTGGCTCGGCCATCGCAATTGGCATCGGCTTTCGCGGAGTTTTTGTCGCTACGGGGGCTATCCTTGGCGGTGGGGCCCTTGCCCTGAGGTGGTACGTCCGGGGGGCCCAGGAAAGGATCCGTTCATCCACCGAAGAAAAACCGGAGGCCCTCCCTAAAAAGGGGTAGAGCCAGAGGACCATCTACAAAACAAAAGAGGGCCCCAGGCATCCGCTAACAATTCCCTGGGGATCTTCCCCAAAGAAATAGTCGCCGTGAGGGTCCCTTTATGCTCAGAAAAGAGCCAGTACTTTTATATAGAGAATAGGAGCTATTCCTCCTTCGATTTTAGAACCGAAAGGAAGGCACTCTGGGGGAGTTCCACCTCTCCCACCATCTTCATGCGCTTTTTCCCTTCCTTTTGTTTTTCCAGCAGTTTTCGCTTCCGGGTGATATCTCCCCCGTAGCATTTGGCGAGCACGTCCTTTCGGTAGGCATTTACCGTTTCTCGGGCAATGATCTGGCTACCAATAGCCCCCTGAATCGGGATCTTAAATTGATGTCGGGGAATTTCATCCCGGAGCCGCTCACAGACAGTTCGGGCCCGTTCATAGGCGTTCCCTTTAAACACAAGTTGAGAAAGGGCATCCACCGGCTTTCCATTGATAAGGATGTCCAGTTTTACCAGTTCCGTGGGTTTATAACCGATAATATCGTAATCAAAGGAAGCATAGCCCCGGCTTATACTCTTTAGTTTATCGTAAAAATCGAAGAGTACCTCCGCCAGGGGCATCTCGTAGATAAGTTCTACCCGTTTTTCGTCCAGGTAGGTCATGTTGGTCTGGATTCCCCGCTTTTCGGTACAGAGGGTCATAATCGCCCCCAGGTACGTACTGGGCGTAATGATAGCGGCCCGGATATAGGGTTCTTCGGTAGATTCAATCTGGGCCTCATCGGGATACTCACTGGGGTTATCGATATAGAGTTCCTGGTCATTTTTGAGATGAATCTTATACCGTACCGAAGGGGCAGTAAAGATGATGGACTGGCCGAATTCCCGTTCAAGCCGTTCCTGGACTACTTCCAGGTGCAAAAGGCCAAGGAACCCACAGCGGAACCCAAAGCCCAGGGCCACCGAAGAGTCCTTTTCAAACACCAGAGATGCGTCGTTTAACTTTAATTTTTCCAGGCTATTCTTAAGTTCCTCGTAATCGTTGGAATCCACGGGGTATATCGACGAGAACACCACCGGCTTTACCTCTTTAAACCCCGGCAAAGGCTCCGCGCAGGGGCGTTCCGCATTGGTGATGGTATCTCCCACCCGAACGTCGCTCACGGTTTTAATACCCGCAATAACGTAGCCCACCTCTCCCGCACTCAGCATATCCCGTTCTTCCAGCACAATCTTAAAGATCCCCAGGTTTTCCACCTCGTATTCGGCGCCGCTGGACATAAGCCGGATCTTCATACCCCTCCGGAGTTCCCCATCAAACAGGCGGATATGCACCACCACGCCCCGGTAGGGATCATAGTGACAATCAAAAATAAGGGCCCGCAGAGGGTTTTCCGCTGCCCCCTTCGGAGCCGGGATGCGATGCACAATCGCTTCAAATAGTTCATCTATCCCGATGCCCTGTTTTGCAGAAACCAGGAGGGCATCCCGGGAATCGAGCCCCAGGTCATGATCTATCTGAAGCTTCGTGTTTTCGATATCCGCGGCGGGCATATCGATCTTATTGATGACCGGAACAATTTCCAGGTTATGTTCCAGGGCCAGGTACATATTCGACAAGGTCTGGGCCTGCACCCCCTGGGTAGCATCGATAACCAGCAGGGCCCCTTCGCAGGAACTGATGGCCCGGGAAACCTCGTAGGTAAAGTCCACGTGGCCAGGGGTGTCCACAAAATTAAGGATATACTCTTTTCCATCCAGGGCCGTATAAGGAATGGTCACCGCCTGGCTTTTAATGGTTATTCCCCGTTCCCGCTCAATATCCATATTGTCCAGGATTTGGTTTTGAAAATTGCGCTCATCCACAATACGGGCCTTCTGGATAAGCCGATCTGCCAGGGTGCTTTTCCCGTGATCGATATGGGCAATAATACAAAAATTGCGGATCCTACTGATATCGTTCATATGGCCGGACTATAGCGTACTTTTGGCGATTGCTCAACCCGGCGGCCCTTAAAGCTCCTCCTCCAACTAAAACAGGCCCTCCATCCCAGCGACCGGTGCGTCAGAAAAAACGAGTGCCTTCTATACGTCATCTGAGCCAGGGGACCAGGAACTGTAGGTGAGGGAACCCTCATATCACAAGTCTAGGCCTTTTCCAATTGGGAAAGCCGCTTTAAAAGCTCTTCATGGGAAAAGGGTTTTTGCAAGAAATCAAAATGGCTAGGGGGAGTAAAAAGAGAAAGTTCCTTCGGCTTATTTTCATTCTCATAACCTGAAATGAACAACACCTTAAGATCGGGGTCTTTTTGTAAAAGACGGTCCGCTAGTTCATAGCCCCCCATATGGGGCATTACCACATCGGTGACTAACATAAAGTTTTTTTCTTTTTCTGCCAGGATAAGGGCTTCTCCAGGGTTAGTAGCTTCTACCACTCGATAGCCCCACTTTACCAGAAGGCGAGCAATAAGGGCCCGCAAGAAATCATCGTCTTCCACCAGTAAAACAGTACCCGTATGAGGTTCTGGCTTCTCGCTCGGAGGCAACTGCGGAGCCAGAGAAGAATCACTTGCCACGTGGGGGAAATATAAAGAAAAAACAGTACCCCTTCCAACGGTGCTATCCACGGTGATATGCCCTCCATTTTTAGTAACAATGGCATACACCGTAGACAAACCCAACCCTGTTCCATTGTTTTTCTTTTTAGTGGTAAAAAAGGGCTCAAAAATATGGGACAAATTTTCTCGGGGAATTCCGCAACCGCTGTCTTTTACGGAAATACGAACCCAATCACCCGGTGAAAGGCAAAGGGGACTGCCTGTCCCATCACAATGAATATTAGCGGTTTCAATAACAATAGCCCCTTCTCCATCAATCGCATCTCGAGCGTTAACCACCAGGTTAACAATAACCTGTTCAAATTGACCAGGATCCAGAGAGATATAGGGAGATTGGGCTTCGAGGTAATAGGTAAGACGGATGGTTTCAGGGATAAGCCGATCTATCATTTTCCGTACCGTTTCCAGGGCGTGATGCACATTGATAAGCTGATTTTCCACAGGCTGCTTCCGTGAAAAGGTTAAAAGCTGTCGAGTAAGGCTGACGGCCCGCTGAGAAGCCGCCACAATTCCATCTACCTCTTCTTTGAGCAGGGGATTATCTTTGACTTCCTCCAGAAGAAGATTACTATACCCCATGATGGCGGTAATGATATTGTTAAAATCATGGGCGATCCCTCCGGCCAGGCGCCCCAGGGCTTCCATTTTCTGGGCCTGCAGAAGTTGGCTTTCCAGTTCTTTATAGGCAGTCATATCGACCACATACCCCTGAATGGTTTGTTCTTCGGTAAAAGGGTCCCGAAAAACCGAAAGGGTCATAAGCACCGACAGCGGTTCTCCGCCTTTTGGCATGAGTTCCATTTCTTTAGTTAAAGGATTTCCCTCTTTTTTTAAAGATTCTATCATTTTTCCAAGGGTACCCTTCTGAAGAACGAAATCATACAGCGAAGTCCCCTTTAATTCTTCCTTACTACTACTTCGGATAAGATTAATAAAAGTGGCATTACAATCCACAATAAGCCCTTTGCTCGTCGCAATAAAATTAGCGGTAGGGGCTTCTTCAAACAATTTTCGATACCGTTCTTCACTCCGTTGGAGCCGCAACTCCATCTCGTGCCGGTACAGGGCCAGTTCAATTACAGTACGCAGTTCCCTATCCTCAAAGGGTTTCACGATGTACCCAAAGGGAAAACTCTCTTTTACCTGGTTCAGGAAAGGGTCATCCGTATAGGCAGTAAGAATTACCACTGGAATATGGAAACGGGTATAAATAATACGGGAAGCCTCAAGGCCATTCATGGATCCCTGCAACTGGATATCCATCAGAACAAGCTGGGGTTTCTCCTGCTCACAGAATTCGATGGCCTCTTCAGCCTTTGAAAAAATACCTCCCACCCGATAGCCATACCGTTCAAGATGACGTTTTATATCGAGGGCCACAATATGTTCGTCTTCGCAAATAACAATAGAAATCTCGTGATTCTCCATAACCTTTTGTATTCCATTTCCTATTATTTTACTTGAGGACTATCAGCAAGGGTCCCCTCTTCCTTTCCCTGTACTTTTACACATCCTTTATAGTGCCTGTTCCAGGGCTCGTTGCAAATCCAGAAGAATAATAAAGCCCCCTTCTCCCTTTCCAATTCCAGCGATCAATGTTCCATCTATTCTATGGCCAATAGAAGGACGTTTATCGATTTGATTTTCCGACAGGGTAAGTACTTCGTACACCTTATCGGTAATAAGGCCCGCCGAAACCATCTCTTTATTAAGAGAAAGTTCCACAATGAGTACCACGAACTCTTTTGTAAGATCCGTCTCTCCTATCCTCAGGATCCGCCGTAAATCCAGTACCGGCACCACGGTCCCCCGGTGATTCATAACCCCTCGAATAAAATCGAGGCTATGAGGAACCGGAGTTATGGTAGCACCCTCCAGGACTACCTCGACCCCAGCCACAGGAATACCGTATTGTTCCCCTTCGCATTCAAACGTAACATAGGTAATCTCTCGAGCCATAAAAGCCTCCACCCCCTCTCCAAGGCCATCTTATCGGGGTTCCCCTGGCCCCCTCAAAGGCACGAATAACTCCGAACAACTTCAACTATCCTATAATCTTCTTTACCACCGCCAGTAGTTTTTCCGCATTAAAGGGTTTTACAATCCAGCCGGTGGCGCCCGCTTCTTTTCCTTCATTCATTTTACTTCCCTGAGATTCAGTGGTAAGCACAATAATGGGAAGGAATTTGAACCGTTCATGCTGACGAATCTTTTTAATAAGGGTAATCCCATCCATGTTGGGCATATTGATATCCGTAATCACCAGGTCTACCCTATCCATTTTTTCCAGCACCGACAGACCCTCTAGGCCATCAGTGGCCTCTGCAATCTCATAGCCATCCTGCTGAAGAATATACACAATACTCTGGCGTATCGCCGTGGAATCATCCACAATTAGAATCTTTTTTGCCATACCGGACCTCCCTGTTGGATATTACTGAGTAAAACGGAGCACTTCTCCTGCAATTTTTTCGAGAGGAAGCACCACATCGACTCCCCCTGCCTTAATCGCCTCCTTAGGCATCCCAAAGACCACACAGGATTGCTCATCCTGGGCAATCGTATAGGCCCCCGCATCATGGAGTTCCTTCATACCCCGGGCGCCATCGTCCCCCATGCCGGTCATAATTACCCCGATCGCGTTTTTCCCCGCGTAGCGGGCGGCGGACCGAAACAATACATCCACACTGGGCCGGTGCCGACAAACAAGGGGCCCGTCTTTTACTTCTACATAATAGCGGGAACCGGCCCGTTTTAACAGGGTATGACGATTCCCCGGTGCAATCAGGACCCGCCCTCGCAGCACCGTATCGTTATCTTCCGCTTCTTTCACGGTAATTTTGCAGAGACCATCCAACCGGTTAGCAAAGGCCCGGGTGAAATGCTCAGGCATATGCTGAACGATAACCATGGCGGGGCCATCCTGGGGAAACATAGAAAGAAATTCCCGCAATGCTTCCGTTCCCCCTGTTGAGGCTCCTACCACCACCACTTTTTCGGTGGTTTCTATAAAAAGATGTCCCCGATCTGGCCTAGGAAGCATCACATCGGCCGTTAATTTGGGCTGGACCGGCGGAACCGCCGTCATTCCTAAAGGAAGCTTGCGGAGCCGGGCCCGGTAGGCCGCTTTAACCACATCACAGAAACGAATCTTCGATTCTTCCAGGAATTGCTTTGTCCCCAGTTTAGGTTTCTGAATGATATCGATGGCCCCAAACTCCAGAGCCTTAAGGGCATTCTCACTGCCCTCTTCGGTTTTAGAAGAACAAATTACCGTGGGAATGGGATCTGGTCGGGACATGATTTCTTTGAGAAAGGTAATTCCATCCATTCGGGGCATTTCGACATCCGTGATAATCACATCGGGCCGTTCTTCTTCAATCTTTTTTAAGGCGAAGATGGGATCCGAAGCCACCCCACTTACCTTTATGTGAGGATCCGATTCCAGGACTTCTCGGAGGGTTTCCCGCACAATAGCTGAATCATCCACAATCAATACTTTAATGATAGGAGCATTCATTCGTTATTACCTCTTCTGGTAAACCGTGGGGAACAGAGCTACCAACGGTAGATCAAAGCCCGTAATAGTTTCCGAGTGCCCTAAAAAAAGGAATCCCCCCGGCACAAGGGTTTCACAGATTTTCTTAAGGATATCCTCCTGCACCTTTCGTTCAAAATAAATGATCACATTTCGACAAAACACAATATCAAAATAGGCTTTCCAGGGATATCGTTGTTCCATCAAATTAAGTCGCTCAAAGCGAACCTTTTCCCGCAGTTCCTTTTTAACCCGCACCAGGGCCTGGCTGGGATCCTTGCTTTTAAGGAAATACCGCTTTTTATACTCATAGGGGAGAAAATCAATGCGTTCAGCCTCATAAATGCCTTCAATAGCCTGTTCTATGGCCCTATTTGAAATATCCGAAGCTACAATCTCATAGGAAAAAGCCGGGCTACTTCGGCGATATTCTTCCATTACAATCGCAATCGTATAGGGTTCTTCTCCCGTGGCACAACCGGCAGACCAGACTCTGAGGGGACGCCGGAGGTTTTCACAGAGTTCCGGTAGACAGTTTTGTAGTAAAACATCAAAATGGTCTGCCTCCCGAAAAAAATCGGTTTTATTGGTAGTAACCGCATCGATCATGTGGGGAAGTTCCTTTTGTTTCCCTTCCTCGCTAAAAACAAAGTCAATATATTCTCCATAGGAAGTAAATTGATGGAGCCGAAGGCGTTTATACAAACGACTTTCGAGCATAATCTTTTTCGCCGGGGGCATGCGAATCCCCAGTTCCTTTTCCACAAAAGAACTTAATATCCTGAATTCTTCTTTGGTCATGGGAACGACCGGAGAAACATCAAAAATAGAAAAGGTCCCCGAATTTGTGTCCTGCGCCACCATAGAATTCGTTATTTAGCTTCCTCCATTTTTTGAGAATACTGGCACAAGCGGGGAATATCGATAATAAGGGCAATACTGCCATCCCCCAGAATACTTGCCCCTGAAAAAATCGGTACATTTTTAAAAAGGGGACCGAGGGGTTTAATAACCGTCTGATTATCCCCAATAACCTGATCCACCACAAAGCCAATTCGTTTTTCCATCAAGGTTACCACCACTATCTGTTCAATGTCGGGCACCTCGCCCTCGATATCCAGCACTGTCCTGAGGGTAATAAAGGGCAGGATCATATTTCGATAACTGAGCATGGCCCGATGTTTTTCCAGATTACTCCGCTCAACGGAGGCAATTTCAATACATCCATCTACCGCCGAAAGGGGAATGACAAAATTCTCCCGCCCTATGCGAACCAGAAGCCCGTCAATAATGGCGAGGGTAAGGGGGATCCGTAACGTTACAGTGGTCCCCTTACCCTGGGAGGACTCAATACTCACCATACCGCCCAGGGATTCGATATGGCGCTTTACCACATCCATACCCACACCCCGGCCCGAAACGCTCGTGACCTGGGAAGCGGTAGAAAAACCAGGGGCAAAGATACACTGGAAAATTTCCTCATCCGAATAATTGGCCCCCCATTCAAAAGCCCCTTTTCAATAGCCTTTTCAAGGATCCTTTCCCGATTAAGGCCTGCCCCATCGTCACTTACCTGAATAAGCACATAGGCCCCCGAATGAAAGGCCGAAAGCCGAATGGTTCCCCGGAGGGGCTTTCCTCGGGCCTGGCGATCCTGGGGCTTTTCAATACCATGATCCACACTGTTGCGAATAATATGTACCAGGGGATCGTTCAATTTTTCTATTACCGTTTTATCAAGTTCCGTATCGCCCCCTTCGGTAACAAGATCGATCTCCTTACCCAGTTCCTGAGAAAGGTCCCGCACAAGCCGCCGGAACCGGCTAAAGGTAGTACCAATGGGGAGCATCCGAATTCCCATGGCCGTATCCCGCAACTGAGCAACCAGGCGTTCCATCTGCTCCGAAAGGGATAGGAGGTTCGCATCCCGAATTCCTGAGGAAAGGCTTGCCAGGCGGGCCTGGAGGGTAACGAGTTCTCCCACCAGGTCTACGAGGGTATCGAGGCGCTCGCTCGAAACCCGGATGCTATTGGTAACCAGTTCTTGCCGTTCCCTTACCTGTTTAAGGTGTTCCTGTTCCAGAAGGGCGCTGCGCACATCCTCCTCGGAAACAAGATTTTTTTCTACCAAGAGTTCCCCTAGGCGTTTCTTTTCAGCCTCTAAAGATTCTATAGTGGTGGGGGACGTTACTCCCCGTTCCACTAGAATTTCCCCGAGCCGTTTTACATTCCCTTCTCCTTCTTTCTCTTTTTCGGGTACGGGGACCCTTTCAATCTTGATGTCCGCCCGATCTTCTACAAAGATAAACACATCCCGGATGGCATCTTCCCCTTTATCGGTGGTCAACGTAATATCCCAGCCCACAAAACATTCTTCTTCATTCAATGATGATAGGGGAGGAATGTTCTGCTTCCGGGCTATAAGCGACATGGTTCCCAGACGACTTAACTCATCGAGAATCAAAAGCAGATGAACCCCGCTTTTAAAAATATCCCGATGGGGAAGGAACTGGATCCGATAGGTTTCTATAGAACCATGAGGAGTACCCCCCGGGACAGTACCGGTTTCAGAAAGAGACGGGGTGTTACCGGCGACGGCAGAAGAAGCATGGCTGGTATCGACTACAGCAGAAGCCCCACCGGGGCCTTCTGCAGACTGGACATTCCCTTCCGTCGGAGGGGCGTTTAGAACTGTTGTTTTTGCCCCACCTTTCTTTTGTGAAAGCTCTTCTATATGCTGTTTGAATCGCCCGGCAAAGGAAAGGGCCTGTTCCAGCACCTCCTGCTTTTCTTCTTTAAGCAGTTCCTCGATAAAATCCCGAGCCTCCAGGGTCATGGAAATAAAGGTCTTATCGGGCACGAACACACCCTGCCGAAGGAGTTCCATGAGGGATTCCATTTCGTGGGTAAAATGGGCTATTTTTTCAAAGCCGAACATGGAGGCCGACCCTTTGATGGTGTGCATGGTCCTAAAAATACTGGCAATTACCTCTGTGTTTGTGGGGTCCTGTTCCAATTCCAAAAGGGCGTCTTCCAGTTGGGAGAGTAATTCTACGGCCTCCTCTTTAAAGGCCTCCTTAAATTTCTCTATCATAGAAATCCCCTTTATCCTTTCTGGATCGCACACCAGGCCTTAGATTCTTCGTTGAGTGGATCACAGAGGAATCCACTGAGTTCAATGTTCCGATAACAGCCGGGAGATACCTTCCCCGTGACGGTAAAACGAATACCCCGGGATTGGGCTTCTTTATGGGCCGCATATAAAAGTTGGATTATGGCAATATCAATTTCTTCTGCCAGCGTAAGATCTACCGTTATGTTTTGAAAGGAATCAAAGGCTTCGAGCAAGGACTCCTTACAGTGCCGGGCCCGGGAGATATCAAGGCTCCCCTCCCATTGTAGCATTTCCACTTCCTCGTTGGTATTCATAGAAATAAGTATAAGGGATACCGAGGAAAGTGCAAGGGAAAAGAAACACGAAAGCCCCCCTTCGAGAGGGAAGCGTCGTGTTATTACAAGGACACGATCCTAACCAGAGATTTTTCTCACAGAATATTGGCTTTATAAAGTATCGGTAGTCTCAAGATACACGGGAATACGCATGGAAGACTCTAAATACCCCATTTTTTTCTTTTTAACCGTCACATCAAGATAGGCCACCTTGTTTTCCTTATCTACTTCAAGGCCATGAATAGCAAGACTATCTTGAGGCGTAAGTCCCATTTCATCGGCTACAGAGCCCCGGACAACCCGCTTTACGGTATATCTTTTTACAAATAGCTCCTGACCAATATATTCAAGACTAAAACCAAAAAGAGGGGCTATCACCCGTTCTTTTATATCCCTTTCCAGGGCTTCCAAGAAGGGTGTCTTCGGCCTTTTAGAAAGCTGGAGTATATAGGGCTCTCCTTTTATGTCTTCTATACGTATTAGCTCCCCCGGCTGTCGTCCATACAGGATTTCCTGGGTTCGTCCTATTCGGTTTTCTGCAACTGACAAATCCACCGTAGAAATATACCGAATCATCGTATCTTCCGTAAAACGATAGTCCCGTCCCGAAGAAGCAGGAAATAGATACTGGAGTCGTAATCCCTCGCGACTTTCTTCTACCGAAAAACCAAGCCAGGGCCGTTCCGCCATACCACCCTGGAGCATGGTGGGAAGGGCATAGCGTAACCAACGGAGGGGAATCATAAAGTTAATTCCCTCAAACTGTTCAATTCCTGCAAAGACGACCCCCAGGAGGTTCCCCTTTTCATCCACCACAGGGCCCCCTGAATTCCCATGGTTAATTGCCGCATCAAGCTGATAGACCGTTCCTATCTGCAGCAAACGCCGGCTGGTAGAGGAAATAATGCCGGAGGTCACGGTTTTCTCGAGCCCCGCAGGGGATCCTATGGCGTACACCCGATCCCCCACAACAGGATCTTTAGCAGGAAGGATGGAAAACACATAGGAAGGAGTAACCTCCGCTTTGATCACCGCGAGGTCAAGAAAATAATCGTACCCCACGACCCGGGCAGGAATGCGGGGAGTCGAAGCATCTCCCAGACGGATGTACAGGCGGGAATACCCCTTGTACGATGGATCTACTTCGCTTTCTATGACGTGGTAATTAGTAATCAGAAGTCCCGAGGGATCGATAAAGAAAGCAGAACCGACCACCCACTCGGGAACTCCCCGACCCTTTTCAAAGCGGATACCCCGATCGACAATCACCGTCGCCACCCCCTGGATCATCTCAGGGGGAGATTCAGGAAGGAAAAGGGAAGTCTTTTCTTCTTTTGATATGACAGGCCCCTTCCCTTTTGATTCCATCCAGGAATACAGATACCGGGCAAGGGACCGACGTTTTTCTCCCAGGGCTTTAGTAAAGAAGGGCTCTATTTCTTCGGATGGTATCGAAATATTTCCCTCAGATTGATCCAGAATCGTCACCAACGTAAGGAAGGCTTCGAGGTTTTTACCCTTTGCGAGTTCTGCCCGGGCCTTTTTCAAAGAAAGGCTAACAAGGTCGGGAAAATCTTTAGGAAGCCGCTTGATTTCTGACAGGGATCGATAATACGAAAGAGCCTCTTGCCAGCGTTCTTCCTGAAAAGCCGTCATAAGGGCCTGCTGTAAGGCTTGTATCGCTTTTTCGGAAAGGACCGAAACTTCATCGAGGTCTTCCTGAGAAAGGGGATATTGGTATCGTACCGCGCCCAAAAGATAAATAGCCCGTTGTGGATCCTTTTCCACCATGTCCCGCAGTTCCTGGAGCCGTAATTCCCAGACAGGGGAAGCAGGTTCAGCGGGAGGAGAAGAGGTACAACTGCTATACACAAGAAGAATTATCCCTATAAGGGCTATGTTTTGAACTCGTCTTTTATCCATTGTTATTTTCCCATTTGTATTGTTTCGACATACGTTGTTTCTCGATTTCCATCTCGCTCCAGGTCCCAGGATTTTATAAGCCGCCCATCACGGAAAAGCTCTTCCCCATATTCATACAGGCCATCCCCATCAAAATCGGCTTCCAGAAGACTTTCCCGTCCCGCGGGCTGATCGCTGGCGGGGCTATTATAAAAATAGCGTTTTCTCGTTTCCATCCGTCCATCTTTATCAGTATCAAGGGTCTCTCGCACCGGCAGCCCCCTTTCATAAAAGGTCTCCCGGAGAATTTTCCCCTCGTAGGTCTCGGTGCTCCGTTGAATCACCCCAACCTGGACCTCAAGTTTCTCCCATGAACCTGGCATAAGGCTCCCCGGTCGAACAACTGTAACCGCAAAAGACCAGAGGCTCCGCTCCGTAATCCTCGGGAGAGGGTTTTCTAAGGAGGGGTAACGGAAAACCGTCCCTTTTGCATCCCTAAAAAGAGGCATAAACTGAAGTGGGGCCCATTGAAACTCCTCAGGATTGAATAGGTATCCCCTGTTTTCCACCTTTGCCTGCCCGATACGGGGGTACATCTGCCATTCCAGTTCTACCCAGGTTTGTTCTGTGTCACTAAAGGGTGGAGCAAAGGCTTCCACCCGTCGTTTTTCCTGTTCCGGTTCTTCCGTGCCTTTCCCCTCATACCTCACCCGGGCTCGTTGGGGGACACCATCCTCACTCCAGATGATAAGCTCGGCTATTCCATCCTGATCCGCATCATAGGAATAGCTACTGAGCACACCCTTCGTATAGGTAAGCTGAATCTCTGACCACCCATCTCCATCAAGATCTTCCGTTATCACTCCGGAAAAACTCTGTAGCCTTTCTAAGAAGAGGCTCCGAGAAGTTTCTCCACGGAGAGCACTCCACAGAGATTCGAGCACCTTTTTTTCTATCCGCTGGTTAGTAAACAACTGTTCAATGCCGATGGTTTCATCCATTGTTCCATAGAGGACCAACACAGGAAGGGCTTCCGCCGTAAGTCTTTGCTGAACCCGATAACGTTCTAGGGCCTGAATTTGTTCAGAACGCTGAGAGAGAAAGGGGACCAGACGCCATAACAGTTCGGCATCAAGATCCCACAGGACACGACGACGCTGATAGATCCGTTCCAGTATTTGCCGCTCCATGGTAGAAGGGTTTTGTTTGTTTACCCTCTGGGTGGCAAGATAGACAAAACGCACATCCTGAGGATACCGTTGCAGAGCTTGATCCAAAAGAGAAAAAGCTTCCTGGGAATTTCCATTTAAAAAAAGGGCCTGACAGGAAAAATACAGGGTATCTGCCGTAGAAGGAAGTCTTCGCAGTATAGCAAGGGCCGCCGCATAATTTCGCAGGCGGATCCACACCTGGGCATGTAAAAGAAGGGCCTCTTCCGGGGTATACAAGGTCCATCGCTGAATCTGTTGGGCCTTCTCAAGGTAGGCCAGCACCTTACCCACCGGCTCTCCCATTTTCAAAAAGAGCAGGGCAGAAAGGTAGTTAAAATCGGAAGAGGCTTCCCCAAAGGCAGCGCCCTGTTCAAGAATTACCCGAGCTTCGTTCCATCGTCCTGTTTCAATTTCCCTGAGGGCGTGCTGAACATATACCATGGCAAGGGAATTTTCAAAGCTCTGGGCAGGAACATAGACCCCGAGGCCCCCCCATCCCAAAAGAGCCATGATAAGAATGACACGAACCGGAGACCTCATGGTTTTTCCACCTTACAGAGAACAGAACCTTTTGGGCTTACCTCCCTTCGTTGGATTCCTGACCAGAATTGCGGGGGGGCAACCCAAGTAATTCCCGTACTTCATCATCGGTAAGAGTTTCCCGACGGATAAGTTCTTCGCTTAATTTTTCAAGTTCCTGCCGATGCTCCGTAAGAAGGGCAAGGGCCTTATTCAGACCTTGATCAAGGATATGACGCACCGCCCTATCTATCTTTTCGGCGGTTTGTTCGGAATAATCCTTGTGCCGGGCTATTTCTTTGCCAAGGAAGATAGGCTCTTCTTCCTGGCCATAGGCTACAGGCCCCAATTCTTCCGACATACCCCATTCACAGACCATGCGTCGGGCCAAATCGGTAGCCTGTTGAATATCCTGTTTTGCACCGGTAGTCGTATCGTTATAAAAGATCTTTTCTGCGGCCCAGCCTCCATACATGATGACAATCCGGTCTTCGATCCAGGAACGGCTTCGGCTATAGCTATCCTCTTCGGGGAGAGACATGGCCATACCCAGGGCCCGTCCATGGGGAACAATCGTTACCTTATGCAGGGGGTCCGCATTTTTCAGGTAATAGTGGAGCAGCGCATGTCCCCCTTCATGAATGGCGGTCATCCGGCGCTCCTTCTCTGACATCACCAGGGACTTGCGGGCGATACCCATGAGAATTTTATCCCGGGCTTCTTCAAAATCGCTCATTTCCACATAGGATTTATCCTTCCGGGCCGCAAAAAGGGCCGCCTCGTTCACCAGGTTGGCAATATCGGCGCCACTTGTCCCCGGCGTAGCCCGGGCAAGCCGGGCAAAGTCGACGTCGGAGCCGAGGGGAACCTTACTCGCATGGATGCGGAAAATCGCCTCCCGTTCCTTTATATCCGGCATGGCCACCACCACCTGCCGATCGAACCGACCAGGCCGCAGGAGGGCCGGGTCCAGAACGTCCGGCCTATTGGTGGCCGCAAGAATAATAATCCCATTTTTTGAATCAAAACCATCCATTTCTACAAGCATTTGGTTCAGGGTCTGTTCCCGCTCATCGTGGCCTCCCCCATAGCCGGCCCCTCGAGTGCGACCCACCGCGTCCAGTTCATCTATAAAAATGATGCAGGGAGCATTTTTCCGACCCTGTTCAAAAAGGTCCCGTACGCGACTCGCCCCCACCCCTACGAACATCTCCACAAAATCAGAGCCCGACATATGAAAAAAGGGCACCCCCGCTTCGCCTGCCACCGCCTTCGCAAGGAGGGTTTTACCCGTACCCGGCATACCCACCAGGAGCACCCCCTTCGGGATACGGGCCCCCATACGGGTAAACTTCTGGGGATTCTTTAAGAAAGAGACCACCTCTTGGAGTTCGTATTTTGCCTCTTCCTGGCCTGCCACATCCGCAAAGGTTACCCGCTTTCCCATATCCAGATACCGCTTTGCCCGGCTTTTCCCAAACTGGAAGGCCTTGTTTCCCGCTCCCTGCGCATTCCGGTACATGAGCCAGATAAAGGTAAAGCCAATAATCCAGGGGAGTAATTCCATGACAATAGCCAGGGGAGAAACACCGCTCACTTCCCCGGTCACTTTAACGCCATTCTCCCGAAGAAGGGGTAGTAATTGGGGATCGTCATAGGGAATAAGGGTTTTAAACCGGGTAAGGCTCCCATCGGCACTCCGAAGAGATCCTTCGATAAGCGCTTTATCGGTAATTTTTACCGCATCAACCTCATTACGGGCCACATAAGTAAGAAAAGAAGAATAGGAAATTTCCTGGACAACAGGTTTATCGTCTCGCAAAAAATAGAAAGCAAAAAGCCCCAGGGTAATAAGAAAAAACACTAGGGCAAACCGATTTCCCTTTCCTCCTTGCATAGGGTTTTGAGGAGGAAGAGGATTCTTATTGTCATCCGACATAGGACCCCCGAACGTGTATCAGTACTGGCATCGCTTCTTTTCCTTCAGTAAAAGAAGCATCCCGCTGCCAGACATGTACCTTTGAATGTATATCTAATACCAGATATCCTGCAATACCCTCAAGGTCTTCAAGTACAAACAAACGAAGGGCTTCATCTTTTTTCTTTCCCAGGAGTTCCCGAATAGTACGTTTTTTCCCCCGATACACAAGACGATCTTCCGGATAGGGGGAACGAATAAGAAGGGGTAGATACCCCACAAAAATCTCTGGATCCCCTCTTTTCGATTCTCCTTTTGGAATACCAGGGGTACCACTAGCCATCAAAGACCCTTCAGCAGAGAGTAAAGAAAGGGTAATGATCATTCCTTCGAAAGCATACGATCCCGGCGCATCAAGAGAGAGGGCTCCCCCTCTGCTCCATTGGGAACCCCAGGCAGTCTGGAGATACACATAGGGTCCCTCTTGCCATACCATACAGGGCCCAACCATGGCACGGGAGGGTTTTTCTTTAAGAAAGGCCCGAATTCCCTTTCGCCGTGGAACTGCCCCAGGGGACAACAGGGGATCAGGAGAAAAAAAACGGGCCCTTTTTCTTTTTTCTTTCCGCAGGATCCCATCGATCCCCTGGAAGAGGGCCTCTTCCTGCAACAGGGGAGGTAAATTCCAGAATACGTCCACCCTTGTTCGCCGGTCCCATCCCCGACATGCCGGCGTTTCAGGGAGGAACGGTAGCGCCGGTGCTGGATTTTCTTCCCAGGAAAGCTGGCGATGTACCTCTTGCGACAGGTAATCATACACCATTCGCTGGGTTTCTCCGAGGGAAAGAAGGTTATTCTTCCAGGAAGGGAAGTGGCTCTCTAAAACCGGCACCAAGAGATGTCGAATCGCGTTTCGTAAATAATGGATATCCTGGTTGGTGCTATCAGTTCGATAGGGAATTTTCTGACTAGCAAGATATTGCTCTATTTCGTTCCGTTCAAAGGTAAGCAAGGGACGAACAATGACGCCCCGCCGCAGGGGCATAGTCGAAAGGCCTGCCGGTCCTGAGCCCCGGAGGATCCGCATCAAGAGCGTTTCCAAGGCATCACTCTTGGTGTGGCCTAACACCAGAAAATTTGCCCGGACACGGCGGAAAATTCTTTTAAAAACCCTATACCGAAAATGCCGGGCCGCGGCTTCTATACCAGATCTTTTTTCTCGGGCCCACCGTTCTATACTTCCAGCCTGGATCTGTACCACCGTGCAGGGAATCTCTCGGCGTGCACAAAATTCCTTCACAAAGAGAGCATCCGCGGTACTTTCTTCGCCCCGCAGGTTGTGATTCACATGAACACAATGGAGCGTATATCCTAGTTTTACTTGAAGGTGCTGGAGAGCCACGAGGAGCGCCATTGAGTCGGCCCCCCCCGAAACTCCCACAAGAAAAGTTGTTTTTTCAAAGGAAACACTACTCTGGAGGAGATTGTCTTTCACAATCCGCTCAAAGCGGCCAACGTTCTCCTCCAGGTTCTCTACTTTCATGTCATGGCTACCTTTTTCAGACTTTTTTAAGAAGTCCCTCACAGAAACACAGTAGCCTGTAACACCGCAAAAGGGAAAAACTTCTTCCTTTTACATATCTATTTTCTTAGGACAACAACCCTTATCCTTTAACGTACAGGCCCGCCCCTATCCGCATTTTGTACTCTCTGAAAACTTGATAATTCCCTCCTCATAGAGAATTACGCTTTTGGAGCAGTTTCCGAGACAGCAGCAGCTTCAGGAGCAGCGGTTCCTTCTACCTTAGCAAATTTTACCGTCGCCACTACCATGTCAGGACTGGATAAGAACTTCACACCCTGAGGGGGAACCAAATCTCGTACATGGAGAGACTGGTTTGCACCCAGCCTAGAAACATCCACATCAATATGTTCAGGTAAGTCTTTAGGAAGACATTCCACCTCCACTTCATGGATGGGAACTTCCAGAATTCCTCCCTGACGAACCCCTTCAGCGGTACCGAGAATACGTACCGGCACTTTTGCATGGAGGGCCTTACTCTTTTCCACTTCGTAAAAATCCACGTGAACAAATTTGCCCGTCAGGATATCCCGTTGCAGGTCCTTAATAAAAACCTCATGCGAAACCCCATCAATGGACAAATTGATAAGTGTACTTTCAGAAATTCCCTTTATTCCTTTGGCAAATTCCAAGGTATTGAGTTCAATAGGGAAAGCCTTCCCTTCTGCCCCATACACTACCGCTGGAAGCCGACCATTCCGCCGAAGACGAGCCGCATAGCCGGATCCGAGACCGGTTCTTTTCTGGGCTGTAAGCACCACGTGTTCCATTCTTCTCTCCTTCGCTCCATCCGCATCCTGTAAAACAGGAAAATACCTGGGACGGCAGGATTCGAACCTGCGAATGCCGGAACCAAAACCCGGTGGCTTACCGCTTGCCGACGTCCCAAAGATTTCATAATTCTACTGTTGGATCATCCTGGACGTTCCCCGAATCATATACCTCCAGGATTCTCTTCTGTAGTTCCGCCCGAAACTCAGGATGAATAGGATGAGCCACATCCTTATATTCCCCTGAGCGGGTTTTCCTACTGGGCATCGCAATAAACACTCCGCTCTTGCCCTCAATGATTTTTACATTGTGAACGACAAAACAATCGTCAAATGTAACCGTCACGTATGCCTTTAACTTCCCTTCTCCGGCCACCTTCCGAATTCTGATGTCGGTGATCTCCATGGCGCATCTCCCCTTTTTTGGCCCAGGTATACTGTAGTACCATTGTACTACTGTACCTTACAAGCGCGCAAGAGGAAATGTTAATTCCACAAAATTCCATCGGGAAGAAAGCCACCGTGCCGCTTCCTGAGCATGCACCGTATCTTTAAAAACCCCAAAACAGGTAGACCCGGATCCGCTCATGCTTACAAACAGGGCTTCTGTTGTTTTTAGATCCCCTATAAGCCTTTGATATATTTCCTGGAAACTTCCCTCCGTTTCTCCCAAAAAAAGATTTAAAAAATCATTATAAAATGGCCAGCCCTCTACATTCCCTTCAAGGGCATCCTTTAAAGCCTGCTTTCCCAGGGGCTGAGAACAGGGAAGATCCCCCCTTTCTCGAGCCCTATCTAACATCCTGTACGCCCTGGCCGTATCACTGTGAATACCCGGATTCACCAGCACAATTGGCATATGGTATGGAAAAGGAAGCGGTTCTACTATTTCTCCCCGTCCCCGTACATATGCAGCGCCAGGCTCCAAAAAAAAGGGAACATCACTCCCCAGTCGGCTCGCCATATCCCATAACACTTCCCGGGGAAGCACCTTTCCACTCAGGCTCTCTAGCCCTTTTAACACCGCAGCCGCATCGGAAGACCCTCCCCCAAGGCCTGCACCGAGGGGAAGACGCTTTTCTATTTCAATCCGGACTCCCGCTTTCCACCCCGTAACGGCTCTAAAAAGAGATACTACCCGGCTTACAATGTTATCCTCCGGTGCTACCGGCCCTGGCATAACGACATCGCAGGCACCTTCCTTAGCACCGACCGTTAATCGAATGGTATCTCCCAACTCCAGGGCCAGGAAAAGGCTTTCAATCTCGTGAAAGCCATCCTCTCGGCGGGGTCCCACATGGAGATGAAGGTTGATTTTTGCCGGCGCCTTCCTTACTACTTCATACTCCATGGTAGGGGCAATTATACAGAAATCAAGCTCTTTGTAAAGGGGGTCCCCTGTATCTTACGAGACCAGTACCATGTCTGTTAAACAACCACTAGTTTATCTAAAATTACATTGACCATCCGCTCTTCACCCCCTATACTCATCTTTATGGAACAGTCATATGCAATTCTGTTAAAACAGGCCATAAAAGAAGTATTGGAAGAAATTGGATTTACAAATCTTACTTATACGCCAGTATCACCCATTTCCTTTAAAGACAAAAAGAACGAAGTCGTGGTATTAGTGGGAATCGTAGGAGGATGGAAAGGGCATATTCTGCTCATAATGCCCGAAACGATGGGAGCTTCTTTTACAACCTATCTTAACGCCCACCTCCAGATGGAAACTCCTTCTGGAGTTGATCCTGTAAGTTATCAACGGCATGCCATAGCAGAAGTGGCCAACCAAATAGCAGGAAGATTGGCAGGATTAGAATCAATAAATGGCATTGAAGTGCTTATTACTCCTCCAACGCTTATTGCGGGCAATGGTATTGACCCAGTACTTCCCCATATATCTGAAGAATGGGGGTATCAAATACAAGGGGAATTTGGTTACTTTTATTGCATTCTGGGAATAAAAAATCCATAAATTGAGATAAAAACCTGTTGACAGGAAGTAAATCTCTCCCTTATGTTTCAATGAGGATAGAGAGCCAGTGAGCTATAACAAGCCAAATCTTTTTTATATGGAGAATCGTATGGGTACCTACCAGACCATTGATACCGAGGAAACGCTCGAAGTATGGCCAGTCACCTTCGGGCAGGAAACGGATCTGCCATTCCCAGTGGCAGCATTTGATGATGACGACTACGACGAAGATTTTGAGGACGAAGATCTCGACGAAGACGAAGATTTCGATGATATGGATGATGATTTTGATGATGAAGATTACGACGAAGAGGACGATTTCGACGAAGACTTCGACGATGAAGAAGATGAGGACTTTGACGACGAAGACGAAGATTACGACTACGACGATGATGTAGATTACGACGATTTTGAAGAATAAGCTCTCCTGAGAACGCTTTTTCTACTGGTCAGGTACCTCTTACCTTTGGTAAGAGGTACCCCCAAAAATCCCCGCTACTCTCCACGAAAGCCCTTTTCGAAGATAAAGCCCCCTAAGGGAGAAGAAGCTATCACTCCTCTTCCTTCCAGATGACTGGGGCACCATTCCACAACCGTTCAAGTTCATAGAAAGAGCGGGCCCGATCACTCATAAGATGAATCACAATAGGTCCCATATCGATAAGGCTCCATTCATCATCCGCCGGAGAGCGGCGATGGCGATGCAGAATGGTAAGCTTTTTATTTGCCGCATATTCCTTGATGTATTTATGGAGCCCCTGCTGATGAGTATAACTTGTGGTGGTGGCAATAATAAAAAAATCAGTCCATGTGTTAAGGGATCGTAAATCCAGGACTACCACTTTCTGCCCCTTGTGTTCCACAAGAAGTTGCCCTAATTCTTTTGATGCCCCTTCATAATCAACGAACGACATACCTTCCATTAAAATCCTTTCCCAGTATTATAGTATAATCAGCCCGATACGTTTCAAGGCTTAATTCAGTGTTTTCTTCTGTGTTAGGCCGTTCCTGCACAATATTCGTACAACGAAGAAGACCAGAAAGCTGTTTGGTCATATCCGGATAGTTTGTTCTATCAATAATAAGGGTCTTTTCATAATCGTTCCGTTCCGCATTACCTGTGGAAATAACATCATAGCCAAACCCTTTCATGAGCTCTCCAGTTCTACGGGCTAACCCCGAAAGGGGAGTTCCGTTAAGAATTTCCAGGGTAAACACCCGATCAGGAATGTTACCCTCCTGTTGCCGCACCAGAAGAGACACATTCTGCCGTACCACCTCCCGGATTAATTCTCCTTCATACGAAGGGAAAAGCAACCTCTTTCCTGACACTTCCCGATACAAACCTGAAATTCGGTGCATAGCCACCCGTTCGGTATCTAAACGGAGCACCTCTGTTAATAAACGCTGTAAATGTTCGTCAGAAAGAGGGGTGACAAAGCAGGTTTTACTTACCTTCCATACCTCTGGTTGCTGCATAAAGGAAAATCGTTCTTGCAACCGGCGTAGCAGGGCGAGGAATATTTTACTACTCCGTTGTTCTGGGCTTTCTATTTCTTCCTCTGGCATTCGATAATTGAGGTATTGCAAGGTTTTAGCCCCATCAAGGGTGACTCTTCCTGTGGGAAGTATGATTTTCTTTTTTCCTCCTTCTTCATATTCTAGCTCTTGAGGAATAAAAACCGAAAGGCCATCCATAAGATCGACCAATTTAAGGAGCCGATCCTGGGAGAAAACCAGCGTAAAATGAAGGGGAATTCCCAGAAGGTTTGCCACTTCTTTCGTAAAAGGTTCTACATTCCAACGCTTATACAAAATATCAATACTATCTACCCGATTCAGGTTTTTTATAATGAGTCCTGTTTCCGGGGGGATATCGATGATTGCAGCCTTGCGGGTCGGAGGATAGTACATCAATACATAGGCAGACAACACCTGTTCTACCGCTTCTTTTTCCAGGATGAAAAGAACGTTGAGAACCTGTTCCTCTCCTATTATTTTTTCCATCGGATCGGTAGTGCTCGAAAGAACAACAACGACTACGCCCCCAATAACGAGAGAAACAATCAGCAGAAGCAACAGGACACTCCCTTCGATTTTAATGTGGGACATAGGTTTTCCCTCCCGTAAGCTGAGCAAGCAATTCCATACTATCCTCGTGGATCATGTGATTCTTTTGTTGCAAATATTGGATGTTTTCGAGAAAGACGGATCGAAAAAGGTCCTCCAGATGAGAAAAAGACCGCCAGCTTTTTGAAAAAGGAGAAACAAAAGGTCGGGACGGTTCTATCTTATCTGCTATGTAAAGAACCTGCGCCAGGGGCCCCATACGAGGATTCCCAAAAGTATGGGAACGAATGGCATCCAGGACTTCTTCATCGGTAATAGCAAAGGTTTTGCTCAGAAGCACCGCCGCCGCCCGCCCATGAAGAAGGGGGGGCTTTTTCTGTTCCAGGACCCCCACCGGAAAACCGTCTTCCTGGGCCAGCGAAATAAGCCGATCCGTAGAGAAGGCCTTGCACATATCATGACTTAGCCCCGCAAGGTAGGCCCTGGGGGCATCCAACCCAAAATGGGCCGCCATTTCACTGGCTAAAAGGGCCACATTTTTTGAATGAACATACCGCTCCCCATCAAGCCAGGATCGGAGCAGATCTTCTAAGAAGTCTAGAAGGGTCTCATCGAGGTTACCATAATATCGTGATCTTTCCTGCAAAGATGAGGCCCCATATAAGCCTCGCTGTTCAATGATGGAGGCCACCCGACAGGGAACAAGGTGTTTCCAGCTTTTCCCGGAGGCGATCCGCTCCCGGATGTCCCGGGAAGCAATGGGGACCACCTCGGTGGGAAGCATTCTGACAGAATACGGGAAATTCTGTGTTCCCTCTGTTATTTCCCGTCGGCCTACTAAAAATTCCACCTTTTCTGCCAGAAGCGATGCTTCCTTCCAGCGGTGAAAACCTAGCAGGGCATCATCTCCCATCACAAGGCCAATCGGACCTTCCGGCTGATAGCGGGCCTCAATGTCCCGGATAGTATCAATAGTATACGAAATTCCCCCTCGCCGAATTTCACAGAGATCCACCGTCACAGAGGGATATCCCACCAGGGCCGCATTAAGCATGTCAAGTCGATCCTCCCAGGAAGCACCCCCATGAGGTTCCTTTAAGGGGGATTGATAAGTAGGAATGACCAGGATTCGATCGTACCGGCCGAGCCGTAAGACTCCCTCCACAAGAGAACGATGCCCATAGTGAAAGGGGTTAAAACTTCCCCCGTACACCGCCAGTTTCACCACCGATCTCCCTTTGGACGTTCTAATTCATGAACCAGACGAAGGAATTCTCGATAGAGCTCCGGCAAGCCTACCCCTGAAAACACCGAAATCCCGAGGACCCGTTCAGTGGGATACTTTTGTTGCAAACGGAGAAGCCGTGTTTCCGTTTCTGGCAGATCCAACTTGGTACCCACCAGGATCCGTTTTTTCTCTGCCAGAAGGGGAGAATAGTTTCTTAGCTCCGTAAGAAGTACATCAAAAGCGGTTTCATAGCTATCATCGGAGAGATCGATCAGAAAGGCAAGTCCTGCGGCTCGCCCTACATGCTTTAAAAAACGAAAACCAAGGCCCGCACCGCGGGAGGCCCCTTCTATAAGCCCAGGAATGTCCGCGAGAACAATATCCCGCTCTTCCAGGTGGAGGACCCCCAAATTCGGGATTTTCGTCGTAAACGGATAGGGGGCTATCTTGGGACGGGCGTTGGTACAACGGTCAAGAAGGCTTGATTTCCCCGCATTGGGGAATCCCACCAACCCAATATCAGCTATGATATGGAGTTCTACCCGCACCCGCCGGGTTTGCCCCTTTTGACCGGGCAGGGCTTTGCGGGGGGCCTGATTGGTAGAGGACTTAAAATGCACATTGCCCCAACCACCGTTCCCTCCTTTCAGGAAAAGAAAGGGACCCTCGTCTTTCCCAAAATCCCGAATCAGTTCGCCGGTCTCCGCATCCCGAAGGATCGTCCCCGGGGGCACAGGGATAATAACATCCGCCCCATCCCGCCCATGACGCTGGGAACCTTCTCCATCCCTGCCATTTTCAGCCCGAAACACCTGCTGATACCGAAGATGAGAAAGGGTACGGAGGTTTCGGCGCACCTCAAAAATAACCGACCCTCCCCGACCACCATCCCCTCCAGCGGGACCTCCAAAGGGGACATATTTTTCCCGCCGGAAAGCGACACAGCCATTTCCCCCATTTCCAGAACTTACTTCTATAATTGCTTCATCCGCAAATTTTTGCATACCTACCCTATGAGCATCCGTTACGTTCCTTTCTGGACATCGGCCCCCTTGCAACAATAACGGTTACAAATAAAGAAGGGCTGTAAAACACCCCACCGGTCTTTTACAGCCCCTGGAACTCTTTTATTCGTGATTCGATCCGCCTTTTTACCAGTCCAGATTGCCTCTTTCCCGGGGCTACCGGAAGGTTTACTAGGCCTGTTCTACCGGTACTACGCTGGCAACCCGCCGGCCCTTTCGCTCCCCGAAGGCCACACGCCCATCCACCAGGGCAAAAAGGGTGTAATCAGAACCACAACCTACGTTGGTTCCGGGGTGAATATGGGTTCCCCGTTGACGGACAATGATAGAACCGGCCCGTACAAAGGTACCACTCGAAGCTTTTACTCCTAAATATTTTGGATTCGAATCCCGACCATTTTTTGCACCGCTACCACCACGCTTGCGCGCCATCTTATAACCTCCCCTCTGTTTGGATATGTAATGTACAGTAGGCTGGATACTCCTGCGAAACGGACCTAAAACCTTCCAGCAAGAATGTGGTAAGAGCCTCCAGAAAAGGCCGAGCCCCCTCTTCCCGTAGGTTTACTGAAAACCACAGATTCCCCCGTTCAGGGGCATCTCCCTGCACGGATACATCAGCCCTTTCCGCTAACATCCGAAGGGCCGTACGGGACAGGACCGAAAGGGCCGCACATACCACATCATTCCCCAGTTGTCCCGCACCGGCATGACCCCAGACCTGACAATGTCGGAGAAGCCCCTTCTCATCCAGGACAACCGTGACGGAAACCATGAATTATCAGGCCCCAACGATGTCCTTTATACGAAGCACCGAATATTCCTGTCGATGCCCCTTTGTTCGGCGATAATCCTTCTTAGGCTTGTACTTAAACACAATGATCTTATCGCCCCGAACATGGTTTTCCACCACCGCCTGAACCCGGGCACCCTGCACATAGGGAGTCCCCACCACCACCTTATCCCCTGAAAGGAGGAGCACCGAGTCGATGGTAAGGGTTGACCCCACCTCGGCATCAATCTTATCAACCTGAATCAGGGAGTCCTTTTCTGCCTTATACTGTTTACCTTTGAATTCCACCAGTGCGTACATGAACTATCGCCCTCGATTTTCGTTAAAAATGTAGTCTCATTCTTATACAACGCCTACCACCGCCTCGTCAATAGGGGTGCCCCAGGGATAACCATGGCTGCTAAATTACCAGCGTCCCCGGAATTCCTTGTATGGTAAAATACCAGGAACCTGGTTTGCCCGCTAAAAAGGCCGGTAAGTCTGTGATGTTTTTCCCCTATTCCAACAAGTCCTTGCGAGGATGAATGTAATCTCCCCTTTCCAGGGAGAAGGAGCTTTCCTACATCACCTCAAGGAAAGGAATACAGACCAGATCCATGGCGGTCCGTAACACCCGGAGCACCGCCTCTGACAGGGAAAGTCTTGTGGCCGCAAGATCCGGTTCTTCCGCATTCAAAATCGGGCAATCGTGATAAAAACGACTAAAGGTTTTAGAAACCTCATATAAGTAGCTGGCAATAAGCGACGGATCCAGCGAGCGGGCCGCCGTTTCCAGAGCCTCGGGAAACTGGGCCAGGGTTTTTAAAAGCTCCCATTCCGGATCACCGGTAAGGAGCTCTGGCCGAACCATTCCCCGGCTTGCGGCGGAACCTTCCTTTTTTCGCAGCATGGAAGAGATACGGGCCCCCATGTACTGCAGATAGGGCCCCGTGTTCCCGTTAAAGGAAAGGGATTCCTTGGGATTAAAGAGCATATCCTTGGTAGGAGACACCTGTAAGAGATAGTAATGCAGGGCCCCAATGGCAATCCGCTCCGCCACATCTTCCACCGAACCAACAATGGCTTCCCGATCCTTTTCCCGGATTTCCTCTATGGCCATTTCCTTTAAATTATCGATGAGATCATCCGCATCAACCACGGTTCCTTCCCGGCTTTTCATTTTTCCTTCGGGAAGATTCACCATTCCATAGGAAAGATGGTACAGATTGCGGGCCCATTCAAAACCGAGCTTTTCCAGTACTTTAAAGAGGACCTTAAAGTGGTACTGTTGCTCCGAACCCACTACGTAGATAAGCTGGTCAAAGGGCCAGTCTCGGTGCCGGAAAATAGCAGTCCCAATATCCTGGGTGATGTACAGGGAAGTTCCATCCTTTCGCAGCAGCACCTTCTTATCGAGCCCTTCGGCGGTGAGGTCGATCCAGACAGAGCCATCGGCTTCGCGATAAAAGATTCCCCGCTCAAGGCCTTTGAGGACCTCCTCTTTTCCTTTTAGATAGGTTTCACTCTCAAAATAGTAGTGATCAAAGGAGACTCCGGTTCGTCGATAGGTCGCTTTAATTCCTTCTACCGCCCACTGATTCATCTGTTTCCACAGGGCAATCGTCTCGGGATCCCCCGCTTCCCACTGACGAAGCAACTGTTGGGCCCGTTCTTCCGCAGTCGGGTCTTCCTGGCTCATCGTATGGAAACGAACATACCAGTCCCCAACAAAGCGATCACTCTTTACGCCCACACTTTCAGGGGTAGAGCCATTGCCCTGTTCCTTATACGCCAGCATGGACTTACAGATGTGTATTCCCCGGTCATTAATGATGCAGACCTTCCGGACCGTAGCACCGCAGGCGGCAAGGATCCGGGAAATACTTTCCCCCAGTACATCATTTCGCAGATGCCCCAGATGAAGGGGTTTGTTCGTATTGGGACTGGAAAATTCCACCATGATACGCTTCCCCGCAAGGAACGAGAGTTCCCTTCCCCGGGGCTCTTCCTTCAAAAGGGTAGAAAGCAGTTCTTGTGCCACGGAGGATCGGTTAAGGTACACGTTGACATAGGGACCCACCGCTACCGCTTTTCCCCGGCGAGCACATTCGACATCCTCTGCCAGGGAGCGGGCCACTTCGGCGGCAATAAGGGGCGGCGCCTTCTTAAGGAGCTTTGCATAGCTAAACATGGGGAATGCCAGGTCTCCCATATCAGGCCGGGGTGGTATTTCTACCACAATAGAAGCCTCGTCCAGGGCTCCTTTTTCGGCAGATCCATCCATGGCCGCCAGGGCCCGGGCGCATCGCTGTTTAAAGAAAGACTTCAGTTGGTGCATGGAATATCCTTTTCTGTGGCACCCTCCCGCAGGGTTTCCCCTGTAGTTCAGAAGGATCCCAGGAGGGCCACCATTCTTGTGTAAGAATTAGGCCCCTCTCGTCGATAGGAGCCAAGATGCTCATTCATCATCGTACAATCGGTACAATAGGCAATATGCTCTACCCCCATCATGGCGAGCAAGGCCGCATTAGCCGCCTGAAGATCCAGCCGGTAGGGCCCATCCTCCCCTTCCTGCCGCACCACCGGTCCAAGAGGATAGGGACCGGGGAGAAAGCCAAAATCTTTATGAAACTGCAGGGCCCGCTCTCTATCTACCTCGTAGCAACAGGATCGAATACAGGGACCCAGCACCGCCACCACCCGGGACGGAGGCACACCGCCCACCTGGACAAGCAACTCCAGGGCATGACGGACAATACCCGTCCCCTTCCATCCCGAGTGAAGCAGAATCCGCCAGCGGCCTTCCAGATCGGTAAGATACAGGGGGAGGCAATCCGCCACGGTGACCGAAAGCCACACCTCAGGTTGTTGAGTCAAAAGACCATCTCCTTCGTTATATCGATTCCATCGAGGGAAATCAACTGGCCAGACCACCTTTGAATGGGTCTGCACACAGCCTGCAACCCGGGAAGCATCGATGCCCAGATGGGAAAAGAAAATCCGCCGCGGTTCACTTTCCTCTGTGGGGTTATACCGCATGTCCCCCCATCGTCGGGAAGAAAGCACACAGCCCCCATGGGGCAACACCGTTCCCCGATATATAAAGGGAAAACGAAAATAGGGAGCCCCATCCAGGCTCAACGAAAAAGGGTATACTTCCATACTTTTGGTTGTACCGTGATGTACCCCACTCAGGCAAGTAGAACGCTATAGAGGGCCCTATCGTCCTTCAATTTCCTGTATTTCTGTGAGGATCTGCAGGGCCTTTTCAAAACGATAGTAGGCATCCTTTAGTTGATTCAGATATGAACCTGACCGGCCCGAAAGGGCATTCAAATTGGCCAGGGAATCATACTTCCCCTGGGCCTCTCCATGCAAAATTCCCCCCAGTACCGCCACCATAGAACGAAAGGCCTTCGAGGCCCGGCCTACAATAGAAGCCACCTCATCGGAGGCTTCCTGTACTATGGATTGAATTTTTTTTCGTTTAAGGGGGAGACTCGTGATTTCCGATTTTGCCATATCATAGCGCTTTCCTAAATCGCCGGTAGGAGACAGGTTCTGTTCAAAAGAAGTAATGGTGTCTCCCAACTTTAACAGTTCATTATAGGCCTCGGTAAATTCGGCTCGATTCTCTTTTTTATAGAACTCCCCATCAATAAGAATGGGTTTTAATACCCGATTAAGGGTCGGAAGAAAGATGTATTGGGAGAAGGCCTGTAAGAAGGAAAGGGCGAAGGTGTTTTTTAGGGGAATACCTTCGGGATTAGTTTCAGAACTCACATATAAGAGGGGCTTGATGATCATTCCCTTAAAGTATTCTTTAAAATTCTCTATGAGATCTGCCCGACGGCGATTTTGCACAAAAAGAGTGAATTTTTCTTCTAACTGATGTTTCCAGTAATCCCGATACACCACAAACCAATCTTCTCCGCCCGTAATCGGCCTGGGGAGATACCCCAGGTCCCGGGAAACACAGCGAATAATGGCTGTCAGGGGAATCCGCTTATTAAACTGACGGATCCGCCCCAGGGCTTCCTCTGCCCGATTTAACAGGATGCGAGTTTCAGAGGAAAGATCATTCGAATCTTCCTTTGAATGTTCCTGGAATTGAAACACAAAAAGGGTTTCCAGGAGGGGCATGGTCGGTGGTTCCTGAAGAGAATACAGAATATCGTTAAGGGCCTTCATCTGGTCCAGCACCACATAGGCAGGAGCCACCGGCGCCTTGTAGGCTCCATCGTAGGTAAAAGCAGAAAGAAAGCGATCGTACAAAAACGATGAAAGTTCCTTCAAACAATGAAGCGAACGGGCGTCTCGATACATACGGCGCCGCTCATCTTCCTGGATGGTCTGGAAAATTTCTTCCATCGTTCGTTGCGCAAATTGACGGACATCGCCGGCTGAATAAGAGCTATTGGCCTGGAAAATGGTTTCAGGATCGGTTTCCACCGTAAGCCTGCGGTGGACAAAGTCCATTTCTAGCGACGCAAGAAATGCAAAAAAGGCCCCCTTATCACGGTTCAGCCCCACATCCAGGGCCTCATAGAAGAAGCGGGCCCCTTCTTTAAGAGACTCCAGTTCTTCCCGAAATCCCGATAAAAGCAGGTTCTGTCGACAATCAAACACACCGGGGGCATGGGTCTCTATGGAAGCCCCCAGCTTTGCGATAAGCCGGTCTTCAAACAGTTCTGCAGGCTTTTTCCCCGAAATAAGGGAAAGCAAAAAGAGAAAGAGCTTATAATACCACGGCGCCTGGCGGTATTGCTGGGAACTGTCCACCGTCGGAGGCACATCTTCTTCATGGAAGAGCACTTCTTTAGAAAGGACCGCATAGGAATTAAGACGGGCCAGAAGTTCCCGCCGTTCTTCCAGGGATAATTCAGCGGCCAATCTCCTAAAGGTTTCACTCTCTGCCATACTACGACTATAAATGGAAGAACAGGGAACGGTCAATGGAGAAGCCATAAAGAGAAAAGCATAATCTAACCCACAGGAGAGAAGTTGCTGCGTGGAATATGGATCTCCAGGAGGTATACCTGAAGCAGAATATACGCTTTTTAATTAAGGGGATTACATAAAAAGGGGGGCCTCGCGACCCCCGCTAGCCCCTAGGGGAGTTGAACCCCTCTTTAAAGATTGAGAATCTTTTGTCCTAACCGATAGACGAAGGGGCCCTATAAAAAAAGCCCTTCTTCAGGGCCCTTTCCCCAGGGAGGATTCGAACCCCCACAAGCAGATCCAGAGTCTGCCGTGCTACCCTTACACAACCGGGGAATAACAGAAATTCAGAACCTTCGCGAGGTGTTTGTTCGTGCACCCCAACGGCTCATACAACAGCACGAACCTACCACGTTTCATTTTTTTTGTCAATAGGAAGCTTTCTCCCTATCGCCGGCTAACCCCCATGGGCATACCCGGCCCCCTCCCTACTCACCGTGATATTCAATAAGAGTAGTGATAGGAATATCACCCAAGAGGGCCCGGTAATTTAAAAAAGGAAGCCCCACGACCCCAAAGATACCCGCCACCTGACCACCCGCGGCGATAATGAGATCCGTGGCGGCCCGCAGGGTGCCCCCCGTAGCAATGAGATCATCTACCACCAGGACCCGCTTGCCCGTAGGTACATCATCAGGGTGCACTTCTAATTCAGCTTCTCCATATTCAAGTTGATACTTTTTAGAAATAGTTTTACCAGGAAGCTTCCCCTTTTTTCGAATCAGGATAAGGGGAATTTTTAGACGATCCGCAAAGGGAGCGGCAAATACAAAGCCCCGGGACTCTATAGCGGCCACCGCATCGATAGCGGTAGTTTTATACAGCCGTTCCATTGCATCAAGACAATACTGAAAAGCCCGGGGTTCGGCGAGAATACTGGTAATATCATAAAATAAGATACCCTTTTTAGGAAAGTCCGGTACCTTCCGTATTGCTGTATCAAGATTAAAGGATTCTTCCATGGGATTCGGTCCCCCCGCTTACAAAAATCGCCGATTGAGCATAGCCTATTACTCCATCTCAAATCAAGAGCGCTTTTAAAAAGATAGATAACGGACCATTCCTTACGAAAAAGGCCTTTTGTCCGGTTTCAAAAAAAGGAGGCCCTGGCAAACCTTCTCGCATCTTCCTTTGGAGCAAGGGCCCCTCCACCGGATAGGACGCCCCTTTCGCCGCCCCCTCATTTAGAGGGTTCCTTCATAAATAAGTTTTTCTTCTCCGTCAAGGGTTACCACAAGTCGATCTTCGATTCGGTTCAAGGCATCGGCAACCTGGGAAATATATACGATACCGGGATTCACCATTTTAATTATGTCCCAGGAAAGTTCTGATACTCCCTCCAGGATGATACCGCTTACCACCCGAATAATCGGAATGAAAGATTCATCAAGGGTATGGGTTAAGAGAATTTCTCCCCCTCCCTTTCGGAGGGTCATAGAAGCCTCTTCCAGGGTTCTGGCCTTAAAGATTCTTCCGGTACAACGCCCCCCAAAACCGTTGAGTCCCCGGGCAAGAATGTTGCCTACCACCTGCACCCGGATGGTATTGGTCATAAGGGGAGAATTCAGGGGCGTGCCCGCCACCACCACCACCCGGTCGGAGTTGGTGACAAAACCTCCCTCAATGGCGGCCTTCATGGCCTGTTGAATCATGAGCTCCGAGTCTTCTTCCACATGAACCAGGAGGGGCACCACGCCCCAATGAACCAGAAGGCGCCGCTGAATACGACTATCAGGGGTAGCTGCAAGAATTTTCCGTCCCGGCCGATAACGGCTTACCAGTCGAGCGGTGTTTCCCCGCAGGGTGGGAACCAGTATAGCCCGGGCATTAATACTATCGGCAAGAGAACTGGCCGCCCGGGCCACCGCCAAAGCAATATCATCGGAAGCAGCAACGCTTCGCCGTTGCCATTCAAGATGTTCCTGGTATTCCCGGGACTGTTCTACCATCTGGGCAATCCGGGCCATCATTTCCACCGCCACATCCGGGTAGGCTCCGTTGGCGGTTTCTCCTGAGAGCATAATACAATCGGTGCCATCAAGGATCGCATTGGCCACATCGGTTGTTTCTGCCCGGGTAGGCCGAGGGTTATGGATCATCGACTCCAGCATCTGGGTAGCGGTGATTACGGGCTTTCCTGCCTGGTTACAGAGTCGGATAATTCGCTTCTGTTCCAGGGGGAGTCGTTCCACCGGGATTTGAACGCCAAGGTCTCCCCGGGCAATCATGATGCCATAGGAAACCCGAATGATTTCTTCGATATTTTCAAGCCCTTCCTCGTCTTCTATCTTGGCAATTACCGGAATATCGGCCCCCAAACTGGCCAGATATTTCTGGATTGTCGTCACGTCCTGGGGCCGCCGGATAAAGGATGCGGCGATAAAATCCACACCCTCCTGGACACCAAAGGCAATATCCTGTTCATCCTTTTCGGTCATGGCAGGAAGCCGTGTCTTTACTCCCACCACGTTCACATTCTTTTTACTCCCTATGGTGCCCCCATGGAGTACCCGGCACAGCATCTTTCGATCTTCAATGGACTCCACTTCCAATGAGATAAGACCATCGGCAATAAGGATTTTGGCACCCACCTTTACATCATCAGCAAGCTGGTGGTACGAAACGGTGATAAAAGACGGAGAACAGTACACGGGCTTTTGTCCCAAAAGCTTTTGGGCATCCTCCTCTGCCATGAGGGTAACCCGTGACCCCGCTGCAAGTTCAATCTGCCCTCCCTCTGGCACAAGACCGGTACGGATTTCTGGCCCCTTGGTATCCAGAAGGAGCGCCACCGGGACCCCTTCAAGACGGGAGGCTTCCCGGACCAGGGCAAAACCTTCCTTGTGGTACTCATGATCCCCATGGGAAAAATTAAAGCGGGCCACATTCATTCCCCGCTGGATAAGACGCCGAAGGATCTCTACATTTCGAACCGCCGGACCTATTGTACATATAATACGGGTATTTCTTTCCATTTAGGAAACTCCTTCTTTCAGTTGTATCCCCTTACAGGAAATGTCGGATTATTTAGAATATTGAAAGATAAGACAGAGTATACTAAGGGAGAAGGAAAAAAGGAAGATATTTGGCGGGTATGCAGAACCTAAGGACCCTCGCAAAGAAGGGAGTATTTTTTTTGGGAGGCCATAGGACCAAGCCCCCTTACAAAAGCCAAGACCGGGAATCGAACCCGGGACCTACGCATTACGAGTGCGTTGCTCTACCGACTGAGCTATCTTGGCGTTCGGTGCCATTATACAAAATTCACCTAAAAGGTCAAGACAAGCATCCCCGTAGTAAAACTGATCCTAGAAAAGGCAAGTTCTACCGGCTAGGTTTTTTTTCGCCGGGAATTCACAAAACGCTGGAAGTCGTTGATATTTTTTACCACAATCCGGTCAGGGAATATCTCCACCCGTCGTTGGTTCACAAAATGGTTCAGGATATCCCGGGTTTGATCGGCATTCATTCCCGCCCAGTGGGCAATGTCTTCCACGGTGGTTTTAAATTCCCGTTGATCCGTCGTTTTATCAATATTAGGCTGGGTCTCATCCAGCATAAGAAAGACGTCGGCCACTTTGGCTTGAGGATCTTCCAGGGTCAGAATCATAAAGCGACGTTTTTGATCGTAGATGCGCTTCGTAAAAAGCTTAAGGAGCTTAAGAGCAATCTGGGGATTGCCCATCATCAACACTTCAAAATTCGCCCGGTTAAACTCCAGAACCTTTACCGGATCCAGGGCAATCGCCGTGGCAGAACGGGGAGAATCCTCGAGAATAGCCATTTCCCCAAACATTTCAGAGGGCTGAAGGATATCCAGGATCTTCTCGATATTTCCTATGATCTTTACCAGTTGGACCCGTCCGGATTGGATAAGGTAAAAGGTATCTCCCGGTTCATATTCTGAAAAAATGATCTCCCCTTTCTGATAGGTCCGGGCAAACCGACTAAAGGCATCCAGTTCCATGCTAGGCCTCCAACAACTTTAGGGCTTTTTTTGCTTTGATATGGGCCGCATCGTCTTCATCGGGAACCATGGCAAGGATCTTTTTATAAAACGTTGAAGCCCGATCTTTGTCTCCCTTTTTCTCATAACTTTGTCCCATAAAATACAGGGCATTGCTCAATTCAGGATGTCGGGGATAGGTAGAAATCATGGCAGTAAAATGCTTAATACATTCATCATATTTCCCCATCAGATATAAGCACCGCCCCAACTCATAAATACTTTTTGCCACATACTCCGGTTCCTGGTTCATTTCCACAATTTTTTTGAACATACTGAAGGCCTGGGGAATTTTTTCCTGTGTCAAAAGGCTTACCGCATCGTAATAGGCCTTGGCGACAGCGCTCAGGGCAGAACCGGAACCGCCCGCAGCAGCAGGAGCGGCGGGTCCCGTTCCAGAGAGCCCTCCCCCGGCTCGACTTTCTGACTCAGGGATAGGGGCGGGGCCCTTTCCTTCTCCATAGCGAGCAAGGGAACTCTCCGCGATCTCTAAATTTTTGGCGGCCTGCATGGCCAGTTTCCCCGCTGGATAGTAGGTAAGGTACCGACCAAACACATACTTGGCCTGCGCATATTGGCGATTTTTGAGGTAATATTCACCTATCCGAAAGAGCCCTTGCTCAGGATTCTGTTGTTCTTCATTCTGCATCAAATTAGAAACCTGCTTATGAATCCTTCGCAGTTGATTCGAAAAGACCTTAAGCATCTTTAAAATTATCCGGCTATTGGAGATGGCAAACTGTTCAAACTCACTCACCGTAAAGGCGATCACCGTGGCATCCTGCAGTACAAGGGCGGTTTCTTCCCGGGGATACCGCCCCAAGGCCGATTTTACGCCAAAAAATTCTCCTGCCTGGACCGAATCGTGGATGTCCTGCCCTGTTTCAATATCCTGATAGTTTAGACTAATCTTGCCGGACTGGAGAATGTAGATCTTATCCGCCACATCTCCCTGGAAATAGATTACAGATCCTGCTCGATACTGTAACGGCTTAGGCATGCACTTCCTCCCTCCTATCCGGCCGCCGGCTTTTATAGGCACCCTGCATTGTTTGTCCCGGAACGGCGCTCTGCGCTTCGATATACTCCATTATATTTTCGGCACTCCGCCGGGAAACCATAGGGATAAACAGGGTTTTTCAGGAACTGGTTATGCATTCTATTGTATGATATGATGTAGTTCTATTCAAGATGATAGATTTACATACCCACTCAAGCGCCTCCGATGGCAGCCTTTCGCCAGAGGACCTGATAAGAGCGGCAAAAAAAGAGGGCCTTTCGGCGATAGCGCTGACCGATCATGATACGATAGCCGGTTGTGCTTCCGCTTCAGCGGTGGCACAGCAAGAAGGAATAGCCTTCATTCCCGGGGTAGAAATCGAGATTCCCTGGGAGCCGGGGGAGTTTCACCTCTTAGGACTGGGTTTATACCGCATTTCTCCTTCCCTCGAGGAAGCCCTCCGGTATCTAGAAGATGAACGTCACCAACGGAACGAGCGTATAGTCCAGAAGATGCAAGAAATGGGTATCTCCGCCTCGTACGAAGACATACGCCAGGGAATACCGGGGCCCGTGGGACGTCCTCACTTTGCCCGCTTTTTAGTAGAACGGCGAATCGTAAAAACGAAAGAACAGGCCTTTCTCCGATATCTTGCTAAAGGAAGGGCTTTGTACGTTCCCAAGGGGGCCCTGGAACTTTCCCATGCCGTACGATGCATCACCGAGTCGGGGGGTATTCCCATCCTGGCCCACCCCCTCTCACTCTATGTATCCTGGGGAAAATTACCGGGGGTCTTAGAAGAACTCAAAACCCGGGGGATCCGGGGCATTGAGGCCTGGCATCCCACCGCCCGGGTCGCAGAGTGCGAGCGCCTTGAGAAACTCGGGAAAACCCTGGGTTTTCTGATTACCGCCGGCAGCGATTATCACGGCAGTTCCCGGCCAGAACGGCAATTGGGAAGAACCGCGGGGAACCGGATTATCGACGATCACTGGGCAATCCCCTTTCTCCCCACCCCCGCCAAGAACTCCTAAAGAAGAATCATGCCCGGGAAGGGCCATTATTCTTCGCCAAAACCATCCAGCGGATCCTCTCCGGTTAACCGATAGGAAAGGGCTTCTTCCACATCTTCCGCCCGGATCTCCGATCGATCCGCCAGATCCGCTATGGTGCGGGCAAGGCGAAGCACCCCATGGAATCCCCGCCCTGACAGATGATGGGCCCCTGCGTGGTTTTCGAGCCGTTCCCTAAGGGAAAAAGAGATGTCCGCAACCTTTGAAAGGGCCCCCGCGGGTATTCGACTATTCCGCCGACAGGGAAGCCCAAGACGGTTAAACCGTTCCCTTTGCCGTTGCACGGCCACCATAACCCTCTGTTGAATGGCCGCACTTTCTTCTTCTTCCGAAGGGTTCACACAAGAAGGGGGACGAACCGCCACCCGCAGTTCAATACGATCCAGGAGGGCGCTCCCCAATCGCTGCCAATGGCGCTGAATCTCCGATTCAGAACAGAAACAGAGGGAACCCACCGCAGGATCTTCTATTCCGAGCTTTCCGCAGGGACAGGGATTGGCCGCCAGGAGAAGCTGGAACTGGGCCGGAAGCTGTACACTGGACTCAGAACGGGCGATGGTAATGACCCCCTCTTCCAGGGGTTCCCGGAGGGCCTTAAGAACAGGCCGGGCAAACTCGGGCGCCTCGTCCAGGAAAAGCACCCCGTAATGGGAAAGGCTTATCTCCCCCGGTCGAACCGTTCGTCCGCCCCCGAGGATGCCTTCCATACTGGCCGAATGATGGGGACTACGAAAGGGAGGGTCCAGACTTACGACTCCCTCTTTCACCAGCCGCTGTCGCTCCTGGCCTGAAAGGTTATATAGCTGAAAGACCTCTATCGCTTCTTCCGGCAAAAGGGGAGCCATAATAGAAGGAAGGCGAAAGGCCAGCATGGTCTTTCCACAACCGGGAGGTCCGTAGACTACTAGATGATGGCCCCCTGCAGCGGCGATTTCAAGGGCCCGTTTATAGCGGCCCTGTCCCCGGACGTCGGAAAAATCCCCCCATCCCAGGGAAGATTGCCGCAAAGACCGATCTCCCGGAAGGGCGTTTCCCCCTCCTGAACCACAGCCCGGCCCCGCCGGAGAGGACTTCCCCGCGGCAGAACCATACGACGGCACCGGCGCAGGAAGTTTCCCAGGCAAAGAAAAACATCGCTCTGTTCCCCACTGCCGGGCACAATGCACCGCGTCCTCGAGGGTCGCCGCCCCCGCATACCAGCGGGGCCGGGCAAGGGCAGCCTCTTCCAGGTTTTCTGCGGGGACCAGAAACCCACCAAGCCCCGTCTTCATACCCGCCAGGACTGCCGCCATGACGGCCCGCACCGGACGAACCTTCCCCGAGAGCTCCAATTCACCGAGGACCATAAGGTCCTCGAGAGGAGGGACAAGGCCTGCGGCGGCCATGATAGCGAGCGCAATGGGCAGATCTAAGGCTGCCCCTTCTTTTTTCACCCCCGCGGGGGCAAGATTCACCACAATCCGTTCCTGCGGAAAGGGGAACCCCGAATTTCGGAAGGCCACCCGGATTCGTTCCCGGGCTTCCCGGATGGCATTATCCGCCAGGCCAGAAATTTCGATACCCGGGATTCCGCGCCGCAGGTCCGCCTCAATCTTTAAAATGAAACCTTCCATTCCATAGGGTATGTAGGAGAATACATGCATACCTAAGATAGGGGGTATATGGTCAGATTGCTTGAGCTTTTTGTGGTATTAGCATACACTATCGCGGGAAACCCGCCACGAATACCGCATCTTACTTTCGGGCTTCTTGCATCCCTCGGGGGAGAGATTCAGGACACCATCCCACCGGCGGTACGCCTACTTTTCTGCACCTTTTCATTAATTTATCAATTCTTAACAATTTACTAACAATTCGCTTATATAGTAAGACTATGTTCAGGAAAAAGAAAAGGGGCTATACTCACTATGATTAAGAGTGCCACGGAACATATCAAACAAAGGACGGACATATGACGGGAAGAATTCACCTGGAAGAGGCAAAGCGACAGATCCAGGATCAACTGCTTCACATGGGAGTGAAAGTAAAGGACGATCTTTTAAAAGCCGCCCAGGCATTAAAGGAGATGGATCTCCCCCTTGCCCAGGAAGTAAAGGATGACGACCCGGAGGTAAACAAACTCCAGATCGAAATTGAAGAAACCTGTGCCCGGGTTATTGCCACCCAGCAACCGGTAGCCCAGGATATGCGGTGGCTCTTAAGTTGCATCAAAATTGCCAATGAATTAGAGCGCATAGGAGACTATGCGGTCCATTTAGCAAAAACGGTGTTAAAACTGGAGAAACAAAGCTCCTTAGCGGCCACGGAACAGCTTTTTACCATGGCCCACATCGGGAGTACCATGGTAGAAGCGGCTATCGAAGCTTTCATTGCAATGGATATGGAAAAAGCAAAAAACATTGCCCAAAAGGATGATGAAATAGACCAGCTCCATAAAGAACTGGTGGCTAATGTGATAGAAATCATCCAGAAGCATCCTGAAAAAATCTCTTCGGGGAATCGGCTTATCCAGACCTCAGGCTACCTGGAACGGCTGGGAGACCATGTCACCAATATCTGTGAAATTATTGTCTACTGTGGGACCGGGGACAGGGTAGAACTGAACGATTAACCAGGAGGAACCGGTGGCGAAGGCTACGATTCTTGTGGTAGAAGATGATGCGGATATACAGGAGCTTCTAGCATATAATCTCGGGAAAGAAGGGTACACGGTTGTAACCGCCGATAACGGCGAACGGGCCCTTGAGATCCTCGAAGTAACAAATCCGGATGTGATTATCCTGGACATCATGCTTCCGGGGATGGACGGAACGGATGTGCTGAGAACGATCCGCCAGGATCATCGATTTAAACAGATCCCGGTGATCATGGCGACCGCCAAAAGCGAGGACATGGATATTATCACCGGCCTTGAACTTGGGGCCGACGATTACATCGCCAAACCCTTCAGCCCCCGGGTGCTCATCGCCCGGATTCGGGCCCTTCTTCGACGAACCCATATGAAACAGGGCCTCGGCCCACTAAAAGAAGAGATTATTAAACGGAAAAACCTTGTTATTGATCCAGGGCGCCACATGGTTACGATTGACAATGTTCCCATCGACATTTCCGCCACCGAATTTGCCATTCTGGAATTCCTTGCCCGCAATCCCGGCTGGGTCTTTTCCCGAAACCAGATAATCAACGCCGTTAAAGGAAAAGATTACCCCGTAACCGAACGTTCGGTAGACGTACAAATCCTGGGACTCCGCAAAAAGCTCGGCCCCCTGGGGGACCTGATTGAAACGGTTCGAGGAGTAGGGTATCGTTTCCAGGATTGTAAAGATGAAATATAAAAGTATCTTTAAAAAGCTCCTTACGTCGTACTGTATCATCATCGTTGTTTTTATGGGATTTTTTATCCCCCTGGGGGTGTTTACCTTTCGTATGCAAACCTATGAGGCTACCATCAAAGAGCTTCAAGATCTGGTAAGTCTGATAGACACCCTCCTGTCGCTCCCTTCGATAGAAAAATCATCGGTCTTTGAATATGTTCAAAATCTGGGAGAAACAAGATCCTTCCGTATCACCCTTATTACAAAGGACGGCACGGTCTTAGCCGACTCCAGGGCCGATCCCGCCACCCTGGACGATCACAGTCGCCGTCCCGAGGTAATCTCCGCCCTTACCAAAGGAGAAGGACGGGCGGTCCGCTATTCTGTCTCGATCCAGGAGGAGATGGTGTACTATGCCCAGAGGAAACAGCTGGATACGGGGGAACTCGTCATTGTCCGGGCCGCCCTGCCCCTCCATCTCCTGAACCAGGAAATCCGGCGCTTTTACCTTCGATTTTTTCTTCTCATGCTGCTGATTGGTGGTATCTCCTTTCTCCTTGCCTGGTACCTTTCCCGCAGCATCGAAGGGCCCATTAAGAAGTTAACGGATCTAGCCCGGGACTTTAGCAAGGGGGCTTCCCTATCTCCGATATACCTTGAAGGTCCGGAGGAACTCCAAACCCTGGCCTATACTCTGAATACGATGGCAGAGGAGATCGAAAAACGGATCCAGGAAAGCACTCGCCGTCGAGAGGAGATAGAAACCATCTTTACCTGTATGAGGGAAGGCGTTATTGTACTGGACCAACACCTTCGGGTATATCAGGCAAATCGAGCGGCCTTCCTCATGGTAGGAAAAACGGAGGTCCCTGCCGATTTTGTCGGTTCCCCTCTTTTGGAACTTTTTCCTCTTTCAGAACTGAAAACCTTCGTGGATCAGATGCTCCAGCACAACACATCCTTTGAGGGAACCGTGTCTTCCTGGGATCGAAACCAAAAGAAGTTCCAGGTCTACGGGGCGCCCCTGTTAAATTCACAGCGGTATATCCTGGTGCTCCACGATATCACCCATCTTTCCCGGCTGGAACAGATCCGTAAGGACTTCGTGGCCAACGTCTCCCACGAACTGCGGACACCTATTACCTCTATCAAGGGTTTCGTAGAAACCCTCCAGGACGGAGCAGGAGAAGATCCCCAGTTACGCCGTCGCTACCTGGATATCATTGCCCGCCATACCATACGGATGGAACACATTATCGAAGACCTCCTTTCCCTTGCCCGGATAGAACAACAGGAAGGTCGCGTCCTGGATACGGAAGACACAAACCTTAACGCGATGCTCAAAGAGGTAATCGAACTTTTTGAGCCCCCGGCCAAGGAAAAGAACATAGAGGTTATTCTTTCTTGTCCCCAGGGCCTCACCTTGAAGCTTAATCCTTCGCTCTTTGAACAGGCCCTGGCAAACCTTTTAGACAATGCAATTAAATATTCCCCCCCTGATACCCGGACCACTATTGAGGTCCGGGACCTCCCCGCGGAAATTCAGATCCTCTTTAGGGACGAGGGAAATGGGATCCCCGCGCGGGATCTGGATCGTATCTTCGAACGTTTTTACCGGGTCGATAAAAGTCGGAGCCGCGAAGCGGGGGGCACCGGTTTGGGCCTTTCCATCGTAAAGCACGTGGTGCAACTCCATGGGGGCACCGTCTCGGTCCACAGTGTAGAAGGGGTAGGTTCAACCTTTACTATCCATCTACCCAAAAAGCTTGACCAGGTTTTGGAATAAGGTATAGATTGAAGGTCTATGCAACAGCTACAGGACCTTCATCCGGCCCTTCGTGCGGATCTAGAAAAAAAGGGGGCCGATATTGAGCGAACCCTTCAGTTACTGAGTATTCTTGAACACAACAAGGGGGATAGTTCTTCTTCCGACTCAGAAAAACACCGGCTTCCCAACCCAGACAATAGTCAAATTACGGACTTTCACCGTTCTTTTTATTCCATTCCCCTGTCTAAGTTAGAAGAACTACTTGCCCGCCATGGTATCCCCGGCCCTGTGGAACGATGGGGGGAAAGGCACGGGAATCTCCTTACCATGAGTAAGCCGCAACTCCGTCTTCTCGGTATTCACCTGTATCCTTTTACGGCCTATGGGGTACTCAATGGGGGATCCGCCACTACCTATGGGGACAGCAAAAAAAATCGAGAACTGGCTCCCCTTTTGTACGACCACTTTCAATCGTATTTTGATTCCTATGGCCCTGCCATTAAGGACAGTCCCAAAGGGATTACCCCCGCATTTCTCCAGGCCGACGGGACTCCTGGACCTTCCTTTATCCTTCTCAAAATGCGTTCCCTCCTTATGCATGCCCTGGAGTACCGCATCCTTACGGGAGATAGGGAACGGCCGCTTCTCCCCTTCTTTCAGATGACAAGCCACAGCACAACCCAAAAACTGGAAGAAGCCTACCGGGAATATCGGGCAGATCCCCTGCTCAAAGAACTGATTGAAAAAACCGGCACCGATCCTACCCACCCCCTGGGGGCCTGTCAGGGTCTTCTAGCCGCCATAACCCACAGCAGTGAGGGACTTCCCCGCCGAATTTTTGATCGAGCCTATGGGAGGCCCCATGAAGGGCTTGCTTTGCCGGGGGGACACGGAGAAAACTTTCGGGTCCTTTCGCCGGTGTATCAGGCCCTCTATGATCAGGGGATTCGGTATGTATACCTGGGGAATGTAGATAATTCAGGCTATACCATCGATCCAGTAGAACTTGCCTATTTTGCCCTTTCCGACGCCACCGGGGCCTTTGAGTTTTCCCTGAAAACCCCTATCGATGTGAAAGGAGGGGCCCTGGTAGAGACGACCTCAGGCCGTCTTTCGGTCCTCGACATTGGGCAGGGAATTTCCCGGGAAGAACTTACTCTCCAGGAACAGCAAGGGAAGCCGGTCCTTTTTAACTGCGCAATCGGACTCTTTAAATTGGACTACCTCCTTCCCCGGCTTTCTTCGATTGCAGACCAATTGCCCCTCCATGTAAGCGATCAGGATAAAGAGGCCGGTCGCTACGCCCAGATTGAACAGAGCACCTGGGAAGTATTAGGTCTTCTGGAACATCCCCTTATCATTCAAGTAAAGAAGGAAGAACGGTTCCTTGCGGCAAAGATGTTCATGGAAACGCTCCTGGCAAGTCCCGTGAGCGCCCATCTTATGAAAACAGAGGGAATCCCTGACAACCTCCGCCATACCGCTCGGCTCCTCCAACAGGGATTACAACAGCTTTTACGCACCGAATACGGGTTCTTCTTAAAAAATAGTATCCCCTTCTGGGAACCCTATTCCGTCCAAGAGCTCGAACAGGCCCTCCAGCAGACCCTTGTAAAAAATGCCTGACCTACCAGGGGCATCACCACAACACCCCCAATCCATTTCCTTGGGGAGAGTAACTTTACACATCCCGAGGATACGGGGGTGGAGGAGCGCTAGATCCCCGAATCACTAGCTCGGTAGGTAAGATAGCGGAGGCCACCACCCGCCCCTGAATAAGATCGAGTACGGTCCGCACCGCATAGGCCCCTTTTCGCATGCCCGGCTGCCGGACCGTCGTAAGAGGTGGATCCATCAGAGAGGCAAAGGGAATATCATCCATACCCGTAATGGTGATATCCCGAGGGATGGAAAGCCCCACCTTTCGGCAGGCCAGGTAAGCCCCAAAGGCAGCGGAGTCGCTCATACTCACAATGGCCGTAGGGGGTTTTGAACGAAGGATAGGAATCAACAATTCTTCTGCCGCTTCCATGGTAACATCCACGGGATACACCCGTACTTCAGGGCTCTGGAGACTCAGCCCATAGGATTGAAGGGCCCGTTCAAAGCCAGCGGAACGACGATCGACCGTACGGGAAGAATATTCTTCCCGCGTTCCCGGTCCGTCAGACTTTAGCGCTAGGATGATAATATCCCGATGCCCCAGAGAAAGCACATAGTTCATGATGCTTTCCGCGGCCATCACATCATCGATTCCCACGTTAGGGATTCCCGATTCTGCATCCCCATCAATGGTCACAAAGGGAACATGACGTTGCCGAATAGTAGCGGCCAATTCGGGAGAAGCTTCCACCCCCAATGCAATAAACCCATCCACCACGGCCGTACGAATAGCATGGGAAAGAAAGCCCTTTACGGGGGGCAGAATCGTTAAAAACAGATCTTCCTGGTGGCAGACCGAACCAATACCCCGCAACACTTCCGAAACATAGGGATTCCGAAAGGTATCTTGAATAGCCTGGGGGAGCAAAACCCCGATGGCCCCTACCCGCTTCTGGGTCATAGAACGGGCCACCGGATCAGGTACATACCCTTCCCGTTCGGCAATTTCCATGATCCGCTCGTAGGTGGAGCGGGCTATTTTAGAAGGATCATTAAACGCAAAGGAAACGGCGGTTTTCGAAACCCCCGCGAGTTCTGCTATTCGGGAAATCGTCGGTTTCATATCGCTGTATTATAGCAAAAATTCTCTCACTAACAAAGGTGGGGCACATAAAAAAGGCCCCGAACTTAGGAGGTACGGAAGTCCGGGGCCACTCTATAGGAGGCGTATGCCAGGCGCCGGACAGAATCGAACTGTCGCATAAAGGTTTTGCAGACCTCTCCCTTACCGCTTGGGTACGGCGCCAAAAGCCATAAGTACTATACCAAACCAGGGGCCCCTCTGTCTAGTCTTTTTGGCCCATACAGTCCGCACAAAAACCTAAAAAATCCAGTCGATGACCGAGAACGGGCCGGTTCAGAACCAACGCCGCTTGAGCATCAAGCTCCGCATTAACCGGTAAGGGCACATCTTCAACGCGCCCACAGCGAAGGCAAATATAGTGGTAATGGGGCTTCGTATCCCCATCAAAACGATCGGGACCGCTCCCATTCTGGAGAATCAAAATTTCTCCCTGCTCTCCCAGAATCCGGAGATTCCGATAAACCGTGCCAAGACTTAAATGGGGCATCGTGGGCTTGAGTTCGTTATACACCCATGCCGCCGTCGGATGGGACTTTGTAGAACGGAGAACTTCCAGGATTCGTTCTCGTTGCCGGGAATGTTTATACTTTTTAGATTCTTTCTTACCTTCCATATCGTATATTCTACTGCTCCTCTGTGATTTTTTCCAACCCACCTTTGTTTTTTAGGGATAAAATTCCCTGGAGATTTACGTAACAAACCCACCATCGACAAGTCTCTCAGTTCATCTGTCCGAGGGGGCGTCGCCCCTAAACAGAGTCGATTTTCAGTCCCTTTCCACAGGATACTTCCAGAGCTTTCCCTGAGCATCAGAAAGAAGGTAATAGGCAAAGTCCCCTTCCTCCTGCACCGTTCCCCGAATACTTTCTCTCCGAAGCCTGATTTTTCCTCCCCCCCCGGGGAGATCCACCGCCAGCGCGGGCAGGGCAAGACTGGAAAGCCGAACCGCAAGCTCTTCATAGAGCCCTATGGCCCGCTCCAAATTACACCGGAAATGACTCGTCCCCGGCGCAAGGTCCCCCTGAAAAAGGTAGTACGGGGTTATCCCCACCGAAAGTAGCCCCCGAAAAAGTATCCTCAGGGTTTCCACATCGTCGTTGATTCCCTTAAGGAGTACCGTTTGACTATGCACGGGGATTCCTCCTGCCACAAGACATTCCAGGCCCTGGACCACCGGTTTTGCCAATTCCCGGGGATGATTTATGTGAACCACCACTCGAAGGGGACGATGGTTCCTTAAAAGATCAACAAGATCCTTATCGATTCGATCGGGCCAGGTTACGGGTATACGGCTTGCGAGGCGAATAAAAATTCCCGGTGACGCTTTTCGTAGTTCCGTAAAAAGCCAGGCAAGTTTAGCGGTATCCCCCACAAGGGGATCCCCACCGGAAACAAGGACCTCTTCTACTTCCCTGTGGCAACTCAAGTACTCCTGAATGGGAGCAAGCTCCGCAGGCCGAATAAAACCCAGGGCACCGGCAGTCCAATCCCGCCTGAAACAATGGCGACAATACCCCGCGCAGGTACCGTTAGCAAGCAGGAGCACCCGATCTCGATATTGATGAACCAGGCGGGGCAAAGGACTATAGAGCTCGCTGCCGAGGGGATCCGACAGTTCCCAGGGAAGTCGGATATTTTCGCGGGGGTCAGGGATACACTGACGACGAAGCGGATCAGCGCTATCGCTGCCGGCAAGGGACGCATAAAAGGGAGTTACCCCAAAGGGGAGCCCCCTTCCCTGTTCAAGTTCCTGAATATATGCCACCTCTGCGGGCGTTAAAGAAGCGGCAAGAGAAGGGGGTAACTGTTCAGGTCGGGAAAGAATACGCATCGATCTACCACACGCAGGGACTATTACTTCGATTGCTAGGGAGCCAAAAAATCACCGCTCCTGCATCATCAGGGTAGCCATGACGGTGGCATCTCCCAGAATATTCGCTATGAGGGCATACTCATTCGGTTGGTGGGCGCTTTCTTCAAGGCGGCCCCACACTACCGCATCGATATTCTCGTTGCGCAAAAAGGCCCCCACCGTGCCTCCGCCGATCCCAATGGGCCGGGTGGTCACGCCGTATACCTTTTGTACCGCCTGAGAAAGCAGGTGCACCAACGGCGCCTCGGGACTTGTGGCCTTCGATTCTACCCGCTGCAGGATGCGGTATTCCATTCGCACGCCCCGCTTCTGGGCAACCTCGCCCATGATACGGTCCACTTCCGCGAGAACCTCCTGGACCGGATAGCAGGGTAAAATCCGCATGTCCATACAAAACACATCTTCCCCGGGGATCGTATTCACGTTGGGCACATTGCCCTCATGCTTAGTGGGCTCAAAGGTAGAACGGTCCGGCTCAAAGAGGGGATCCCGCTGGGGAAACCGCAGGGGAAGCTCATCATGGAGGCGGACCGCCAGTTCACAGGCCGCAAGATGGGCGTTGGCCCCCTGGTCAGGTCGGGAGCCGTGGCATTGCTTCCCGGTGGTTCTTATTTCGAGCCAGAGGAGATTCTTCTCCGCCACTTCGATCGTTTCGCCCCGGGGATCTCCCCCATCGGGGATAAGCACCATATCGTCGGACTTAAAAAGGGACCGATTTTTAAGGAGCCACTGAATTCCATATTCACTGCCCATTTCTTCGTCGGCCACGAAGAGGAGCTTCACCGTATGGGGCGGAACGATATCCTGCTGGACCAACGAAAGGGCGGCCAGGACCGAAGATACGAGGCCCTGTTGATTATCCTCTACTCCCCGCCCAATAAGCCGATCCCCTGCATCTACCACCGTCCAGGGGTCGCTGTTCCAGAGGGCCCGTTCTCCCGGGGGAACCACATCGGTGTGGCTCATGATCCACAGACGCTTGTCGTCCCGTTTCCCGGGAATGGTGGCCACCAGGTTGGGACGAATCCCGGAGGGAACCCGACTATCGGGGGCATCATGGCGCTCTAACTGGGTAATACCATGGGCTCGGAGCCAGCCTTCAAGATAGGTAACCTTATCAAGTTCTCCTCCCCCTCCTGATTCAGGTGAAAGGGCGGGCCGACGGGTAAGCTCCCGCTGGAGTTCCACCACGAGATCACGACTTCCTGCAATGTATTGTTCTATCCTTGTATCCATAGGGCTTCCTTACAATATATGATGAGCGGCTTTACCGCGCATGGGGGCGATATACCTCCCAACTGGTTTGCACCAGGGTATCCACGTCAGAGTACTTCGCCTGCCAGCCTAAGAGTTCCCGGGCCTTCTTTGCCGAGGCGGTGAGCTTTGCCGGATCGCCAGGACGCCTTCCTACAATCCGAGCCGGAATAGGACGGCCCGTAATACGTCGGGCGGCCTCGATAATTTGCAGGACCGAAAGCCCCGTTTCGCTCCCCAGATTCACGGTAAGGCTCGTATTGTGCTTCATGATGTATTCCAGGGCAGACACGTGTCCCACCGCCAGGTCGTTTACATGAATATAATCCCGAACCCCCGTGCCATCAATGGTATCGTAATCATTCCCGAAAACCTGCACTTCCGGTCGAATACCGCAGGCGGTTTCCATCACCACAGGTAAAAGATTGGCCGGATTTCGCTCAAGGCCCCGAATACGGCCCTGGATATCGTAGCCCGCGGCATTAAAGTAACGAAGGGCCGCATATTTTATCCCCTTAAGCTTATCATACCACGAAAGGAACCGTTCTATTTCAAGTTTGGTAAACCCGTAGTAGTTTTCTGGGTTAGTTGGATGTTCCTCGTCGATGGGGAGATACCGGGGCTCACCATAGGTGGCGGCGGAAGAAGAAAAAACAATATACCGTATCCCCGTGGCACAGGCGGCATTCAAAATATGAATGGTTCCATTGATGTTGTTAAGCGAATATTTTTCTGGTTTGATCATCGATTCCCCTGCCGCCTTAAAGGCCGCAAGATGCACCAGTGCATCGAATCCCTCAGACATCACTTTTTCCAGGAAGGGGTAATCCATGATGTCTCCCCGGATAAACCGTTCTTCGGGGAATAGATTTTCCTCCGTCCCCGAAGAAAGATTGTCAAACACTACTACCTCATGGCCCTGATCCAGAAATTCCCGGGCCACATGGCTACCGATATAGCCTGCGCCTCCAATGACAAGTATTTTCATGTGTGCTCCTTTCGTAGCTCAGAACGGAGGGCCCCCAATTCCAGGGCACAACGCTCCCATTCTGCGTTTGCCGCTTCTATTAAACGGGATACCTCTGTAAGGGCTCCCTGTAATTCCTTAACTCGCTGCCCCTGCAGATAGGTAGCGAGATCCGCGAGGGCAGCTTCGATACTCTGCTTTTCCGCTTCCAGTTGTTCGATGCGGCCCATAAGTTCTGCTTCCTGTCGTTCAAGACGCCGGATTTGGGCCTGTCGCTTCTTTTCTTCTTCCCGATAACGGGCCGCCGCCGAAAGGCTCTGCTCTTTCGGCGGAGAAAGCCGGGCTGTCTCCTGAGGAAGGGCCGATTCTTGTTCAATCCGCTCAAGGTAATAGGCGTAATTTCCATAAAAGAGACGTCCCTGTCCTCCAGAAAGTTCCAGGGTTTTTGTCGAAAGGGCCTCCATGAAGGCCCGATCATGGGACACGAAAATCACCGTCCCCGGATATTTTTGCAGGGCCTCCAGCAGGACATCCTTGGAATGAAGGTCCAGGTGATTTGTCGGTTCGTCCAGAATCAGGAGATTCACCGGATGGAGCAGCAGCCGCAGCAGGGCAAGGCGGCTCTTCTCCCCTCCCGACAGAACCGAAACGGTCTTGTACACATCGTCTCCCCGGAAAAGGAAGGCCCCCAAAAGGTCCCGCAGTTTGGGAATAAGGTGCAGGGGAGCCTCCGCCTCCAGGGTTTCCAGCACCGACTGAGAACCGGTCATGGTTTCCGCCACATCCTGGGAAAAATAGCCAATCTGTACATCCGTACCCAGAGTAAGGGTTCCCTCGTAGTCCGTATCAAGACCGGCGATGATCCGCAGAAGGGTCGTTTTCCCCGCCCCATTGCGGCCGACCACTAACAGTTTTTCTCCCGCCTCCACAAGGAGATCCAGGTTCCGGAACACCCGGTGGTTCCCGTAGCTTTTGCCGAGGCCTTCCAGAACTAAGACCCTGCGGCCGCAATGGGGCGGCGGCGGCAGTTCGATATGTATGCGCTTGAGGGACTCGGGGATCTCGATTCGATCCATTTTTTCAAGCCGTTTGATCCGATCCTGCACAAGCGAGGCCCGGGCCGCATTGTAGCGAAAGCGGCGGATAAACTCTTCGGTTCGGGCGATTTCTTCCTGCTGGGCTTCGTACTGGGCCAGGAGCGCCTCCAGTTCACCCTGTCGAATTTTTTCATAGGTACTGTAATTACCCACATACCGGCGCAGGGTGCCCTGAAACAACTCATACACTTCATTCACCGTCACATCGAGAAAATACCGATCGTGGGAAACTATCAGGTAGGCCCCCGGGAATTCTCTAAGCCACCCTTCGAGCCAGGTACGGGCTTCTACGTCCAGGTAGTTGGTAGGCTCGTCGAGAAGCAGAATATCGGGCCGTTCCAAAAGCACCTTTGCGAGGGCTATCCGCATCTGCCAGCCCCCAGAAAATACTTCGACAGGACGATCCCAATCGGAGCGTTCAAAACCGAGTCCCTCCAGCACTCGGCCAATAAACTGTTCCCGTTCGTAGTATCCTGACCGGGCTATTTTTTCCTGAAGCCGGTGGTATTCATCTAACAAAGCACGGGTCCGCTCATCCTCCTCTCGGCTCTGGGCAAGCCTCTCGCCCACCTGCTCCATCTGCTGGATGAGAAGCTGGATAAACCCAAAGGCCTGTTCTACCTCTTCCCGGAGGGTTTTACCCCGGTGAACGATACCCGATTGGGGAAGGTAGGCAATGCGACTATCCCGATCCACGGAGCGTTCACCCCGGTCAGGCTGAATCAGGCCCGCCACAACCTTCATTAAGGTCGATTTCCCAGAGCCATTAGCCCCTGTCAGGGCTGAACGAGAACCGGGACCAAGGAAAAGGCTTACGTCCTTCAGGATATCCCTATCCCCATAGGCAAGGGAGACTTTGGTACACTGGACAAAGGCCATCGGTATCCCCTAGCTCCGGCGGTTCTCTGGAATAAGCCAGCGGCCGCTCCCTAAAAAGAAAGGGGGGGGCTCGATTCCACCAGAGGTCTCTCCCTTCTGGAAGCGAAGAATAAGGGGCGCAGGGGCCCGACGCAGCACCTGTACCCCATCCACAGCGCTGGAGGGAACATACTCCAGGATAAGCTCGCTGTTCTGAAGGGTGTACAAAAAGGTAAGGCCCAGTTCTTTCCCCTGACCCGACGAAGAAGACTGGGGGGAATTTTCTGATGCAGTCCCTGCCTGCGGTGAAGACAAAATCAATTGGAAAGCCCCTTCATAGAGAGAAAGGAGTTCTTCGGGAATGTAGAGACCAGTAATTACCTTTCCCCGGGCAGGTCCCCGAAACGGAATTATTTGAGGGAAAAGCACTTCATAGTCTTCCCATTGAAAATTCCCTTCGGGCAAAAAAGAAAGGGTGCCATAGGTAGGACTTCTCCAGAGGGATCCTTCGCTGCGGAGTTGATCATACAGGGCAAGCCGTCGTTCCTCTTCCTGACGAATCCAATCCTCCACTGCTACAGGAAGAAGGGTATACTGAAAAAAGCGCCGTTCCTTCCCTGATTCCTGAACCTCCACATCCAGTTGATCCTTTTCTGCAAGGCGCATCTGAATCGGTGTGCCGGCAAAATACCAGGTGTGTTCATCCTTTCTTTCGATAGAGGTAAATCGATAACTTTTTTCAAAATCGGGCATACGAATATGTACGATGCCACCCTCAAGGGATGGGAAGAACCCCCACTTTTCCGCTACCCGATTAAGGTCCACCATCTGCTTTTCATACATCGAACGATACCAGAGGGGCACCCATCTACTACCAAGAACAAGCTCTAATTCTTCATCAGTGGTGGAACCCTTTTGCATCTTTTCTGCCTGGGGTTTTTCGGTAACTGCAACCTGTTTTTCAAATATTCGCAAGCGATAGGAAAAGCAGTAACCGCTCACGCCATCATCGGTCAATACTTGAAGCCATTCACCCGGGAGCGGTCCATCGGCGCCCATAACGGGGCTTCCTTTCACACTGGCCAGGATCTTTACGATCTGCCCTTCCCGGAGCCGATACACCCGTCGGCCATTATTATCGGGGCTATCCCGTATGGGAAGCCCATCCTGCAGGGTCTCGCCATACAGGGAAGCAAAGGGAGCAAAGGACGCCGCCCACTGCTGGGCCTTGGATTTCTGTTTAAAAAAGTTAATCTGCCAGAGGGGAACTTCTATTTTATCCTGGGTCTCCCCTGCGGGAGACCTGCTCAGCAACTCCTTTGGTATCCCAATTACCCAAACCTTATCGATGTTAGAACGAATATAGACCGGTACCACCGTTCCTGCAGGGATAGAATGAGTATCAATGGTCCAGAGAACAACCCCCCATCCCATCGGACGAGTACAGGAGAGGGGAAGACTGAGCAAAAAACCCAGCAGAATCGTATAGAGAAGGCTTCTTTTTTTATCCCTTTGACTACCAGCGTACATATACGTACCATACGAAAAATAATAAAAAATTGCTAGATCGTCCGCCCTCTCCCCATCGCCTTTCACCAGGAAAGATGTTCCAGGTGTTTTGCAATCCAGGTTCCCACTAAGAGGCGTAAGCGTTCATAGGGGGCAAGTTCATCTTCCAACACTATTTCAGCAAAAAGGAACCCCCCGGGATTTTTTAAATTCCCCAGATGCTTCTGAATCCAGCAGGAAAGGGGGACCCCCTTTCTTTCACCTAGATACTGTTCCATAGCGATACGCAGGTCCTGAAAAACAGGGATCATTTTTTCTCTGGTCTGTTTCCTCTTCCCCTTAAGACAAGTATTGATTGCTTCCTCTAACATATCCATCACGAGGGGAGAAAGCAATAAAGGGTCAGAAAGATATTGCACCAGCACCGCATAAAACTCTTTTCCTACCCCCAGAATTCCTGCCATAGCAAGGGTAATCTCATCCCGTACATACGGAGCAGGATGTTCATAGCGGATCACATCGAGGAGCACCCCCAGGGACTCCATCGAACCAAGAATTTCCAGGGCCAGGGCGCCCATAATCTGGAGTCGGGGATTATGAGAAGAGCTGACCACCTTTTCTATAAGAGAACGGGATTCTTCGTCCCGAAGACGCGCAAGGGCTAGCAGGGCTTCTCCCGCCAGCATGTAGTCTTCCGAAAACACGGCCTGTCGCAAGAGCGGAATGGCTTCTCGGACCCCATGGTTGCCGAGAATCCGGGCTGAAGCATAGGCGGTGGTAAAGGGATTGTGCACCACATCTTCCATAAGGGCGTCCCGGGCATCTGGGGAAAGGTCTTCCAGAGCATCTATTGCCCGAAGGGCTTCGAGGCGAACCATAAGCCGGGGGGAACGCAAACGGGTAAGTAAATCTGAAAGGGCCACCGGCGACGGATTTTCGTGGAGGGCTTCGAGCAGGGCCTGTTCTTCTTCAGGTTGGGTAGTCTTTTCAAGCTTATCCAGAAGAGTAAGGGCCCGGAGATCTTTAAACGAGAAGATGACCGCTAAGGCGCCCCGCAGTGGCAAGGCTCCCAACCGAATCAATTTTCTCTGCCAGTATAAAACCAGTATGGTAAGAAGACTCAAAAATCCATAGAGCATCCGGAAAGCCCAGAGGGGAGAAATTCCCCACTGACCAACCATATCAAGGAAGACTCCCGCAGCAAAGGAACCAAAGGCACCCGCAAGACCATAGACAATATAGTACAGAATACCCAGGTCCAGAATATCTGTAGGGCGAACTAATCCAAAAAAGTACGGTTGAGCCACTCCTTCGGTCCCTGCAAAGGCAAAGTTCACAATAAAAAAGACCGTACAGAGCAGCACCACTATCACGTTCTGAGAGAAAGGATAGGCTTCTTCTGATGAAAGAAGATTTATCGCTGGTGATAAAAGTACCAGGGCCAGGCCTAAAAGAGCAGTAAAGGTAAAAGATACATACAGGGGTTTTGCACCGATTCGATCCACCAGAAGACGGGTAAGCAAGCCTACCATCAGAGCCCCTATTCCCCCAAAGACAGAATAAAAGGCGATCATCCCATCACTCTGGTGATACACCTGCTTTCCATACACTACTAGGAACGAACGGGCCACCGACGAAACAAAACTAAGGGTCAGGAAAATCACCATGAACCTTCGGAACGGTGCTCGAGCAAAGGCATGTTGAACGGTAGAAAAAAAATCCTGCTCCCCCGCCGGATTTTCTCGCGCCGGTTCAGGAATACGATACAGCATAAAGCTACTAAAAATTCCTGCCCCAATTCCAAACCCGAGTATTAACGTATACATCAAAAGAGGAGGATTTCTCCCCAATAATAGGGCCAGAAGCAGATTGGTTACCAGGGAAACCCCACTCCCAATGATTTGAATGGTGGTCATATAGGCACCCCGATCAGGGCCCGCCGCAAGTTCATTGAGTACGGGGTTATTACCAATCATTCCGACCCCGCGGGTAATATGAAACAGGGAAACAGAAAGCAACAACAAAACAAGGGCGATATCAAGACGTGCACCCTGTACCGCAAGGGGGATAAAAAGGATGGGAATCATGCCCACATACCGAAGAAGCCAGGCCGTAGCAAAAACCTGTACGATAGGATGACGTCGCACCAGGTATTTCCCGACAGGCATAAAGAAAAACGACGAAAACACCAGGGCATTTAATACGCCGATCACCGTGGCAGAAACGCCCAGCCGTAGGGCATACAGGGTGATGATATTACCGCTCAGGAGCGTAAAGGCAAGCCCGTTCAGGGTATTAAAAATATTGTATAACGACCGGGCTTTTTTTAACTGATACGGACTTAAATGAAATTGCATTGGTTTGATAATAAAACAGGGAAGTCAAAAAAAACAAGGGCTATCCCGAACAGACTGGATTTCCCACCACGCTGAGCTCTTCCCATCGACAGGTATAAATTACCTCTTATTCTTTCGAAAAAGGCCTTTACTTTTTACCTTACTTCTCCTTTAGGAACCACACACATTTCAATTTCCTTAAGGAGTCTTTCTTTCGTCTCCTGGGGAGCAAAAGAAGAAAGTACCGTATTTTTGAGTATCCGCAGGCCATCACTGAGTTGAACTCCGTTATAGGAGAGGAAGCGACGATACTCATCGTTCAGTTCCACATCAAACAGCGTAGGGTCATCGGTGTTAAGGGTCACCATAAGGCCCATAGGGTAAAACGAATAAATGGGATGATCTTCATAGGATGAAACAAATTTTCTGGTCACAATATTGCTGGTGGGACAGATTTCCAGGGGAAGTTGGTGTTCTTTAAGATACTGAAGCAGTTTCTTGTCGTAAATAGCACTGGTACCATGCCCTATCCGCTCCGCATCACAATAGGTAATAGCTTCCCAGATAGATTCGGGCCCCACCTCTTCTCCCGCATGGACTACTCGGTGGAATCCTGCTTCCCGGGCCTCTTTAAAAACCCCTTCATACTCTTTACAGGGATGATCGAGTTCCTGTCCCCCGAGCCCTATCCCAATGATGCGATCGGTACTTTTTTTGGAAAGATATGTTTTAAGAAGCCGTAAATTCTGGGCCGCATTTTCATACCCAAAGGTACGGGAAACGTCGATAATGATACGGATATCAATACCACTCCGCTTAAATTCCTCCGAAAATACTTCCACAATAGGATCTACAAAATCATGGAAATCCACAAAACCCTGGCGGATAACCATCGAAGGAGAAAGATAGGTCTCCATGTACCAAATATTGTTTCGCCGGGCATAGGCTACCACATCTTTTGCAAGGAGTGAAAAATCCTCTGGGGCCCGAAAGAAGGATTGCAGAAAAAAGAAATTTCGAATCATGTCTTCCAGGCTCGAAATCTGTAACAACTGCCGGAAGCTTTGTTCATCCTTATAGTTTTTGTTAATTTTGTATTTTTTGTTCAGCTCATAGTACGTAGCAAACTGTACTGTGGCTTCCGCGTGGATATGAATTTCTACTTTTGGAAACTTTTCTATCATGTTCATATTACTAGAACATCCTTTTGTTGCATAGCGCTCGCACTGTAGTTCCAATTATATAGCGAAAACAGAATAAATCAATCAACTTATCGGCAAAATAGGAGTTTTTCTGTAGAAAAGGCTCTTTCCCTTCGTTTCAAAACCAAGAAATTCAAAGGGAATTCCATCTTTGACCTGCCTATTCCTTTTTTTCTTAAGAAATGGTACTGTTATTTCTATGAAAACAACCACCATTCCAAACCGCTCAGAAGTACCTACCGAATATACCTGGGATCTCTCGAGTTTGTATCCCAGCGATGAGGCCTGGTATAAAGACCTGGCTCTTTACGAAGAGAAAGAAAAACTGATCGGGAATTTCCGAGGCACCCTCGGAGCATCCGCGGAAAAACTTGCGGACTGGCTCGATTTTTACCGGGATCTGGGCATTTTAGAAGAACGACTCGCCTACTATTGTGAACTTCGGCAAACCGAAGACGAAGGGGCCGCCGCCGCCCGAGCCATGACAGGCCGTTTTACCATTATCCATGCCCGCATAAATACGGCCTGTGCATGGGCTATCCCTGAAATTCAGGCTATCCCCGATGAAAGAATGGCCCAGTTTCTGGAGCATCCTCGTCTTGAAGAATATCGTATCTACCTAAAAAAGATACTTCGCTGGAAGCCCCACATTCTCAGCGACCGGGAAGAACGGCTTATAGCCATGATGTCCGAATCAGAAGGAACCTGCCAGGAGGCCTTCTCGGTGCTTACCAATGTGGATATAGACTTTGGAAGCATCGATACCCCCGAAGGTCCCCGTCCCCTTTCTCAATCGACCTGGTCCAGTTTTATGGAAAAACCCGACCGGGATCTTCGGCGCCGGGCATACAAAGCCTTTTATCAACAATTTGAACAACACAAGAACACCCTGGCCACGCTGTACGCTGGGTCTGTGAAGCAAGATGTTATTAAAGCCCGCCTTCGGGGGTTTCCCAGTGCCCGGGCAATGGCCCTCTTTCCTGACCGGGTAGATGAAGCGGTTTACGATAATCTCGTGGCCACGGTAAATCGTAACCTAGGCCCCCTCCATCGCTATTACGAACTCCGAAAGCGGGTGTTAGGGGTGCCAGAACTGCGACACTATGATGTATACGTGCCGCTTGTTCAAAGCGTAAAGCGAACTACTCCGTGGGAAGAGGCGGTTGATATCATCAGTAAGGCCCTTGCTCCCCTGGGAGAAGAATATGTGAATACCCTTCGTTCAGGCCTTCTGGGGCGTTGGGCAGATCGCTACGAAAACAAAGGGAAACGCTCAGGGGCCTTTTCTGCGGGAAGTTATACGGGCTTGCCATACATCCTTATGAACTACAAAGAAGACGTGATCCGAGATGTCTTTACCCTTGCCCACGAAGGGGGACATTCGATGCACTCCTGGTATTCGGCCCGGAATAATCCCTTTATGCACTATGGGTATACTATTTTTGAAGCAGAGGTGGCCAGCACGTTTAATGAGGAACTTCTGTTCCGGTATCTGGAACAAAGGGCCGAAACAAAGGAAATGAAAACCTATCTTATCAACAAACGGATCGATGACATCCTTGCCACCCTGTACCGCCAGACCATGTTTGCCGAATATGAGCAGCGGATCCATAGCTTAGAAGAAGGGGGGGAACCTCTTACGGTGGATAGGCTCCGCAGCGAATATCGAACCTTACTGGAAAAATACTTTGGACCAGCCATGGTGTTTGAACCAGAAAGCGACATGGAAGGGCTACGGATTCCCCATTTTTATCGGGCCTTTTATGTGTACAAATATGCAACGGGGATCTCCGCATCCCTAGCACTGGCAGAACGGGTGCTCTCGGGAGGCGAGAAGGAGCGGCAAGATTACTTTACGTTCCTGAAATCCGGTGGGTCCCGCTATCCTATCGAGGCACTCCAGGTCGCAGGGGTAGATATGGGGAGCCCGGAACCGATTGCCCAGGCATGCCAGACCTTTGCGCAGCTCGTGGAAAGACTGGAACAACTCCTTGGTTAAAAGAGACCATGTATACAAATCTCTTCCAAAGCGAGTTCGACGGTTTTGATAAAAAAATCCAACTCCGCTCGAACCCGTTTTAAAAAGGAAATGTCCTGGGTGGGGGGGAGGCTCCCCTCTCGCCCTGCCCACTCTGGAAAATGGGCCCACAAATAATCCAGGTCAGACAGGAGCTGTCCCAGTTCTCCCGGAGCAGTATCTTCTGTACCCTGAAGAAGACCCACGATCCGCGCCAGAGTTTTTTTCTCGTTCTGTAAAAACTGCTCCACCTCTTTTTGAGCCCAGGGGGAAGCAGAAGAAGAACCAGAGATTGGCGGCACCCCTCCCGGCATCTCTCCAGAATCTGCCACTTCTTCAGACAGAAGCGCCACAAATTCAGCGATGGTTCGTCTGGGGAATCCCAGATCAAGCCCCCAGGGCCTCAGATCAAATATGATAGGATAATGGGAAAACTGGCGCACACAGAGTTGCTGGTACTGCAAGAGGGCCGGGTCGGTTCTGAGGGCCAAAAAAGGATGAGCCAGGGAACGACTTTTTTCTCGAAAGCTTTTTTCCCCCTGAATAGGGGAAACAAAACGGGTAAGACGATAGTGTGATTCCAGAAACCCCGGGGCTCCTTTACAATGGAACTGTTCTAGGGTATACGAAAAATCAAGACCCGCTACAAACAGGGGACCCGTGCTTATCTGGCGAGCCAGGGCAAGCATGGTAAGTCCCACCGAACCCAGGGGAGGGACCTGCAGAGGAAGCAGATTTCGCTTGTTAAGACGAGAAAAAAAACGCAGGGATGTCCAGGGCGTATAAAATAAATAAAGAGGCGCCTTTTTAAACACAGAAAGCCGGGGAACGGCGGGAAGGCTACAGAGATCAAGGAGAAAGGCAACATCCTCGTCTTGTATGCCTACAAAATCCCGCAGATTCCACCACTGGGCTTCCTGCACCACCACAAGATCCGGAATAATCCCATACAAAAGAAGGGTCCTCAGGGCGGTATCCACACAGAGTATCTTAAAGGGCCGTTGTTGTTTCTCTTTTACCGACGGCAAAACATGCACTAATGAGGAGAGGGTTTCGTCCAAACTCGGACCTGCCCCACAGAGAAGAACCGGCACGTTTCCCCAAGAAAGGGATCGGGCATCATGGCTTTGCGGAAGCAACGCCAGGTTGTGAATAAAATTCCGGGCATAGCGTCGTCCCAGCCTGGTGAGGGTCATGGCGTTAAACCAATCCAGGGCAATACTTTCTTCAAGAAGCCTTACTATTTCCTGGTACCCTGCGGGGTGAATCTGCCAGCCGGCGGTGATTCGCAGTAGTTCTACCCGCCGGAATCGCCGGGGCCCCCAGGTGGCCCGGACAAAATTGATCACTTCTTCTGGAGAAGGAGTACAAAGGTAAGGCAGAGAAGAGACTTCCTTACAGAACACACAGAACTCGGTAACACTTGCATGATACAGGAGGGGGTCGAGCTCAACACAGAGCAGGGCAGCACCTCTCGGGAGTCGGGCAACGAGACGGGGAAGACCATACCCAAACAGCGGAGAAGCCACCACGTACAGGGTATCTTCTTTTAACGGGAGGGCCTCTACCACCCGTTCACAGCCCCCCTGGGCATCCCGCGGAGAAAGAAGATACCGTTCTTTGTAATAGATGGTGTATCCCCGGCTCGTTGCGCTAAGCCGGGGAGCTTCCTGTTCCATCACCCTACTGAGACTGGCTGAGGAATTGTTTTACAAATACTTCGTAAAAATTATCCTTGAGTTTTTTACTTGCTAAAAAGTAGTTACGTACCGTCTGTTCCGAATACTGACCAGCCACATAATTGTAATAAAAATCAATCACCGCCAGGGACGATTCTTCAGGACGGGACTCTTCGGTAGGATACAGAAGAACCACCGAATCCCCCAGTACAAAGGGGTCTGACGGGTTCTGGAGGGGGGTCGAAAAGGCATATTTCCAGAATTGCTCATTCGTTGCTACCCCCTGAAGTTCAGAAATAGTGTTTGCAAAGGAGGTCACCGGTCGGAACAGTTCCACATCCCCATAATTTAACGGCAGGGGACCAAAGGTCTTTTTTTCTAACTTATAGGCCGAAAGGGCCGCATCGAGGCTCTCATTTTTTATTCGGGCCGCGAGAGTTTTAAGCTCATTCATAAGATAGTCTTCCATGCGCCCCCGTTCAAAAGAAAGGATATAACTGCGGGCCTTGGCCAGAACGGTCGCATCCTTTCCTGAAGAAGGTACCGGATCTGCTTCACAGCGAAAGAAAGCCCACCCGGTGGGAACTTTGACAACCTCGCTGATTTCTCCCTTTTTCAAGCCGAAGACTTTGGTACGATTTGCCTCGTCAGGAATTTCTGTTTTTAGTTCATAGGCATACTTTATTCCCATATCACCGTTTTTATCGGCATATTCGTCCTTCGAATGGGTTTTCGCGGCATCCTCAAAGGAAATAGCTCCTTTCTGGACATCGGACTGAATTTTTTTAGCATCCTTTTCGCTGCTGGTAATGGTGATTTTAGAAAAGTGGTACACCGTAAAAAGATCAGTGTGGGTCTCTACAAATTTTTCTACTTCACTATCGGGATAGGATGAAAGTGGCAATGACACAAGCACAAAGCTTCGCTCCGGCGCTGCCATGGATTTGATAAACTCTTTCTCTTTAGAAGGTATGCGAAGGCCCAATAGGTCTCCCATATAATAGTTCATGGCAATTTCATCGGTAAGCTCTTTCCGCAAAGAAAGTCGATCCGTTTCCGAAACCTGCTTGTATTTTATAGCAGAAAAGCGCCCGTTTTCCTGAAATTGGGGTAGTTCCATTATCCGTTCATCTACCATGCTTTCCGGGGTAACAAAGCCCGCCGCGGCCATTTCTTTTAAGGCAGCGGTACGAATAACCGTGTTTTCGAAGGCGGCCCGCCATACCTGAAAGGCCATAAATTGAGAATTGGTGGCCCCTGATTGCCGCACCCGTTCGATATAATAATCCCGTTGCTGGGCAAAATAATTACCGGGAATAAACTCAATCGGTGTCCCATCATAGGAACCAAAGGCAATTCTTCCTCCCTGGATGCCTGTATGATCGGGGACCAGGGCTGGTACAAGAATGAATGCCACCACGGTCAAAATAAGAATAAGTATCGTTCCAGTAAACAGAATAGGATGTTGTCGAAACCGATTAACCAGTTCCTGCCAGCCTTCGGTTTTCTGCGGATCCTTCCCTTTTTCCTTCTTTGCCATAGGATAGTGTACCTCTCTCTTTTAAGCTCGATGCCATACACCGGTATGAGGGCGTGGACAATTCAAAACCATACCATGCCCGTTTTTTCTCGTCAATGGATTGTGAGGGGAAAACTAGGGGGTACTCACTTATTGTTTGTTAAGGCAGAAACGGATCTTCGCAGACTCTAAGAAACAGGTTCCAGACGGAAAATTCCCCCATTTTTTTCATCCGTTAGTACATACAACAATCCGTCTGGTCCTGTCCGCACATCCCGAATACGTCCTAGTTGTCGAGGTAAAAGAACTTCCTCCTCTACCACCTGTTCGCCGTTTAGCACAAGACGACGGAGGTGCTGTCCCACCAGGGATCCAACAAAAAGGTTGCCCTTCCATCTGCTAAATCTATCACCGGTATAGAAGGTCATCCCCGAGGGGGCGATAGAAGGGGTCCACTGCAGAAGGGGCTGTTCCATACCCTCTTTATGAGTTCCCTCTCCAATAGGGGTGTTTCCAGAATATTCCCTCCCATACGTAATAATGGGCCACCCATAGTTTGCCCCCGGTATGAGAACATTAATTTCATCTCCTCCCCTGGGACCATGCTCATGGATCCAGATCTTTCCTGTCTCGGGATGAACCGCCATCCCCTGAATATTCCTATGCCCATAGGTATAGATTTCCGGAACCACAACCCCAACGGCTGGTATTCCTCTGTTCCTTTGGGTTACCCAGGGGTTATCCTGGGGGATCCTCCCATCAGGATGAATTCGCAATACCTTCCCTGCCGTGTCCGAAAGGTCCTGAGCCCGATTACGTTCTCCCCGCTCTCCGGTAGAGATATACAGCATTCCGTCTCTTCCAAAAACGATTCGAGATCCAAAATGAAGGGCCGACGAAGTCTTTTGTTTCATGTCATACAGAACTTGAAGTCCTCGCAATTGATTTCCCTCTAAGCGAGCCCGGGCCACCGCTGTTCCGGAGGTTCCCCGGGGACCAGGGGCAGCATATGAAAAATAGACCCATCGATTTGTTCTAAATGCCGGATCCAGAGCTACATCGAGGAGCCCTCCCTGTCCAGAGGTTACCATCGACGGTAAGCCAACCACTAATTGTCTCGTTCTCCCTTCCCTCAGGATCCACATTCTGCCAACCCGTTCAGTAACAAGAAGAGAACCATCCGGCAGAAAGGCTAGCCCCCAGGGATATTCCAGGCCAGAAGCAAGTTGTACAACCCGGAATCGTTCCACCCGGGAAGATACTTCAGCTATGAGGTTGTTTTCAAAGGAGAATCCCAATTGAAGCGTTATACCTAAAAATAAAATTCCCATGACTAATTTCTTACCAACTATATCTTTCATGGTTACTTCCTCTCAATTTTCCAAACACTGCCTCCCCCTTGTTAAAGGAGGAAAAAATTATTTCTCTATTCCCCGATTTCAGAGCCCCAACATAAATACTATACTAAAAAAGTAATAATTAGGACGATATGGGACAACTTTTTTATTTGACCTTTCCTCAATTTTGATTTTTTTCCCTGGCGGCTAAAAATCATGAAAACATCGGAAGGACTTACATACTGAGTTTGAGTTTTTATTTTTCGCTCCCTTCGGGAGAGAAAAGAGTATCAGTACGGGGCCTTGACAAGTTTTATATAGTTCGATATAGTCATGCCCGTTACGGGGGCGTAGCGAAGCTGGTTATCGCGCTGGCCTGTCAAGCCGGAGATCGCGGGTTCAAGCCCCGTCGCTCCCGTGAAAGGGCTGTTTCGGACTATCGAAGCAGCCCATTTTTCTATCCAGTATCGGGTTGTAGCGCAGGGGCTAGCGCGCTTGGTTCGGGACCAAGAGGCCGTGGGTTCAAATCCCACCAGCCCGAAAAAGTTAGTAGGCTGGGGGGATTTGATCGGGAGCCTC